>ULYR01042204.1_pt1 | contig 32456 bp, 18 predicted proteins | sample 1962341 | NCBI WGS metagenome assembly ULYR01 (sample SAMEA4835868, study PRJEB28245) | human gut metagenome | biome: gut microbiome; material: fecal sample | place: Denmark | collected 2008 | reverse complement strand
TAAATAAAGTTAAATTATAGTGTTGCGGAATTAAGGATGAATAAATTTGCGATGGTTAAATCGCGAAATTACCTAAACAAAAACCAAATGTTATAAACTTTATGAGAAAATGTAAATCTATCATTCTGACGTTATTGGTTTCGTTTATATCAATGACCATGTACGCGCAGGATTTCATCTGCTCAGGTACAATCGTCGATGAATTAGGCGAACCGATAATAGGAGCGTCGGTATTCCAGACAGGAAGCAAGAACGGCGCTTTCTCCGACATCAACGGAGAGTTTAAGTTGGCACAGGTGCCGGAGGGCAGCTCAATCACAATCTCGTACATCGGATACAAGACCATCGAGACAAAGGCAGCGGCCGGCATGCGTATCGTCATGCACGAGGACAACGAGCTGTTGGGCGAAGTTGTCGTAGTGGGTTACGGTGTGCAGAAGAAGAGCGTCGTCACGGCGTCAATAGCCAAGGTCTCAGCCGACGACCTCGCCACCACAACGCCGGTGCGTATGGACAACGCCCTGAAGGGTCTCGCTGCCGGTGTCACCGTTACATCATCGTCAGGACAGCCGGGTGCGGCTGCGCAGATACGCATACGCGGTATCGGAACCATAAACAACTCTGACCCGCTGTACATTGTCGACGGTATGCCTATCGAGGGCGGACTCGACTATGTGAACCCGAGCGACATCGAGAGTATAGATGTGCTCAAGGACGCGGCGTCCGGAGCAATCTACGGTGCGCGTGCCGCCAACGGTGTAGTACTCGTAACCACCAAGTCGGGAAAGAAGGGTAAGGTGAAGGTTAACTACAACTTCTCTTACGGATGGCAGAGCAAATGGCGCAAGCGCGACGTGCTCAACGCCACTGAGTATGCAGTGATGATGAACGAGGGTTATATCAACGCCGGCATGCAGCCGCTCTATTCTGACCCGTACAATCTGACCGACGCCATGGGCAACCCGATCACTACCGGAACCGACTGGCAGGACGAACTGTTCAACGACAACGCGCCTGTGATGAATCACGACGTGACCATCAGCGGTGCTTCGGACAAGGTGAACTATTATCTCTCAATGGGTTACTACGAGCAGGAGGGTATCATTGGCGGCAATTTCGACCGCTCCAACTATCAGCGTCTCTCGCTGCGCAGCAACACCAAATACAATCTGTTCGACGTATCCAAGGAGCGCAACTGGCTCAACAAGCTCGACGTGACAGTGAACCTTTCCTACGCACGTGTTAAGTCGAAGAGCATCGACGCCAACTCGCAGTGGGGTTCTCCGCTGGGTTCGGCTCTCTCGCTCTCGCCTATACTCACACCTACACTTACTGGCGCGGCTGCCGACGCTCAGGACGAGTTCTATCGTCAGACACAGCCCGACTATCCCGGACCGATACTCTCGCCAAACGGCGACCCGTACACCATCGCCGGTACGACATACAACGAGATGGTGAACCCGCTGGCATCGCTCTCGCTGCCGGGCGCACAGAACTGGAGCCACAAGTTCGTAACCAACTTCGCAACCGAGCTGCAGCTGTGGGACGGACTGAAATATCGCATATCCTACGGCGCAGACATGTCGTTCTGGGGTAATGAAAGCCACACGATACTGTATTATCTCACAACAAATAACAAGGCCACTCACACGAGTGCCTCGCAGGAAAGCGACCGCGGAACAGTATGGCAGCTCGAGAACGTGCTGACCTATGACAAGACTTTCGGCGACCATACGTTCAACGTAGTGCTGGGACAGTCGGCCATGAAGAACACCGGATGGACTCTCGGTGCGAGCCGCTGGAACCTCATCGACCTGAACAAACCTTACATCGACTTCGCGTCGGGTCTGGCAGAGAACGGCGAGCGCGACGGATGGGGCGGACCGTCAAATCCACATACGCTGTCGTCAATGTTCGCCCGTCTGAGCTACAACTACGCAGAGCGTTACATGTTCCAGGCAACAGTACGCCGCGACGGTTCGAGCCGCTTCGGTACAAACAATAAGTACGCCACATTCCCGTCGTTCTCTTTAGGATGGAACATCATCAACGAATCGTTCATGAAGAAAGCTCCGAAGTGGCTGTCCAACCTGAAGCTGCGTGCAAGCTGGGGTAAGAACGGTAACGAGAATATAGACGACTTCCGCTATGCAGTGTTCACAGCTACCGGCAACAACTACATACTCGGACGCGGCGAGGCTGTGATAAACGGCGTGAAGGCAAACGGACTGTCAAATCCTGACCTCAAATGGGAGGAGTCGGAGCAGACTGACATAGGTCTCGACTTCGGATTCATGAACAACGCGCTCACCTTCACCGTGGATTACTATAAGAAGAGAACAAACGGCATGCTTATGACCATGGCTATACCGTCATACGTCGGTGAGACCAAGCCTATCGGCAACGTGGGCAAGATGGAGAACTCAGGCGTTGAGTTCGAACTCGGATACAAGTTCAACGTGGCAGACGCTCAGTTCAGCATCCGCGGCAATGCCTCTTATCTGCATAACGAACTCATAGAGCTGGGTAACGACACGGGATGGGCTGCATACGACTCGTTCCAGGGCGTGGGCACCATCACACGTGCGATGAACGGCGAGCCGTTCCCATACTTCTACGGACTGAAGACAGCCGGAATATTCCAGACACAGGAGGAGATAGACTCTTACGTTGGACCTGACGGAAAGACTCCTATACAGCCGGATGCAAAACCGGGTTACGTGAGATTCGTCGATCTGAACAACGACGGTGTGATAGACGACAACGACCGCACCAAGATCGGTAAGGGTATGCCAGACTGGACGTTCGGTGTGAACTTCTCAGCTGCATGGCGCGGATTCGACTTCAACATGATGTGGCAGGGTACTGCCGGCAACGATGTGTTCGACGCAACACGCCGTATAGACATCAACTCAAGCAACCTGCCGTCATGGATGCTCGACCGCTGGACAGGCCCGGGCACATCAAACAAATACCCGATCTTCATCGTGGGCGACTCTTCAGACAACTGGAAATCTTCAGACCTCTACGTGTATGACGGTTCTTACCTGCGCCTGAAGAACATCGAGCTGGGCTATACGCTGCCGGAAAACATCACAAAGACCGTGTTCATAAACAGACTTAGAGTATATGTTTCTGCCGAGAACCTTCTTACATTTACTAAATATCATGGCTTTGATCCAGAAATCTCTTCGGGTGGAACTTCGCTCGGCGTAGACTACGGTGTATATCCGCAGGCTCGTGTATGGCGAATAGGTTTCAATCTGGAGTTCTAAACCTAAACAATGTTTTGACGTTGACGGGAATAAGGTCTGAGGCTCTGCCGACGACCTTACCGCCCGGAAACCTAAGACAATTAAAAACAAGACAACAATGAAAAAGCTAAATATATATGCCGGCCTTATCATGGCCGCCTCGGTGACGCTTACCGGCTGTAGTGACGACTTCCTGGAGGTCACACCGCCTACGTCAAATCCGATAGAGGAGTATTTCACAACGCGCGATCATGTCTATGAATCGCTTATCTCCGCCTATGCGCCGCTGCAGTGGCCTGACTGGGGATATGACCAGTATAACCCGCTGAACATCATGAGCGACATCATGGCAGACGATATATGGCCGGGTGGAGCAAGCAGTACGGACAACCAGTACTGGCACCTGATGATGAACTACAACGCCAATCCCGAGAACTGTATGTCGGGACTGTGGACGTGTGAGTATAGCGGTATAAAGCGCTGCAACGACGTGCTGACATACATAGGATGGGCAGGCGACAACATAAACGAGGACGAGCGTGCCCTGTGGACAGCCCAGATGCATGTGCTGAGAGCTTACTACTACTGCAATCTGTGGAAGTTCTGGGGCAACATTCCGTTCTATACTGAGAACCTTGAGTTCCCTTATCTTGCCGAGCAGCTTTCTGCCGACGATGTATACAACAACGTTATTACAGACCTGGAGGCAGTGATAGAACAGAATGTACTGCCGATGAAATGGGAAGACACGGCAAGCGAGGACAACGTGGGCAAGGTGTCGCAGGCCATGGCCTACATGCTTTATGCCGAAATGGTGATGTATCAGAACGACGAGAGCCGCTATTCCAAGGCACTCGGATACATGAACGACATAATCGGAAGCCAGCAGTATGAGCTCATGTCGAGCTATGCCGCAATATTCGAAGAGAGCGGTGAGTGGGGCTCGGAGTCCATATTCGAGGTGAATTATAAGGACGACAACGCTGTGCGTTCGTGGAACGGACCTCTCGTTTCGGGCGGTACGGTTCTCCCGCGTCTCATCAGTCCGAGCGCCTGGGCTGCAAACGCAGGCGACGACAGCGGCGTGACAAACGGCTGGGGATTTGCTCCGGTACGCACGGAGACATTCCAGATGTTCGCCAATGGTGACGAGCGCCGCGACGTGACATGCTTCGATGCCAACGCACACGGCACTTATGAGCACCGTTATCAGGACACTGGCTACTTCCTCGGCAAGTATATCGCCAAGTCGGAGAACAACAAGGACCAGGCTGCCGACGGCGACCTGAACTTCAACAACAACCTGCGCATATACCGTTATGCAGAGACTCTGCTCAACGCTGCCGAACTGCTGCTCCGCACAGGAGGCGACGCGGGACTGGCTGAGACTTACCTCAATCTCGTGCACAACCGTTCGGGACTTACCGACCGTGTGAGCGCTACGATTGACAACATCATAAACGAGCGCCACCTCGAGTTCGTAGGCGAAGGCAAACGCTACTGGGATCTGGTGCGTACGGGTAAGGCCGCATCGACACTTGTGCCCGATACTTATGGCTACCGCACCAACACTTGGAGCGAATCGAAGAAATATCTGCCTATACCGCAGGCTGAGATAGACGCCGCACAAGGCACTCTGACTCAGAACAATTATTAATCAAACACAACAATAAGTGACAAATTATGAAAAAGCTTAATTATATATTGGGCGCGTTTGCCGCAGTGGCATTGTCACTGGCTTCGTGCTCTCCCGACGACATTGACGGTGTTGACGAGAACGGACTGCCGCTCGCAGAGAACGCCAAGGTGACCGTTGAGGTGGATCAGACAATCAACCAGGCTACGTTCAAGCTTGAGGGCAACGGCATCTATCCTATATGGATAATGGATTGGGAAAGTACCAACCCTTATTCCACGCAGAACGGACTGAAGAAGATATTCAACAATGCCGGCGACTATGTGCTGAAATATCGTGTGGGCAACCGCAACGGATTCAGTCAGGGCATAGCTTCCACTACGTTCCATATTGACAACTCACTCATCGACTACGACATGTATGCCACGATGCTCAGCGGAAAGACATGGCGCATATCCAAGGACGAGCAGGGACATCTGGGTTGCGGCGAACCGGGCAGCGACGGTCTGGGCTGGTTCTCTGCCGCTCCTAACGAGAAGCAGGGCACGGGTCTGTATGATGACGAGATAACATTCACGGCCGACGGAACATATACTTACAGTCCCGGTGCCGACGGACTGGTGTTCGTGAACAACGGATGCACAGTGTTCCAGGATAATCCCGGCAACGGCGAGGATTTTGATGCTGCCGCTCAACAACAGACCGCACAATACGAGATCAAGGGCGAAGGAAACAATGTTTATCTGGTGCTTCCGGCACAGACTCTGTTCCCTTATATCTCATGCGACAATCAGTATAATACGCCTAAGTTCCGCATAGAGAGCATAACAGGCTCGAAGCTCGTGCTCGTATATGACGACGGAACTATAGCTTGGCACTATATCCTTACAAGCAAGGCCGAGGAGCAGAGCTTCGACGGATTCGATCCGGACAGCGAGTACAACATGTTCAAGAACTGTACGTACACAAACGAGTTCTTCTATGCTCCGGGTTGGGCACAGATAGCCGATCCTACGCTTACCGCCAACGGCAATTCGTTCACCATAGACCTGCCTGTGGCAACAAGCGAGAAGTGGCAGGCTCAGGTTAAGTTCCTCACCGACATGAGCACAAGTGCGGCTTCAAACTATGACTTCAGCTGCAAGCTCATGTCCAACACCAACCATAACAATGTTACGGTGAAACTGGTAAAGACCGGTGACGACGACACTTATTATTTCGAAGAGACCATTGCGCTGAAGGCTTATGAGGAATATGTGTTCTATAAGAGCGACATGCCGGGATTGGATATGGACAATGTTTCATTGGTACTCGACTTCGGTGGTAATGCCGAGAATACTCAGGTGACGTTGAGCGACGTAGTTCTGAAAGACCATGCCAACGACGACGGAACCGTGTTGCCGTCGGAAGAAGAGGACAAGACAGTCTATACCTACGACTCTGAGAATAATCTCTGGAAAGTGAATGTGGACGACACGGACGCTTATACCACAGAGTTCTATTACGCTCCGGGATGGTCGCAGATTGCTGATCCGGGATTTACGAAGAATGGAGGCAACTATACCATAACGCTGCCGTCGGCTACTTCGGAACAGTGGCAGGCTCAGGTGAAGATAAAGACAGGTATCGCTGCTGAGGCTGATGTGGCTTACGACTTCAGTTGCACGCTGATGTCAAACAAGGAACTCAGGGGTGCGACAGTGAAACTCACCGATGGTGCCAACGACGCCGACAACTTCTTCTTCACCGAGCGTGTGGATCTCGCACCTTATGAGGAGTATGTGTTGAAGGTGCCGGCATCCAAACTGGCTATCGGAGCCTCTCAGGGACTGATGCTTGTGCTTGATTTCGGCGGATGCCAGGACAACACAACGGTGACTGTGAACAACATTGTGTTGCAGAAGACAGCTCAATGATATCTTAACAATCTGCTTTATAATTTGTGGAATCCATTGCTTTGCAGGAAATCGTCAGTTGACTTGGAAGAACAGACATCTGCAGACAAGGAAACATCAATGTGGGTTTTAAAAGATGATTTCTTGCAGGCAATGGATTTAAATAATAATATGCGGATTGATAAAATAAAACATAAACAATAACGTTATAAAAATAATAAGATAATGAAAACCCGAATGATATTAAGCATGTTTTTTGCTGCTGTGGCCGGACTTATGGCTTGCAGCGATGAGCGGGAGACGGTTTATGCACCTGACAATCAGCAAGTGACGTTGTCGGTAACGGAAGAGAAACTTACGGCTGACGCGGCTTCGTTCAATGTGAATGTTACTACCGACCATGAATTTGCAGCATATTCTACAGTTGATTGGATGACGGTGAGTCCTGAAGGATCGGTAAAGAAAAACGAGACTCTTACTGTCACGGTGGAAGCAAACACCGAAACAGAAAGCCGTACGGGTGAAGTGATAGTATGGTGTGGTGGCACAAGACGTGCCGTAAAGGTAAGCCAGGCAGGCGTTGAGGCACCTGATACAGAGATAACAGCTCCTGACGGATATTCGCTTGTGTGGAACGACGAGTTCGACGGAACGGAACTGAGCAACGACTGGACGTTTGAAGTGGCTGGACCGGGCTTCGTGAACAACGAGCTTCAGAACTATGTCAAGGGCAACGACGTGGCTGAGGTCTCTAATGGAACATTGAAAATAAATCTCTATAAAGACGGCAACGACATCAAGTCGGCACGCATCTATGCAAAGCGTAACCAGGGATGGAAGTACGGATACATAGAAGCAAGCATCAAACTGCCTGAAGGTAAGGGCACATGGCCTGCTTTCTGGATGATGCCGGTGAACTTCACCTCATGGCCGGGAGATGGAGAAATAGATATAATGGAATCGGTGGGATACGACCTGAACGTGGTTGTCTCGACGATACATTGCAACAAGTATAATAACGGAGGCACGGCAATAGAAAGCGCACGCACTTCTGTCGCTACGGCTTATTTAGAATTCCACAAGTATGCTCTTGAATGGACGGCAGACAAAATGGTGTTCTATGTTGACGGCAAACAGCTGCTCACATACAATAACGACGGCACAGGAAAGGATGCCTGGCCCTTTGACTCACCATTCTATGTGATACTCAACCTTGCGTGGGGCGGCTCTTGGGGCGGCTTACAGGGAGTTGACGAAAGTTGTCTTCCTGCAACCATGGAAGTGGATTATGTGAGAGTATTCCAGAAGTAGAAAAGAAGCTGACAATAAGGTTGAAGCCGCTTGCGACCGGTTAGCCGTGTGCCATTGACGCCGCGGAGCGCGGCCGTGGGTGGCTTCTGTGTTAAATGTACTGCGTAAACAGGTCTATTGTGTTACGGAAACGTGCATGTCATACGGTGAAAAGGTGTATGTCACGCGATGAAAAGGCGCATTTTACATGCTGATAAAGCCTTTTCCGCATGCCCAGACGGTGCATATCATACCCTCAGATGGGTGCTCATGGTACATCGGAATGGGCTTTGTCGTACTGCGATATGCGGACAGGCTTGCCGTTTTCCGCTTGATATGCGGATCACAACAGTCGAAAGTCGTATCATGAAAATTAATGATTTAAAGTCATAAATGCAAGCTGAAAATCTGATTTCAATGACGTCTTAAATATTTTAAAAGTCTGAAACATACTTTAAAACGATTATTATCCACCACCAAAATATATGGAACAAAAAATGCAATATATTGAAAATGAATGTTTTACTCTTTTAATACACCTTTATCATACCACCAAGTGACTTTATATGCTTGTATTCGATGAATTTAGTTTTTAAATTTGCAAAAGGAGAAAACAGCGACCTTAAACTTTAAATATTTATGCAACATTTATGATTTATAACTAAAAACGATATGACATAAGGTTGCATTACATATGTTGAAGTCTGCTAAACTTGATCTGATAAATAAGAATCCTATATAAACTAAAGACAATGAAAAAATTTATAACAATGGCTGTTGTTGCAGCGTTTGCTGCTAATGTGGCCAAGGCTCAGTCGGTTCCGGTCTATCTTGACGCGACTAAGCCCATCGAACAGCGTGTGGAGGATGCGCTGAAGCGTATGACGCTCGACGAGAAAATAGCTGTCATACACGCTCAAAGCAAGTTCAGCTCGCCGGGCGTGGCACGCCTCGGCTTCCCTGATTTCTGGACAGACGACGGACCTCATGGCGTTCGTCCCGACGTGCTTTGGGATGAATGGGAGCAGGCCGGACAGACAAACGACTCGTGTGTGGCTTTTCCTGCGCTCACATGTCTTGCCGCTACGTGGAATCCTCAGATGGCAATGGCTTACGGTAAGGCTCTCGGCGAGGAGGCGCTCTATCGTGGCAAGGACATGATTCTCGGTCCTGGCGTCAACATTCTGCGCACACCTCTCGGCGGACGTAACTTCGAGTATATGGGTGAAGACCCTTATCTGACATCACGTATGGTGGTGCCTTATGTTCAGGGACTGCAGTCCAATGGCGTTGCAGCCTGCGTAAAGCATTTCGCTCTGAACAATGACGAGGAATATCGCAATCAGGTTAATGTCATCGTTGACGACCGTGCTCTTTACGAAATATATCTTCCGGCATTCAAGGCTGCCGTTACCGAAGGACACGTATGGGGACTCATGGGTGCCTACAACCTTTATAATGATCAGCACAACTGCCATAACAAGCGTCTGCTCTGCGACATCCTGAAAGGCGAGTGGGGCTTCGACGGCGTTGTGGTATCCGATTGGGGCGGTGCGCATGATACACGCCAGGCTGTTGAGAACGGACTCGATATGGAGTTCGGAACATGGACCGATGGCCTTTCTTTCGGCGAATCGAACGCATACAACAACTATTATCTCGCCCGTCCTTACCGCGAGTTGATACAGAAGGGCGAATATTCTACAAAAGAACTCGACGATAAGGTGCGTCGCGTACTGCGTCTCTTCTTCCGCACTACGATGCGTACAGACCGTGGAAACGGCTCCATGAATTCTGAGGCTCATTATGCTACGGCACGACGTGTGGCTGATGAGGGCATCGTTCTCCTCAAGAACGAAGGCAATCTGCTGCCGCTCGACACCACGAAAGCGCTCCGCGTGCTCGTTGTCGGTGAGAATGCCATTAAGATGATGACCGTAGGCGGAGGCAGTTCGTCGCTGAAAGCACAGCGTGAGACGCTTCCTATTGAGGGCATGCGCAAATATATGGGCAATATGATCAAGATAGATTATGCCCGTGGTTATGTAGGCGACACTATCGGTGAGTACAATGGCGTTGTTGCAAAACAGAAACTCTATGAGCCGCGTACGGCCGACGAACTCATTGCCGAGGCTGTAGATAAGGCCAAAAATGCCGATTGCGTGGTGTTCTTCGGCGGTTTGAACAAGAGCGATTATCAGGATGCTGAAGGTCACGACCGCAAGGAGTACGGTCTGCCTTACGGTCAGGACCGTGTGGTTGAGGCTCTTGCAAAGGTCCATAAGAACATAGTATTCGTCAATATATCAGGTAATCCGGTTGCCATGCCGTGGCGTAACAAGGTTAAATCCATCGTACAGGGCTGGTTCCTTGGCTCTACTGCCGGCGAGGGTCTGGCCGATGTGCTTACCGGACGCGCCAATCCTTCAGGCAAGTTGCCTTACACATGGTGGCAGAAGCTTGACGATGTGGCTGCCCATAAGCTCAATACTTATCCGGGAACATGGCGAGACGGCAAGAAGATCATCGACGAAGAATATAAGGAAGGAATCTTTGTAGGCTACCGTTGGGCTGATAAGGAGAACATAAAACCGGTGTTCGCATTCGGTCACGGCTTGAGTTACACCACTTTCAAGATAGGCAAGGCAACTGCCGACAAGACCAGAATGGCCCAGGGCGACAGCATAAGCTTCACCGTCAGCGTTACCAATACGGGCAGCAAGGCAGGCTCTGAGGTCGTGCAGCTTTATGTACGCGACTGCAAATCTTCGCTTGTCCGCCCGTACAAGGAACTTAAAGCCTTCAAGAAAGTGAGCCTCCAGCCAGGCGAGACCAAGCAGGTTAAGCTGACCATAGGCACTGATGCCTTGAGCTTCTTCGATGACAAAGCCCACAAATGGACAGCTGAACCGGGTGACTTCGAAGCTTTGATAGGCAACTCTTCAGATAATCTTAAACAGAAAGTTAAATTTGTTTTAATGTGATAATTTGTGTCACAGGCCGGAGGACATAAGTTGTCCGGTCTGTGTATTTTTTTACCATTATTATTTTATTATTATGATATCAATACGTAAAACATTGACGACAATAGCATCGTGTGTGCTCGCCCTTACTGCTACGGCGCAGAACACAGACATGGATAAGTTTGTCAACGATCTTATGTCGCGCATGACTCTTCAGGAGAAAATAGGTCAGCTAAATCTTCAGGTGGCCGGCGACATCACCACCGGAAATGCTCAGGACACCCAGGTGGCAAGCCTCATAAGGTCAGGAAAAATGGGTGGAGTGTTCAACATTAAGGGAGTTGAAAATATAAAGGAACTCCAGAAGATTGCGGTTAAGCAGAGTCGTCTGGGTATTCCTTTGCTCGTGGGCATGGATGTCATCCATGGTTATGAGACGATATTCCCCATTCCGTTTGCCCTCTCGTGCAGTTGGGATGTGTCAGCAGTCGAGGAAGCTGCCCGCATAGCGGCAAAGGAAGCCTCTGCCGACGGTATAAACTGGGTTTACAGCCCTATGGTTGACATCTGTGTCGATGCCCGTTGGGGCCGTATAGCCGAGGGCAACGGTGAAGATCCTTATCTCGGCTCACAGATGGCAAAGGCCATGATACGTGGTTATCAGGGCGATCTCAGCAGAAATTCCAACGTGATGGCCTGCCTCAAACACTTCGCTCTTTATGGTGCTGTGGAGTCAGGTCTCGACTACAACACCGTAGATATGAGTCGCCTGCGCATGTTCAACCAGTACTTCCCGCCCTATAAGGCAGCCGTTGAGGCAGGTGCCGGCAGCATCATGTCGTCGTTCAACATCGTTGACGGAATTCCGGCTACAGCCAACAAGTGGCTGCTCGACGACGTGCTGCGCAAGCTTTGGAAGTTCGACGGATTCGTTGTGACCGACTACGGTTCAATAGGTGAGATGATAAGCCACGGCGTGGGAGGTGATCTTAAAAACGCTTCTGTCTTGGCTCTCAATGCCGGCACCGACATGGATATGTGTTCTACGGGATTCTTGAATACGTTGGAGCAGTCATTAAAGGACGGCACCATAACTGAGGAAGCCATCAACACGGCATGCCGCAGAGTGCTCGAGGCAAAATATAAGCTTGGCCTTTTTGCCGACCCATACAAGTATTGCGACACCAAGCGTCGCAAGAAAGACATCTTCACAGCCGACAACCGTGCCGCAGCACGCCGCATAGCTGCCGAGACATTTGTCCTGCTGAAGAACCAAAACAACCTTCTGCCGTTGAAGCGCGAGGGCAAGATTGCTCTTATAGGTCCGTTGGCAAACACCCGCGCCAACATGGCCGGAACATGGTGTGTGGCATATACTCCCGATAAGTATTCCACACTTAAGGAAGGATTTGAACGTGCGCTCCAAGGCAAAGCAGAGCTGCTCTACGCACAGGGCTGCAACCTCATGGCCGACTCTTTGCGCCAGCGTGCAGCCGAGTCCGGCAAGACCATAGAACGTGGCGACGATGCCGCTCTCAAGGCTGAGGCTCTTGCTGTTGCCGCCAAGGCCGATGTCATTGTATGTGCAATGGGTGAGAGCGCTGATATGTCAGGCGAGTGCGCCAGCCGTTCAGACCTCCGTCTGCCCGACGTACAGCGCGAATTGCTCGCCGAACTCGTAAAATTGGGCAAGCCGATCGTGATGCTCAACTTCTCCGGACGTCCGACAGTGCTTACATGGGAGCAGGACAATGTTGACGCAATACTCAATGTATGGTTCGGAGGCAGCGAGGCTGCCGATGCCATTTGCGATGTAGTGTTCGGCGATGTTGCTCCGAGCGGCCGACTCACAATGACATTCCCCCGCACGACAGGTCAAGTACCTATGTACTATAACCACATGAACACCGGTCGTCCCGTACCCGAAGGTACAAAGGAATTCCGCAAATTCGCTACCAACTGGCTCGACAACGTGAACGATCCGCTCTATCCTTTCGGTTACGGTCTCACATACACGACCTTCAGCTACGGCAAGCCCGTTGTAACAGGTTCAGGCCGCAACTTCAAGGCTTCGGTCACTGTGACCAACACCGGTTCGCGTGACGCTTACGAAGTTGTGCAGCTCTACATGCGCGATCCGGCCGCTTCTATAGCCCGTCCGGTTAAGGAACTGAAAGGATTCAACCGCATCATGCTCAAGGCAGGCGAGAGCAAGGAGGTAACTTTCGACATCACCGAGAAAGAACTCTCTTATTACAATGCCGAAGGCCGCCAGGTGTTCGAACCCGGAAAGTTCGACATAATGCTCGGTCCCGACAGTCGCTCGCTCCAGACCGTAAGCATAACGGCTGAGTGACGCCGCTATGTAAGGATTTGAAATATAACGAAATATAAAAAAGGAGACTTTCCTGCTTACGACAGTTATGATGTTAGAATAAGCCGGAAGGTCTCCTTTTTAAAAAACGGGAATCTGTTTTTGTAAATTCATAATATTGTCTTATCTTTGCAATATATTGCATTATCATATGTTTCATTCGGGAAACGATGATTGTATGAGAATTTTATTACTACTAATTTTTATACTGGCTCCGTTGAGACATGCCGCTGCTGTCACACGTGCCGATTCGCTTTATAATTGTATTGATGAGGCCATTGCCAATTCAAGCAAGTATATAGCCAAGCGCGAAAGTTACATACGCCACATCCGCAACATGTATGCCGCAGCCGCCAATCCGTCGGCGCGTTATTCCATAGCCCTCGAACTTTATAGAGAATACCGGGCTTTCATGAGCGATTCCGCCCTTGCATGGCTCGACCGTGCTGAGACCATAGCGCGTGTCAGCGGCGATGCTGCCGGCGAGAACCGCTGCCGTGTGCTTGCAGCCTATCTGTGTTCTTCCACAGGTATGTACACCGAGGCGGTGGATATACTTGCCGGCGTGGACATGACGAAGTTCGACAGGCAGGGACTTGTGGATTACTACATGGCCTGCAATCATCTCTACGGCGAGTTGGGCTATTACAGCAAGGTTGACGCTCTCAAGAAAAGATACCTCTCGTTGTCGGCTCTTTATGCCGACTCGCTCATAGCCACGGCTGATGCCGACAGCGACATCCGCCTGCAACTGCTCGAGACACGGGCTTACGGACGGGGCGACTACATCGCTGCCCTGCGCTATAACGACCGCCGGCTGTAACTCACCGACAAGAATTCTCACCGCATGGCGATAGTCTCTTTCTATCGTTTCCTCGACTACAAGATGCTCGGCAACACCGAGGAATGGACCTACTGGCTCGCCCTCTCGGTGCTCAACGATGTGCGTAATGCCGTGCTTGACCAGGGCGCGCTGTGGGAACTGGCAAACACCATGTACACCAACGGCGAGATAGAACGCTCCTACCGCTACATAAATTTCGCTTCAGATTGCGCCACGAAGTTCGGCACCCGACTGCGCAACCAGCAGATTACGCCTGTGATGCAGGCCATAGACAAGATATATCAGATGCAGAACCGCCGCGAGAACACATATCTCAAGACGGCAATCGTGGTGTCAGTGGTTTTCCTTGTCATAGTGCTCGCGTTTCTCTTCTATCTCAACCGCCAGCGGCACAAGCTCGCCCTGGCTCAGACAGAGCTCAGTGAGAAGAACGCACAGCTGACCGACCTCAACGCCGAGATGAAACATACGCTCGACGACCTCGACACGCTCAACCACCGGCTTGTGGCGACAGGCAATCATCTCAACGAGGCTGTGGCAGGGCTCGACGAGAGCAACAGGGTGAAAGAAAAGTATATCGGACTGTTCCTGCGCCAGTGTTCGTCTTACATCGACCGCATGGACGCCATGCGTCGCGACATGCTCGCCATGCTCAAGTCGAAACGCTATGCCGACCTTTACAACCTTATGAAAAACCATAACTTCCGCGACAGGGAGCGTGAGGAACTTTTCGAGATATTCGATTCCACATTCATTCGGCTTTTCCCTACCTTTGTCGATGAGTTCAACCAGTTGCTCAGGCCCGAGTGCCGCATATCTTTGCCCGACCAGTCGAAGCTGACAACGGGAATACGCATATTAGCCCTAATTCGCCTTGGCATCGACGACAGCTCGAAGATAGCCGAGTTCCTGCATTTCTCGGTAAACACAATATATAACTATCGCGCCAAAATAAAGAACGGATCTGCCGTAAACCGCGATGAATTCGAGAATTTTGTGAAATCTATAGGTCTGCCTAAGGCGTGACGACGGCCTGCGGGCCATATATAGACGCGCACAGAGCCTCGCACCGTACGGGCCTGTAAGTGCCCGCACTGATGCCTTTGCGCGCCCAGAAACGCTTATTCCGTCTCTGTGCGCAATATCTATAAGCAATGCCGTTGCGGCGTCCTGCCTGCGGCATGAATGACATAAAAACTCCGAAATAAAGCATTTATTTCATAAAAACTCCGGCAATGTACGGACGGCTCCGCCGCCCGTCATGCTTCCGTGTGTCATTGCCGGCGTGAGTGTCAGGCTTTGGCGGCCTTACTTCCGAATATCTTATCTACCACAAGCGCCACCGCACCGTCGCCCGTCACGTTGCAGGCCGTGCCGAAACTGTCCATGGCTATGTAAAGCGCAATCATAAGAGCCTGGTCCTGCTCGCCGAATCCCAGTACCGACGCCAGCGGTGCCAGCGCCGCCATTATTGAGCCTCCGGGCACTCCCGGCGCCGCCACCATCATCACAGACAGCAGCATCACGAATCCCGTGAAGAGCATTGCGTCGTGCGGCATGCCCTTCATTATGCAGATGGTCAGCGCACAGGCCGTTATCTTCATCACCGATCCCGACATGTGTATCGTTGCACAGAGCGGCACGGTGAAGCCCGCCACATCGTTGCTCACGCCGTTAAGCTCGGTCTGACGCAGCGTCACCGGTATTGTTGCAGCCGACGACGATGTGCCCAGGGCCGTGAAGTATGCCGGCAGCATGCGCCACAGCAGGCGCAGCGGATTGCGCCGCGTAATGGCGCCTGCCACTATGAACTGATAGAGCAGTATGACAATGTGCAGCACGAATATCACTACTATTATCTTGGCAAACACGCTCATTATGGCGTAGGCGTCGCCGGTGGCGGTCATGTTGAGGAACATTCCGAAAATGTATGGCGGCAACAGCGGTATGATGGCCTTGCTTATCACCTTGCCGGTGATGTCCATCATCTCGTCGGCTCCCTTTCTCAGCACCTCTGCGTCGCCGTAGGCTATGCCCAGACCCATTATGAACGACAGCACGAGCGCGCTCATCACGTCGAGTATGGGCGGTATCTTGATGGTGAAATACGGTTCGATGCCATTGCCCGTGCCGCCCGACGCAGCCATCGACAGCCCCTCGGTCATTGCAGGGAACAGCGCGCTGCCCGTGCCGTAGGCGAGCATTCCGCACAGTACGGTGTCGGCATAGGCTATCGCCACTGTTACGAGCAGCATCTTGCCCGCCGTCTTACCGATGCCCGCTATTGCCGGCGTGACGAGCCCCACGATGATTATCGGAATGAGAAAACCCAGGAACTGGCTGAATATGGCGTTGAATGTGACAAACGGTTTTATCCACGGTTCAGTCATCACGTTGCCCAGGGCCACACCCAGGGCTATGGCTATGATAATGCGGGGCAGCAGCCCGAATCGTATTCTTTTCATGTGCGTAAGGTTTTGTATTAAACAATACAGGCAAGCCCGTGTTCCGAATGCGGGCTTGCCTGTGTCTTTACGGCCGGCAGTCGGGATGGTTGTCGTCCGGCCGTTTATGTGTCGCCGCTTTCTTCAGCATGGTGTTCAGGCTCTGTCCTCCTTCAGTCTCTCGGCCATGTCGCGTCCCAGCTGTTCGCAGGCAGCGGTCGTCTCGGCGTTGAGGCTCTGGCAGATGTCCACCGGAGTGCCCACCGGCTCGAAGTGCAGATGGTGCTCGTTCCATTCGCCTATCTTGGTTACGGCCTTGCTTGCCCAGCCGTGATTGCCGAACCAACCCAGGTAGTGATTCTTTATGTCGCGTCCTGCTAGCTCAGAGAGCAGCACGTCCATCTCGTGGTAGAGGCCCGTGTTGTAGGTCGGTGCGCCCACGATGAGAGCGCGGTAGCGGAACACGTCGGCTATGATATAAGAGTGGTGGGTCTTCGACACGTTGTACATCACTATGTTCTTTATGCCGGCCTCGCTCGCTGCGCTGGCTATTACCTCTGCCGCACGCTCGGTGTTGCCGTACATTGTGCCGTAGCACAGTACTATGCCCTCGTCGGTGTCGTATCTGCTCATGCGGTCGTACATGCCCGTCACCTTGCCGATATGCTCGTGCCATACGGGTCCGTGTGTGGCGCAGATGAACTTGATGTCGGCGCCTGACAGCTTCTTCATGGCGTTCTGCACGGGTATGCCGTACTTGCCTACGATGTTGCTGTAGTAGCGCACCATCTCAGGCCAGAAGCCGTCGCAGTTTATCTGTGCGTCTATCACGCCGCCGTTGAGTGCTCCGAAGCATCCGAAGGCGTCGCCCGAGAACAGCACTCCGGCCGTGGTGTCGAGCGTCATCATTGTCTCAGGCCAGTGAACCATAGGCGTGAGCACGAACTTCAGCGTGTGGCTGCCGAGGCTCAGCGTGTCGCCGTTCTTTATTTCCATTGTGTTGTCGGCGATGCCGTAGAAGCCCTTCAACAGGTTGAATGTCTTCTTGTTGCCTATCACCTTGACCTCAGGATAATATTTTCTGAGCAGTGCTATTGAGCCGCTGTGGTCGGGCTCCATGTGGTTCACCACGAGATAGTCCACGTGGCGGTCGCCCAGCACGGCGCGTATGTTCTCGATGAACTGGCTGAAGAAACCCACCTCGACGGTGTCTATGAGGCACACCTTCTCGTCGTCGATGAGATAAGAGTTGTATGACACTCCTGCCGGCAGCGGCCACAGACCCTCGAAGAGGTGCTTGTTGCGGTCGTTCACGCCAACATAGTAGATGTTGTTTGTAATTGCTTTCATTTGCGTATTGTTGTTTTTGATGTTATTGTCTGTCTGTTGTCAGTCCCCGGACTGCCTCATGCTCATGCCGAACTCACGGCTTATGTTGTTGCCCGTGTGCGTGCAGCAGTCGGCGGCGAACGCTGCGGCACATTCCGCAATGCTTTCCCAGCAGATGCCGTCGGCACGGGTCGCCAGGTCGTGGCGGCTTATGCCGTGGCGTATGAGGGCGTATATCATACCCGCGTTGTAGTTGTCGCCGGCTCCTATTGTGCTCACTGCCTCCACCTGTCTCACGCTGAACGTCATTGGTTCTCCGGTGTCCGTGAACACGTGTGTGGGGCGGTCGCCGTCGGTACAAACCAATATGCGGCAGTGGCGGGCTATGTGGTCGCGGTAGGCTTCTGCCGGGTCGGACGTCCCGAACACCGTCATGAGGTCCTCCGTACTGGCACGCACTATGTCGGCGCGGCTCAGATTCTCGGTCATGTTCTGTATCACGTCGGGCAGGTCGGCCTTGTGTGCCGGGCGGAAATTCATGTCATACACCACCATCGCCCCGGCCCTCCGTGCCTCGTCGAGCAGGGGAGCGGTCATGTGGCGCGTGGCGGGACTCACCGCGTGGAACGAGCTGAGCATCAGTATGTCGCCCTCGTTCATGGGTCGCGGATGCCCGTCGTATGGCAGCGGACGGCTGTCGCGGTAGAATGTGTAGGAAGCGTTGTTTCGGGAATCGAGCACGGCCAGCGATACGGTTGACTTCATTCCGCAGGCGGTCTTCACCGACGTCACATCCACACCCTCGGCCTCGAGAAAGCTCCGCATGCGCCGTCCGGCGTAGTCGTCGCCCGTAGCCGACACGAAAGCCGTGCTTATGCCTGCCCTTGCGAGCGACACAATGGTGTTGAGTGCCGAGCCTCCCGGCACCGCGCTGACGGGTGTGTCGTCTTTGAAAACAATGTCGAGCGTCATTTCGCCCGTTGCCGTTACCCTGCGTCTGTCGTCGTTTGTTGTCATCTGTCGCTATTTGTTTGCTTTCTGCGTCAGTCGTTGTCCTGAAGTGTGCGTATGACGTGCGGAAACGTATTGACGCGGAATATCTACGTGCAAAGATAAAAATAAAAAACGACAGTTATGCAAATAACTGTTATGTTATATTCCGTGCGGATGCGAAAATTTTGATTCCGCCTTTCTCACTCGTTGCCTGACGGAGTATTCGGGTGGCCGGATGACATTAACGGTTTTAACATGTTTCAATCTCGTTTTTAACATTTCTCCCGACCATCCCGGCGTGTCTGAAAAATGAACCGAACGCGCGAATTATATAGTTGTCCCTGTTTCGCGATGCCCTTCGCTTCAGATTGCGTCGCGCTTCCGTCGTACCCGCGTTGCGAAATGGGCTTTATCGTGTCCTGATATGGCCTGTTTCATCGCCCGATTAAGCCTATATCGGAGTGCAAAAGAGCCCATATCGCAATGCGAAATGGGCCATATTGCAACAGACCTTCCGGAAGACCGTGTCGCGGAATGAACCTTGCAAGGTACTGTTGTCCTTTTATCCGGCTGATAGTCAGACGGTTATGAAATTGTGCTGCAAATTATCGGAAAATGCCTTGAAAATCGGATGATTTTCTGAAAGATTGTAGTTCTTGACGCTGTAAATGTTAAAACGATAGCGCTCCGCACACTTTATGGTTGCTATATGGCAATTATGAAACGTGCGGCTGCGGCGCTGTCTTGTACTGTTCATCTTATGATGAGTGTCGTCATGAGTTCGGGGGCGAATGTCTCCTGCGCCACCTGCTGTATCATCTGCGGCGTCACCTCGTCGATGTTGCGGAACAGTTGTGCCACGTCCTTCTCCCATCCGTAGTGCAGGAAGCTCTTGGCGAAGTCGATGGCGAAGCTCTCACGGCTGTCGCACGCCACGCCTATCTGACCCTTTATCTGTTTCTTGGCGGCGCGCAGCTGCTTGTCGCTCAGTGGTGTCTGCATCATGTGGTCGAGCTCGCGCCGTATGAGTCGCATGCAGCGGTCAACCTGCCGCGGATCGCAACCGAAGTAAGCCGCCCACACACCCGTGTCGGAGTAGCTCGCCATTGAGCTTTCCACCGTGTAGACAAGCGCGTGGCGCTCGCGCAAGGTCAGGTTGAGGCGCGCCGTCATTCCCGGTCCTCCTATTATGTTGTTGAGCAGATAGAGGGCCATGCGCCGGCGGTCGTGTATGTCGTAGGCACGGTTGCCCGTCATCACGTGCGCCAGATGCGTGTCCATGTTCATCGTCCTCTGTGTGGGGACGTATGGCGGCAGCGGCCTGCGGCGCATGTCGTCGGTGGCAGGCAGGGGCGAGTCCGGGGCGGGAGAGTCGTGTCCTGCGCGTGCTAGAGCCTTTATCAGACGGTTGAAGTCTATGTCGCCGTAGGCAAAGAATATGGCGTTGTCGGGGCGGTAGAGGCGCGAGGTGAATCGCAGGGCGTCGGCCGTGGTGTAGGTGCGCAGGCGTTCGGCCTGTCCCAGAATGTTGTGACCGAGCGGATGACCGCTGAACACCATGTTCTCGAACTCATCGTATATCAGTTCGGCGGGCGAGTCGTTGTAGCTTTCTATCTCCTCGCATATCACCTCCACTTCCTTGTCTATCTCGTTCTGTGGATAGGTGCTGTGGAACACTATGTCGGTGAGCAGATCGACGGCACGTGCTATGTGGTCGCGCAGCACGGCGGCATGATACACCGTGTCTTCCTTGCCAGTGAAGGCGTTCAGGTCGCCGCCCACGCTCTCCAGGCAGTTGAGTATGTGCCATGCGCGGCGCCGTGCGGTGCCCTTGAAGGTGATGTGCTCGCAGAAGTGGGCCATGCCTTCCTCTCCCGGTGCCTCGTCGCGGGTGCCGGCGTTGATGGCATAGCCGCAGTAAACCACCGGCGATGCCGACGGCAGATGTATCACGCGCAGCCCGTCGGCCATTGTATGTGTGTTGTATTTCATTTCGTGTCCTTGTGTTGTCATATTTCCAAATAGGTTGCAAAATTACTTATTTTAGTCCATACAGTGTCGTTTTCGGCAATAATTCCTTACTTTTGCAATCATATATTGATGATAAACACAAACCTTTTGATTATAACACATGGACATTAGAAAGATAGTTGCCGTCGTGGCGGCACTCTTCGTATGGTGCACGGACGTGTCAGCACAGCAGCCTGCGGAGGTTGACGGATATCCGTTGTCCAACTTCGCACTGACGGTGAACGCCTCGCAGGACGGCGGTTTCTTCGGGCAGATAATGCGCAATCCCAGCCGTATAGGCGAGTGGTTGCAGGATAAGGGCGGCGTGGAGTTCTTTGTCGAGAAGGACGGAAGGCGCCACAGTTTCTCTGAATTCAGGAAAAAGACGGTGGACCGTGCCTTTCCGTTTGTCCGTAACACCTATCACGGGTCACCGCTCACAAAGACATTGTTTGCCGTTACGGCCTTCTGTCCGCTGGCAGTGAACGATGCACGCACGTCGGCACTACCGCTGTTGATGGTCGAGATGGAGTGTACCAACACGCGCAGGACGGCTGAGACGTTCGATATCGTTGCCGTTCCGGCTGAAGGAATGGCACAGGGCATGTCTGCGGTCAAGGGCAACGGCTATTCGGGTGCGGGCGACGGAAAGTGTGTGGAGATAACTGCTGATGTGCAAACATCGTGGGATGGCGGTGCACTTCGTATGCACCTGAACCTTGGAGCGAAAGAGAAACGCACAGTGAGAATACTGTTGGCGTTTCACGACAATGAATGGGTGAGCGCGCTTGACTATGCTTCGCCTGACATACTTACGGCCTATGGCCGCGCTGTATGGCCGGTTTTGAAAGACAAGACCGAAGGTTTCGGTCGTGCCATTCCTGTCACCGGCGACGATGAACTCGACAGTTTTCTGCGCTGGTACATGGTGTCGGGTGTGTCGCTCACCAAATGGACGCGCAACGATGAGGTGGTAACTATGGGCTATCGTGAGCTGAACCAGCGCGACAGTTACTGGACCTCGTGGCTCCATCTCGTTATGTTTAAGGATCTGGAACGCCGCATGATAGAGGAAAGCATCGCATGGCAGCAGCCGTCTGGCAAGATTCCTACGACCATACTTCCGCTGATAGAGCGAAACGATGATCTCGACATCAACGCTTTCTTTATACTCCGCGTGGCGCGTTTCTGGCAGATGTATCATGAGCAGCAGAATCTTCAGAAGTACTGGCCGGCACTGAAAAAGGCGATGGAATGGCTCATTTCGCGCGATAAGGAGCACGTGGGCTTGCCCATGCAGGTGTCGTTCTGGGGCGACTGGAAGGACGTCGGCGGCGTGGAAGGCCGCAAGTATTCGCCCTTTAGTTGCCTCGTCTATATGGCTGCGCTGAAGAAAATGGAACTCATGGCGGAGGTGTGTGGCGACAGCACGGCCGCCGATGAATATGCCGGAGCTTACGACAGGGCCTTCAGACGTGTGAATATGGACGTGAAGGACGGCGGACTCTGGAATGGCGAATATTATTGTCAGATATGGCGCGACGGCAGTGTGAACGACCGTTTGCTTCAGGACCAGACCATCGGCATACTGTTCGGTGTGGTGCCCGACGACCGTGCCGCTAAGATTTTCGGGGCTTTGAACGAGCGGAGCCTCACTCCGTATGGTATTGCGGAGACTTTTCCGTATTACGATGAAAGCTTCGGTTATCCGCCTGCTACCTATCACAACGGTGCCGTGTGGCCGTGGGTGAGCTTCATGGACTGCTGGGCGAGAGTGAGGACGGGCCGCAGGGATGAGGCTGTGGAGTTGGTGAAACGTGTCGGAAGAGCCGATCTTGTCGATTCGGGCGACTGGTCGCCCAACGAGCATATCAACAGTCTGACGGGCGAGAACCTCGGTTTTCACATTCAGGGCTGGAATGCCGGACTCTTCGGGCTGGTGTATTTCGGATTGGTGAACACCGGTGTCATCGATTGACAAACGTATGGGCGGACGTCAGTAAGATGTCCGTCCTTTGCGTTCCGTGTATATTCCGAAGACATGTATGTCAGAGGATAATGGCATGTGATGCATTTATTATGAGCTTTTTTTCTTATTTTTGCAACGTAGGTTTCATCTTTTTGTGTTGCCGGCCAAATCTTTTCCCTTTTTGAGATATGACGAGCAGAAAATTTTTATACCTGTGCCTGACACTCATCTTTCATTTTGCCGTGTTCCCGGCTGCTTATGGCGGGGAGGACGGACAGAATGTTCCGCGTGAGCTGAAGGAGGCAAAGGCCTATCTGCGCAAGAGCGACTACAACAGTGCTCTGTCCAAACTGCTCCTTTATATACAGAAAGAGGAACGCTCGAAAAACATTGATACGCTCCATCTCATGGACGCTTACTACGACGTGGGCGGCGTCTATTCGGTCTATTCAAACTTCGCTCAGGCTCTCGATGTCTATGAGAAGGGCTATATGCTAGGTCTGAAGTCGGGCAATGCAGCCATGCAGTTCAAGTTTCTCAACAACATGATAGGCGCCGGATGCAACATCGGCAATGTGGATTATGCCTCACGTCTGAACGAGAAGGTGAAGTCGCTGAAGGGCATCTCGCGCGGACAACTGTTGTTTTATTATTATTTCAACAAGGGATTTATAGCCGGAATTCGCGATGAAATGGGCGAAAAAACGCGCTGGATGAACGAGGCGGTGGCTGTGGTTGACAAATACGGACTGCCGGGAGAGATGAAGATATATCCTTATTCGGAGGTCTACCAGTGCTACGAGAAGCAGGGCGACCTGCAGAAAGCGCTCGAGGTGTTGCAGAAATACGACTCGCTGGCAAGGCTGAAGGATGAAGTCTATCTCTACGCCGACTGCTACAAAGGCATGATGCGTGTCTATACTAAACTGGGAAATAAGGAAAAGGCTCTCTACTATCAGAACGAATTTTTCAGATATACCGACTCTCTGCTCAATGTGAACGAGTTCTCGCAGATAAAGAACCGGTATCAGATACACGAGAGAAAGCTCGACCAGGAGACAATAGACAATCAGAAACGTACGATATTCTATCAGAACACGGCGCTCGCTCTGCTTCTGCTTGTAGTGGTGGTGGCATGCACCGCGGTGGTGATAGTGTGGCGTCAGCGCCGCAAACTGCATGTGGCTTATGTGGCGTTGTTCGAGCGCAACAGGGAGCTTCTGAATGTTGAGAGCCGCTATCGTGAAATGGCTGAACGACAGAAGACCGACGACAGCGAAACCGCGGAGCCGGACGTGCGGCAGGACAAGAACGTGGCGGCGGTGCCTAATTATGAGCAGCTGCTCAAAAGAATAGACACCGTGATGGAGGATGAAGACACTTTCTGTAGTCCGGATTTCAGTCTGGCTGTGCTCGCAAGGCTCTCGGGATCGAACACCAATTACGTGTCGCAGGTGATAAATACGACATACAACAAGAATTTCAGGACGTTTGTGAACGAGCGTCGTATAAAGGTTGCGATGAAACGCATGATGGATACCGGACAATACGGGGCTTACAGCATGCAGGGAATAGCCGAAAGCGTAGGCTACAAATCGGCTTCAAACTTCATCGCCGCGTTCAAGAAAGTCACTGGAATGACGCCGTCTTTATATCAGAAAATGCTCAGAAACTGAGTGTTCTGATTTTTGATTTATGAATTAGAAAACATTGTTTTCTTACCTTTTGTTAGTTTTTAAGGCTTTTTCCTATTTTTGTAGTCGCGAAAACCAAATAAATATGTCATTATGAGAAAACTTACTCTTGCTGTTTTATTATTGTTGCCGGGGCTGTTGTCTTTTGCCGGAGACATCACACAGCCGCAGGCTCTTAAAATTGCACAGTCGTTTCTCCGTAGCAATGTGACGGCGATGAAGTCACAACAGAAAGGTGGAAGCGACGCGCTGAAGCTGGTATATACAGCTGATGATACTAAGGGACGCAGTTGCGTCTATGTTTTCAACGCAGGTCAGAACGGTGGATTCATCCTCGTATCGGCTGAAGACAGGGCCGCAGAGGTGCTTGGCTACAGCGACACGGGCAGTTTCGACTACAGCCGTATGTCGCCGGAAATGCGCAACTGGATGGAAGGCTATGTTGACGAAATAACATATATAAGAGACAATGACGTGGAGGCGGCGCCGCAAAGCTACGCCAACAGTGGCAAGAAGGTGGCTCCGCTGCTCGGTAATATAATGTGGGACCAGAGCGCACCATATAATAATATGTGTCCTTCTTACGACTTGAGTACGAGATGCGCTACGGGATGTGTCGCAACGGCGATGGCTCAGGTGATGTATTATCATCGCTGGCCGGAGGTTGGAAAAGGTTCTTACACCTATGCTCCTTCTATATTGGGTGGTGGTACTCTTACCGCCGATTTCGGCTCGACACATTATGATTGGGACGATATGCTGCCTGTTTACGACAGCAACAGCAGCGATGCCAGCTGCGACGCAGTTGCCGAACTGATGCTGCATTGCGGTATATCGGTAAGCATGAGCTACTCTTCATCGAGTGGAGCTGAGAGCGATGTCATTCCTTACGCACTGTATCACTATTTCGATTATGATAAAGGCGTGGCATATCGTCAGCGCGACAACTACAGCAGTGAGGAGTGGCAGCAGATCATCGAGAACGAGATTGACAACGGACGTCCCGTTATTGCCACCGGTCGTTCGTCTGCCGGCGGACACGCATTCGTGTTCGATGGATACGATGAAAACGGTTTTGTACACGTGAACTGGGGCTGGAGCGGCATGAGCAACGGCTATTTCCGCACCTCGGCTCTCAATCCTCCGTTGCAGGGAACGGGTGGTTCTGAAGGCGGATATAACTACGACCAGCAGATAATAACAGGCATACAGCCTCCAAAGACAGACACTTACGAGGATGTTGAGCTTGTTTCAAGCGAGGGACTCGTGTCTGCCGACAAGACCATTGCCAATGGTGGAAGCACAGACATTTCGCTCCGCGGTATGATATATAATACCGGTTGGCAGAAATCGAAGTTCGAGTACGGCATGCTTCTTGCCGATGCACAGGGCAACACTGTTGAAGTTTATCGCACGGATAATGTTTACGAACTCGAAGTAGGATACGGTTTTTATGGTCCTCTGACGGTTAACGTGAAATTCGGAAAGCTCAACGACGGTGACTACAAGCTCTATCCTGTCTGCCGCCAGTATGGTTCAGACGGTGCATGGAACCGCATACGCGATTCTTATGTAGGCTATCCGAACTATCTGAACATCAATGTCAGCGGTGACGTAATGACGTTCAGCTATCCTGATTATTTCGATCTTAACATCGATGAAATGGACGTTCCTGCAGAAATTTACTCCGGTGTGCCTGCATGTACAAAGGCAACTGTGGTGAACGGAGGCTACGTGAATTATCTCGGAGAGGTGATGGTTACCATTTACGACAAGAATACTTTACGTCCGGTTACATCGGGTTCAAAATACAAGATCGACCTTGCTCCGGGTGCAAGTGTGGATGTCGATTTCTTCGATACCTACAGTCTGACTGCCGGCGACTACCTGCTTGCTGTGACAGACGATGACAACCGCATCATAAGCTCTATGAAAGAGATAAGCGTTAAGAGCGCTCCTTCAGAGACAGCAGTAATCACACCGGCTGCTCAGTTGTCGTTCGCAGATAACTCGAATGTCGATGCTCAGTCTATGAACATAACTGCCAGCCTGAAGTGCAACCAAGGTGTGTTCGGCGGATATGTTTATCTTTACATATTCAACGAGAGCGGAGCTGTGATCCGCGGATGCCTCGAGCCGCAGTATCTGATGCTCAAGAGCGGCGAGACTGCTGACGTTACATTCAGCGGAGCGTTCGAGAACGGAGTCGCAGGAACAAGATATCTGGCTGCATTGTTGCTCTACAACGGAACTACTTACATCTATATCGACCCGATACAGTATTCGACATGCTTCTTCACTCTTGCTCCTGAAACAACCGGAATAGACAATGTAAATGCCGATGAAATGGGCAAAAAAGTGATGATATACGATCTGAACGGACGTCTCAGACCTGAGACGAGCACCGATCTTCTGCCTAAGGGTATGTACATTGTCAAGCAGGGAGACAACACACGTAAGATTGTGAAATAACAATATAAGTAAGAATAAAATATAAACGATATATGAACAGAAAACGTTTTATAGGTATAGCCGTGGCCGCAGTGTTCTTAATGAGCGCTGCCACCGCCGGCGCACAGACAGCGGAGCAGTCGCAGCCGACAGGACGCAAGCCGGGTCTGATGGCTGTCACTCCGATTGCTGATGCCACAGTAAAGGGTGGCACATACACAAAAGTCCTGAAGTCGGGTGAGAAAAGAAAGGTAGCCGATGTTTCTGCATTGCGCGGACGCAAGCTCTATTGCGCTCTGATAAATAGCACAGAGTGGTCTTCAGCGTCAATCACAGACGATCCTTACGGTATATACTCGTTCACAATAGACGATGAAATGGCGATGAATCCGCACTGTACATCATTCATATACGACTTCCTTGCAGGTGCTTTCGGCCGCAACACGTTTGTCGGCATAGCTCCGATGAGCATCATGGGTGTGCTGAACGGTGCACGCTATGTCACGATAGACACCGACAACTGGAAAGAACTCAAGTGTGTGCTTTACGGAACAGAAAAGAAGAGCTATTCGCTTCTATCAACATCTATGGCTTATAATCCTACCGACGACAAGACATATTCGTTGCAGTATAACGACGAAATGAGCGGAATGGATTGGTGTATATACAATGAAAATTACGATGAAATGGACAAAATCGCGGCATTCCGCGGCAAGTATAATGTTCTTACACTTGCTTCAGTACCGAGTGGCGACATGTATTTCATCAACTATCTGGGCGACCTGTACCGCATCGACAAGAAAACCGCTCGTCCGACACTTGTAGGAGGTACAGGAATAATGCCTACAATGTATGTTCAGTCTATGGTTTATGATGGCTGTACCGGACTTTTCATCTGGGCTGCACAGACTGAAACGGGAAGCGAACTCTACGCTGTCAATCCGGAAACAGCCGAGGCTACGCTCATCGGACGATTCAATCATAACGAGCAGATCGTTGCCTTGAAGGTCGATGAGAACGCTGCCAAGGACGATGCTCCGGCAATGGCAGAAAACCTCAATCTCGTGTTCGATGCCGACGGAAGTCTCACCGGTAAGATCGAATTCTCAGTTCCTACAGTCACTTACGGCGGAGCCGCTCTCGACAATGCCATCCTCAACGTATGGCTCGACGGCGAGAACCTCAAAGGCGTGAGCGCAACACCGGGCGAAAACGTATCGATACCTGTGACACTGACCGAAGGCAACCACTATGTTGCCGTGAACATGAGCAACGCCGCAGGCTATTCACCGATGGCATCTGTAAAGAAATATGCCGGATATGATACTCCTGAAAAGGTGGGCAACCTCACTTTCGAGTATGATGCTGAAGGAAAGCAGAACAAAGTAAGCTGGACAGCACCTGCAGCCGGAGTGAACGACGGCTATTTGGATATGGCCAATCTGAAATACACTGTAGTGAGAATGCCTGACAGCGTTACCGTTGCCGACAACTACAGCCAGACAACTTTCACCGAGCCTACACCGGAAGCAATGCACAACTATTCGTATCGTGTGTATGCAAGCAATAACGGTAAGACCGGCGAATATGCCGAATCGGAAAAGCTGATATGCGGTAACGCATTCACGGCTCCTTATTCTCAGTCGTTTGCCGACGCATCGGTATTCAATGAATACTTCACGGTGGTGGATGCAAACAACGACGGCAACACTTGGAGAGTGGGATACAGCAACGACGTGCGCATCGATATCAACTCATATTCTTATCCTAACGGCGACGACTGGCTCATCACTCCGGCAATCTCTCTTGAGGGAGGTATGAGATATCGTTACACTCTCAACATGAAGACATTCACTTCCGGCTATCCAGAGTCGTTCGAGATTTATGTCGGAACAGATCCTAACGATCTGTCAACTTTCAGAAAAGTGGCAGAGGAAGACGCCTTCGAGCTGTACGAGGATTTCGGCGATTACAGCGCAGACTTCAACATAGAAGAGTCCGGAAAATATTATGTTGCTCTGAGATATACGGGCGACAGCTCCAAGAAAGCTTCTATGATTATGCTGAAGAAAGTGTCAGTGACCGCAGTAGGTGCATCCAAAGCTCCGGCAGGTGTCGAGAATCTTGACATCACGGCAGGCGAGAACGATGCCATGACAGCCACTGTCAGCTTCGACGCTCCGAGCAAAGACCTTGAGGGCAACACTATAAGCTCGCTTTCAAAGATAAGCGTTTACCGCAACAAGGACGCTGAACCTGTATACGTGTTCGATGCTCCTGCCGTAGGCGGACACCTCACATGGACCGACAACAATGTCAAGAAAGTAGGTATGAACACATATTCTGTCGTTTCAGAAAACGAGTATGGCAACGGCGAAACAATAGCCGACTCAGCTTTCGTGGGCGTATATACAGCTCCTTATCTTGAGACCTTCGACAGCAAAGGCGCAGCCGACCTGTACAAGACAGCCCTCTACGGTCTTGACGCCGAGGCTACAGGATACGGATGGAAGTATAACAGCAGTACACAGCGTATGTCTTTGTCTGCATTCGTATCCGACGATCCGGTATCAGCATGGCTCTGCTCACCGATGATCAAGCTCGATGCCGACGCCGTTTATCAGCTTTCGCTCTCTGTGAGCACATCTGTTTATTCTGAGACAGTGGCAAACAAGATATATATGGGCACATCCACAGATCCTGAGTCACAGACAAGTTTCGTAGGCGACCTGCCAAAGAACACGTCTTATCAGATGAAACCTGTATCGTATAACGTTGTCACCAAGGATGCAGGAAAATACAGCTTCGGCATCAACTCTACGGGTGAGAAGCAGTACGATTATATCAACACCGAGGTTGACGACGTACAACTCACTTACCTGAAGTCTGCATTCTCTCCATACGCATTCACCGATTACACTTCGAAAGCGGCTGAGGACGGCAGTCTGAATATGGAAATGTCGTTCAAGGCTCCTGCCGTTGACTATCACGGCGACGCTTTGAAGGAGAACCTCAAGATCGAGGTGTTCCGCGGACAGAGCCCGACTCCGGTAAAGACATTCACCGATGTGGTTCCGGGTGCTGCGATGACATGGACCGACACAGAGCCGCTCCACGGTCAGAACACATACATGTTGGTGGCTTCAAACACTTATGGCCGCAGCGAAGTGCTGCTCGACACCATCTTCGTAGGCCGTGACACTCCTGTAGCTGTTGAGAATCTCAGCATCAAGGGAAGTGCCGACAACATGAACGCCATACTTACATGGGATACTCCTTCTGCGGGAGTGAACGGCGGCGTTGTAGTGGATGGCGAGGTATTGTATAATGTTTACAGCTACAATCCTGACGACAAAGTCTATTCGCTTATAGCCGAGAACGTGAAGGGCAACACATATACCGTTGACCGCAGCGACCTCGATGAACAGGAACTGTTATACTATGCCGTAGCTCCGTTCACCAACGAGGGTACCGGTGCGACGACAACAAGCTCGGTGGTTCTTGGTCCGCTCTACACATTGCCTTACAAAGAATCGTTCGCAAATTCTGAGTTGGAGACATCACCGTGGCAGCTCATCTCTACTTTCGTATCAGGATTCTCATGGGGTGTTACCAATCCTGACGGCATATACAACAACGCAGCCGCTCAGGATGAGGACGGCGGATGCGCCTATATGTACAACGGCAGCATGTACGAACAGTATGCCGGTGCCGGATTCGTATCGCCTAAGGTTGCTCTCGACGGTCAGGACAACATACTGTCGTTCTGGGTTTACAACATAGCAACGGCTTATCCTAACAATCTGCCTACCATCCACGTTTATCTGCGTGGTGACGACGGCGAGCAGATAGAGGCTGCATCTTACACCGTAGGCGGCGACACCGAGGACGGATGGAAGAAATATGAGGTTCCGCTCACAGCTGTCAAGGATTGCAATTATCTCAGCTTCGAGTTCTATGCTTACACCGGCGGAGGTCAGGACGTTATCTACCTGGATAACATCAGAATAGACAAAGATCCTGCTTCTGGCATCAGTGGAGTTACCGAATCGTCGAAGACTGTGAAGAGTGTCAAGTGGTATTCACTCGACGGACGCGAGATGTCTAAGCCGGGAAGAGGCGTAAGCATCAAGACTGTGACCTACACAGACGGTACGAGCCATAGCTCTAAAATCGTTAGTCGGTAGTTTCTTATTATTATAGTGGACTGATTTATCCGAATCAGTAGCCGTGACGGACATCGTGTCCGTCACGGTTTTTTGTTTTATAAGCCTCTTTCCGCGTCATGGTCTTTATGACACGAAAAAGCCGCTTTCGCCCCGTTTTCTGTATATTTATTCATTTCCGGCAGTAAAAAATCTTGACAAAAATTTTTCTCAAAATAGAAAACGGAGTGCGGTGAAATGGGCTTTATCGGACGGAAAATTCTTTTCCGACCCGTCGTATTTTCCCTTCCGGATGGCATGAAAAATAAGTCGGTTTTGCGAAATGGGCTTTATCGCACCCTGAAATGGGCTTTATCATGGTGCGATATTGGGCATATCGGGGCACGAAATGGGCCATATCAGAGTGCGAAATGGGCTATTTCGCAACGCAGTATGGAGGCCGTCGGATTGCCGGAAAATGCAAACCGCTGACTGACAACCACTTGCGTAAACCGCTCAAAACTCGCGTATTTGCGGCCAAAAGTTTTGCGACGCGAAATAAGTGGCTTAATTTTGAGTTACGCTGTATATTTATGCAAAATGCGTTTCTTATTTCTGCATAAATATACATTACCTTATGTGGCTTTCTTATGACACGGTTTGGCTATGATGCAAAATAATACCGCGGGGCGGAAAAACAGGATGTTGTCTGCCGCCTCGCGGTATGCCGTTATGTGTGTAGGGCCATTTGGCGCGCCTGTCAGGCGTTTACGGTCTTTTGCCTTGCCGGTCCTGCCACGAGCGTTATTGCGAGCGAGAGAAGCGCGAAAAGCGCTCCTGTGAGGCACACTCCGCCCCAGCCGCACGTGTCCCAGCCCACACCGGCACACAGAGTGCCCAGCGAGCCGCCTATGAAATAGACGGTCATGAATATGGTGTTCACGCGGTTGGCGGCCTCAGGCAGCTGTTGTATGCAGTCGCTCTGGTTGCTCAGCTGTATGCACTGCACGCCTATGTCGGCAAGTATTATGGCTGCTATGAGTCCGGCGTAGCTGTTGCCGAGGAAGAATGCCGTGGCCCATGCCGCCAGTTGCAGCACCGCGCCGGCTATGCTGAAGCGGTGTGTGCCGTAGCGCGGCACCAGTCGGCCCATTCCGCTTGCCGC
>ULYR01023696.1_pt1 | contig 32464 bp, 27 predicted proteins | sample 1962341 | NCBI WGS metagenome assembly ULYR01 (sample SAMEA4835868, study PRJEB28245) | human gut metagenome | biome: gut microbiome; material: fecal sample | place: Denmark | collected 2008 | reverse complement strand
AATTATAAATCAGATAACAAAAGAAGTAAATTAAATATATTTTAAGATAACCCAAACCATAGCATAAACTATGCCTAATTGAAGATATTAAAAAAGTCTTACAGACAACCTCGTACTGATGCACCCCAAAAGTTCAGACCTTTGAGCGGCTCATCGCTTTTCCATGCTGCCCGTAAGACTTTTTTAATTTCAGCTATAAAAATTCACTTATTAAATTACTTTGCCGCCACTTATATAACAGGCTACACCAGTGCCGCCAGCTTCGCGCCCGCTGCCCTGCACTCCGCGAGCACATCATCGTCCGGTGCGTTGTCTGCGATTATTCCCTCGCCGGATAAAACAGCCGCACCGTCGGAAACAACTCTGGACTCCCAGTCGCGCATCCACTCGCCGCCTCCCCAGCCATAGGAACCGAAAAGTGCAATCGTCTTACCGGCAATCTGACTGTCAAGCTCTGCCATGAAAGGCTCCATCTCGCCCTCCTCAAGCTCCTCTGCTCCCATCGCAGGACAGCCGAGTGCAAAAGCCTTAGCCTCCGAAAGAGCCGCAGCCTCTGCCTTGTCAACTGTCAGAAGCTCAACCTCTGCGCCCGCATCCTTCGCTCCCTCTGCCATCGCAGCAGCCATGGCCTCCGTGTTGCCTGTTCCGCTCCAATATACAATACTAACCTTTCCCATTCATCTTGTCCTCTCTTTCTTTTTATAATTTCAGATAATTGTTGCGGCTCATTGAATACCGCAATTTCCATCCTCACACTGCTATCTCACGAATACTCTTTCCCTGTACAAGCTCCTCCATCGCCCTTTCCCTGCTTCGGTCAAAGCTTGCAAACGTGCGGAGCGCACCCGCAAGGTCATCATACACCTTCCAGTAGCCGTTTCCGATACTGTTCTCCCCGTTATTTTTCAAAAACCCCTCAACGTCCCACAGCGGATATCCCAGAAATATGCCTATCTCATGCGGAAAGCCCACCTTGCCGCCGCCAAAGCACTCAACTCTCTTTGCAAGTCTTGCAAGCTTATCCTCAAGCCCTCCGCCCCGATAGCCATATCCTGCAAGGAAATCCTCAATGTCCTTATCGGAAAGATAGGCTTCGAGCCTGTCACGTCTGTACAGATACAGTATCGCTCTCTGTTTATTGACGTTAAGCAGCAGCCACGCAATTTCCGTGCCTGACAGAAGCCGCACATACAGTCTGAACTTTTCCGGTGTCACAGCCACAATGTTGGCAGGCTTCACATCCTTTAGTATAGGGGCGCAGTGAAGCACCAGCTCCATAGACACCTGCATCCTGAAGCCTGCTCCCTGTCTGTAAGCCATAAACTCCTGTACTGACATATCAACCTCCGCTTCGTACTTTTATGAAGTATTATGCATGTAACTTGTGTTAGTTTTATCTAACCTAGTTAATATTATCATGTCAGTGGTTATTATGCAATATATTTTTTCAATTATTCTGCAATTTACTAGAACAAAGAATGTGCCTTGGCACATTCTTGCGCCTGCGGCGGTCGCTTGCGACATCTGCATTGTACGCCGCAGTGCGCATCCCCGCGGAGCGTTTTTGTGTAATAGGAACGAAGTTTCCTATTACATAAAAAAAAGGCATACGAAGCTTTCTCCGTATGCCCTTGTATCTGTTTTTACTATTCCCGGCTCAGCTTGAATTTCTTTATCTCCGCATTAAGCTTATCCGATATAATGACATTGTTATGTGACTCCTGACCAATATCGTTCACTCCCTGTGTAAGTTCAACAGCCTTTTCCGTGACATTGGTTATTCCCTTTGTGCTCTCATCTACCGCTATATTCACTGCAGCTATTGATTCGCGTATGAAATTCATGCTGCTCTTGACAGATTCACTCCTGTCTGCAAAGCTTTTCATCATATCACTCATGCCGCTTACATCGTTCCTGTAATCATCGCAGGTATCAAGAAGCCTTCTGTATCCCTCCATCGCAGTAGTATCCATGAGCTCCAGCATTCTTCCTGATTCCTCCGCAAGCTCATCCACGGCATTGATAACCTCATTGCTAACAGTCTGTATTCTTCCTGCCGTCTGCGTAGAATTAGCTGCAAGCTCCCCGATTTCACCGGCGACAACCGCAAAGCCATGCCCTGCCTCGCCTGCACGCGCCGCCTCTATGCTTGCATTGAGTGCCAGAAGATTCGTCTTCTTCGCAATGCTCAGAATAAGCTCGGTCAAGCTGCTGATTTCTTCAACCGCCTTGGATTTCTCAATCCTGCTGCGCATGCTCTCAGCCATTTTCTCCGTCTCTTCCTTCGCGCTCCTGCCTGCCTGCTGTGCGCTGTCATATATTCCCTGCACGTTCTCCATTATCCTTCGGGACTTATCATTCCCGCCTTGTGCCTGGCTGCTGATATTCTCCACAGCTTCAAAGGTCTCATTAACCGACTCATTAATCTGGCTCAGTGATGCACTTGTCTCCTCCATGGATGCACTCATCTCCTCCATAGTCGCAGATATATCCGAAATACTTATCTGTGCATTTGAAAGATCACTGGCAATCTTATCGGAGGAGCTTCTAAGCTCTGAAGAATTGTCCGATATGTTAACCATTATATTTCTTATATAATTGAGCAGCTCATTGACATTTTCGGCAATATTTTCAAGCTCATCACCCGTTCTGATATCCAGCTTCTGCGTCAAATCCCCCTCGTTGTTGACAATATCATATATCTTCTTATCAACCTTATTGAGATTCCTTATAATCACAGCCACAATCACGTTCATTGCTATAACCGCAAGTACAAGACAGACTACTGTCGCCTCCATATTGGCTTTATTGCTGCTGTAAATCCTTTTTTCTATCTGCGTCGCATCATAGTCGCATGCAATGATTCCTACTACCTCGTTATCACGGTTAAAAACAGGCGCATATGACGTTATTATTGAGTAATCACCGTAATTCCCGATTACGTTATCCGTATAGCAGCTGCCTGCAAACACATCCGCAAGCTCTTCATACGTCGCATCAAACTCGGAGCCGTATTCACAGGCATCAACCTCAGCAGTGTCTATTCCATAATATATTTTACCGCCGTCCTCATACAGTGTATACATGTACAGTACTCCCAGCTCACGCCTCACAGCATCCATGGCAAGCCTTATACTCTCATAGCCTTCTCCCGTTCCGCCGCTCTCATACAGTCTTTCCAGCTCATCGCCATCTACAACATTCCCCGCTGCCTTTGCAGCCATCACAGCCTCTTCGCCTCCGAGCTGTGACATTCCGTTCAGGACAGCACGATTTCCCATAATACCCAGCACCAACGCCATAATCAGCATAATCGCAGTAACCGGCAGCATAAGTTTAAACCTTATGCTTATTTTCCTTGTCTTTTTTCCATTGTGTATCATATTTACCCCCCCCCTGTCCATAATCCTTACGCTGCTTTTATTATAACGATATGAGGGTCAAAAGATATTTTGCCCCTCATATCATTATAACACAGCTATAGTAATTTGAAATAACATATTTAAAAACATATTATCACTTCACTTAATTTCTATCCGCACTTTTTCTACTCATTTGCCTTCAGGCTCGTAACCATATCGATTGTCTTTACCTTGCGTCCAAGCAGGAGATTTACCAGATAAGCCACCGCGAACACGCCTACGGCACCGACAACATAGGTGATTGGCTCCACACGGACCAGCATATCATAGTTATCACCCATCGCCAGCTTGTAGATAAGCGCTGTCATGTACTCGCCGAGAGGAAGCCCGATTATGACTGCCACGACGCAGACCCAGAGATTCTGCATGACATATATCCTTCTTATCTGTCTGCTTCTGAAGCCCAACACCTTCATGGTTGCGAACTGGTACTGCTTCTCGGAGAAGGACAATATTCCGAGATTGTAGATAATCACAACGGCAAGAATTACGGATACCACCATAAGCAGCAATATAACCGTGTCCATCATGCTGATCATGGACATCATTCCGTCCTTCAGGGCAGCAATTCCGGTTATGAGCGATACCCCTGCGATATTTTTTACTTCACTTAAATCTTGATCTGTATAAATGCAGTCCGCCTTGTATTCAATGCCGATGCTCTGTGCATAGGCTCTTGTCATCGCAAGCTTCTGTCCCTGCGGCTCCCGGAAGGTTCCAGCAATCCTGGTTGTATATGTTTTTTCCTCGCCGTACACCGACCAGCTCACATTATCCCCAACCTTTAAGCCAAGGATTGACAATAGCTTTTCCGATACATATATTCCGTCATCTGACAGCTCGAAGTCTCTTGCCTTATGGTCGGTATATCTCACCTTATCTCCTGCATCCGACACGACAATCTGTCTGGTTGAGGTATTTCCCGACGCATCAAAAGCCTCGACGGCAAGCGTCATGCTCGTCGCATCACCGTATCTGTCTGTCAGCTCCTTATATGCCTCATCAGATATTGTGCTCTCCACATCAAGCTTATACTCAAAATTATATAAATCTTCAAACTGCCACTTTATAAAGAACTTAATTGTGTCCCTCATGCCAAAAGCGCAGACTATAAGCATCGTACAGCCCACGATTCCCACAATACCGGTTATCGTTCTTCCCTTGTTTCTTCCGATATCGCGCAGATTCCAGCGCACACCCACTGAAAATCTCTTTGCAAAGCTTCCGGCAGGCTTTAACTCGCCAGCCTTCACCTTCGGCACCTCAAGTCTCAGCGTCTGTGCAGCCGACTCCTTCAAAAGCCCGTGGCAGGTGAAATATGTAGCTGCCGTGACTAACAGCACAACTCCTGCCGCCACAGCATAGACAATCGGTTTTGTGACTACAACCATATCCGGCACTTCAAAATAGCTTGCCTCCATATTTACAAAAATATTTCCTATAATGAATCTTCCGCCAATCAGCCCCAGAATTGCGGCGATGACACTCACATAAAACCCGTAGCCCAGATAATGTCTTTCTATCCTTTTTCTGCTGAAGCCAAGTGCCTTTAGGGTTCCTATCTGTGTTCTCTGTTTCTTGACAAAACGATGCATTGTCGTGACAACCGAGAGCACCGCTATGAAAAGAAACAGGAAGGTAAATATCCCCGAATAGCTTGCACCCTCCTCAACCTCACTCTGATAAGCCTCCACCGACGCACTCGCATCTCTTCCCGTCACAGCCACCGCCGACTTGATATTGTTCTGTAAAAGTGCCTTTACAGCCTGCTCATCAGCATCGTCCTTCAATGTGACGTAGGCATAATTATACACATAATAATCGCCTGCCTTGTAATCAGGAAAAGCCATGTCGAATATTTCATCCGTCACATCCCCTGCATTCATGCCAAGCTTTTCGGCAGCGGCAGCCTTAAGTTCATCCTTTATGTAATCCTCAGGGAACGACCTCATGGACAAATACACATAGCCGTAGTCATCATGTGTCGGGAAAATCGCCGACTCATCCTTGATTGAGTAGACATGGTCGGGAGTGTTCACAAGCCCCGCCACCCTGCCTGTAATCTCATAGTCCTTGTATGCGAGCGTCAGCTCATCGCCGACCTTGATGCCGAGATTGTCCGCAAGGTAGCTGTCAAGCCACATTCCGTCGCTGTCATAATCAAAGCCCTCTCCGTCAACCACATGCATGCTCGAGATATTCTTGCTCTCAACAAAATTCGTCTCAAGCACAACATCCTTATAATTTTTCAAATCGGTATTGATAACCAGTGCGCGCTCTGCATCCTTCACACCGTCGGTGGCAAGAATATCCTCCATGTCCTCATCAGAAAAGTTCTCCCCTAGCATCCACAAATCCTGAAGATTATTCTCCTCATAGTATCTCTGCCCACTGTAATCCATACCATCCATGTAGGCATGGATTCCCGAAAATACGAACACACCGAGGAAGGTCATTATAAATATAGTGATAAAAGAAGAGAAATTCTTCCATATATCCCTCATCATCTTTTTTCTAAGCATTACCACTCCACCTCCTCGATATTCTTCGGTGAAGGGTTATCGACAACAGACTTGATTTTTCCGTTCTTTACGCGCACCACAATGTCTGCAATGTCAGCAATCAGGCTGTTATGGGTAACGATGATAACCGTATTTTCTCCCTTTCTGCACTGCTCCATGAGAAGCTTCAATACCTCAACTCCTGTTGCAGAATCAAGGGCACCCGTCGGCTCATCGCACAGAAGCACCTTCGGATTCTTAGCAACCGCTCTCGCGATTGAGATTCTCTGCTGCTCGCCTCCTGAGAGCTGGTTCGGGAACTTATTCTCGTGCTCCGTGAGTCCGACCTTCGCGAGTGCTTCATGCGCATCAAGCGGATTCCTCACTATATCTTTCACAAGCTCCACGTTCTCAAGCACCGTGAGTGTCGGCAGTATATTATAAAACTGAAAAATGAAGCCAACCGTCGCTGCTCTGTAGCGGCTCAATTTGTCCTCATTATATTTTGAAATATCCTCGCCATCTACAACCACCTGTCCTGTTGTCGGAATATCCATTCCGCCAATTAAATTGAGGAGCGTGGATTTGCCCGCTCCCGACGGACCGAGTATGACAACGAACTTTCCCTTCTCAATACTCAAATCAACTCCGTCAAGCGCGCGAAACTCACGCTCCCCTGTCTTGTATACCTTGGTAACATCTTTAAGTTCAACTATCTTAGCCACAGTAATCTCCTCCTTCATGTTATTGCTTTACAACATGAATATAGCACCGTGGTTAGAAATATGCAACCACAATTAGTTATGACTTATTATATTTTTCTAAACTATTTTGCACTCCTTTATAACCGCCTCAACCTCCGACTCACTCACCTCAACAATCTCAGCTATCTGTGCGGCTGTGTAACCATTTTTGTGCATGTTTTTAATAACTTTTTCATTTATTTCTCTCGTCGTTTTCTCTGTCGCTTTCTCTGCTGCCTTTTCCTCAATGCCATCACTGAGATTACACATAACATTCACATCCCTTCTGAAATCACTGTTAAGCGGAAGATTATATTCCTTTTCCATTATCTCAAGCTTCTCATCAAGCTCAATACTGCTTGACAGAAGTGCCCCTATCAGGCGATGAAGCTCATATCTCTCATCGTGTACGGGAAGCTCATCCGTAATTCCTATAAGGATAATGTTGAGCAGATTAATATTGCCCTTCCATTCATACGGCTCAAGCATCTCGTCCTTGGTAAGATGGATATGACTCATACTGTTGCACTTCATGTTCATACATATCCAAATGCTGTAAACCTGCTTAATATCGTCGTAATTGGAATTAACAAAATCTCTTTCCTTTTGCGATGACACGAGACGGCTCACATAAAAGATTGACCTGTTCAATATCTTATATGCGGCAGGTTCATCCTTCTGTACCTCGACATTCACGATAATCTGTGTCAGTTTATGATTTGTCTCATTTTCTGTCAATCTGACATTATCTTTTATATGTACATTGCCAAACGGTAACCTCACATAAAAAACAATATCAAATCTTATCATTCCCTCGTTAATTTCCGAGTTCTCCGTGTTGAACCCTCTGATTCTCTGTACCGAACCGTCAGTCCTCTCAGCATTAGTACTTCCTGGCTCAATCGGCACCATTCCGATCACAGGCTCGCCCTCAATGCTATCCGCCACATCTTCGGGGCTCATTCCCTTAAACGCATCAACCGTCTTTAAAAGAATACGCGCCAAAATACTCTTCTGTGCCAGCAGCCGCTTAGCTCGAATATCATACTGTGCCTTATCCCCCGCTACCGCCATCGCATTGCTTAATTCTGTTTTCAAAAAAGCCCTCCCTTTGTATGACACAAACACACAAAGGCTCCCCCAAGCCTGATACCATTATAAACGATGGTTGTAAAAAAGACAACTTGTAATTTACATAATTAGTCCCTCACACCTGCGGCAGAAGTATCTCCGTACCGTCGTCAAGCTCATTTTGCAGGTCACCGAGCATCATTTTAAAGGTGTAATCCTGTGCGGCATGGATTGTCACATAGTTTTCCAGCATGTCCGCGTATCTTATACGGTATACAGGCACACGGATCAGCTCGCCCGCAAGTTCTATATCTATTACCTTTTCATTCTTTGATAGCTTCTCTGCCGCCCTGTCAAGCACCTCGAACAGCTTCTCCTTTTTGACAGGCTTCCAGCCATCCATGGCTGTTTACAACTCATCCGACATCCATGCCGTCTGTGGCTGTGTGATGAGCAGAGTCCTAAGAACAACTAAGCTTCTCCCAAAAGTCGTGACCTCGGTTACGGTATAATTGTCCGCATCAACAACCTTTTAAAGATTTTCTCAAAAGCCCCAGAACACTATCCCGAGCACTGCCGACAGCACAATCATAAGAATTGGCGACAACTTCTTTTTCCATATTTTTTTCAGCAAAAAAGATACTGCAAAAAGTATCATAAATATTATTATTGACCTTAAATCAGGCACTATGCTGCTTGTGTAATCCGCAAAACCAAGCAGAGTGTTAAGCCCCATACTGATTGCCGTCGCGATTATCATGGCGACTATACATGGCCGTATTCCGGACAGAACCGCATTCACACCTGCATATTTCAGGAGATTTTTCAGCACAGCGGCAATGATTAGTATTATGACAAATGACGGTAGCACAACTCCGAGAGTTGCCATAAACGCACCGAACATTCCACCCTGCGAAGAACCGATAAAAGTCGCCATATTCACCGCGAGCGGTCCCGGCGTTGACTCCGATACGGCAATAAAGCTCATAAATTCGCTCTCGGTAAGCCACCCCCTTGACAAGACCGTCTCCCTGACAAGCGAAATCATGCCGTAGCCACCGCCAAAGGAAACCGCACCGATAACAAGAAAATTCAGAAAAAGTTCAATATATATCATTTTATACCTCCGCATACTGCAAGCATTTCTTGCAGTACTGCCACCAATAAATAGTTTGAAAATTTTATTTTCAAATTTTATGCTTTTCATCTGTGTCAGAACATATTTTACCGGAATTACCCACATACTTTCGAAGCATGTACACAGCCCAGCCTGCTACGCCGCTTATCACAATATAGAATATTGACGAGAACGACACTGCCGTTATCGAAAACACCGTCATCACGACAATCACTAATCCCAAAATCACATAGTTGAACACGTTTTTCTCAAGTCCCTTGAACATTCTCACACCGGCAGACGCGATGAGGTACACGACGCACACCTGTATCCCCTTGAACGCATACGCCACATAGGTCAGACTTAAAAACTTATCAAAGAAAAGCGATATCAGATATATTATCACAAACGAAGGTATGCTCACGGCAAGCGTTGACAGCGCGGCTCCCGCGACACCGCCCACTCTGTAGCCCAGATAGGTCGCACTGTTGACTGCCACGGGTCCCGGTGTCGACTCCGCAATCGCCACCATGTTCAAAAATTCTTCTCTGTCAATCCACTTCTTTTTTTCGATAAACTCATTTTCTAAAAGCGCAATCATCGCATAGCCACCGCCAAAGGTGAATGCACCTATTTTCAGAAACGTGAGAAATAATTGTATCAGCTTTTTCATTTTAATCTCCATTCCGCCATTGCCGCCTGCACGATCAGGCATTTAAACCTGGAACCCGCAAAACATGATGAATCAGCGGATTACGAATATTTTCGAATCATTATAACACATAAGCAGCTTATCTTCTACTTAAACCTTAAGCGAAAGAGAAAAGCTTGAACGCAGAATAAGCAATCCCCCGTACAACTGGACTGCTTATTTTTATTCAAACTGGATGTTTTAATCAAGCCATCTTTACTGTATCATAACGCTAAATTCATGAAGCGGCGCATTACATGACAAAATACAAAATAAAAATCAGCGGCAGTCCCTACACAATAAGGCAGACTGTCCGGAAATGGAGATTATCATGGCAACAAGATATGAACTCAACAAGGAACTGGCACAGATGTTAAAGGGCGGTGTAATCATGGATGTGACCACACCGGAGCAGGCTAAGATTGCACAGGAAGCAGGTGCCTGTGCGGTAATGGCACTTGAGCGGATTCCGGCAGATATAAGAGCCGCCGGCGGCGTATCCAGAATGAGCGACCCTAAGATGATTAAAGGTATTCAGGAGGCAGTGTCTATTCCTGTCATGGCAAAATGCCGTATCGGACACTTTGTCGAGGCTCAGATACTCGAAGCTATAGAAATTGACTACATAGATGAGAGCGAGGTTCTCTCCCCTGCCGACGATGTGTACCATATCGACAAGACACAGTTCAAGGTTCCGTTTGTCTGCGGTGCGCGCGACCTGGGCGAGGCGCTCAGGCGCATAAGCGAGGGAGCCTCGATGATAAGGACCAAGGGCGAGCCGGGAACCGGCGACGTAGTTCAGGCAGTTCGCCACATGAGATCCATGAATGCCGAAATACGGCGTGTCCAGAACCTGCGCGATGACGAATTATACGAGGCTGCCAAGCAGCTGCAGGTTCCTGTTGAGCTTGTCAGATATGTTCATGACCACGGCAGACTCCCTGTTGTAAACTTTGCCGCCGGCGGTGTCGCAACCCCTGCCGATGCAGCACTTATGATGCAGCTCGGCGCAGAGGGTGTGTTCGTCGGCTCAGGAATATTTAAGTCAGGAAATCCTGCGAAACGTGCCGCTGCGATTGTCCAGGCTGTCACCAACTACACCGATGCCAGGCTTATCGCCGAGCTGTCGGCAGACCTGGGGGAGGCAATGGTTGGAATAAATGAAAACGAGATTGCCCTTCTGATGGCAGAGAGAGGAAAATAGGGGAAACGAGGAAAAATAATGGAAACAAATTGCCCTGCTTATGGCAGAGAGAAGAAAATAGCGGAAACGAGGATTATATATGGCAGTTGGTATATTAGCACTTCAGGGGGCATTTGCGGAACATGGACAGATGCTTGACAGGCTTGGAGTAGAACATTTTGAGATAAGGCAGCTTCGCGACCTGGATAAAAAGACCGACAGGCTTATACTGCCCGGCGGCGAGAGCACTGTGATGAATAAGCTCTTACACGAGCTTGGTCTGTATGAACCGATAAAGAAACTGATCAATGGCGGCATGCCTGTGTTCGGCACCTGCGCCGGAATGATTCTTCTGTCCCGCGATGTCGAGGGCGGAAAGCCCTGCTTCGGCACCATTGATATCCGGGTCCGCCGAAATGCCTACGGCAGACAGCTTGGAAGCTTCTACACTGAGGAATGCTTTGACGGCATAGGGACAGTCCCGATGACCTTTATCCGTGCACCTTTCGCCGAAGAGGTCTACGACAATGCAAGGGTTCTTGCGACCGTCGACGGGCGCATCGTGGCAGCCCGTCAGGACAGACAGCTTGTAACTGCGTTTCATCCGGAGCTTACGGACGACACCTCGGTGCATGAATACTTTATGGCGATGTAAGGTAGATACATTGTACACTTTTCTTTATGGGACTTAAAGCAGCAGGAGATATGTCCACGCTAAAAACAAACGCTTAGCTTGAAGCTTCACCTACACACAGATAAAGGAGCGTGAATTTTCACGCTCCCCTGTCTTATTCCGATACTGCGGTATATTGCTGTATAAATTGTTCTTTTCTGCAAGGTCTGCCAAAATAATATCCTTGTAGATAATCGACCTGCATTTCTTTCATTTTAAGGTACCAGTCTCTTTCCTCGATGCCTTCTGCACATATCCTGACATCAATACTGTGTACCAGCGGAATGATATTCCTGTATAATTCATTATCTCTGGCATCGTTCATTGCCTTAGCGGTAAAATCCTTATCCATTTTCACATAGCTTGGATTCATATCGCGTATACAATGAAAATTAGAATATCCCGTTCCAAAATCATCAATTACAAAATTGATATTGTTGTCATCCAATGTCTTGCGGAACCTGCAGAACGATGGCGTCATATCCATAAAGCCGCTTTCCGTCATTTCGATGCAGATGGACTCCGGCTTTAAAGAGTTGTTCTGGATTGCAGTTAATATATCATGCTCAACCTTGCCCTGAATAATCTGGACATACGAAACATTTACATTCATCTTGAAACCGGGAATATACTGCTGCATTTCACTGCACATTCCTGCCGCTTCGTTCATGACATATCTTCCGGCAGGAATAATCAATCCTGTCTCCTCGAGCAGCGGAATGAACTCCACCGGTGAAATAGATACCTGTTCATCCTCAGCCATCATGGAAAAGCGCATAAGAGCCTCCGCACCGATGATTTTCTCCGAGCGGCAATCCACAATCGGCTGATAATACACCTCAAAGCCCTTACAGCCATTTACAATAGAATTACGTAGTGCCGCTATTATTCTTCCCTTTCTCTGAAAGGCTTCATAGTCATTCTCATCGAAGAAATAGAAGCCGTTTTTTCCCATGCTCTTTGCCTGTTTCAGGGCAAATTCAAATTTCCTGCCGCATTCCTCGACTCCCTCATAAAAGGTCGCCGCTGCTATAACGCCCATAGAAATCGAAAATACAGCTTCATAGTTCTCAGCTACTATAAACTCATAGAGCTTATCGGTAATCCTTTTCTTCAGCTTTAACGTATCCTCCTTCGAGGCTGCTTCCAGATCCACAATAACATACTGGTCAGCCACAAGGTGGTAAATTCTCTGCCTGCCGGAAAGACAATCATTCATACAGCCGGCTAAGCTTCGTAAGATATAATCACCGTAAGCTGCTCCTCTGGTGCTGTTGATTGAGCCGAAATCATCGATGCCTATATGTATTAAAAATCCCTTAGAAAGGTTCTCCGCCTGCGAGCGCAGATAAGCAATAAATTCCGGACCACCCAGCAGTCCCGTGACATTATCCGCCCTTCTCTTATTTCCGGTCTCGTTCATGCTGCCCACCAGATACCGCGCATGCCCTTCATTATCATCAATCACGATACCGCGGCTGTTAATCCATACCGGCATGCCGTTTTTGTCAAGCCACCTATAATGAAGATTATGAACCTTCTCTTTTCCCTCTCTTACATCCGCAAGATGCTTCTCCAGCATCCTGCGGTCATCTTCGTATACCACCTTCATAACAGCAGTAAGTGCATTATTAATGATACATTGTGATATCATAAACCTATCCGAAGCAGACTGGGAAATCTCCAATGTATTGTCCTGCAGATCAAATATATACAGATAATCATCCATGGATTCCGTAATTATTTCAAATAAGATTTCTGCAGCGTGCTCTCCAAGTACTTTAAACATATCATCTATCACAGCAAGAACCTTCCTTCTAACAGATTAGAATATTCATCTCTCTCTTAGAATAGCTTGAATGTATTCACGCGGTCCTGCATCTTGGCTGCCTCGTCTGCCAGGTTGACACTGATTGCCGTATTTTCCTCTGAGGAAGCCGCTGTACCCTGTACAACACCGGAAAGCTGTTCGATACCCTGTCCGATCTGCTCTAACGAATCAGCCTGGGAATTAGCCTTCTCCATTGTATTCTGCGCCATTTCCGCAAAGGACTCCATATCCGCAATAATCTGGTTGAATGCATCTGCCGTTGTTCTTGTAATGGCATTTCCCTTTCCAATCTCAACCAGAGTCTTATCAATCAGCTCTCTTGTATTTATAACCGACTTCGCACTATCTGATGCGAGCTTGCCTATCTGGTCGGCAACCACCGCAAAGCCTCTTCCGGCTTCGCCTGCCCTCGCCGCCTCAATCGAAGCATTGAGTGATAAAAGATTGGTCTGGGACGCAATATCTTCAATATCCGTGATAATATTGCCGATTTCCTTGGAAATCTCCGTAATACGCTCCATCTCTGTGAGCAGCCCGTTCATCTTTTCCCTCTCTTCGTTGGCTTTGCCTGCAGAAGCCTTTACCCTCTCGGATGCACTCTTTGTCTCCTTTGCCGTATCTGCGGCAAGGGTGACAACAGTATCTATTGTAGCGTTCAGCTCCTCAATTACTCCCGCCTGCTCTGTCGCACCATCGGACAGGGATTTAGACGCCTCCTCGACATCCTTGGCATTCGAGGATACCTTCTCCGCAATATTGGTAATCTCTGACAGTGTGCTGTTAAACCTCTTTAAAACAAACAGGAGTGAGTGCTTCAATTCTGAAAAATCACCCAGGAAATCCGTAATGTCATCGCCATTTCTTGTCAAATCGCCCTGTGCAATATATTTAACCTCCTCCGAAATCTCACGTACATAATCCGAAAGAATATTCATGGCCTCTTTCAGATTTCTCACAGTGTCGCCGAACTCATCCTCCGACTCATATGTGAGCATATCCACGTTGGACAGCTCACCCTTTCTTAAGCTGGCTACCGCTGCATCTATCTGCGCCACAGGCTCTGTAATGGAATCCGTGATTACCCTTCCGATAATAGTTGTCGCTACGGCAATCGCAATTCCTGCCACAGATATCACTATAAAAATAATCACCGTACACACATTGGCAGCCTGCTTAGAGCTACCCAGTTCAACCTGGAATTCATCTCTCAGCGTGCTGAACACGTTTCTGAATGATGTATACTTTTCATACGCGCTTCCCGTCATAATATCTGATGCCTCAGCCTGTTTTCCGGCGGTGCTCAGCCGTATTATCTCTTCCGAGAAGGACTTATAGTCCTCCCATGCGGCGATTGCCTTATCGTAATCGGCCTGCCCTTTTCGTGCATCTGCATCCGCATTGATTATTTCACTTAATGCCTTGCAATTCTCCGTAACCTGTCCTGCTATGCTCTCAAGCTCCTTCTCACAGGCAGCCATGACATCGTCATCTGATTCGACAAGGTGCTGATACTGCTTAACTCTGTACTCCGTGGTCAGCGTCTCTAACTGCTGTATATATCCTATTGCCGGGGACCATACAGCCGTAATATTCTTTACGTTGGAGCGTATCACCAAGGTTGAGATAAGTGCCACCGCCACTAAGAATACGGTCATAGTGAGCACCGTCACCCGGTATGCTTTCAACTTTCCTGCCACCTTCAAGTTAACTATAAATTTTTTGAGCTTTTCCATAATAACTTTCCCTTCCCTCGTTTTTTTCCTTCGATTTGAGTTTTAAGATTAAATGCCACAGGGCTTCAGCCTTAATAACTCAAAAAAGTCTATGGTTATTTATCTCTAAGTCAAATGATGATACCATGCTTTTATTAAAAAATCAATTAAAAATATATTAAATTTCCATATTTTCCCCACAGCCGTGAAGTCCTCTTCATTCCGCAGTAAATAACAGAACAAACCTGCGGCGGCCGACTGCGACATCTATATTGTACGCCGAAGTGTGCATCTATGCGGAGCTTAGTGTGAAAAACGTAAAAAGCACGTTTTTCATTACTATTTGAGTCACTGCAAAATACATAAAAAAGCCACCGTTTACTGAAGCCGGGGCGCGATATTGCAGTTATTTTATGTTTTTTTCAGAGCATGCTCTAAATGCCTGTACATCAGACAGGTCTGTTATGAATCTGTCCTCACTTTATTATAGTAAGCCTGTTTTTCCTGTACTTCAGCGGAGACACCTCGTATGTTTTCTTGAAGCTTCTGATAAAATAGCTCACATTCTGATACCCGCTCTGCAGCGCTATCTCCGTTATAGGAATATCTGTGTCCTGCAGCAGCTGCTTTGCGTGCTCCAGTCTTAAATAGGTTACATATTGCGACAGCGTAATATGAAAATGCTCCTTAAAATACCGCGATATGTATTTTTCCGAAAGGTGGAACTGTTCACCAAATTCCTTTAACGATATCGTACCCGTATAGTTCTGCTGTATGTACGAAACCATCTCCTTTTCCACGGTGTTCCTGCCGCTTGTATCATTTTCCACCACCAGCCCCTTATTCCACATTTCAAGAATAAACTGCAAAAGGACTATCTTTATCCTTATCTGTGCGGCTATATCAGTCTCAGCCCCTTCTTTTTTTTCCATATATATATCAGCAAGCTGCTCACACAGCCTGCCTGCAGCATCTCCTATTCTTGGACTTATCATCAGCTGTCCGCTGCTTAACGGTTCAAGCAGGCTCTCATCTAACAGGTCATCCGAACGAAAGGATATATATTTCAGCGGAAACAGAAAAGTAAAATAGTCCACCGCTCCGGTCTGTGCACCCATGAGATGCAGATTACCCGGCGACACGACAAACGCATCCCCGGGGTTACCTATGTAGCTCTCTCCTGATATATTCACAGTAAGACAACCACTTTTTACATATATAATCTCAAGCTCATCATGCCAATGTACAGGTATCTGAAATGACCGACCCGAGTTCCATATATGATATGTACTAAAGGGGTCATCCTTTGTACCATGTGGTTTATTTTCCTTTAATTCAAAGTACATAAGCTCTCCTACAATTCTACAAGACTCTTACCCTTCCATTTTCCGCTCTTCCATCTAATCACCATTCCGACGGCTCTCGCACACTCATCAGATGCCATGGCGATATATGCTCCTAATGCCTGAAGACCCATATGTATTCCAAGAAAATATGTTCCTCCGACTGCGAACAGATACATGAATATCGCACCCATTATAACCGGAAAAACCGCATCCCCGCTGGTCTTTAATGCCTGACCATATACAAGGTTCGTCACCCTTCCGAATTCCAGGAATATATCCACCACCAGCAGCTTCACCACAAGATTTACCATCTGCGCGTCATCCGTGAATATATGGACTATAAAACGTCCGGACAATGCAAATGTCACAGAGAAGCATGCAGCTGTTATAAGTCCGTATATCACAGCCTTTCTTGTACCTCTGTCACATTCTTCATACTCCTTTGCCCCGATCCGCCAGCCGGTCATAATAGCATTGGCCTGTGCAAGCGCAGCTCCGACACAGTACGAAAAATTAGCAATCTGCATGGCATAGGAACGAGCCGTAACATTCATTCCGTCCGAATCCATCTGATTCATAAAACGGACTATAAGTGTCATCGCTACATTATAGAGCGCTGTTTCAAGTGCGGAAGGAAAGCCTATCCTGACAATCTGAGCCAGTATCCTTCCTGCCGGAATGCGCTCAGGATTCTGCTTTGCCTTAATAAGCACAGCCCCCATAACAGCTACAATGATAAGATTTACAATCCTTGAAATAACCGTGGCAACGGCAACTCCCATTACGCCCCAGTTAAACACGAACAGAAATACCGAATTAAGTATTATATTAATGGCATTTCCGACAACCGTTCCTATTAAGGAGTGCTTCGTATATCCGAACACCCTCAAATAACTGGAAAAAATAGGAATAAGCGCATTTAAAAAGCATGCACCTCCAACAATTCTAAGGTATGTCTCAGCCGGCTCAAGCAGCGCCGGTGCAATGCTTACCATTCTAAGTATTCCGCCGGAGAAAAAAGCAAGGATAACTGACATCAGCACGCCTATCAGCGCATTAAACATCAGTCCAAGCTGTCTTGCCTGATATGCAATTCCGGGTCTTCCCGCTCCGATATTCTGTGACATGACCGCCACCATACCTGAAGATATCACCCCGAACATGATAATAAAAACACCTATATATGTGTTCGCTGTTCCCACTGCTCCCACAGCCTGATCACTTACTGATGATAGCATAAGTGTATCGACCATACCTGAAAGCATATAAAATAAAGTTTCTAAACATATCGGCACAGATAGCTGTGCCAATGATTTTCTTCCGGCTGCCATGTCATTCTCCTTAAATATATTGATACCTTTTGACATCATCATACGACACATTTCTGTATATTTCTTGTAGAATATTATGTTAAAATTGCACTATTTCTACTTTTTAGTGGTATCAACCGGACAGTCCGCCGCACCGGACAGCATATATGATTATCATTCCAATGCTTATTATAGCAGATAATAATCCCTGCTTCCACATGACTTTTCCAAAATCTGCGGATTTTACTTTTTACCAAATCCATTCTTCTCAACGCGGAAGCAGATTCTTCATGCTGTTGACTCCGATAAGCAGTGTGGATGTGTTGTGACACAATGCCGATGTAGTAGGAGGAATAACTCCCGCAACACCAAGAACAATCAACAATGTGTTAAAGCCTACTATTGTTCTGTAATTCTTGTGGATTCTCTTCATCAGAAGATCACTTATCTGCTTTAATGTAACCAGCTCATTCAGGTCATCCGCTCCGATTGTTATATCCGCAATCTCACGCGCAAGCTGTGCTCCGTCGCTTATGGCAATTCCGACATCCGCCGCCGAAAGTGCAGGCGAATCGTTGATTCCGTCACCTATCATTATCACCCTTCTGCCCGCTGCCTTTTCCTTCTCAACGAAGCCTGCCTTATCCTGAGGAAGAACCTCAGAATAGTACTCGTCAACCCCGACCTTCTTCGCTATGGCTGCCGCCGTCCTCTCGCTGTCGCCGGTCATCATCACTACCTTAGATATGCCTGCCGCCTTGAGCTGCCTTATAACCTTAACAGCCTCATCGCGCACAGGATCCTCGATACAGATAACCGCCGCAAGCACTCCGTCAATCGCAAGGTAAAGATGTGAGTACTCAAGCGGAAGCTCCTCATATAGAGTCTTCTTATCCTCCGGTATCGACGCCTTCTCGTCCTCAAATACGAAATGGGCGCTTCCGATGACAACCCTCTTGTCACCTATCGCAGAAGCAATTCCGTGTGCGACTATATATTCAACCTTTGAGTGCATCTCGCTATGCTCAATTCCCCTGTTCTTAGCCGCTTCCACAACCGCACGCGCCATGGAATGAGGGAAATGTTCCTCAAGACAGGCCGCAATCTTTAGAAGTTCATCCTCGCTGCCGCCGTTAAATGACACAACCTTGGCCACAGTCGGCTGAGCCTTGGTGAGTGTACCTGTCTTATCGAACACAATGGTGTCAGCCTCTGCCACCGCCTCAAGGAATTTTCCTCCCTTGACTGTAAGATGACGACTGCCAGCCTCCCTGATTGCCGAAAGAACCGATACAGGCATGGCAAGCTTGAGTGCACAACTGAAATCTACCATTAACACTGCAAGTGCCTTTGTCGTATTGCGTGTCAGAAGCCACACAAGTCCTGTCGCACCGAGACTGTAGGGAACAAGCTTGTCCGCAAGATGCTCTGCCTTGCTCTCGACACCTGACTTAAGCTTTTCCGACTCCTCTATCATAGTGACAATCTTCTCATATCTGCTGCTGCCGCCGACGGACTGGACCTCAATCACAAGCTCGCCCTCCTCGACAACCGTTCCGGCATACACGGCAGTTCCCGGCTTCTTCTCAACAGGTACGGCTTCACCCGTGAGCGATGCCTGATTGACCATTGCCTCGCCTTCCCTTACAACTCCGTCGAACGGAATCATATTTCCGACACGGACAATTATGTAGTCGCCCTTCTTTATCTGATGAACAGGTACAAGCACCTGCTCATCCCCTGCCCTGCACCATACACTGCTCACATTGAGCGACATCGTTCTTGCAAGGTCATCAACCGACTTCTTGTGTGTCCACTCCTCGAGAAGCTCGCCTATACCGAGCATGAACATTATCGAACCCGCCGTTCCAATATCGCCTCTCAGCATCGACACACCTATTGCCGTAGCGTCAAGCACCGGAACCTCTATCTTCCTGTTCCACAGGCACCTGATTCCCTCCGCAATGTACTTTACTGCATTATATGCCGTAAAACACGCCCTTAGCGGATACGGAAGGAACCATTTTCTCGCATAATGAAATACTATCTTGTCAAAAAGCTTGTCCTGATACTCATGGCTTAAGCTTCTTCCGGTATTTCCGGCTACAGTCTCAGGAAGCTTCTCGTTCTCATAGGAGAATTTTCCAAGAAGCCTGATAATGTCATTCCTACAGCCCTTGTACTCGATAACCGCGTCACCCGTTCTGTCATATACCTTTGCATAAAGCACCGTCCCCTGTTTTTGAAGATAATACTGTAATATATCCGCCTGCCCACAGGTCATACGATATGCACAGACATGTATTCTCATTCTGTTCCCATACTCATGTTTTATCTGAAATTTCATAGCAAAACAGCTCCATTCTGCCTATCAGAAAAAATGGGACACGGTGTCAGACCCCTGTCCCAATTTTCTTACTCAGCCTTAGTCTCCTCTTTTACTTCCTCTTCGTTCTTAACCTCAGAGAAATCATCGGCAAAATCCTCGTAAACTGCCTCCTCCTTAGCTGCTCTGTCCTCGTTAATGCTCTTTGCATCCGAATAGATGTCGCTGCAGTTCTCCTGAACTGTTGATACAGTCTTCATAACACAATCCTTTGCTCTTAAAACTGCCGCAGTGCAGTTAGTATAGAACTTCTTTGCGTCCTTGCTTGATAAAAGCTTTATGCCTGCCGTTCCGAATGCAACACCCGCTGCAAAAAGTCCTGTCTTGCCCCAGTTAATCTTTGACTTACTCATAGCTATGTACCTCCATATTCAATAGGTGTATTTTCCTGTGTGTGCCAACGGATAGCCGCATATATCCGAGGGTAGTCTTATTCACCCGTGGGTAGTTTTGTTTATTTGCAGTTAGTTGTGACGCACACATTTTTTCAGCCGTTATTATAACATTGTGGCTTTTCAATCGCAACAGCTATTCATAAAATTTTTCTAAACAATCCGTCTCGTTATAATGAGTTCAAAAGTCTAATTGTGCAGGCGCGAATGTTTTTTGACCTTTTGCCCCTGATAGCATATAATAAACGATAAGTATTAAATTTAAAAGCAGCAGAACAGCTATATTAAAACATTCCAAAGGAGAACATCCATGAATACCCCCATAGGCAAATCCAATATAAAAATTGAAATTATAAGAAGCTCCAGAAAAACCCTTGCCATAGAAATCCGTCCCGATATGCGCGTTATCGTCCGCGCTCCGTATCAGGCTTCCGGCAGCTATATTGAACAGTTCATAGCAGACCGCACCGATTGGATAGTGGAACATCTTAGAAAGCTGGAACAAAAAAACAGACAATGCAATGACGCACTGCCTGTTAAAAAGCTTTCAAACAATGATATTAAAGAGCTTGCCGATAAAGCCTGTGCCTGCATTCCCGGGCGTGTGGCTCACTTCGCGCCGCTCGTCGGTGTCACCTATGGGCGTATAACCATAAGAAACCAGCGTACACGCTGGGGAAGCTGCAGCAGCAGGGGAAACCTTAATTTCAACTGTCTCCTCATGCTCACTCCCCCTGAGGTAATCGACTATGTCGTGGTGCATGAGCTGTGCCACCGAAAGGAAATGAACCACTCGGGGCGCTTTTGGGATGAGGTTGCAAGGATTCTTCCCGGCTATGCGGAACAGGAAAAATGGCTTAAAACCCACGGAAGTGAAATAATGAAGCGTATGACAGGTGAATAATCTGCCATACGCTTCATTAAAATCCTCCTACTCCGACTTCACTCTCACCTTATTCGTATACATGAAGTGGTCTGCCTTGTCAAACAGAGTCCTGAGCGTGCAGTCCGTGTAATCCGTCGACACAGCCCAGCCCTGTGCGTAGCTTATCGGAATATTATTTCCACCTCTGTCAAACTGCATAACCTCATTATGCAGCTGTGTAAGGAGGCAGTTAACGGTATTCTCTGTAATATTGTACAGAATCACAACGAACTCATCACCGCCGTACCTTCCCACAAAATCCTTTGCCGGGATTACATTTCTCAACACTCTCGCAAAGCTCGCAATAAGCTGGTCACCCGCCGAATGTCCCAGCGTATCGTTCGCGCTCTTAAGATTGTTAAGGTCGAACATCAGACAGGCTGTCGGTTCTGTTATAAATGACATGTCACTAAACAGCTCCTCACACTTGCTCTTATTAGGAAGCCCCGTATGCACATCTATATATGCCTTCTGCTCAAGTATCCTGTTCTTCCTGATTATCCGCATGGAAGAAAGCGACTGCTCTATAATGAGCAGGAACAGTATAAGCATATCCACTACCGACAAAAGCTCTACAAGCCTCATCTGCTTTGCCGCTTTATTCGAATATGCCTCTGCCGCAGATACTGTCTCATCGGCAAGCCCGAAGTATGTCTCACTCATTGCCACTATATCGGTGGCTTCATAGCCACAGTCTCTTGCCTTTTTAATCTCTTTTTTAAATTTTTCCCAATAGTCTATCAGGCTGTCAAGCTTGCCCTGATAATTCACATCCTCCAGACTCACAAGCCCATAGCTGTCACCATCGTATTTCAAATCCTCCAGAATATCATCCAGATACTGCACAAGCTCATCATCATGGATTCCGATTATCTCAAGCTTCACAAGCCTTTGCGTCGCACCTCGCACAAGACCGGCATAATTTATTACACGTGCCGTGCCCTGAAGGTGTTTTATCTGAATCACCATAATGACAACAAGCACTATAAGTGCCGAAATAAGAACGCTCTGGATTACTCTGGACACCGCACTGAACCGCTTATGCTCCCTGCTCTCCGCATCATTTATTAACATATTAACCCTCATTTCCGAGCGATTTATCACGAGTAGGCAGTGAGAAGCCCTCGCAGGCATTTTCTCATCTGCCGGCAAAGCAATTTGTTTTTGCTCAGGAACAAATTGCAGGTGTGAAGAATATGCTATAAGGCTTATTTTCACACTATACCTCCATGTCACTGCTTTTGCAGTGACTCAAATAGTAATGAAAAACGTGCTTTTTTACGTTTTTCCTGTGTGAAATTGTAATACATCTTAGGCAGTGTCCTTTACTGCCTTAGATGTATTACAATTTCACACTATATCTCCATTAAACAGCTTAATTTCATTGTCCGTAACCATCTCATGCATTATAATACATATTATTATTTCGGTCAAAAACTTTTTTATTTAGGAGGAAAGCTATGGATGATAAAAAAATTAAGGTAGAGCGCTACATTGACATTAACCGCAATCTGAAGGATGAGCTTGGCAGGCTTTGATTTATCCCCTTAAAAATGTCCCATATCAATTTGATATGGGACATTTTTACGCAAGGTGCAGCACATCTATGAGCAGTATCCACACAAGTCCGTAGTAAGCGATAACCGCAACCAGGTCATTCACCGTTGTTATGAGCGGTCCCGACGCTACGGCAGGATCAATCTTAATCTTGTGGAAAAGCATCGGCACCAGCGTACCGACAAGGCTCGATATGACCATCGCCGCCATAAGTGCCAGCCCGACGCAGCCCGAAATCATAAATGAGTATCCCACCGGATTGTGCTTAAAGAGCCAGATGTACACTCCGATAAACGCAAAAGACAGCACTCCGAGAATCATTCCGTTCGAGAATCCCACGCGCGCCTCTTTCCCGACAAGCTTCAGTTTTTCACCCGCTGAGAGGTTCTCATCCATGAGCACACGGATTGTCACCGCAAGCGACTGTGTTCCGACATTTCCCGCCATATCAAGGATTAATGACTGAAAACATATTACAATAGGAAGAACTGCCACAACAGTCTCAAATATTCCGACAACCGAGGACACTCCAATGCCTAAGAACAGCAGAATTATGAGCCATGGAAGTCTCTTTTTTACACTTGTAAGGGTCGACTCCTCCAAATCCTCCTGCTCAGTGAGACCTCCGAGCTTTGCATAGTCCTCTCCCATCTCATCATCGACAGCCTCAACTACATCCTGTGCCGTGATTACACCGATAAGCTCGCCCTCGTCCGTCAGAACCGGAATCGAGTCCTCAGCGTAGTCCTTCAGACGCTCGATGCAGCCGCTTATCTTTTCATGGTCGGTCACATACGGGTAGGACACGCTTATAATGTCCTCAAGCGGTGTGTTCTCCCTCGCTATTATCAAATCCTTCAAATCTATCGCGCCACAGAACTTATCGTTCCCATCAAGCACATACACGGTAGAGATATTGTCGTTCTCCCCCGCCTGCTTCACAAGCTCCCGCATAGCCTGACGAACCGTAAGGTTGTTGTGAATGACGATATAGTTCGTCGTCATTCTGCTTCCAGCCTCGTCATCCTCATAGGAGAGAATCATCCTGATGTCGTGGCTTGAATCCTCATCAAGGAGCTTAACAAGCTTCTCCTGTGTCGAATCATCGAATTCATCGAGAACGTCAACCGCGTCGTCCGAATCCATGTAGGAAATGACCTTCGCAGCCCTGTCTATGCCAATCTCCTTCAGGTACTCGTCCGGGTCCTCAATGTAGCTTATAATCTCCGCCACGCGCTCCGCACCGAGAATCGGATACAGCTTCTTTCTCTCCTCCTCAGATAACTCCTCGAACGCCTCCGCTATATCGTTCTCATGGTAATCCGACAATTTATCAAGCAGCTCCGCCTGCTTCATCGGTGTGCGGAACAGCTTTAAAATCTCGTCTACAAAATTGTGTTCACCCAAAATTTTCTTTGTCATCACACTGCCTCCCTTTGAAAATATTTTCTCCGGTATTCCGTCCGCCTAAACCTATCCGGATTTAAGCATAAAAATACCGCCACATTTTCTGCGGCGGCAAAAAGGCAACATGAAACAGACGCAGTTCAGTGTCCACACCTGACAAGCTGCGTCATGATATTCATATGTCTGCCACCGCAGATAATACTTCGACCAATACTGTCGCAACTGTCCATGCAGTCCACCTCCTGACAATTTTTACTTCTGATACGGAAATTCTTCCGTGTACGGATTCTTACTCCATATGATATTGTACTTCCTTACATGTTAACGTGTCAATCAATTTTATGTAAAAGATGTTGGGTCAAAACATGTGCTATAAACTTAGCGTGTATAACGTATTATATTTATGCATATCACGACTTTTGGAAGAAGCTTAGATGTTCTTAGAACTCTGCTAAGTCCCTAGCCAAAAGCAGCACGGATGCTGCTTTAGAAGCAATGCATACACGGATGTATGCTTTGCTTCGGTGGCGAATGTATAGAATACCTTGCTCAGAGTTCTTAGAACATCTTGCTTCGGACAACGGAGCTGATATGCATAAATATAATACGTTATACACTAGTCCATTAAATTGGATGTTTTGACCCAACATCATGTAAAATAGTAAATCGTACCTGACTATTTTATCTGAGCTGCAGAATAACTTTTTTATCCGTCAATCAGATGCCCTTCATCCACGTTCCTTTGAATCAGTGCCCTCGCGTATTCCCATAGTGCCTCCGAGCCCTCATGCACTCTCGCATTTCTCCTTAGCACCTGCGATGCCTTTATTCCGTGCTCCTCCCACGCAATACCATTCGTGGCAGCATTGAGTAGAAGCGGCTGAAGCTTATCGAGAACATTCGCAAATTTTGCCTCCGGAGTCTCCATCTCCTCGAACTCATCCCACAGTGCTCTGTACTCCTTCGCCTGTTCATCGGGAAGTATCGCATATATGCGCTCTGCCGCCCTAAGCTCGCGTTCCCTCTTTGTCTTGTTTCCCTCCGTATCGTAAGCGTAGGTGTCCCCGGCATCAATCTCTATGACATCGTGCATAATCACCATCTTCATAGTCTTTAGTACGTCTATCGGCTCATTTGAATACTCTGCGAGAACGAAACACATAAGCGCAAGATGCCATGAGTGCTCCGCATCGTTCTCCTTCCGGCTGCCGTCACCGATATAGGTCTGTCTTGTTATGTTCTTAATTTTGTCCAGCTCCATGATAAACGCAAGCTGCTTTTCCAGAGTTTCATTCATTGCCATGCCCACCTTTCTGCTTCAGCCATGTCCTTCAGCTTGTTTCTTCCTCTTTTACCAATGTATTGACAGCAGAGGCAGAATCGTCTTTTGCCCCTGCTATCATAGCATAGTGCTGCGTCATTAGCAATGTATTATATCCACTCGTAGGAATTAATCAAACAACGTGCAACCCATTTTTTTAAATTCCTCTATCTTTGCAGTGAGCATCTCCTGAGTTACCTCGAGATATGCGCTGCTGCACCTGATGCACATAAAGCTCTCTGCAGCGCGATTATAAAGCTTTTTGTGAAGAGCAATCTCATCGCTGCTTAATGCAGCACCACATTTGATGCAAAATTTCGTTATATCTGTTTTATGTTTCTCCTGCATACCATTACCAACACTCATACCATTTTCTTTGTATAGATTTTCAAGCTGTACATCTCCGGTATTTGTCCTATATCGTGTTTCATTCACATCAATGTACCAGCTCTCCAACAAGTACCTCGCAGCCGTCGAGAGGAACCTTAGTGCTATAGCCATCATAAAATATTCCTCTTTCCTCGCCTGTTACGACATCAGTAAGTTTAAGACCAATTCCCGATTCCGAATGAATACCAAGGTCATCAAAGGCAATGCTCATGGTCTGCGCCCACTCCTCCTTAGTATCAATATTGAAAAACGCAAGTGCTATTCGATTTCCCGAAAGAAGCCTTCCAAATGCATACTTCCTGCCAGCCTCCTTATAAATCAAAAATGCCGGGCAGTTCGCCATGTCCTGATTTACCGAAATAAGTCCCCTGTTCAATAAAGTGGCGGTATTATATTCATCAAGCTTCCTTATATCTGAACCAATGATAAGTGGCGAGCCTAAGAATGCCCACATTGCAAAATGCTGGCGATACTGTTCATCGGTACAACCTCCCATACCTACATTGCCATTACCATGCATGCCTACAATCAACATATCCATATCATTATAGCAGCCCGGAGCATTGCCCTCTATATTCTCAGCCTGCTGCATAAATATATCCTTGTAGCTCTTAGGCACATCAAAAATATCTCCTGTTGAACGATAGCTGTTGGCACCTCTAGAGCGCATCCACTTCGCCGGATCCTGCACACCCCAGTTGCAGGCTGCAAAGAAGATATCCCTTCCACTGTTTCTCAGTGCCATAGCCATCGTAAGGTATGCGTTCTTAGCGTCACCGCTCGCCGGGAAATTGCAGAAATCATACTTCAGATAGTCGACACCCCACTCGGCAAACTGCTTCGCGTCCTCAAATTCATGTCCATAGCTGCTCGGATATCCGGCACAGGTCTTAAAGCCTGCACATGAATACATTCCGAACTTAAGACCCTTGGCATGTATGTAATCCGAAAGTGCCTTCATTCCCTTCGGAAAAAGCGCCGGATCTGCTACAAGCTTTCCATCAACCCTCTCCTTTAATGACCAGCAGTCATCAATTATCACATACTCATATCCTGCCTCCCTGTAGCCCTCCGCCACAATCCTGTCTGCCATCTCCATTATAAGCTTTTCATTTATATTGGAACCAAATGTGTTCCATGAGTTCCATCCCATTGCAGGTGTGCTGTACATAAAAATCCTCCTTATACACTTTTTTATTATAGTATTTTCTATGGATGCCGGGGCAAAACATCTTCCATGTAAAATATTATATTTTTACTGTTTGTAAAATGGAATTACATATTGTATTATAAATCTAACATATTATATGTTTTTAATACGCTCTGGATGTAAAATAGTAATATCAAAACAAGCTTTATTATTATATTGTCAGGGGCAGACTGCTTGTCTGCCATGTAATCGGTTTTACAATAAACTGATATATTATTTGTTGATAGTGGCAAAACACAATTTTGTCAAGGTATCTGACATATCATTCAAGGAGGTATCATGTTCGACATAAAGCATACTGCATGTAACACTGTTCACAGATGCAATGAGGTTATCTATCATATTGAAAACAGGGACTTTTTTATTTTAATCTATACCAAAACAGAAGCTGTTTTTGAAATTGATGGATGTAAGCAAATCGTTGCGGAAGGAAGTATTGTGCTTCTGCCTCCCGATGTCAAAGCACTCTACTATGGAAATTCAAATGAATATATAGATGACTGGGTAAATTTTTATGATACTCAAGGAGTCCTCGCATCGATGGGTATAGCTAACAACGATTTTTCAGACTGTGGCATCCCTTTTGGCTGCCCGCTCATTTTTGGCCCGGACAGCCCGGTTGGTGCTTATTTTATGCTTATCGCCAATGCATTCCATTCAGGACTTGCACAGAGCAAGGCAATAACGGACAACCTTATGCTTGCTCTTTTTGAATTCATAAAAAGCCGATATGCCGAAAATAAATCCATTATACCTCATTACAACGCAATTCTTTCGATAAGACAGGATATATATGCAAATCCACAGCGTGAATACCGTATTCCCTCCCTTGCAAGGTGCGCAGGGCTCAGCTCCATATACTTTCAGGAATTATACAAAAAAGCCTTCGGTATCTCCTGCGGCGCAGATATAATCAACAGCCGTATAGAAAATGCCAGAAGGCTTCTTTCAGAAACCGCCTACACAATCGAACAGATAGCTGAGCGTTGCGGTTACAATAACAGTATTCACTTTTCAAGACAATTTAAACAGGTGATGGGAGCTGCACCATCTAAGTGGAGGTCAACACACTGAACCATTCCGGCTTATTATAATATCGTCCACCTGAATCCTTTTGCCGTTCTCTCCTCCACAGCGCTGAAATGGTTTCCCTCATTCCACTCAAGCACACTCTGTATGCCCTGCCTGTCTAGAAGCTCCTTTTGCAGCCTGATATTATCGCCGACCCTTGCCATAGTCCTATTGTTAGTCTTTTTCTCCCTGTTTCCGAGACTTAAATAGACCTTATCCGCAAGAATATGTTTCTCCGCGGCAAATTCAATCCACCCCGGAAACCACACTGACGGCGACACCGCCGCAACCGCATGAAATATATCCGTCCTATATGCCGCCCACAGCGAAAACAAGCCCGCAAGCGAATAGCCGCCGATTACTATTTTAATATCAGCCGGCAGGCTGTATCTTGAAATAAGCTCAGGTATGAATATGTCCGTGACAAAGCTGAGTGTATTTTCAGCTTTTCCCAAAAAGGGCTGATTTTTAAATACGGCATCTGCACTCCACGGCGAGAGCTCGTCATTCCAGTTTTCAACGCCGAAATTGGCAAACACTATTCCTGCCTCAGCTTTTTCCAATATTTTCACAGCCTCAGCAGCAATAGGGGGCATTTCATGACCGTACTCTGCGTTAGAAAGCCAGGCTTTATCTACACACTGCACAAGGACATATTTTACAGTATCGGAAGCACATATATTTCTATACACCTTACATGCTCTATCATATAGATTAAAAACATCAATATTAATTTTCATAGCAAATTGTGCCTTATTCATAAATCAGATAAATGTTGATAAAAATATGTTCTATGCATCCGACCTCGAATATGCATTCTTCATCTGGTTGCTTAGCTCGTAGAGTACCCTGTCGAGTGTTGCAAGTGTCTCCTTCTTCACCATCGCTGCGACCTCCTCGTTGGCTGCCGTCTTTAACTCCATACGCTTATCGGCATCCCTCTCCTGCGCAAGAAGCGCATCGTAGCGTCCGATAATCTCATGTCCTCTCGACATAACCTTCTCCTTGTAGCGCTCAATGTGGAAAATCGACTTTTTATATGAAGCGTCAGCCATCGCCGCTATCATTCTGCTGCCCCAGTAGAAATTGTCCGTCGAAACCTCTCCCGTAGTGTTTGAAAGATACTCAGGTGTCGTGAGCACATCCGCATAAAACGGAACCAGCACGTTGAATGCATTCGATGCAAAGGCAACCCACTCCACAGCCTGAACGTCCTTCTCAAGGTCAGGGCGCATCTGTATAACAGACAGGAAGTCATTGCGGTTAATTCCGATTGAACGGTATGCACCGCTCATGCTCTTGTCGCCGTAAGCGCCATACGGGTCATACGAAGTTCCCTGATAGTGTGAGGATAGCACATACTTCACGTCCTCAACCGTAATCTTTTTCTCAGGCACAAGACACCATGGCAGATCGTCCGAGGATGGTGTGAAATCCGCGTCCGCACCGTCCCAGCTTACCGTGTGCGGATTGAAATATCTCAGCATATACCATGCTCTCGGCGTGTTATACACATGATCCGAGTCATCGTGGCTTCCGAATGCCGACCTTACGTCAAAATGTGTCCAGTCCGTCTCAATGTTCGAGAGATTGAGGTGATTGCTCTCAATAAATTCCTTCATATCGGCGGAGCACATATGCGCCTTCTTTTTTCCTAAGGCGTCCACAAAATCAAAATCGTCTATACCCTGCTGGTTCGGCATAACCACATACACATCGTCAGGCACCTTCTTTGCAATCCAGTGATGCCCGCCTATGGTCTCAAGCCACCATATCTCATTCACATCCTGAAAGGCTATTCCGTTCATCTCATAAGTTCCGTACTTCTCAAGAAGGCTTCCGAGTCTCCTGACACCCTCTCTTGCGGTCTTTATGTACGGAAGAACAATGTGGACAATGTCCTCCTCGCCGATACCGCCCGGAACCTCCTTTTCTCCGTCAGCGGCAGGCTTATAAACGACAAGCGGGTCTGCCCCTAAAACTCTTGGGTTTGAAGTGATTGTCTCCGTGGCGGTCATTCCGACATTCGCCTCATTGACACCGCTCGCAGCCCATATTCCCTCGCCGTCGACAGCATTAGGCATCTCCGTGTGGCGGAGCGGATTTTTAGGAAGCTTTATATCGAGATGCGATATGACCGTCCTGTACTTCTCCTTCTGCTCATCTGCCTTTACAACAACAAACTTCTTAGGCATAAAATGCCCCGAACCCGAGTCATCATTGCGCGCTATCATGGTCGAACCATCGTAGGACGCATTCTTACCAACTAATAATGTAGTGCAAGCCATAATGTTTTCTCCTTTTATTTTTTTTTCAGGCGTATGTGAAACGCCACAAACCGTGCAAATACGGCATTTTTTGTTACTGAACTCAAAAATCCCCTCTCGCTCTATGAAATAATGAACACAGTAGAGCCGGAAGGAGCCTGCTCACTCTTGGCGAACAGCGAATTTACTGAGAGTGTTTTATCATGAGGATATTTTTTCTCTGTAGTCACTTCCTCTGAGGATACTTCCTCATGATATAATAGATTTGTTAAGAATCTAATTACTGCCTGACAGGGCGGTTTTACACTTAATTTTTATACTCCTGCATACTGTAGGTAATGCTTGCAGTACTGCCACCAATAAGTAGTTTGAAAATTTTATTTTCAAGCTTCACTTCCACGGCAATCGCCAGCAATGATGCTGACGCTTTCTTAGGAATAAATATGACATCTGCAAAGCCAACCCGCGGGCGTCTCCCTTATCGTTTTATAATAATACTTCATTGCACCAGGATATGCAATACTAAGCATGCTAATGCACTTACCCTACAAATCCACCTTCACAATAACCCTGTATCTCAAATCCGTCTCCCCAAAAGGCATATACATCACATATCCATCTTCATACACCTTCAGCTCATTCGGTATGCCCGCAGTGTCATGAAATGTGAGTGCATACAGATAATCTGTGTTCATGTCCGGCATGCCCTGCGTATCGGGCGCAATGAGCGCCGCAGCACATATCACGCCCAGAAATTTTTCAATGTCTATGTCCTCGAGCTTCACATTCCCATCTTTCCCGGCTGTAAGCTCAATATCCGCATAGCTGTCAAGCGCAAGCCTTTTCTTAAAAATATCCTTTCCGCTGCTGAGTGTCACATCGTTTAAACACTCAAAAAGATATACCGTATCACTGTTCTCCTCGTAGATGCACACCCTGAACGTACTGTCGTAGCCCTTCACCGAGTACAGCTTTGCCTCACTCTCGGCGGCATACAGCTTACTCTTGTCGGTTGACCACAGTGCCCTGTCATATCCGTACACGGTTCCAAGCTCCGTCTCACACACAACGTCCGAACCGTCTCCCTGCTTTAAGACCCCGCCGCTGTACATTCTGCCGTCATAGTACAGTGACAATGTGCCCCAGCTAACCTGCGACATACTGTTCTTTACATATGATAATCTGTTTTCCGATATCTTAGGATACGATATCCCCTTAGTACCGTTCGCGCATGCCGTCAGAAGCATGGCTGCCATAATAATGCTGATTACACGTTTCATCGCGGACCTCCTATCATTTTCAGTTGGTTTACTTGTTACTATCACGAATTTAAAACCCCTGCCGCCGCTTCACATTACCGCAAATGTTTTCTTACATACTTAATATACACCCTCCCACGCCTGCACTTCTACACGACAAAATATATATTTTTTGCGTTAAAAATATATATTTACCTGCGCCACAGTGCGTTCATGACTGTGTCCGGGGTTAGCACAGAGTCAAATAAGCAACTATTTGCAAATTGAATTAATTGTTTCTGAATTGTGTAATAACTAATAAGTAAAATTTCTATAATAAAGTGATTTATCAGATTGATTCAATGTAGTTATCATAATATTTTTCCTATTTGACCTCAGCAGCATAGAATTAGTTTGTCAAATAAAAACAACCACCCTCATACAGCCATGAACCTGAAATAGTATTTCCGGTTCACACCGCACGAGCGTGGTTATTTTAATATAGAGACCTGAACCCGGCACAGAAGCTTAGCCAGGCTTCCTGCAAAAGAGTTCACCCCATCACCCAAGGGTAATAGTTTTCTCTTGTATTATTATTTTATAAATTTACTCTGCTATCGCCTTGAATGCCTCGTCCAGATCCTCGATGATATCGTCGATATTCTCTGTACCGATTGAAAGTCTGATTGTGTTAGGCTTA
>ULYR01005718.1_pt1 | contig 32858 bp, 31 predicted proteins | sample 1962341 | NCBI WGS metagenome assembly ULYR01 (sample SAMEA4835868, study PRJEB28245) | human gut metagenome | biome: gut microbiome; material: fecal sample | place: Denmark | collected 2008 | reverse complement strand
AACTACAAGAACCTCGCCGTTTTCTCCAAGATGAACAACGTCGCCGGAGTGAACGCGAATGCAAATTCACAGAAAGCTTTCGACATGGAGATGAAGTGCCGCTATTTGCAGGAGCTTCATAACGGCGGCGGTGTGGTTTTCGCCACGGGAACGCCAATCAGCAACTCCATAACCGAGCTGTTTGTATGGCAGTACCTTTTGCAAAAGCAGACGCTGGACGATATGAATATCGGCTACTTTGACAATTGGGCTTCCGTTTTCGGCGTGATTACCCAGTCTATCGAAGTCAAGCCCAGCGGTGATGGATTCCGTCCACGGACGAGATTTTCTAATTTCGTCAATCTGAATGAGCTTTGCAATCTGTTCGGCGAGGTTTTCGATATCGCCAAAACTGCGGATATGAACCTCAAACTGCCGGCGATCCAGAACGGAAAGCCGGAAATGATAATCTGCGAAAAATCCCCGGAGCAGGAATTGCAGACCGATGAGGGAATCGAGCGCGCACGGAGGATCGAAGCGAAAATGGTACAGCCGGACGAGGATAATATGCTCGCCGTCTGCACTTACATGACCAAAGTCGCGCTGGACGCCCGCATTATCGACCCGGAAGCCGAGGAATATGACGGCGGAAAGGTTGCCCTCTGTGCTGAAAAAATAATCGAGATAAACAAGGCGAATCCCGGCACGGCGCAGGCGGTTTTCTGCGACACGAATACGCCAAAAAAGGACGCATTCTCGGTATATCAGGCGCTTCGGGACAGGCTGGTGAGGTCGGGCGAATTCACCGAAAATGAAATAGCTTTCGTGCATGATGCTGCCAACGACAAACAGCGCCTTGCCATGTTCGAAAAGGTGAATAATGCCGAAATAAAAATCATCATCGGTTCGACCGGAAAGCTCGGAACCGGCGTGAATATCCAGCGGAAGCTGTCTGCCCTGCACCATCTTGACGCACCCTATCGTCCCTCGGATGTTGAACATACCGAACGGAACAGAGGACGACCGATAATTCGACAAATAATGCAAATAAAAGAAACTCTCCCATAAAGCTCACCTGCAATAAGGTCAACTTTTGAGAGAGTTTCATTTCTTGATGGCTCATTTACCCCAAACGATAATTCAAATTACCGTAATGGCATACTGTCGGCGCGCCAGCCTTGTTCTGTTTTAACAAAACTGTAATCGGCATATTCCTTTTCATACTCATCATCTTTGGCTGAATCATAAATCGGTTCTTCACCAATATTGACATGCCAAGTTGTACGTTTCAGAACGATTCGATCATCAGTTTTGTCTGTCACTTGATATTCAGTTTTCACTACTGATGTATCACCCCCGCCGCTGACAGCTCCGATCCACAGAGCACCATCGTAAGAGTATATTCTGCTTGCTGCATCAGATATCAATTCATCTGCTTTTTCCTGGGTAAATACATCAAGCAGTGCTTTATAAAAGCTGTCATAACTTATTCCGGTAAAATAATAACGGTAGAATTCACCTCCCGATTCTGATACATCAATGCTTGCCGATTCAGTCGATGCGCCAGTACCGTTGGGAGTCGGGAAATCGCTTATTCCATAACCCAGCCATAATGCCAATGATTGAGCGCGCTTATAGCAATCGCCAATCTGATTGCAGCCGCTCTCTTTCAAGAAATACGTATCAAATTCCGCCAAGGGGGTATATTCAAACTCCGACAGATTTGCTCGATCATATATCCCATTTTCAGTCACTGTATAGGATTCCGCTATTGATGAGTTTTCATCTGTAGATGAACCAGAACTGATGTTGCTGTTCACTTGAGCGCTGTTTGTACAAGAGCATAAAACAAGGCTTCCAAGTAGAACTGCAATAATGATCAGATTTCTTTTCATATCAAGTAACCTCCTAGAGCGAGTAATTATGATTTCTTAAAGACGACAGCTTTGTTAGGAGCAGAATAACGTGTTGCCGAAGAAAGGACCTTAGTTTTGGCGTCCCACGGATCGATACATGTAAAATCATCAGCACTCAAAGTTGTGGAGTTGCCAGAATACTTTGTCACCACAACCCAATGCTCCATTGAACCAGTATTGACCTGTACTATTACGGGATATCCTGATTTCAGTGTGTTATATATTGACTTTAGCGACGTGCTGTCAGGCCCCGTTGACTTATATCCATATTTAGTTGCAATTGTAGACCACATTGCATATTCTAAATCTATGCCATCGTTTTTCAATGTCTCTGGGGACTTGTTAACGCACATTGCTGCACAGGTTGCTGCGCAACTGCTATTGGTTATCTGCTTATAAGCGGTTACTAATTTGCTTCGGTCAAGCAAAACTTCCTGTGTAACAGATATGGTAGCCACATTAGAGCCATTGACGCATACTACACCAGTGCTTCGAAAATCGCTTGTATTTGCTTTAACGGATACTTTAGCAGACGTGTTAGACACTTTGGTAATAGTGCACCAATCGTTGCCACCGCCAACCGTCCATGAACTGTCAGAACAGGTCACCTTTATTGTTTTTGAAGATGCTGTTGATTTAAATGAAAGATTACTTGGCGACACAGTTATTTTAGCATAAGCCTTGGCTTCAAGTTCATTTTTTATAGTATTGGTGTCCATAATATGTCCTCCTTAAAAGTGTGTTGATTACATACTGTTCTTTTCATGGCAATTGATTAGATTGCCACTTCTTCACTGTAAACCGTAATAGTTTCAGTCTTTCCATCGTTTGCGGTAAGCGTGAAAACTGTTTCAATGCGATAAGTTCCGCTTGACAACCCTGATTTAGTATGCAACATTGACAAATGATTTGAACTGTCTTTATCAGTCCAAGTTGCACCGCTTACAGTACTCCACGTCCACAAAAATCCCTGCTTTTGAAGTGTTTGTTTTCCAACTATTTTCTGAACTTTTTCCGCTTCTACAAATGAATAACACGAAGCTTTGCCGCCGTTTATACTTAAATCTGTATATGTGTTTGCTTCAATTGAGTATCGGGGCTTTACCGTTTGTACATATGATAAAGATTCGGCAGCAAATGAAGTATAATTCATTGCAGAAAAGGTTAATATTGAAGCTGCAAAAAAAGCCGTAATAACTTCTTTTTTCATTTCTATTTTGGATTTCAATTATAACATCTTTTTTGGCAGTCTTTTGTTATGATAAGATTTTAATTTTTTATAAGTTTGGTACTATTAGCCAATTTTTCTACTACTTCTTTGTTTAAGTTGCCAGAAACAGAGAATATATAATCATCATTTGCCCAGACAATTTTATTTAACAAAGAATCCTCATTTTGAGATGTCCACCAAAAACCGTCGCAGCCGTTTATTGTTACGCGTTCAATTTGCCTTTTTTCATTGTCAAAATGAGAATTGAAATGTGCTTTAGTATATTGGTAAAAAATTATGTAAGAATCAGAGTCGCTATTACTGAATTCTCGCATTAGAAAATTGTCACCGATATTTCCAATATGCTTTACTAATTCATAGCCATCAGGAACATATCCCAGCGAGTATTCTTGCTCAATAATATCTGGACTTCCAGTTACATCTGAAGCAAACATATGAATATTATCGTTGTGAACATTTCCTCTAAAGCCCGCTATCCGATACACCATCAGACCGGCAGTGATTAACGCAAGGAAGATCATTACTGCAATAACTAGCGCGGTTCGTCTTGTAAGGCGCACAGGTTTGTACTTCAAGCTACATCCAGAATTGAATAATTTCTTCATTGCCTTGCGATGCCTTATAGAAAAATGATGCATAGGAACATTGCAAAATTCTGAGAATTCTTTTTCATGGAGTTCATCTAATATACTACCAAGGTCAAATTGATTCATTTCTATTCTCCTTTTTCAGAAATTCGGTAATTGCTTTCCTAGACTGATATAATCTTTGCCTAACAACATTTTCACTTATTTTAAGTTGATTGGCTATTTCAGAATTTGACATTCCGAATGAAATACGGAGTTCCATAATGTCACGCTGAAGCTGCGGAAGACCAACAATAAAATCCATCAATCGTTGTTTTTGCAGAGAACCTACAATTATATCCTCAAGCAGCGGAATATTCTCGTCATATTCTGGAAGCTCTTCTGGAGCATTCATTACACAGTTTCTGAACATATCTACTGAAACATTTCTGATTATAACATCTGTATATGCAATCATTTTGTTATGGCTGAGAGAAAAAAATGTTTCTGGTTTAGATGCAATTCGGGAAAATGCTTCCTGAACAGCATCTTCAGCAAGATTTCTATCATGTAATTTTGAATAGGCAATAGCATAAAAACGGTTCTTGTACGTTTGGTAGAAATCAGAAAGTGTATTCCGTTGCTCATCAGTTTGAAGAATGGCTAAAGCAGTATTAATCATAATATTACCTCGATAATTTATTAATAATTACAGTATATCACATTTATAACAAAAGTACAAGATGTGTCATTATGGGGTATATTCTACTTCATTCTCTCCACGGCAGATTATCCTGTTTATACCCCTCCAAGCTGGATTTCACCGCTTCCGTAACCTGATTAAGCATAAACTGCCTATAAGCCGCAGCAAGCATCTCTTTGCGTTTTTCATCGCCGAGGTCAACATAATTCTCCCACTCATTTTCCGAACCGGTGAACTTCTCAAAACAGCGAAACAGTGCCCCTAGCACACTGGAAGCTTCATCTTCTCCGCTGTAAAATTCGTAATCCTCGCAAAGTTCTTGAAACAAGTGGTTGATTACGGACAGTTTTTCGTAGTCCTTATCCTTGACAAGCTGCGCCAAAAACTCTGCGGCGCTGTCGGACAACCCCGTAAACTCGCACACGGTTTTCATCTTTCCTTTCTGCGCTGTCGTGTTCGTTCTGCCGATAAGGTAGTCGGCGCTTACGTTCAGCACATTCGCGATCCTCGCAAAATTTCAATGTCGGGCATTCGCTTGTCATTCTCATAGTAGCCCAGCGTGCTTTTAGAAATACCCACCATATCTGCGAACTGCTCGATGGTGCAGCCATGCTCCTTGCGGAGCTCTTTCAATCTTTTTCCAAACACCTGTTCGCAGGTGTTTTTTGTTTCCGGTACCATAGTGTTCCTCCTCGTAATGTTATCAAAAAGACTATATTTGTGGAATTACAAACGAATATCCACAAACATCTTGACAGACCTACCGCGAAATGATATAATCACATCACCGCTCACAATAGTCATCTTTACAGCTATGATACCACAATAGCGATTATATGTCAAGCGGAAATTTCAAACCTGAAGGTTTTTTTCTTTCAGTTTTGCGAAAGGAGGTTCTGCAATGATAACATACGAACCGTTTTGGGATTACCTCGACTGGCACGAAATATCGACCTACACGCTGATTACCAAACATCACGTCAGCAGCAGTACGATAAACCGGCTGCGGCATAATCAGACGGTCAGCACAGCGACAATAGACAAGCTCTGCGAAATCCTGAAATGCCCGGTCGATGATATTATTATGTATGTCGAAAAGGCTAAATCGAGCGATTTTCGCTCTGGTTGAAAGCTCGACTACATGGCGATTCTGCCGGAATTTGCGTGTGTTCCACTCGCCGACCATACCGCAGATTTCCTTTGAAAATCATAACGGGCATTCTGCCTAATATAACGTTTTTTTAGAGGGTCTTAGGGGGATATTCCCCCCTAACGCAGGCTATTTTGCTGACAAAATAGGTAATGCGTTATACCTATTCTGCGGAAGATTTCAAATTTGTCCGGAACGACGAAAAATATAGCCGAAATCGCGACTACAACCGCATTTGCGGCTGCTTGAAAAGGAGTGAAAAATGAGCAATGAAACAAAAGCGCTGTCGATTTCTTTTCGTTCAGACGACGGCTGCATTGAACATAACAACCGGGATTTCTTCACGGATAACGTGGATAAATCCCGAACGCCGAACAACATAACCTATGTGAAGCGTGACCTTCGTGAGTTGTATCACGAGCTTTTTGATGAAGCTCTTGCCGAGTACAACGCAAAGCAAAGCCGTCCTGACCGACAAATTCCCGACTACTACGAACACATCAGAAAAGGAAAAAAGGAGAAACTGTTTCAAGAAATAATCGTGATGTTCGGCAATTCCGAGAATTGCGGTGTAGGTTCTGAAAATTGGGAAACAGCGAAAATCATGCTTGAGGAATATATCTATAATGAAATGCTCCACAGCGATGACAGCAGTTACGGAAAGCTCCAGATGGCGGCGTATATGGGAAAGGTGGTCGATGAAATCGAAGCCGGAGTTGGAAACACGATTCTTTCGGCAATTCTCAGGGCAATCAAGGAAAAAGCGAAAAATCCGCCCGAACAAAATTCCGCCAGCACAAACCGCTATTCAGAATGGCAGAGGCAGTGCACAGTTCAGCTGATATCCTCTGTCGGAAAACTGCTCGGACAATTCTCCAATCACAGCCGCGACAGACTGCATGACGCTTCCAGTCAGGTTTTCGGGCGCGGCGACCTCAGCAAGGAACAGATTCGCGAACTCCTGCTGAAAAAGCAGGATAAGGAAAATACTGCCGAGATGTGACAGGTGCGACACGGTGTCGCACTTTCATTTTTCCACCATTCAGCAAAACTCACAAACAACGAAAAGCAGGTTTGTAAATAGTTTTATCAATAAACTAATTGACAACTGCTTTCTTTTATGGTAATATATACTCAGGAAGATTACACACCCTAACAGGAGGTTCAAATATGACACGCTTAAAGACTAACGCACTCAGGACAATATCAGCGGCAATGCTTATTTCAGTTCTTGCCGCAGTGACCGGCTGTTCCGACAGAAAGCCGGATATAGATTACGACCTTATCGGTGGAACTTACGAAGCCGTGGGTAATGAATATAAGGTTCAGATTTTCAGCGACAGTTCAGATACCACTGCGGAAGCTCCGGCGGAATCAGAAACAGAATCTGCAACCAGTTCTATTCCCGAAACAACCAAATCCATCACGACCAAGCCAGCGGTGACTGTTTCCACCAGCAAGGCGGTGACAACTCCGGAGCAGACAGTCCGCACAGATCTCCCGAAAGTAACGGCAGAGCCGCAGTACACCACAGCTTCTACCACGACCGCAAAGCCGAAGCAAACCGAGCCTATGGAAATTGAAACGGACGAAAACGGCTTTCCGGCGAATCCACAAAACGGAGATAAATTCACGAACAGCACCGGGCAGGAATACCAGTTCAACAGCGTATTTGACGCATGGATTCCTGGTAATTCCGGAAACGTGAATATGCAGGAGTTCCCTGATAACTATGGAGAAATAGGCTCCGGTCAGCAGGTGCTTCACTAATCTGAATATGCTAGGTGCGACATCGTGTCGCACCTTTCTTTTTGGAGAAAGGTAATAGATGAAGTTCAAAAAGCATTTAACAAGAATCGCCACTGTGATATTAGCCTGCATATTCTGTTCAACCAATGTATTTGCTGATTTAAATCTTGGCAATGCCGATGGAACGGGCTTTTCAAGCGGAACAGCAAATAACTACTGGGGTGTTCACACCGACAGCGGAACATCACTAAATGATACCGAGGGCTTGAGAGTTACGATATATGACGCTGAATCAAACAGCAAGGTTTTTAACACTATAGATATTTCCGGAAACGCTAACATTTCTGCCGTATCTAATATTTACTACTTTGCTGATGGCTCTGAACTAATTTCCAAAACTACCTGGCTGAACTATGTTGGAAACACATACAATAGTTTAAGCACAAATGATGCAACGCGATTCAATAGCGCTGTTCTTACACGTTCAACTCATGGAGATGGTTATAGAGTTCAGTACGTTGAAGCTCTTTCCAGCATTGACATAATATCAACAAGCAACAGCTCACACCTTGAAGAAATCAAGGCTCTGCTGAGTGAAGAAAACTTCCTGAAAAATCTCTGCGACCTTATGTCTGGGCTGGAGTATGACGATATCGTCAAAGGCAAATACAAAATTGCCTTTGAGCCAGTAGCCTACTTCCGCTACAACGGTCAGAACTGGGCGATGAGCGCAACGGAATGCGGTCTGCTGAACAAGTACATGAAGAATTATTTTTCTTCCGCATGGAACAGCACGAATAATCTCCGTGCGCTTCTCGGACCGCTTACGCACTCAAACCTGCCGCGCTCTGCTTTCCTTGAAAACAAGGACCTTGGAATTTCAGTGTATTCGCCCTCCACAAGCGACTACTACAATGGAAATTCCAACTACAACAGCGATACCTGCATTATCCGATGTATGGGAATAGGCGTCCTCACCGGAAACAACGATGATGACGATGACGAGGTCGAGGAAGGCACAGCCGTGGCAGAATACCATACAGACACCGATGTTTACACATCGTTCTATGCGGTTAATATCGGAGATACACCGTTCATCGGTAAATCCTCTTTCAGCATATTTGACAGCGGCGGCGATACTCCAAAAATGTACGAACAGCTAAAAGAGGAAAACAAGGAGCTTATCAAAGCGACCGGAAGCCAGTCCGGCGTTTCTTACACCTACGCATATACCTCTGACGAGCTTGAAACAGTACACGCTGACGAGAACGACCGCATAAAAATTTTCGTTGACAATCCTGCGAATGTCCCAGACGAGGACGGAAATATGCCGTATGTTTCGCCGTATAAACTGCTCGGTTCATACAAGCACGGCGATGAAATCAACCTCGGCAGTTCGTTCAAGGGAACGGTCGGATACAAAATCAGATCCACGTCCGGCTCTACCCTGAAATCCGGCACGGTTGAGATAACCTGCCCGGCAGGCGGCGAGGAAACAATGGGCTGGATAAAGTGGCATACCCCGAGCCGCGAGCAGTCCGTTGTAATTACGCTGGAATCCAGGCGTGACACCCTGCTTTTGCTGGATGAGGACGGCAACCAGTGCGACAAGCTGACCATCAACGCGGATATCGCAAAGGTTAAGGAATCCACGCCGCCGGACCCGCTGGTTTCGGATACCAAGCCGTCATGGCAGAAAGTATATTCGCAGTCCTCCGTGCAGGAGCGTATTTCCGGATATGTTTCCGGCGACAGCGTTCAGGAACTTAGCTGGTACACCTGGTCGATAGGCGCAGGCTGGTCGCAGGATTCAGACTATGACAGGCGCAGAGTGAAAATCATAACCGGCGGCATGACGGATCCCTCCAGCCAAACGCCGTACTGGGGCGCAGAAACCGAAAGCCAAGATGTGACATTGTACAAATGGGGCGTGGACAACCGGTATTACCCAAGCGAAACCGCCTCAAAAATGATAGGTTCTTTCCACACCGGAGCCGTGTATATCTCGACTTCGGATATCCAGCTTGAAAAAGTGACTTACTCGGTATCCATGTCGGCGGAAGCCGCGATATCCCCGTCAGATTACTGCAAGACCGCCGCATACAGCGAATCCAGCGGAAAATACACAATGAAATCCGGCTATGGAATACAGATAAGCGTTGACGCCCACCTCTCCGGAGATACGCAGTACTGCACCGGAAGCCAGACTGCAAACGTGCTGTTCCCGGAGTTTAACTACAACCGCCACAGCACCACACTTTACAACCGCCTGCTTGAAAAATCGGGCGGCAGTTTTGTTTTCAAGAAGAATAAATATTCGACCTACAATGACCGGGTGCATTTCACGCCGATTTGGTTCCCGGACAGGAAAAACTACACCGTCTATGTCGAGGTTTTCGACGTGTGGTGTCCGGCTGGCCAGCTTTCGGTAAGGCTCACAGACCAGATATTCATTAACGGCAACGTTTATGACGACTGGCACATCGCGCCGACAAAGCCTTGATTTTTCTTTTTGAATATGATATACTGTAATTAGAAAGGTGGTGTTGTTATGGGTAAAATCTATACGATCGATGAGATAACTGCTGCGGTAAAGCCGATAGCTGAAAAATACGGAATTGATAAGGTATGGCTGTTCGGTTCCTATGCCCGGGGTGAAGCTACGGAAAAAAGCGATGTTGACTTGCTGATATCGTATCAGAATCTTATTGGAATGTTTGCACTGGGTGGTGTTTATTCCGATATGGAGGACGCCTTTAACAAGCCAGTTGACATTGTTTCGGAACGAGCATTAACGGCAAGTTACGCTTCAGTTAGCTCCAAGCAGCTATTGATGAATGCAAGAAAGGACGGTATTCAGATTTATGGCAAAAAGCAATAAGTCAATCCTTGAGCACATCTTATCGTATTGTAATGAAATACAAACAACAATGTTACGGTTCGGGGATAATCTGGATACATTCATCAATGATATAGATTATCGAAAATCAGTATCTCTCAGCATTCTTCAGATTGGAGAGCTTGCTGGAAAACTTTCTGATGAATACAGACAAAGTACTACTGAAATGCCCTGGCGGCAAATTCGTGGGCTAAGGAATATAGTTGCTCATTCATATGGCGAAGTGGATTTTGAAATGATATTCAGCATTGCACATGATGATATTAGTCATCTGAAGTTGTTCTGTGAACAGGAACTTAAACATATGGAACTTCTTAATGCAAGTGGCATGGAAACAGAATCCTATGACGAAAATGAATGGGGACAATGATGTCGTATTTGCCCCATGGTGAGACAGTTAAAAAACAAACAACTAAGGCACAGCGTAATTAAATTATGCTGTGCTTTTTATATCTAAAGGAGAATTTATGAATGACCACTCACGGAAAATACTGTGATTTTGATTTCTATGTAACCAGCTTAGACGCGGAAAACGGCTGCGCCGCCACCGAGCCTATGTCCTCCGGACTTTCGCTTCTGGAAGCGGTTTCGGAGTTCTATAAACGCTGCGGAAGATATACGTCAAGCACAAATATCATGCTCGGCGTTGAGTACACCACCAGCCGCCGCGACCTCGAACCAGCAGGAAAAGGCGCGGCAGACCTGCTCCAGCGCGTAAGCGGACATCTCCATCTTTCAAGGGATTACGAGCAGTCCGCAGTGCTTTCGCAGGAGGGGCTTATCGCAAATAACGCCGTATCATTCTTGAAACAGCAGAGTGAGCGTTTCTACGAAATAAGCGACAAATACACGGCGGAATGTGCAAGGTTCATTTCGGATAATCTGCCAGAAATCACGGACGATCCGGAAAAGTTCTTCGAGCTGATATCAAGAGCCGCCGAAGAATACGGAATCGAGCGCTGTAAGGCTGTTCTTGCAAACGAGTATCGTCTGACAGACCAGCAGTTACTCACCCCGGAAACGGCAGATTATCTTGCGAATATATCCGCCGACCAGAATGGCAGATTCCGGATAAACTCGCCGCCGATAGTCCTGGATATGCTCACCGCCGCCATTCGCAAGGTCGAGGGGCTGTCCGAATCGGAAACAAAGCTGTTCCGTTCCGGGCTTGTGAACGGCGACAGAGAGCAGGTGCAGAGCCAGTCTACGCGGGTCATAACCGAGATAGAACATCATGCTTCCCTCGAAGAACAGGGACTTGTTTCGGACGACCAATGGAGTATGTAATGGAAGGACTGAAATTCCTGTCAGCCGCCGTTCTGGCGCTGATACTCGCCGTTTCCTGCCAGAATGAATATGATCCCGCCGCCGGTTACAGTCAGATGTACGGCGGCGCTGTTATTTATGAATGGCGGCTGGACGCGGTTTCGCTGTATTCCCTAAAGGGCATTCGGCTTCGAAAGGAGGCGCTGATTGAGCAAGAAAATATCATACCGAATACCTGTCTGCATTTTCATTTTTGTGGTCGGGAGCATAACTGCCCTGCTGTTTGCCAGCGTGCTGAACGATGTCCTCACGACTGGAAGCATTTCAACAGATTTGACGGATTTCTCAACAATCTTTTCCGGCGTATTCGGCGGAGAAAAGCCGAGAAAGCTGTATCTTCTGCTGGAGGCTCTGGTGGTACTGCTCTGCGTGGTGTATTTTGTCTGCGCCGAACGGACGTATCAGACCGATACATACAAAGTCACGGATAACATCTCTGTCCCGCTCCCAAGCGGTCAGGGACAGCACGGAACGGCATGGTTCATGTCGAATAAGATAAAGCGCAGAGCGTTTGACTACATCAGAATTTCCCCTGCCGACCCACTTATTTCCCGGCTGGTTTCAATCGGCGAAAACCGATACAGAGCCATCGAAAACGGAGAAGCATTTAAGCCGCCAAAAGCAGACCAGACGCTCACTGACAGTGCCGGAATAGTCCTTGCAAGAGAAATGTCCCGCGGAACGGAGCGTCTGCCCTGCATAACGGACGATTACCACACGCTGACTATCGGCGCAACGCGCTGTGGTAAGTCACGCTGTCTGGTATTGCAGTCGATATGCGCTCTTGCGCTTGCCGGAGAGGGCATTGTCGCAAACGACCCCAAAGGAGAACTGTATCATTATACGCACAGCTTTCTTGAAACGCTTGGTTACAAAGTCCACGTCATCGACTTCAATACGCCGAAAAAGTCCGACCGATACAATCCGCTTCAATCAATAATCAACGCCGTGAACGAGAACAGAATCGACGACGCGCAAAACTGCGTCTGGGAATTCGTAACCTTTCTGGTCGAGAAGAACGACCATTCCGAACCTATCTGGACCAACGGCGAATGTTCCGTAATTGCCGCGGCTGTAATGTGCGTGGTCTACGATAATCAGAACCACCCGGAGTTCCAGAACCTCACGAATGTTTACAACTTCATTGCGAATATGTGCAAGACCGTGAACAAGGTGCTTCCCATTGACGCATATATGGATAAACTGCCCGATTCCCACCCGGCGAAAAAGCTCATGGCTATTGCAAAGCTGGCACCGGATAAGATGGGCGGTTCGTTCTATACGGCGGCTCTGACGACCCTGCGGCTGTTCATCACGAACGATATCTACAGCATGACAAGGGAGTCAGAATTCTCGCTTGCAGACGTGGGTACGAATGTTCGCCGGGGACAGCTTTACGGACAAGAAACTGTCCGACACAATAGACACCTCGGACAGCCTGCTCCGTCAGCTCAAGCCTAATGAAACCGCCATGTCAGTCACTGTGAAGTCGCTTGCGAACGGACTTTCCGGAAAGCTCCAGCAGGGCGATATTATCCAGATTGTTTCCGTTGACGAGGACGACAAGGCGCAGATCTACGAGGAACTCCAGTATGTGGAGGTTCTCGCGACCACCTCGGATAAAGGCTCCGACGACACCTACCGCGACGGCGAGGTCAACGCGGACGATGAGGACAGCGGCGACCAGTCCCTTTATGCTACTGTCACTATAATTCTCCAGGACAGGGCGCAGGCGCTGAGGCTTGCGGAATGCGAAAACACCTCGCTCCATGCGGTTTTCGTCACCAGAGGCGACGAGAAATTAAAGGCGGAATGCCTGAAAGCCCAGCTCGAACTTCTCACCGGAGAAATTTCCACGGAGGAAGCTGACGGCACCTCTGAACCCGAAGAAACACCCGAACCCACGGCAGAAAGCGAGGAAAGCAATGGATAACAACATTATCGCAGTATACGGCAGTCCGGGTAGCTACAAAACCACGACTGCGCTTTCGCTGGCACGTTGCATTGCTTCAAGGGGGAGCAATGTCGTGATAGTCGGAACAAGCACCATAAAGCCGCTTCTGCCCATTGCAGTGCCGTTTGAGAGCAAGTTCAGCGGTTCGCTCGGAAAGGCGCTTTCCGCCGTGGATTTCGACCGTGACGTGATTCTCAAAAATATATTCATGGCGACTGACAAAATCGGGATACTGTCCTACAATATCCGCGAGAACAGCAATTCCTACGCGGTCGTATCTCCGGACAGAATGGACGACCTGTTCATTCAGCTCCGCCAGCAGATGGGCGCGCAGATAATCGTGGACTGCACCTCTGACATCGTAAACAGCAAGCTCACTGCCAAGGCGTTAATCAACGCCACGCACGTTGTGGAGCTTCTGACCTGCGATACCAACGGACTTGTATTTGACGGTTCGCAGGAGCCTATCCTCCAGTCGGAGCAGTACAATTACCGCGATTTTATCCGGCTCATGTCGCTGAATTCCACGATAAAGCAGGACGAAGCCGCAATGAAAAACGCGCTCGGGCGAATCTCCGGCACGATACCCTACTGCCCGAAAGCCGCCGAGTACCTCAATCAGGGCACCCTGCTGACAAAAGCGGTGGACGACCGCACATACAATACTACGATAAAATCCCTCGCGGAGCTTGTCACAAAGGAGGTCTGAACTATGAACAATCCGTTCAGAAATCTCGTAAAAAAGTCCGCAAAGCATGAAAAGGGCGAGATAGTCGTTGCGGATTCCGGAAACGTCAAGGAAGTCGCGAAAATAATGATAGGATTTGAAGCGCTTCTCCGGGAAACGCAGTCCTATATGTCCAAAGCCTGCGGCAACAAGCTGTTTGATTCCGACCTGAAGGACGCAATGCGCCAGCTCATCAAGCAGTACATGAAGGATCACAATTACTACGTCCCGCACATGAATCTTGCCGAAGCCGCAGACCGCCTTTACGTTGAAATGGCGGAATATTCGTTTCTGACGCCGCTTCTCGCCCGAAAGGACATCGAGGAGATAAACATAAATTCCTGGGACGATATTCAGATAATCCCGTCCAAAGGTCAGCAGTACAAGTATTCGGAGCATTTTTCTTCCGCACAGCACGCGGTTGACGTGGTGCGGCGTATGCTCCATAATAACAAGCTGGTTTTCGACGCTTCAAGACCGCTGGTCACTGGCTACCTTGACAAGAATATCCGAATTTCGGCTATACATTCGCTAATAGTGGGCGACGAGGTGGGAGTTTCGGTTTCCATACGAATCGTGAATCCCTGCAAGATAACAAAACAGCAGTTCATCGAGAGCGAAATGTGCACCGAGGAAATTTACGAGTTTCTCGCGATATCGTTTGTTCACGGAATTTCTCAAGTGTATGCCGGCGCGACAGGCTCTGGAAAAACCACAATTATGGCGGATATCATGAGCAATATTCCTGATCACCGCAGGCTTATCACCATCGAAAAATCCGTTCGAGAATTTGACCTTGTTAAGCGTGACGAAAACGGCGAAAAAATCAACAATGTCGTACATCTTGTCACATACGAAAGCGACGACCCTACCCGCTGTGTAACCATGCAGGATCTGCTCACAAAGTGCCTTACAATGCACCCTGACGCGATATGCGTTGCCGAGATGAAGAACGAAGAAGCATGGGAAGCGCAGGAAGCCGCACGAACCGGACACACGGTGCTCACAACGACCCACGCCTCCAGCGTACAGGGTATCTATCCCAGACTTGCAACGCTGTGTATGCAGAAGCATTCAACGCCGTATCCTACCCTGATTTCGTTCGTCACCGAAGCGTTTCCGCTGGCGGTATTCCTAAAAAACTGGATGACGGAAAGCGCCACATCATGGAGATCGCCGAGTGCCTAGGCTGTGATGAAAATGGCAAGGTGTTCACAAAAACGCTCTGGAAGTACAGAGTGGATTCCGAGCGCATTGTTGACGGAAAAACCGTGATAGACGGGCGCTTCGTCCGCGTGAACCCCATTTCAAAGGAACTCCGCGAACGTATGCACGAAAACGGCGTTCCCAACGACGTGCTTGACAGATTTTCGGAGGTGAGATAATGGACAGGCTGATATATCTTTTCGGTGCTCTGCTTATGTCCGGCGGTATCGTGGTGCTTCTCGGAATTACTCCGGAAGTCATGACGCAGGACATCATGTCGCTGCTTTCCCGGCAGAGGAGCCTGAAATACCTTGTCGCAAAGGCGCAGGGAAAAGTCCGCAGGAGCCGGCTCCAGCAGGCTGTGATGAACATCCGCAGCGCCCTGACCGCGACCCACTCCGAGAACAAATTCTCACTGCTGATTTCCGTTTCGCTTATCGGAATATGCGCCGGATTTCTGCTTGCGGCACTGCTCCAGAATCTGCTACTTATACCCATATTTTCGGGTATATGCGTGGTGCTTCCGTATGCGTATGTGAATATGCTTCTGGCAAACTACAACCGCAGGATTTCCGAGGAGCTGGAAACTGCTCTGTCGATAATCACCACGAATTACGTCAGCAATGATGATATAATCTACGCCGTGGAGCAGTCCATAGACTACATAAATCCCCCGGTACAGCAGGCTTTCCGGAAATTCCTCACCCAGACTAAGCTCATAAATTCCAACGTGAAGCTCGCAATTGAACAGCTGAAGGGCGAAATAAACAACGAGGTGTTCCACGAATGGTGCGACAGCCTTATCGAGTGTCAGGACAACGTTACGCTGAAAAAGACGCTCCAGCCGATAACCGCGCGGCTTTCGGATATCCGGATAGTCAATGCTGAACTCCGCAATATGCTGATGAGTCCCCAGCGCGAACACATAATGATGGTGTTCATTCTGCTGGCAAACTACCCCATATTGTATTTCATCAACGCCGACTGGTTCAGCGTACTTTTCGATACGATATTCGGGCAGGTCGTGAACTGCATTGTGGCGGTAGTCGTTATCGTGACGGTGATTCTGGCGTACAAATATACCCAGCCCATTCAGTATAAGAGGTGACGCATGAGTATCTATAATATAGCTCTGTATGCGGCTCTGGCGGCGGTCTGCGGACTGTTTGCCGCCGGGCTGTATCAGTTCGCGCTTATTCTGCTGAAAGTCCCGTCAAGCCGCACTACAAAGGCGATTAAGGCAATCTCCGCAAGAAACCGTCCCACTGCCGCCGGATTCAAGAACACCTACAACGACATTTCGCTGTTCGTTTCACGGTTCATACGGCTGAACGAATTCAAGAAAAAGGAGCTTGCGGACAGCCTTAAAATCGCGAATATCTCAATGTCCCCGGAGCTGTTCACAGCGAGGGCGCTGGTACGTTCAGCCGGAATAATGCTGCTGTCCGTGCCGTTCTTCTTTTTCCTGCCGATAATCGGACTGCTGGTCATCGTGCTGGCGGTGCTGATGTATTTTCAGGAGAAGCAGAAAGTGGATTCCTGCATAAAGGAAAAGCGGAAGCAGATAGAATTCGACCTGCCGCGCTTCGTCTACGCGATATCTCAGGAAATCCAGATGTCCCATGACGTTATCTCGATTCTGGAGCGCCACAAAGACAATTTCTCGCCGTATCTCAACGAGGAAATCGAGATAACAATAGCGGATATGCGGACCGGCAACTACGAAGCCGCAATAACCCGGTTTGAGGGGCGTATCGGCAGTACAAATCTGTCGGAGGTCTGCCGCGGATTTATTCAGATGATACGCGGCGACGACACTTCGGTTTACTGGGAAACCCTCGCAATACGCTTCTCAGAATTGCAGAAGCAGTATCTACGGAATATAGCGCTGAAAATTCCGCCAAAGGTACACAGGCTGTCTTTCTTCCTGATGATGAGCATGATGTTACTATATGTTGTGGTGCTTGGCTGGGAGCTTCTCAGCAATATGGGCGTTCTGTTCGGTTAAGGAGGGCGCATGAAAAATCTTCTTAAACGGCTTAAATCCACGCGCGGCGAGGGGTATGTTGACATTACCGTCGCCGTTCTGATAATCATGATTTTACTGGCGGGAGTAATTAAAATCGCTCCGGTTTTTATCACAAAAATGACGCTCAATTCCTACGCAAACGAACTCTGCCGCGAAGCTGAAATTGCCGGGCGCATAGGCACGGAAACGACCGCACGGCTTGACCGCCTGAATGAATCCCACCCAGACCTTGCCCCCACGGTAACGTGGTCTGCAAGCGGAAATATCCAGATAGGCAGGACGTTCAGCGTGACCGTTTCCACGGATTACGATTTCAGCTTTTTCGTATTCAATACTGCCCCGATAACCATTTCAGCCACAGCGGAGGGAACAAGCGAGGTGTTCTGGAAATGAAGCGTCTGAAAAAACGAATGCTTGCGAACAGAGGATTTTCCTACGTCATAACCAGCGTTCTGATGATATGCGTGCTTCTCATCGGCGTGGCGGTTTTCGAGGTTATTCGGCTGTATATTCAGGCTGGCGCGGTGCGGGACAAGTTCGAGGATTCTATAATCTCAATGTGCGTTGAGAATTACTCGGAGATGTACCAGCCTATCCGCGAAAGCCACGCCGCAAGCTACCGATACAACGGATTCCGCTGGGTGAACAGCAGTAAGGCGAACGAGCGATATATCCGCACTTATCTCAGCCGGGCAATGAACGCCGGGGAGATAATGCAGTGCGAAATCGTGTCGGTGAGCTTCAATGTAGAGCCGGCGGCGCTTGCCCCGTCAGATACCGATTCGGCGCAGAAATACGCGGTTTCCGGAACGCTGGTGATACGCATTCCCTACCGATTTGCGTGGCAGGAACTGCCGCCTATCGAAATGTCGCTGGACGTTCGGTCGCAGTGGCAGGCGAAGTTCTGATGAAAGGAAAAAACAATGCAGATAGCAATAGCGTTAGTAACTCTGGCACTCTGCGGCGGGTTTCTCTGGTGGTTCAGGCGAAGCGAGAACCGCCGCAGTTTCAAGCGGAGCGAGGAAGAATCCGCCGAGCGTGAACGCAAAGCGCAGGAAACAGCGCAGGAAACAGCGCAGGAATTCGTGAACGCCCGCGACCTCGGCGAAAACTGCCTTTACACCAACGACGGGTACATTTTCGCCTACCTCAAGGTGGACGGCATGTGTCTGGAACTACTGAGCCGGCAGGAACAGAAGGCGCTCTGCCGGCAGGTTTCCGCGGCGTTTTCACTGGTTCGGCGGCCGTATAAATTCAGTGGAGTGAGCCGTCCGGCGGACATTTCAAAATCCCTGCAAAAGTACAGCGAGCTTGCGGAACAGGCGGTCGGCGGCAGAAAAAAGCTCCTGCTGTCCGACGCACGGTACCTTGCGAACATGGTAGTTTCCGGCGAAACCACGGAGCGCGTGTACTACATTGCGATTTGGGACAGCATTCAGAAAGCGGACGAGCGCAGTATCATCTCTGCGGCGCAGGATATCGCTAAAAAGCTGAGTGAATGCGGGATAGGCGCGGAACTCATCGACCGCAGCGGAATAGTCCGGCTCTGCAATCTGGTGAACAATCCGGCTTATGTCCATATTGAAAGCACGAACATCGACGAAGCCATTGCGCTTCTGGCTGTGTAAACGAAAGGAAACACGATGGTCAAAAAGAAAACAGAAATCGAAGCTCCGGCTAATGCGGCTTTGCAGGCAAGCATTACCCCGGTCGGGATAGAATTCGGCATGAACAAGCTCCGGCTTGGCGAGAATTACTGCCGGATCTATGGTATTTTCATGCTCCCGACCGAGGTAGAATACGGCTGGCTGTCGAAGCTGACTAACATTCCCGGAACGATAGTCACGATAAATTACGAACCCCGGAACAATGCCGAAGCGATAAACGACCTGTCGCGCAAAATCCGAATGTTCCGAGGGCAGGCGGCAAGCACAAAAGACCCGAAAGAGCGCATGAGGTGCGAGAAAGCCGCGCTCAGTCAGGAAACCGCCCTCCAGCGCATGGACAGCGGAAACGAGAGCATGGGAGTTTGGGATATTACAATCATGGTTTTGTCCCGTGACGAGGAGGACTTCAACAACCGCTGCACACGCGTTGAAAATACCGCGAACGTGATAGGCTGTAAGATACGCATTATGGCGAACCAGCAGAAAGAATCCTACCAGCACCTTTCGCCGACCTATCCGCAGATTCCGGAAATTCGCGAGGAAAACGCCCGGCAGTACCTTGTCGGCGACATAATCGGCGGATTCCCGTTCGCAAGCGGAAGCTTCACGGACAGCGGCGGATTTTACCTTGGGCGGGATTCCAACGACGGGCTGATACTGCTCGACCCGTGGATAAGAAACCGCCAGCGCCCTAACAGCAACATGACGATAGTGGGCGGCTCCGGTTCGGGTAAATCCACGGCGATAAAGCACATAATCGCTTCGGAGTACGCCCGCGGCACGAAAATAATCGTCATTGACCCGGAGGGAGAATACAAGGATATGTGCCTGAATCCTCTGTTTGAAGGCTCGTGGATAGACGTTGCCGGGGGGCGAGGCGGGCTTATAAATCCGCTCCAGATTCGCCCCGTCCCGCCTGACGTGGACGACAATTCCTACCCGGTGAAAAAGGACAGCATAGGCGACCTCGCGGTTCATCTGAAAACCTTGCAGACGTTCTTCCGGCTGTACATACCGTCAATGGACGACCGCCTGCGGGCTGTTCTCGACCAGTCGCTTGTGGAACTGTATTTTTCTTTTGGAATCACATGGGAAACCGATGTTTCCGGCATGAAAGCGGAACGTTTCCCGATTTTAAGCGACCTGTACAGCCTTATCTCCCGAAAAGCAGAATCCGGCGGCAGGAACGCAGAATGTTACGCAGACCTCAAAACCTACCTTGAGGGAGCCGCAAACGGCGCAGACCATCTGCTCTGGAACGGCTACACTACGATAAATCCCACCAGCGGATTTATCGTGCTGGACACGAAATCCCTGATACAGATGTCCGGCACGGTACTTGCGGCGCAGTATTTCAACGTGCTTTCGTGGTGCTGGGAGCAGATAACCCGCGACCGCAAGGAGCGCATAATGCTGATAGCCGACGAGTGCTGGACGATGATTGACCCGCGCTGTCCGCAGTCGCTGGAATTTCTCAAAAACGCAGAAAAGCGCGCCCGTAAATACGAGGGAAGCATAGTCGTAGGAACGCAGTCCACAAATGATTTTCTCGACCCGGAGGTCAAATTTTACGGGCAGTCGGTGCTTGACCTGCCGACCTACAAACTGCTGTTTTCAATGGACGGACAGTCCCTTAAAGAAGCCACGGAGCTGTTCGACCTGAACGATTCCCAGACCGAACTGATTTCCTCCGGACAACGCGGAATGGCGCTGATGAAAGTCGGCAGGCAGGCGGCAAAAGTTCGGTTCGTGCTGAGCGATGAGCGCCTTGAAATGTTCGGGCGCGGTGGCGGAAGATAAAGAAAGTGTGTTTATATGGCAGTAAATCCGAAACTGATTTTAATAGCGTCAGAGCTTGCGGGAAATGAGAAAGTCCGCAAAACTCTGCTGTATGTTCTGTTCTTTTCGCTGGGACTGATAATGCTGATTTTCATTGTGTTCATCGGGCTTATCAGCGGACTTCTCAGCATTGCGCAGGACAACGATCTGCGAAACCACTGGAACTATTACCGGACAAGCATCTCCGAGGTTTTCGGCGGTATCGAGGGCGAGATAAATTCCGATGTGAAAAACGAGGTTTACGACTTCATGCCGGAATTCTCCGTGAATCTCTCCAAAGCCACTATCGCGAACAATTTCGACAACAGCTCCCTGATTTTATACGATGAAAAGGAGACCCAGCAGGCGCAGGAAATAATGCAGGATTACGCAGAAAAACTCCGTTCAATAACCACGGAAGAAGCCTTTGACAGCTTCATTTCTGGTTACGAAACGGAGCTTTCCTTTTCGGATATCCGGAATATCCGCTTTACGGACGACACTGGAATCGACGGCATTTCCGCTTATCCGGACGCGGTGAAGCTGTTTCTTTACAACCGCGCAATGGAGCAAATGCCGGCGTACAGCTACTCTTTCGAGGAGATAACGGTTGACGAAAAGCCAGCCGACCGCCAGACGCTGGTCGTGACCTCTCCGGACGGTTCCGCACAGACCGTGGAATACACCTGCATCGGCGGCGGTGAGGTGTACCTGCCGGAATTTCTTGCGATGTACAATATATGTCAGAGCCGGGAGTATCTCACTGCCGTAACGCAGAATCAGGCACCGGATATTGAAACGCAGATTGAGCAGGCGGTAGGCGGTATTCCCGAAACTGCCGAAGAAGCGCAGGACTATCTGAACGGCGCATGGCAGGGTATGGTTGACGGGCGCGGCGCGGTAAATCTGGATCTGTTCCGCATGGCAAATCTGAAATCCATTATCGAGGGGGCGAGCATTGACGGCGCTGTGAAAATCTCCACGGAGCGCACCTCTGACAAGCTCTCGATAACGCTGGAAACCGTGGGTTCGGATATCTGGGAGGACATTTTCGGAATTGACGAGGAGCTGAAACAGTACGTCGAGCAGTCCCAGCTTACCATTGAAATGGCGCTTGACGAAGCGGAAATCCCGCAGGACGAGCGTACAATTTCACTTGACGGAATGGTGCAGGCGGCGCTGTTCGTGTATTTCGAGGGGTTCTTTGACCTGCCAGTGAGCAGTTCCGAGCTTGCGCCCGGAGGAAACGGAATTCTGTCGCAGTGCGGAGAGGTTTCGGAGTTTCACCAGTACACCTACGGCAAAAAGGACATGGGAGTTCCCGAAAAAGGAATTACGCTGGCGCTGAAAGAGGAAACCGCAGTCCATGCGGATCTGCTGGACTGCGGCGATTGTATTCAGGATATCTATGTTTATGATGTCTGGAACATGGACGAGCAGGATATCGCAAACGACACCAATTCCAAAGTGTTCAACCGGAGCGCCGTCACGCTGGCGTACATCATCGACACAGACCAGTTTGAAGCGGACTACGGATTTCCGTTCCCGTCAATTGACGGCGTTTCGAACGCTGGAACGATAACGCTTTTTCTGGAGTTCACCTGCCTCAGCGAGGTGGAGTTTGAGGACGCTGATATCGGCAGTTCGCTTGATTTCGGGGATATCATCGTGGGGTACTCCCATGAAGGATATTACAGCGGCCGGTACGATTCCGGGCTTTGGCGGCACAGTCTGAACCGTGACGAGTGTGTTCCGCACGTCGGCGTTAAGACCTACTTCATGTCCGGGGAGGTTTCTCGACCCGAACCGCCGCAGGGTACGCATTACTACTGCGGTCCAAGCGCAAAGGATATCAGTGCTGCGGCTAATCCGCGGCTTTGGTTCAAGGGGTTCCGCACGGGTATGAGCGAGGAGCTGTTTGGGACGATTCATGCGGTTGGTAAGGAGCGATAAACTACAATTTAAATGTTTTTTCCACCAATAACAAGGTTTCCTCTTTTGTTCTATCATCATCTCTTTTAATTACATTAAAACCGCAATTCAAAAAATGTTCATATTTCTCCCTTGAATTAACACGCATTAAGCATTCTCTGAAATTTTCTATTGCTTCATCAGGTTTTTCCTCACGCAGCAATATTTGATACAAAAACTGTTTCTCCTTATCTGGGCGTTCAAAAAAACGATTAACAGATATTTCTGGATCAGCTAACATAATTAAAACATGGTCTTTATCTGATATTTCGGATAAAACATCTGTTGGGATATTTGTATCCACAAATATCATTTTTCCTTGTTTGGATAACTTATCAAGAATTTGCAGCTCTAAAACAGCGCACTCTTTTGTAGTTTCTTCAATCCATGCCTCATATTCATCCGGCGTTCTTCTGACAAAATCTGCCCAGTCTTTCAAATCTCTTGTATATGTCAAGCCCGGGTACTGATTGCTATCCAGATTTGAAATCAGTACATCATGATAGTTTTCTTCGCATGCAATTCCATGATATTTTTCAGACAGCATTTTTACCATAGTTGATTTGCCCGCATATGCCGTTCCGTTTATAAAATATACGTTTTTATATTTCATATTTCATCTCCCAATTCCGATATATCGATAAGATTATTATACCACAAACAGCCAAAAAAGTCAATCAATCCACGCTGAAAAGCAAATAACCACCAGAAAGGAACTCAACCATGCTTAACCCATTACTCATTTCCAGAAAAGAAAACGCCGGAATCCTCCGCAGAATATGCTCCGAACTGGGAGCAGTTCCACGGGAAATAATCGGCGAGGACTGGTCGCTTGCTGTATTTCTTAAGCGCGACTTAAAGACGTATCTCTATCAGTCGCATTTCATCTTTGACCTGTCCGCATTCAAGGAACAGGGCGATGAATTCGTGAACCTCTGCGCCGGAATATACTATCAGAAATCCGACGCGAACATCATTATTTACGCCGACAACTGCTATCCCGGTGATGAAATTTTGGACAAGCTGGTGCATAACGGCATAACGAATATCGTTGCGAATTACCCCGATGTTGACGAGAAAACCAACATTTCCATGATGACGCAGGACCTGAAAGAGTGCATTACAGAGGGGCTTTCTCAGAAGAAATGGCGGCGTTTCAACAAGTCGTTTGACGCATTCGCAGAAGCACGCGAAGCTGCCAGAATTGCCGAAAAGGAAAAAGAAAAGCCCCGCTACTCCCAGTCGAATATCAGCATAGCTGTCGTGGGAGCGCAGGGCAGAATAGGTGCAACGACCTTTGCATTGCGGCTTGCGGCATATTTCAAGAGCCGTGACGGAGAGAGCCTTGTGGTCTGCGCCAACAAGCGCGGATTTCCGCAGCTCGAGATGATGAACGAGTATTACGGCGGCACCGATCAGAACGGTATCTACACGATAAACGGCATTGATATCTGCACCGCTCTGACCGAGCCGGAGAAGCAGTACAACGTCCAGATTTACGACTACGGCAGTCTGCCCACTTCCGAGCTGAAGCTTGATTCGTTCGATAAGGTGTTCATTATTGGCGGCACGTCGTGGAACGAACTCCCGATGATATACATGGCTCAGCAGCCGCTGAACAGCGTGAACTACACCGTGGCAGTGAATTTCTCGGACAAGACGGCGGTCGAGAAGAACAAGGAGTTCCTTATGCTCAACCTGAATGAGGTGATGGTTCTGCCGTTTGAGCCGGATCCGTTTGCTGTCGAGAGATATGAGGATATGCTTGACATGGAATTTTCAGTCATTGTTCCATGATCAGCAAGCTATGATGAGATCAAGGGGAATGATTACAACCTGAATATCCCCCGTTATGTAGACACGTTTGAGCAGGAAGAAGAAATCAGCCTGTCTGATATTGCAAGCGAACTGCAGGAGCAGGACAAGGAGATAAAAGCGGCACAGGACGAACTTCTTTCACAGTTTGCCGAACTTACAGCTTCCGATGAACAGGCGCAGGCTGAAATTGCCGAGCTGATGAAAACTCTGGAGGGCTTATTCTGATGAAAAATGGAAATAATGCACCGCAGATCCGCTTCAAAGGATTCACTGATGATTGGGAACAGCGTAGGTTTTCAGAGCATTATATGAAAGTTACGGAAAAGAACGATTTGAGCTTTGGAACAGATAAAATCATATCGGTTGCTAATGGGTATTTTTAGTCTTGACCTTAGCAAAACCCTGGTTTTACGGATACATTCCACAGATGAGAACGTTATAGCTGACCTGACCTCAAAGATACAGCAGTTTATCGTAAAGTAATTTCAGACCTCATAAATGCCGAACCGCCGCTTTCATGGAAAACGGCGGTTCGCTGTATTCGGCACTTTCCTGCTCATATTCAGTTCAACTGTGGCAGAACATTATGAGCTGACGGTCTGCTGTTCATTGCACGGGCAGGGACTTCCCTTCCACGGAGAGGCTGCGATGATAGACGACACCTACCTCACCGGAAGCTGGAGGACAAGCAGTCCATAATCAGCCGTATCCGCGAGGCTGCGAAGATAGTTCCTCTGGACAGGCTGTACCTCAGTCCGCAGTGCGGATTTGCCTCCTGCGAGATAGGCAACAAGCTCACCGAGGAAGAGCAGTGGGCTGAGATAAAGCTGATAAACGACATCTCAGAGGAAGTCTGGGGAAAGTAAGCTGAATAACATATCCCCTGCAGGAGCATTTGACCTGTGGGGGAAATCTGTATATGAACCGAGCTCAGGGTGCTGTCAGAAATGGCGGCACTTATTCTTTTTCTGAATGATGTAATGTATTTATCAAGTGCATTTTAATATACAATTCTGGTATGATTATTATATTCATCTCACAGTTTACACATAGCTGGGTAAGTGCTATAATAACCACAGAACGAAAAAGCGCTGAGTTCTCAAAGACAACAAGGAGAAGATGAACATGGATACACATGAAGATTTCCTGGGCAGGATAAGGTATCCCGGATATCACGACAGGATAATGTCCGCAGAGAAAGCGGCGGAGTTCATAAAGCCTGAAATGACGCTCGGCGTCAGCGGATTCACCATCGCGGGATATCCGAAGGCAGTCGCAGGAGAGCTTGCGAAACGCGCAAGGAACGGCGAAAAGCTGGAGCTTACGGTGTACTCCGGAGCCTCCCTTGGTGAGGAGTTCGACGGTGAGCTTGCAAGGGCGGGCGCTCTTAAAGCGAGAATGCCGTACCAGACCAACAAGGATCTGCGTAATTCGATAAACGCCGGTATGATATCCTATCACGACGTTCCGCTGGGACAAATGCCGGTGTGGGTCAAGAACAACTTCCTGAAGCACATCGACGTTGCGATAATCGAAGCCGCTGCAATTGACGAAAACGGCAACATTATCCCCACCACATCGGTCGGAACCTCCAACATCTACGCCGAATACGCGGATAAGATCATCATTGAGGTGAACACCTACGTTCCCCGCTGTATTGAGGGAATCCACGATGTGTATTCTCCGGAGCGCCCTCCGCACACGCAGCCTATTCCGATAACCAAGGTAAGCGACAGGGTCGGAACTACCTACATAAAGTGCGACCCGGCAAAGGTAGTTGCAGTTGTCGAGAGCAACATTCCGGACAACGGCAGGACGGTTTCCCCGGTGGACGACGAGTTCCGCAGCATGGCGAATAACCTCATCGGATTCCTGCACAGCGAGGTCGAGCACGGCAGGCTGTGCAATCCGCTTCCTCCGGTTCAGGCGGGCGTCGGGAGCGTTTCCAACGCGGTTTTGCAGGGGCTTGCTGAGTCTGATTTCGAACATCTCACCGTGTATTCCGAGGTGCTCCAGAACTCGATTTTCGACCTCATCGACGCCGGAAAGGTGGATTTCGCTTCCGGTACTTCCCTCACGATTTCATGGGACAAGCGCGATGAATTCTTTGAGAACTTTGAAAAATACCGCGACAAGATGATACTCCGTCCGCAGGAGATAAGCAATCACCCGGAGGTAATCAGACGGCTGGGCGTTATCGCGATAAATACCGTAATTGAGGCGGATATCTACGGCAATACTAATTCCTCGTATATCGACGGCTGCCGCCTGATGAACGGCGTCGGAGGTTCCGGCGACTACTGCGAGAACGCGGGGCTTTCGATATTCATTACGAAGTCCACCGCGAAGGACGGCATGCTTTCCTGCATAGTTCCGCAGGTCAGCCACGTTGACCACACTATCCACGAGATCCACGCGCTGATAACCGAACAGGGCGTTGCAGACCTCAGAGGTCTTGACCCGGTAGAGCGTGCAAATCTCATCATTGATAAATGCGCGCACCCGAAGTTCCGCAAGGCGCTTCACGAATATCTTGACAATGCAGAATCCACCTGCAAATACAAGGAAAACCCCGTAGATATGCAGGCGGCTCTTAACTTTGAAAAAGCAATGTAAAGCAATGTGATGGAGGACAAAACAATGGACGAACAGGCAGTAAACATGGTAAATGAACTCATAGCAAAGGCAAGAGTGGCTCAGAAGCAGTTCGAGAGCTTCTCCCAGGAAAAGACCGACGAGGCGGTACGCGCGATAGGCAAGGTAGTCTACGACCGCGCCGAGGAGCTTGCCAAGCTGGCGTGCGAGGAGAGCGGCATGGGCGTTTACGCCGATAAGGTAGCCAAGTGCCACGGCAAGTCCAAGTGTATCTGGAACAGCTTAAAGGGCAAGAAGTCCGTAGGTATCATCGGCGAGGACAAGCAGACCGGAATTATCCGTGTTGCTAAGGCAAAGGGCGTTGTTGGCTCCGTAACTCCGGTTACTAACCCGGTAGTTACCCCGATGTGCAATGCGATGTTCGCACTCAAGGGTCAGAACGCTATCATCGTAGCTCCGCACCCCAGAGCGCAGAAAACCAACAAATACGTTATCGACCTGTTCCGCGCAGAGCTGAAGAAGCTCGGACTTCCCGAGGACCTCGTGCAGACCGTTGAGCAGTGCTCCATGGACGCGACAACAGCCCTCATGCACGGCGTTGACGTTGTAGTTGCGACCGGCGGCGGAGCAATGGTGAAGTCCGCTTACTCCAGCGGCAAGCCTGCGCTCGGCGTTGGTCCCGGCAATGTTCAGGTTATAGTTGACCGCGGCGTTGACCTCGAGGAAGCTATCCCGAAGATAATCAGCGGCAGAATTTTCGATAACGGTATTATCTGTTCCGGTGAGCAGTGCGTATTCCTGCCGGAGGAGTCCTTCGAAAATGGTATCGACATCTTCAAGAAGAACGGCGTGTTCTATGTTGACGACGCTGAAACCGCAAAGAAGTTCGCGGACGCTATCTTCCCGGAGAATGGTCCTATCAGCAGAAAGGTCGTAGGTCAGAGCGTGCAGACCATCGCAAAGCTGGCTGGCGTTGACGTTCCGGACGGCACCAGAATGATACTCATCAAGGCAAGAAGCATCGGCAAGGACGAGCCCCTCTGCCGTGAGAAGATGTGCCCGGTAATGATAACCGCTTCCTACGACACATTCGAGAACGCAGTAAAGCTTGCGCAGACCGACCTCGACTGCGAGGGCAAGGGTCACACTGCTTCCCTGCACAGCAACGATATGGAGCATATCAAGTACGCTGGCGAGAAGCTGACAGTAAGCCGTCTGATAGTAAATCAGCCGTCCTCCACCGGCGCAGGCGGAAGCCTCTACAACGGCTTTGCTCCGACAACAACGCTCGGCTGCGGCTCATGGGGCAACAACAGCATTTCCGAGAACCTGAACTACACTCACCTCATCAATGTATCTCAGATAGGTCTTTACAATAAGGACGCAGCGGTTCCCACCGATGAGGAGATCTGGGGCTGAACGGACTAAGGAGTTTTTATGGAACAGATAATTTTCCGCCCGAAACTTTATAAATTCGACACGCTGAAAGCCTTTACCGATGAATTCAAGGTAGGCGGCAGCGACCTTATCCTGACGAACAAGTACATCTACGATCCGTATTCCGATAACAACAAGTGCGGCGCGCAGGTGATCTATCAGGAGGAATTCGGCGGCGGCGAGCCTACCGACACCATGGTAGACGCGATAATCGCCGAGGCTTCAAAGAAGCATTTCGAGCGCGTAATTGCCATCGGCGGCGGTACTGTGATCGACATTGCAAAGGTGCTTTCCGTATCCGACGGAGACTCGGTGGATTCCCTCTACGACCACAAGGACAGCATTACAAAGCGGCACCAGCTCATAATTATCCCGACCACCTGCGGCACCGGCAGCGAGGTCACGAACATCTCGATAATCAACCGCACGCGCCTTGGCGTGAAGATGGGTCTGACCTCCGAAAATATGTTCGCGGATTACGCAGTGCTGGTTCCGGAGCTGCTCGCGAAGCTTCCGCTTAAGGTGTTCGGCGCAAGCTCCATTGACGCGCTGGTCCACGCTGTTGAATCCTCGCTCTCCCCGAAAGCTACCGTATACACAAAGCTGATGGGTTACAAGGCTATCGAAATGATAATCACTGGCTATCAGAAGCTGGTCAGCGATGGCATGGACAAGCTCCCGCAGTACATGGGCGACTTCCTTGTTGCATCCAACATGGCTGGATTTGCATTCGGCACAGCGGGCTGCGCGGCAGTCCATGCGCTGAGTTACCCCCTCGGCGGTACATATCACGTTCCGCACGGCGAGAGCAACTACGCGCTGTTTACCGGAGTGCTGTACAAGTACATGGAGAAAAAGCAGGACGGCGAAATAGCACATCTCAACGCGTACCTCGCGGAGCTTCTGCACTGCGATGTGAAGAACGTCTACAACGAGCTTGAAAACCTGCTGAACCACATTCTCCCGAAGAAGCCGCTGCACGAATACGGCGTTACCGAAGCGGATATTCCGGTATTCACCGAAAACGTGCTCGCAACGCAGGGCAGACTGACTGCAAACAACTTCGTTCCGCTCAGCCGCGATGATATTCTTGATATCTACAAGAAGCTTTATTAAGGCTTCTTAATGATAAATCTTCTCCCCCTATATGCGCTCAGCGCTGCTGCGGCAGTGCTGGGCGTTCTTTCTCAAATGAAATGAAAGGCGAAAACCATGAAATACAGCGAAATGGACAAACAGGCGCTCGAAGCCGAAAAACAGAAGTGCGTTGAACGGTTAAGCAAGTACTCCAAAGATGACATCTCCCTCGACCTCTCCCGCGGAAAGCCCTCAAAGGAGCAGCTGGAGCTTTCGATGAAAATGCTGGACGTTCTCGATCACCACAGCCTGCTGGACAGTGAAAGCGGTCAGGACTGCCGCAACTACGGCGGGCTTGACGGAATCCCTGAGGCAAAGCGCCTGCTGGCGCACATGATGGGCACGCACTCCGTGAACACGATAATCGGCGGAAACAGCAGCCTTACGATGATGTACCAGCTTATAAGCCACGGAATGACGGACGGCATCTGCGGCTCCACGCCATGGCAGGAGGTCAAGGGCAGAAAGTTCCTTTGCCCTGTTCCGGGCTACGATCGGCATTTCGCGATAACCGAGCATTTTGGATTCGAGCTTGTTCCGGTGCCGATGAACTCCGATGGTCCGGATATGGACGTAGTGGAAAAGCTGGTAAGCAGCGACGATAAGATAAAGGGTATCTGGTGTGTTCCGAAGTACGAAAACCCCACCGGAATAGTTTACAGCGCCGATGTAGTCCGCCGTTTTGCCGCGCTGAAGCCTGCGGCAGAAGATTTCCGCATTTTCTGGGACAACGCCTACTGCGTGCATAATTTCGACGGAAAATGCGCCGAAATTCCGGATATAATCTCCGAATGCGACAAGGCGGGAAATTCAGACCTCGTGTATGAATTTTGCTCCACAAGCAAGATAACGTTCCCCGGTTCGGGAATTTCGGCGGTAGCCTCCAGCCCGGCAAATCTCATTGATATCCGGGCGTTCCTGAAGTTTGCAACGATAGGTCCGGATAAGATAAATCAGCTCCGCCATGCGAGATTTTTCAGGAATTCCGCAGGACTCCGCGCGCACATGAAGAAGCACGCCGCGATAATGAAGCCGAAATTCGACGCGATGTATAAAGTCCTCAACGAGGAACTGGACGGGCTTGGAATCGCAGAATGGACGGTCGCAAAGGGCGGGTACTTTGCTTCCTACGATACACTCCCGGGGTGCGCACGGGCGGTTGTTGAGATGGCTGCGGAGCACGGCGTGAAGTTCACTCCGGCAGGCTCGACCTACCCACACGGAAACGATCCGCAGGACAGCAATATCCGGCTGGCTCCGTCATTCGCAACTGTCGAGGAGATAGAAAGCGCAGTCACGGTGCTTGCGCTCTGCACGAAGATCGTAAGCATTGACAAGCTCTTAAAGTGAAAAAGCATAGCGCCTGACGATTTTATCAGGCGCTTTTGCCGGTTTAAGGAATAAATGGAGAATTGATATGTACATCAGCTTTGACTACTACCGGGCGTTTTATTATGTCGCAAAGTACGGCAGCATTTCGCAGGCGGCGGAGGCACTTATGAACAACCAGCCCAATGTTTCCCGGACAATAAAGAACCTCGAAAGCGAGCTTAACTGCACGCTGTTCGTGCGTTCCAGAAAGGGCGTTGAACTGACCCCGGAGGGCGAAATGCTGTACGCCCATGTAGCCGCGGCGGTGGAGCATATCCAGTCCGGCGAGGAGGAAATCTGCCTTGAGCGGACGCTCTCCAAGGGCGTTGTGACGATAGGCGCAAGTGAAATTGCGCTGCGGTGCTTTCTGCTTCCGGTGCTGAAGGATTTCCGGCAGAAGTACCCCGGTGTACGCATTCGTGTGTTCAATCATTCCACGCCGCAGGCGGTTTCTGCGCTGAAAAACGGGCTTGTGGATATTGCGGTGGTCACTACTCCGACTGGCGAGCTGAACTCCCTGACATCAAAGGAAATATGCGAGGTAAGTGAGATCCCGGTGTGCGGAACGGCATTTTCGCAGCTTGCCGGAAAGAAGCTGAGCCTTTCGGAATTGTCCACATATCCGCTGATTTCACTCGGAAAGCAGACGAAAACCTACGAGGCGTATTCCGAGTGGTTCAGGGCTAACAAATGCGATTTCACGCCGGATATCGAAGCCGCGACCGCCGACCAGATACTTCCGATGGTTAAGAACAATCTTGGCATAGGTTTCGTGCCGGAGGAGTTTCTGGAGGAATACCCGAATCAGGGAATTATCCGTCTGGAGCTTCAGGAAACCGTACCCTCGCGGCAGGTGTGCTATCTCAGGAAAAAGGGTCACACCATGAGCGTCGCCTGCCGGGAGATGGAAAAGATGATTTTATCCGTATCTGAATAACGAGAAACATAAGCACCTGCCAGGATACTGATGTGGAACCTGATCTTGTCCCTTTCAGAATACGAAACAAGACCTTTCGTAAGATATGCCCTTACTGTAGATTTTGACCCAATAAACGTATATTGTCCTGAATTTCTTAATTACCCTAATACCGTAACAGGGTATGATTCGGTGATGAAAACAAGGATACTTGAAACAATGGGGTATATTCTGACCGCCCATACGAACGCAAAAAAGTTCTATGTTTTTGCCGGTGTGGGCAATTCCGGTAAATCTCTATTGATAAATCCTTTAGAACTTGTTCTCATAGCCGTTTAAGCAACAAATGCAGGTGAGAAATGTAGATGATATTTTCTTCGGAATCGGCAGAATATTCAAAATCTTTGGATAATCTCCGATAGTCGCCAAACCACGAAAAAGTACGTTCAACACGCCAGCGTTTTGGCAGCACTTCAAAGACGGGTTTTATCTGCTTTGAAATATCGATCATTACGTTGTGAAAAACTTCAAATGTATTTTTGAAAGTCCCTCTATACCCCTCATCTGCACATCCTGCATGGATAGAAGGGTACAAGAATAAAGCCTTTTCAAATACGAAAACGCCGCCCTTTGTATCGTGTTGATTTGCCTTATGATATTGTCAATATAGCTTTACACATTTCACTCAAAAAT
>ULYR01007996.1_pt1 | contig 32907 bp, 33 predicted proteins | sample 1962341 | NCBI WGS metagenome assembly ULYR01 (sample SAMEA4835868, study PRJEB28245) | human gut metagenome | biome: gut microbiome; material: fecal sample | place: Denmark | collected 2008 | reverse complement strand
GACAATGTTGTCAAAGAAGGATGGTGTCTGGCCGGAGCAGGCAATGAAGACATTGAAAGAAATGGGCTTTAAGACGGCGGCAATGGCACTTCGAGAAGATAGTGTAGGAATTGATGATCCGCAGTTAAATAGTGAGGAAAAGCTGGCAATTGTGCTCGGTACAGAGGGCGATGGGCTGGCCGGAGATACGATAGCTGACTGCGATTATACGGTTATGATTCCGATGGCACATGGTGTAGATTCACTTAACGTAGCGGCGGCAGGAGCGGTAGCTTTCTGGCAGCTGGGACATCAGCGGCAGGAGTAGTATCCGTTTGTAAAGATTGTGCGTCGACGACAGGAAAGGGTGGTCTTCTGGCAGTTGAGATACCGCTGACAGGAATAAATAGTATTCATCTGGAAAGTTATAGCATCAGTCGCAGAAAGGAGCAGCCCGCAAGAAAACATGCTGGGAATATATTGATGCCGATTTGGTAAAATAATAAATTGACAAATAATAAGATGGCAGTATAATGGTTGGTAGCACTGAATTGGTGCTACCAATTTCTTTTATATGAAAAAATATAGTTCAAACGAAAAAGGATAAAAAATGTAGAGAGGATATTTGAATGAAGTATATTAGACAGTTTTTAATCATTCTTGCAATTTCATTTATCGGGGAACTGCTCAAATATGTATTACCTTTGCCGATTCCTGCCAGTATTTATGGAATGGCGATTTTATTTGTATGCCTGATGACTGGATGGATCAAGTTAGAAGCAGTGAAGGAGACAGGCAAATTTTTAATTGAGATCATGCCATTGATGTTCATTCCTGCCGGTGTTGGTCTGATGGTTAGCTGGGGAACGCTGAAGCCGGTGCTGATTCCGGTATGTGTGATCACGGTCGTTACGATCATTACGGTTATGGCGATGACAGGCAGACTGTCACAGTGGATCATCAGAAAGGATAGGAAGAAAGAGGAACAAGAGGATGCATGATTTTTTTGAAAACTCCCTGTTTGCAGGAGTTACACTTAGCCTGATCTCATATTTGATCGGGTCAATATTAAAGAAAAAATTCAAACTGGGAATATTTAATCCGTTGCTGATCTCGATTGTAGTTACCATCCTGGTACTGGTTGTGAGCAAGGTGGATTATGATACTTATAATGAAGGCGCCCAATATTTAAGCTGGCTGTTGACCCCTGCAACCGTATGTCTGGCGATCCCGCTCTATGAACAGTGGGAACTGCTGAAGCATAACTGTAAGGCGGTTATGGCAGGTCTTGCTGCCGGTGTGGTGACAAGTCTTTGTACGGTGTTTGTATTGTCAAAGATCATGGGACTTACACATGAGGATTATGTAACGATGCTTCCGAAGTCTATCACGACTGCGATCGGTATGGGTGTTTCAGAAGAACTGGGTGGATATGTAACGATTACGGTTGCGGTTATTATCGTAACGGGTGTTCTTGGAAATATATTTGGTGAATTAGTGTGCAAGATTTTTCGAATCACCGAACCGATATCAAAGGGGCTGGCATTTGGATCTGCATCTCATGCGATCGGAACGGCAAAGGCGATCGAGATCGGTGAAGTGGAAGGTGCAATGAGCAGTCTGGCGATTGCGGTTTCCGGTATTCTTACGGTTGTGCTTTCGTCGTTATTTGCGCATTTTATGTAAATATATATGCTGCTTATAAAATGCAAGGATTTATTTCGAATTTACAGATCGGATATAAAAATAATGAAGTTAGTTGATAATCTCATAGGCGGGTATCCGCTGGTAGCGGATATCAAAATATAGAAATAACGAAATTTATTGATAGTCAGGGAGACGAGTATGGAAAAACAACATGTTACATCAGAATATGAAAAAGCAATTCAATATATTTACAGCCTGATGCAGGACGGAACCTTGCAGAACGGAAGCAAGCTTCCAACCGAACGTACGATAGCGGAAACGTTAGGAATCGGAAGAAATTCGACCAGGGAGGCACTCAGTATCCTGCATGGTATGGGAATGATCGAACGCGTACAGGGATCGGGAAATTATATATCAAAAAATGCCGGAGAGTCGATCCGTCAGATGCTTATGATGATGCTGGCACTTGGCAGTATCACGAAATCCGAGGTCTGTGAGTTCCGTTGTACAATGGAAAAGTCTGTATGCAGTATGCTGATCGAGAAAGGAATACCATTTGAGTGTCAGGTGCTTCTGGAGGATAATCTGGCAAGGATGGAGCAAGCAGATGGTTCCGAACTGGTTAGCGTGGATAAGGAATTTCATGAATTGCTGATCCGGGCAACAGAGAATGAACTATTTTCGATGATCATGGAGGCGGTTATGATCGTTTATCGGGAATGGATCGATCTGGTGCTGCGCCGTGTGAATACAAAAGAAAAGGCAAACTTGCTTAATTATCACAAGCAGATCTATAATAGTGTATTAGAACGTGATGAAGCAGCCATGAAAGCGGCGGTAGACGGGCATTATCATCTGATTAGCCAGATGCTTGCATTGTAGGTGAGTAGAGGTAATATATAAGAAGGAGGTAAGAGAGTATGATCGTAACACTTGGAAGACAATGTGGATGTGCCGGAGATGAAGTTGGGAAAAAATTATCGGAGCTGTTAGGGATTCCCTTTTATACGAAGCCAGAGCTGATCGCGCTTGCAAAAGAAAAGAAAATTTATGAAAAGTATCCAATGTATTTTGGTGAGCAGCCGATAAATGCGATGATCAGTTCAGTTGCGGATGATTTCTGTCCGAAGAATCAGTATGATACACCGAAACGGGCATTGTCAGCAATGTTTGACGGACAGAGTTTTATCATTATAGGACGTGCTTCGAATTATGCCTACCGGGATGATAAGGATGCTGTCCGGGTGTTTCTGTGCGGAGATAAGAAGCAGCGGGCGCATCATATCGCAGGAAAGCATAAGATCTCGGAGCGAAAGGCTATAGCGCTTGTTGAAAAGACAGATGAGAAACGGCGTGGTTATCACAGATATTATACCGGAGAAGAATGGGGCTATGCAGAGAATTATGATCTGTGTATAGACGCGGTACGACTGGGTGTTGATAAGACGGCGGAATTGATCGCAGACTATGTAAAGCATGTCGGAGGAAGATAAATGACAACGAGAGAAGAAGCGCTGGCATATGGACTGTCTTTTCCTGATACATATCAGCAGGCACCATTTCATGATCCGAACTGGCAACTGGTGCGTGTGAAAGGAAGCAAGAAGGCATTCCTGTGGACATATGAGAGAGACGGATATATTAATCTGAATGTAAAGGTCGATCCGGAATGGCGGGATTTCTGGCGGAGCGCATTTGACGCGGTGATACCGGGCTGGCATCAGAATAAGGAGCACTGGAATACGATCATTCTGGATGGAAGTATTCCGGATCAGGATGTGAAACGGATGATCGCAGAGAGTTATGATCTGGTGACAACCAGTCCGTCAAAGAGAATCTATGAGGCGGTGAAAAAGATTCCTGCCGGAAAGGTTGCAACTTATGGTCAGATCGCGAAGCTTGCCGGGGATAAGAAGATGGCGCGTGCAGTGGGAAACGCGCTTCATAAGAATCCGGATCCGGAGCACATTCCCTGTTTTCGTGTGGTAAATGCAAAGGGTGAATTATCCGGAGCATTTGCATTTGGCGGAAAGAATGTACAGGCAGATCGATTGATGGCAGATGGAGTTACAGTTGTCGATGGACGGGTGGATATGGTGAGATTTGGAATAAAGATCTTAGATGGAGAAATCATATAAAAATATAAAGTGAAAAATGATTTATATGCAGGAAATGACCGTTCAAATACAAAGGTTATTTGAAACAGAAAACAAGTCATTTTTGCAAGACTACTGTACAGACAAGGGGGAGGCAGTATATAATATATCCGTAATTCCAACATGGGGATTTAAATGAGGTTTGGGATACATATATAACCAGAGACTTGTCGGGGGCGATAGTCTCTGGTTTTTTGTTTGGGATGCATATTTTACGGAGTGGAAGTTAATTATTTTGTAATTCCGTTTGAATGTGTAAGATTTGTAGGCAATTCTTTATTTGAAAGGAAATAAAAATGTCAGAATATCAGTATGTAGAGCATGAATTTGCTCCGGTATATAATGAAGAATCACAGGTGCTGGTTCTTGGCAGTCTGCCATCGGTGAAATCCAGAGAGCAGGGCTTCTACTACGGACATCCGAGAAACCGTTTTTGGAAGGTAGTGGCAGCTGTACTTGGTGTACCGGAACCCTTGACGATAGAAGAGAAAAAACGGATGCTGCTTGCCGGTCATGTGGCGGTCTATGATGTGATCCGGGCTTGTGAGATCATCGGTTCCAGTGACAGCAGTATTCGAAATGTGATTCCTGCAGATATTGAAAGCATTGTAACACATACCCCGATCCGGGCAGTTTTTACAAATGGTAAGACTGCCGGCAGATTATACAAAAAATATCAGGCGGAACATATCGTTCTTCCGATGATCGAACTGCCATCGACAAGCCCGGCAAATGCAGCGTTTTCGCTGGAACGACTGGAAGAAATATGGAAATCGGAGATTGGTAAATATTTGTAAAAGTATTTTACAATAGTGACGCTGACATATAAAAAGAACAATATTTTACATTAATTATACAACATCGACCGTATAGCAGAAAACTGAGCAAGTATTGCAGAAGAGGCTCTCGACAATACAGCATTTGTTGAGATCAGGGAGGATGCAAAGAAAGCAGAGTTAGAAGCTGCGGAAAATGCAGTACTTGCGTGAACATAATATAGATCAAGTTCCTTCTGTAGGGGATTTTCTCACATCCCCTTCTTTATATAGTAGTATTTTTATTGACCGGTCACTGTAAACAGCAGTTGACCGGTTTTTCTTGTTTTTTTAAAACTTTTTTCTGCTATGCCCTGTCTGTTATAGTAGATGCTTTCGTTACAGGAAAAGAAAGCTGTATAATCTGGAGAGTATGGTATAATAAAAAGAAATGGAGCGACGATTATGAAAAAAATGAAGAACAGATGGAAACAGATGATTGTCTGGTGTATGGTGGCAGCATTGTTATGTGTGAATTGCTCATTTACATCAGAAGCAAAAACAGGCAGTAAGGTTACAGTTCCAAAGACATCTATTACGGCAGTAAGATCCAGATCAGCGGGACAGGTGACAGTAACATTTAAGAAAGCAAAAAAAGCGGGCAGCTGTCAGATTCAGATCAGTACAGACAAGAAGTTTAAGAAAAACGTAAAAAGCCAGAAAGTCAGTGCTAAGAAAACAACGGTAACGTTTAAGAAGCTGAAGCAGGGCAAAAAATATTATGTCAGAGTGCGTGTGTACCGGACTGTAAAGAAGAAAAAATATCACAGCGCGTGGAGTTCGGTGAAGTCTGTTAAGGTGAAAAAGAAGATGACAAAGAAGAATGATAGTCAGAATAACACGGACCAGAACAACAGTCAGAATAACGCCGATCAGAACAATGCTGGTGATAACAGCTCTCATGATAATAACACGGATGTTGCGGACACGACAGAGGACACGAATACTGGTGGCAAACAGGATACAGGAAGTGGCACAAAGGACGCGCAGGATGAAAAAGGAGAGTGGGATGGCACGGCAGAGTTGGAAAAAATGGAATATGAAGTGGGAGAAGAAATAAAAGTCCGTTATTCCAAACAACCAGAATGTGCAGGAGAAATCAAGGAATATTATACTTATGGTAATCGTGGAGAATATATAGATTACACAGAAAAGTATACAAAAAAGAATGAGGATGGAAGTGTGGTGTGTACAAGTATCGGATATACCAGATTGTGTATTATATTTCCAGAGACAGAACATTATAAAGAGACAAGAATCGCTTTGGGAAAAGTCAGAATATACAATAATGAAGATCCAATCGGAGGATTTGATCTGTCTGGTTATACTGTAGGAGAGACCATGAAGACGAAGGCTGAAAATACAACTGTAATGAATGGTACAGGTTCTTTTTGTGAATGGTTTACATGTGAAGGTAATGCTGCGTGGTTAAATGAACATATAACCTTTAAGGTATCCGATGTTACACCGAAAGAATACAGGAATCTGATGGATTGGGCAGGCTGGAATACTTCAGAACCGGAAATAAAGGAAGAGACCTGTTGTAATTTGCAGGGAGTATATGGAGAAGTAACATCCGTTACGACTCCGGTCACAAGTGGAAAAGTAGCATTTTCTGGCAAAGCAATGTCGCAATGCAAGCTTACTGTAACGGCTGGCGCAGGTGTGCGTGTGTGCAGGCTGGATGCTTACAGGGATGGTGTTTTGTATGACACCATGTATGTCGCTGCAAAGCCATATGATGAAGCTGGAAATCTTCTTGATACAGAATTGTACACAAAGGTTCGGAGAAATGTAGAGCAGAAGCTCTGGACGGATGATATGTCAAATTATGATAAGCTGGATGCTCTTGCAGATTATATTTCAACAACAGCTCATTATCCGAAATATAAATGCACTCAAAAAGAGGTGAATCCGACCCTGTGGGATAGCTTTGCGGTTGATGATGTCGCACTTTATTATGATATGTTTAATATGCCGGTTCTGAACCGCGCGATGGCATTGCGTGGCGGCATCATAACCTGTGTGGCTGTAGATATTGTCTGTGCAGCAGCAGAGGAGGATCTGGGTCTGAAATATCTGTATGATAAAGCGACAGATACGGTTGCTGAGGGTGAAGGCGTATGGCTTGCGATCGGATCAGCCAGTACCAATCCGGGTGCAGGAGCACACGAATCTCTGTCATATAAGAATGCGGATGGTGATATCGTATATATCGATGCACAGGGAATGCATGCAAACAATTCATGTGAAGCACATGGCTGTCTGAATAAGGTGATCAGAGACTAAAATGAAATAAATTTAAGGATGCAAAACGTCAGGCGGTATGGTATAGTAAGGATAACTTTTTTTCTGATGAACAATAGACGTGGAGGTTACAAGAAAATGTCTCAGATAACGAAACGTGCGTTGGAAGCATCACTGAAGAAGCTTCTTACAAAGAAACCGCTTGATAAGATAACGATAACGGATATCACGGAAGACTGCGGCATCAACCGAATGACATTTTACTATCATTTTAAAGATATCTATGATCTGGTAGAGTGGGTGTGTGTAGAGGATGCAACGAGGATACTGGGTGAGAATAAAACCTATGATACCTGGCAGGAAGGCTTCCTTCGTATCTTTGAAGCGGTGAGCGAGAATAAGACATTTATGATGAATGCATATCATTCGATCAGCAGAGATCAGGTAGAAAAATATCTGTACAGTCTGACGTATGATCTGATGATCAAGGTCATCGAAGATAAGGCGAAGAATATGCAGGTGCGGGATGAAGATAAGAAGTTCATTGCTGATTTTTACAAATGCTCCTTTGTCGGTGTGTTGCTTGAATGGATTGAGAATGGCATGAAGCAGGATCCACATGTGGTCGTGGATAAGATGGGACTGGTGATGCATGATAATATTACCAGAGCACTGGAAGCATTTCGGACGGATGTCTTTCACAAAAAAACAGAGAGCTGACAGATACATTGAAAAAACAATGTGTCTTATTTTTCAGACCGGTTATCCCATCAAAACAGGGGAAATGATAAAATTTTAGACAGAACAAGTACCGTGAATATATTTTTATCACGGTACTTTTTTTGTTTATTGAGGGCAAAAACGGGGAATCTTATAATAAAGACAGTTTTTGAGATAACCGGTCTGTTTGCAGGCAGGCTGTATAGATTGGAGGTAATTCGTATGTATTACGCAAGTGGAAATTATGAAGCATTTGCCAGACCAAAGAAGCCGGCGGGTGTGGATCAGAAATCGGCATATATTATAGGTTCGGGACTTGGTGCATTGGCGGCAGCCTGTTTTCTGGTAAGAGATGGACAGATGAAAGGCTCGCATGTGCACATTCTGGAGAAAGACCCGATTCCGGGCGGTGCATGTGATGGTTATCAGTACAGCGATATCGGCTATGTTATGCGTGGCGGACGTGAGATGGATAACCATTTTGAGTGTATGTGGGATCTGTTCCGTTCGATTCCGTCCATCGAGACAGAGGGTGTCAGTGTACTGGATGAGTATTACTGGCTGAATAAGGCAGATCCAAACTATTCTTTGTGTCGGGCAACTGAGAATCGGGGGCAGGATGCACATACCGATAAGAAGTTTGGATTGTCCGATAAGGGTGCAATGGAGATCATGAAGCTGTTCTTTACCCCGGATGAAGAATTATATAATAAACGGATCGATGAGTATTTTGATGAAGAAGTGCTTAATTCTAATTTCTGGATGTACTGGCGGACGATGTTTGCATTTGAGAACTGGCATTCTGCACTTGAGATGAAGCTCTATATTAAGCGTTTTATCCATCATGTCGGAGGACTGCCGGATTTCACGGCACTTCGTTTTACCAAATATAACCAGTATGAGTCCATGATTCTTCCGATGGTAAAATATCTGGAATCATTCGGTGTGGTGTTCCATTATAATACCAAGGTTATAAATGTGGAATTCGAGATCGAAGCAGGAAGAAAGCTGGCAAAGAAGATTGATATTATCCGTGACGGTGAAGCAGATGCGATCGATCTGACCGAGAATGATCTGGTATTTATCACAAATGGCGGCTGTGTGGAGAATTCTTCATACGGAAGTCAGAACAAACCGGCTGAGTTCAAGACCGAAATCCGCGAAGGCGGCGGATGGGATATGTGGAGGAAGATCGCTGCACAGGATCCATCCTTCGGACATCCGGACAAATTCTGCTATGATCCGGAACAGTCGAACTGGATGAGTGCAACGGTAACGACACTAGATGAAAAGATCCTTCCATATATTAAGAAAATCTGCAAGAGAGATCCACTCTCCGGCAAGGTAGTTACAGGTGGTATCGTGACTGCGAGAGATTCCGAATGGCTGCTTTCATGGACGATCAATCGTCAGCCGCAGTTCCGTAATCAGCCAAAGGGACAGGTGCTTGTATGGGTATATGGATTATTTTCGAATAAACCGGGTGATTATGTAAAGAAGACCATGCGGGAATGCACCGGTAAGGAGATCTGTGAAGAGTGGCTCTACCATATCGGAGTACCGGAGGAAAAAATACGGGAGCTTGCTGAGCACAGCGCAAACACAGTGCCGGTTATGATGCCGTATATTACAGCATTTTTCATGCCGCGTGAGAAAGGTGACCGCCCGGATGTTGTACCGGAGGGAGCAGTAAATTTTGCATTCCTCGGACAGTTTGCAGAGACAGCAAGAGATACGATATTTACGACCGAGTATTCGATCCGTACCGGTATGGAGGCAGTATATACCCTGTTGAATATCGACCGTGGTGTGCCGGAGGTCTGGGGCAGTGTCTATGATGTACGGGATCTGTTAAATGCGACCGTAGCAATACGCGATGGCAGAAAGATCACGGATATGAAGCTTGGACTGAAAGAGAAGATCGCAATGAAGGAGCTTTTAAAGGCGGTAGAAGGAACCGATGTCGAGAAACTTCTCCGGGAACATGGAGCGATATAGAGAAAAATAGAATAATAAATATAACAAATGCTCTGGCAGAGGTGTGGTTTGCCAGAGCATTTTTGGGATTGTACGATAATGTACAAGCGGAAGGACTGCCACATGGCAGATTCCTGTGTTTTGGTTGCGTTTAGAGATGTGTATTATTTATTAAACAAGTGCTTCGCCAAGTGCGGTACAATCAGCAAGACCTGCTTCATCCGGTGTTTCATGGCAGATCAGTGGAGCTGCTGCAAATACAGCACCGTCAGCCTGACACTGAGCTTCCCATGTATCCATCCATTCGCCGCTTCCCCAGCCATATGAACCGAAGATGGCGATCTTCTTACCGTTTAATGCCGGTTCACATTCAGCGAACATTGGCTCAAATTCGCTTTCTTCTAAGACTTCGGCACCCATAGCAGGGCATCCGAATGCAATCGCATCGTAGTTATCTACCATATCTACAGTGAATTCTGCGGATGTTAAAAGATCACATTCTGCTCCTTTTGCCTTTGCACCTTCTGCAACAGCCTGTGCCATTAATGCTGTGTTACCTGTGCCACTCCAATATACAACTGCAACCTTACTCATAGTAGGTTCCTCCTTATAATCATGTATTTTATATTTAGAGATCTCCGTATGGAAATGCCTGCGGGAATCTCCTATATTCATTTTTGTTATGTGAACGTCGTTTGCATAAATACTTATTTTGTTATGCGGATGCAATTTTCTAAATACTTATGCGGCAACCGTCAACTGCCAGATCGTTCGTCCCTGATGCCAGAGATTTGCATAGATCTCACGGCATTTTTTAAATTTGGCAAATGTTTTCTGGGCCTCACCCAGATCTCCGTATACCTTCCAGTCGCCCATGCCTTTGCAGTTACTTCCGTGGTTTTTGATAAATCCGAGAACATCATTTAACGGATAACCAAGGAAGACACCGATCTCATGCGGAAATTCTTCCGAACCATGAAGACGACTACGAAGCTGTTCAAGCATTTGATCGATCGTTCCTGCCTGATATCCTGTGCTTACAAGAAAAGAGATGATCTCCGGTCTTGATAATTCACGAACCATAGTATCCGGTCTGTAGACATAGATCAAAGCAGTTTCGGTATCTTCCCGCAGGATCGTGATCCGGATCCCTTTTTTCTGAAATTGTGCATCCCAGACAGCCACACTTTCGTATAATTCTTCTCCAGAAGAAAAACGATAAAGAAACAGGCTGGCAGGTTTTAAGGACGCCAATGTAGGCGAACAATGTGTGATCAAATATTCTTCAAACATAATCTGAAACTCCTGTAACATTAAATTATCAAATGCGACAGTATTAGTATGTGTCGTTTCAGAACCGTTCATACAGCGGTTAGGCACATCTAACTTATGGCTGCATTATACGGTGTGTTTTTGTAAAAATCAAGCGAAAAATGTGATAGAAATTCTCAATAAATTCGACCATTTTTTGTTGACGGAAAAGGCTTCTGCATGGTATTTTTATAAAAAGTTAGTATGAACTAACTAAAAATCTTGTGAATAAATCGTGTGACTCCATTCTGTATGCATCCCTGACTGCTGAAAACAGGGTATGCACCCGGATGCAATGACGGATCCGGGACAGAAGCTGTCACCAGAAAGAAGGATCAAAGCATGATGAATTATTTAGAAATCGAAAAAGTAATTGGACGAGAGATTATTGACTCAAGAGGAAATCCTACAGTAGAAGCAGAAGTTATTCTTGCAGATGGTACTGTCGGACGTGGAGCTGCTCCAAGTGGTGCATCAACAGGTGAGTTTGAAGCATTAGAGCTTCGTGATGGCGATAAGGATCGTTTTGGCGGTAAGGGCGTTCAGAAAGCTGTTGAAAATATCAACACAAAAATTAATGACGTATTAGTTGGAATGGATGCATCTGATACATATGCTGTAGATCAGGCAATGATCAAGGCAGACGGAACAAAGGACAAGTCAAATCTGGGTGCAAATGCAATCCTTGCTGTATCAATCGCAGCAGCAAGAGCAGCAGCTATTTCACTGGATGTACCTTTATATCGTTTCTTAGGCGGTGTAAGCGGAAACAGACTTCCGGTTCCTATGATGAACATTATCAATGGTGGATGTCATGCATTATCATCCGGTCTGGATGTTCAGGAGTTCATGATCATGCCGGTTGGTGCTCCTTCATTCAAAGAGTGTCTCAGATGGTGTGCAGAGGTATTCCATGCACTTCAGGCTATCTTAAAGGAAAGAGGACTTGCTACATCAGTTGGTGATGAAGGTGGATTTGCACCTGCACTTGCATCTGATGAAGAAGCAATCGAGACAATTCTCGAGGCAGTAAAGAAAGCCGGATATGAACCGGGTAAGGACTTCAAGATTGCTATGGATGCAGCTTCATCCGAGTGGAAGACAGGCAAGGTTGGCGAGTACAAGCTGCCAAAGGCCGGTACAATATACACATCAGAAGAGCTGATCGCTCACTGGAAGAGACTGGTTGAGAAGTACCCGATCATCTCCATCGAAGATGGTCTGGATGAAGAAGACTGGGAAGGCTGGAAGAAGCTTACAGCAGAACTTGGCGACAAAGTACAGTTAGTTGGTGACGACCTTTTCGTTACAAATACAGAGAGACTTGCAAAGGGTATCGAGCTTGGCTGTGGTAACAGTATCCTGATCAAATTAAATCAGATCGGTTCTGTATCAGAGACATTGGAAGCGATCAAGATGGCTCACAAGGCCGGATACACAGCTATCTCATCTCACAGATCAGGTGAGACAGCAGATACAACGATCGCAGATCTTGCAGTTGCTTTAAATACCTGCCAGATCAAGACCGGTGCACCGTCCAGATCTGAGCGTGTAGCTAAGTACAACCAGCTCTTAAGAATCGAAGAAGAGCTTGGTGCTTCAGCCGTATATCCGGGTATGAAAGCCTTCAATGTAAAATAATTATTGTCATATATTTTCCTCAAAAAAAATATGAATAAATGGTATGGGAGACGTAAGTTTTGCGTCTCCTATATTTTTTATCGCGCTTTGCGGAGAAGTAGTTAATTGCTTCGCGATTCCGCGCAGGTGCGAAAGAGTCACTTGTGACTCTTTATTAGGCGAAATGTTGAAAATAGCAGATAAATTCCGGTAAAAAATAAAGCTCGATTTAGAAGAAAAAAGGAATTAGCGTATAGCGTGTTTGCTGTTTGAATGGTATAATTTTTATCAGTGTAAAACATATATTACCGAGAATTTACAGACTGGAATAGTGGAAGAAAACTGCCGGTTGGAAAGGCTGTATTATAGATGAAAAAAATTGAATTTTTACTGTTCTTCGGGGCACTTTTTGGTACATTGCTTACCGGCTGCTCATCTGAGAAGGAGTCAGCAGGAGCTATGAACAATGGAACGACAGAAGCGGCGCATGTCACGGAAGATGTGACCGCAGAAGAACAGGAAGTAACGACAGAGAAGACGGAATTTGGAAAACAGAGATTAGAAGCAGTACCGGACAGACCTGCTTCCGATAAAACACAGACCGAGACTGTATCTGAAGAAGAATCAGATGAGGCAGAGCTGGATGGAGAAGGTGAAACTTCGGTATCAAAGAAAAGTGATGACTGGAAGACTGCATATGTTGATTATCTGGAACATGTGTCAGATACAGAGGGACAGCAGGGGTATACGCTGATTTACCTGGACAATGATGATATACCGGAGCTGGTAGAAGTAGGAAAGTCGGAGACATCCGGTGTCCGTATTGTAAACTATTCAAATGGCTCCGTTCATGTAAACGGATTGAACCGTTTGTACTTTACTTACATAGAAGGAAAGAATCTCCTTTGCAATTCGGATGGACTGATGGATTCCTATTATGACTATATTTACAGTATTGTTGATGGAGAGTTGACCTTGGTTGCACAGGGGCATTATGGAGCGAAAGATGGAACCGGGCTGAGATTTGATAAGAATGGGATGCCGATTTACACATATGACTGGAACGGAGAAGATGTCAGCGAAGATGAGTATAATGCTGACTTTGCACAAGTCTATGACAGTTCGGCAGCAACAGAAGGCTATGATACGGATAAGCTGGAGTCGATCAAAGAGGTTATAGATGATATAGAGACAAAGTAAGATAAATGGGGAGAATAAGATGAATAATATACGAGTGCTTTTTATCGTAGCGGCACTTCCGGCATTATTGTTGCTTGGATTTATATATTACAGGGATCGCAAAGAGAAACCGCCGGTTAAGTTGATGATTCTGCTTTTGGCGACCGGTGCAGCAACTACTGTTCCGGCAGCTATCGTAGAGTTTATAGGTCAGGCATTTGTCATGGGTGATTCAGATGATTTGGGACTTCGCCTGCTTATTTTCTGTTTCTTTGTTATAGCTATAGCCGAGGAATTAGGTAAATATCTGGTTACGATATGTATCACATGGAAAAGTAAGGAGATGCAGCATAGCTATGATGGCGTGATTTATGCCGTATGCTCTTCATTGGGATTTGCAATTCTGGAAAATGTGTTATATGTGTATCAGGGTGGACTACTGACCGGAATTATGAGGGCGTTTACAGCGATTCCCCTTCATTGTACGGTCGGTGTTGTGATGGGAGCATTATATGCAAAGGCGAGAGAAGAAGCATATGCCGGTGACAGAGGCGGAATGATCGGTTACATGGCATGGGCGTATCTTGTGCCGGTATGTATTCATGGGGCATATGATTACGCGATCATGGCGGCTTCTTATGGTTTAATTGCAGAAGGATGGATTTATGTCATTCTGATAGGGGCATATATTATATCTGTTGTGTTGATTCTGGTATGTTCCAATCATGATCACAGAATTGACGGCAGACCTGAGACAGCTGATTATGGATTCTATCGAACCGAATACCGCAGGCCAGGCAGAAGCTATTATTATCAGACTCAACAGGCAAATCCGATGGGCTATCCGCAGAATCAGGGTTATCCGGGAAATACCGCATACCCGCAGAATCAGGGTTATACCGGAAATAATGCATATGTGTCGAATCAGTATTATACGGGTAATACAGTGAATCCACAGAATAACGGATATGCAGGAAATACCTCATATCCACAAAACCAGAGTTATATGGGTAATGCGATGAATCCACAGAATCAGGGTTATACCGGAAATAATGCATATGTGTCGAATCAGTATTATACGGGTAATACAGTGAACCCAAAGAATACCGGATATATCGGAAACACATCATATCCGCAAAATGCCGGAGTAAATCCATATCGTAGATCAGACACAGCAGCAGATCAGACACCAAATTCAACAACACCATACAGTGTGAATTCATATAATGGACAGATGTATTCATCATATAATGAACAGGAAGATAACTATAATATGAGATAGACCGAATATGCCGAACGTTTTAACGGAAATCGCATAAGCTATAATGAGCACAAAAATTATTTGCTCGTAAGAAGTTAAATCGCTTGCTTATCAGGGGGTGAAAGCATGAGATTTCACAATATACCCGTTCGCGATATCATGCAGGAGGCAGTTCGTTATGGCGGGGTGATCGTGGATGTTCGAACAGAAGAAGAATTCCTGAGAGGGCATATACCGATGGCTGTTAATGTGCCATTATCCGAGATTCAGTGTGGCAATTATAATCTTCCAAAACATAAAGTATTACTCACATATTGTCAGTACGGAGGCAGCAGCGCACTGGCGGCAAGAATACTGACACAGGCAGGTTACAGAGTGATCAATACAGTTGGTGGAATTGTACAGTATAAGGGTGCATTGACCAAAAACCGCTGACAGAGGTGAGGCAAACCATTATGGCAAACAGGAAAACGTGGTTTGAATATGAGAATAACAGAATAAATAGATCCCGGACATGACGGAGTATATTAAGAAAAGTACATGTCCGGGATTTTTTATTTAATTTACTTGTGGTGGCAGGGGGAAGTATGTATAATATGGTCAGGGAAATTTGGTGGATAGCATAAGATATCCCTGGGTATTTATTTCAGAAAAGAAAGGATATAGGGTAAATGAGAAAAAAATTTTTAGCAACAATCGTTGCGGTAGGGCTTGTCGCAGTAGCAGCATTTGCAGGGGCAAATGGGCTGACAGAGACACAGGCGGCATGTGAACATTCACAGGTGAAGGATGGAGCCTGTGTGGATTGTAATGATCCGGTAGAATGCATTGAGGTAGAGGATGCAAGCGGAACAGCAAAGGGAACCTATTCTAAACTGGAAGATGCAGCGGCGGCTGCCAGAAACGGTGATATACTGAAGCTTCTATATAATTGTGAGAGTACATCAGCATATATTGATGCGGGAAATAAGAATCTTACGATTGATCTGAATAAAAAGAAATTAAAGGCTGTTCATTTCGAGATTATGGGTTCTCTTGTGATAGAAAATGGAGAATATAGTGGCTATATCAAGAATGCAGCGACAGGGAATGAACATACATTAACATTTGAAAATGTGGGAGCAGATCTTACGCAGCTTGGATGGTATGCAAAGGGTGGCCTTAAACTGGTAAACAGTAATATAGAACAGCAACATGATGGTGCAACATTTACAGAATGGTGGCTTGAAAAGCTGCAGATGGATCAGACATCTGTTTATAAGATTACAAATTCGCCAAGCGGACTAAGCAATTATGGGTTGCTTTCATTAGATGAAGCTGTGGGCGGTATTGAGGAATTTCTTCCGGCCGGATACACATTGGATGGACAGCCGAATTCCTATAATACGATATTAGATGAAACAGGCACAAAGGCGAGAAGTGTAGAGCTTCGTTACCGCAGACTGACAGATGCGAAAGTATCCGTATCCATCGATCCGACTTCGTATGTGTATGATGGAACAGCAAAGGAACCAACAGTGACGGTGGCATATGACGGCAAGAAGCTGATAGCAGGAACGGATTATACCTGTATATTTTCAGATAATATCAATGTCGGAACAGCAAGTGTTAAGATAACAGCAAAGAGCAAGACCTATCACGGAGAGATCGTAAAGAATTATACGATCGAGAAAGCACCACAGGCAGCACCGACAGGGCTGACAGCAGTTAATGAAAGTGCAACAGGAAAGAAAGACGGATCTGTTGCGAATGCCGCAGCGACAATGGAATATTCTACAGACCAGACTACATGGACGGCTGTAACAGGAACAGTTGTAAATGGTCTTGCAGCAGGCGATTATTTTGTAAGATATAAAGAGTCCGCAAACTATTATGCATCACCGTCCGCAAAGGTAACAGTCGGTCTGGCAGCTTCTAATACAACAGAAGCATCTACAACAGAGAGTGCTACAACAGAGAGTGCTACTACAGAAAGTGTTACAACGGAGAATACTACAACAGAAACAGCTTCCAGTGAAGATACCACGACAGAAGATGCGACGGATGAGGAAGAAACGGAAGATGTGGATACCGAGGATGAGACAACAGAGGTTCTTCATGAGGATGAGACAGAAGCAACCGGTGATAAAGGCAAAAATGATCAGAAGAAAACAGGTGTAAAAACCGGTGATGCATTTGCAATGAAGGCAGCAGTTGCAGGTATGCTCATTTCGCTTGGAATGGCATGCGTGGTTATTATAAGAAAGCGCAGAAAATAAGAAAGAAAATTAACAGACAGAAAATAATAGTGCTGGATTTGGACAGAAATGTCTGAATCTGGCACTTGTGATTGAAAGGAAGCATATGAGCAGAATCGAATTGATCGCTCCATGTCATTTTGGATTGGAGTCAGTATTGAAAAAAGAAATCCTGGATCTTGGATATGAGATCGTTCAGGTAGAAGACGGAAGAATAACATTTGCAGGAGAAGAAGATGCGGTTGCAAGAGCAAATATGTTTATTCGTACAGCTGAACGTATCATGATCAAGTGCGGAAGCTTTAAGGCTGTAACATTTGATGAATTATATGAAGGAACCAAGAGTATTCCATGGGAGCGGTATCTGACTCGTGATGCAAAATTCTGGGTATCCAAGGCTACATCAAATAAGAGCGCACTGTTCAGCCCATCTGATATCCAGTCTATCGTGAAGAAAGCTATGGTAGAACGTTTGAAACAGACCTACCATGTATCATGGTTCACGGAAGATGGAGCAGAATATCCGGTTCGTGTATTTATATTTAAGGATATTGTTACGATAGGACTTGATACATCAGGAATATCCCTTCATAAGCGTGGCTATAGGAAACTGGTTGGCAAAGCACCGATATCGGAAACTCTGGCGTCGGCACTGATCATGCTTACACCATGGAATAAGGATCGTGTACTGGTTGACCCATTCTGTGGAAGCGGAACATTTCCGATCGAGGCAGCTATGATCGGAGCAAGGATCGCACCGGGAATTGACAGAGACTTTCTGGCTTCTGAGTGGGCGAAGGTCGGCGACAAGAAGATGTGGTACAATGCAATCGATGAAGCAAATGATATGATCGACCATGATGTGAAGATGAATATTCAGGGATATGATCTGGATAATGAAATGGTGAAGTGTGCGATGGAGAATGCCAGAGCAGCAGGAGTGGATGAACATATCCATTTTCAGCAGAGAGATGTAAAGGATCTCAGGCATCCGAAAAAATATGGATTTATCATCACGAATCCGCCATATGGCGAGCGCCTCGAGGATCGGGAGGACCTTCCTGAATTATATAAGACGATCGGGGAAAGCTTCAGACGACTGGATGACTGGTCGATGTTCCTGATCACGTCATACAGTGAGGCGGAGAAATATATAGGAAGAAAGGCGGATAAGAATCGTAAGATCTACAATGGTATGATCAAATCATATTTCTATCAGTTCATGGGACCGAAGCCGCCAAAGAGAAAGTGAGACAGAGTTGAAAAAGTATTTGATCGTGGCAGCGGTTGTTATTCTGGGGGTATTTCTGTATCTGGGTTTTCTGAGACATCCGGATGTAAGCATTGAGAAGACGGAAGAAGCGGGTGCTGCCGCAGAAACTATGTTGAAAGAGATTGTGACGAATGCAAATGGAAAGGGCATTATATTATATATAAATGACAGCAGGATCACAGAAGCGGAGTATCAGCCGTATTTCAGTGACCATTTGCAGCTGATGCTCCCTATCGCGACATTTACCGATAAACTGGATTGCCATGTGAATGCATATGAAAATGGGACGATCACATTTTCCAAAGGAGACAGTCTGGTAAAGGTCTATGGTGATTCGGATGTGGTAAATATCAATGGAAATGCAATACAGGCAATCGACAAGCCAGAGAAAAAGGATGATATCATCTATGTGCCGGTGAATGAGATCTGCGAGGCATTAAACTACAGTTGTAATATCAATCTGGAGACAAATGCCGTGGTGTTAAAAAAGATTGCCGAGGAAGAAAAGCTTCCGGCAGCATATGATATGAGAGAACATGATCGTGTATCTCTTGTAAGAGATCAGGGTATCTATGGAACCTGCTGGGCATTTGCATCACTTGCGGCACTGGAAAGTACGATCCGTCCGGCTGAAAATCTGGTATTTTCTGTTGATCATATGGCAATGAATAACAGCTTTAATGTCAGCCCATTTGACGGTGGCGAATATTATATGAGTATAGCCTATCTTGCGGCATGGCAGGGACCGGTGCTTGAGGAAGATGATCCGTATGGTGATAACCAGACGGTAAATGGATTGTCGGCGGTAAAGCATCTGGAAGAAGCCATCATCCTGAAGGACAAGAATTACGAGGCGATCAAATCATCCGTATACAAATATGGCGGTGTGGAAACGGTTATTTACTGTGATATGAAGAATGCAACGAGTAGTTCTTATTACTATAACAGAAACCGCAGTTCCTATTATTATGATGGAGATCAGACGCCGAATCATGACGTGGTGATCGTTGGCTGGGATGACAACTATCCGAAGGAATATTTTAATACAGAACCGGTGGGAGACGGCGCATTTATCTGCAAGAATAGCTGGGGGCAGGATTTTGGTGACGAGGGATTCTTTTATATCTCTTATTATGATACCAATATCGGTATGAACAGCGTAGTATATACGAAGCTTGGAAACAGTGACAATTACGACAAGATCTATCAGTCAGATCTGATGGGTGAGGTCGGCACGATGGGATTTGACGACAGGCCGGAGGCTTATTTTGCAAATGTCTATACGGCCGGAAAGAACGAGACATTGAAGGCGGTTTCTTTCTATGCGACAGGCCCGAAAACGACATATGATGTGTATGTTGTGACGAATTTTACCGATGCATCCGATTTGCAGCAGCGGACAAAGGTGGCATCCGGTGAAATGCAGTACGAGGGTTATTATACGATCAATCTAAATGAGGCAGTACCGCTTCCGGATGACCGAAAATTTGCGGTGGTTGTGCATGTGAATACACAGGATTCAACGATGCCGATCGCAATCGAATATAATAATGATGAGAAAACGGCGAACTTCGATATCACGGATGGCGAGGGCTATATCAGCTTGTATGGCACGAAGTGGTCGAGTGCAGAGCAGGAGAATGATTGTAATGTCTGTTTGAAAGCCTTCACGGATGTGGGGGATTAAGGAAGTGCTGCTATATCGGGCGTGGCATGGCAGATGATACTGTTATGTAGCAAGCCTGTCCGAATGTCGGTCCTTAGTGAGCTGTTATATGCAGCGAACTTAGTACCGCTACATGAGGATAGAGCGAAAGCGTCTTGCGGAATAATATGTATCTTTGCCATGCCACACTCGATATGGCAGGTGGAGTACAGAAAGAAAAGGAGAAGACAAGATGAAGAAATTGATTTTTGCTACGGGTAATGAGAATAAGATGAAAGAAATCCGCATGATCCTTGCGGATTGTGGATATGAGATCCTGTCGATGAAGGAAGCCGGAATTCAGGCTGACATCGTAGAAGATGGAAAGACATTTGAAGAAAATGCCATTATCAAGGCAGAGGCAATCCGTAAGATGACAAATTGTCTGGTGCTTGCGGACGATTCCGGTCTGGAGGTAGACTATCTCGATAAAGCACCTGGAATCTACTCTGCAAGATTTATGGGGGAAGACACCTCATACCGGATCAAGAATAAAGCGATCATTGACAAGCTTGCCGGTGTTCCGGATGAGAAGCGTACTGCAAGATTCGTATGTGCGATCGCGGCTGCATTCCCGGATGGAAAGACCATTACCAGACGTGGCACGATCGAAGGAATCATTGGATATGAAGAACGCGGCGAGAATGGATTTGGATATGATCCTATCTTCTTCCTGCCGGAGTATGGTAAGTCCACAGCAGAGTTGTCACCGGAAGAAAAGAATACGATCAGCCACAGAGGAAACGCACTTCGCTTGATAAAGGAAGTTATAAATGAGAATACTGATAATTAGTGATACACATGGAAGAACCAATACGATTCGGGATGTCTTAGATACGGTGGGTGACATCGATATGTTTATCCATCTGGGGGATGTCTGCGGAGATGAAGAATATATTTATGACAATGTAACCTGCCCGATCCACATGGTTGCCGGGAATAACGACTGGACTTCTGATCTTCCGATGCAGGAGGAATTCATGATCGGTCGGTATAAAGTGTTCATTACACATGGACACAGATACAATGTACATTACGGAACAGACTACTTACAGGAGCTGGTCAAATATGATGGTTACGATATTGTGATGTATGGACACACGCATGTCCAGAATCTGGAACGATATGGCGGTGCTTATATCGTAAATCCGGGCAGTCTGGCATATCCGCGTGATGGCATGAATGGCAAATACATGCTGCTGGAATTTGACCAGCATGGAACACCATTTTTTGCGGAAAATGAACTGAAACCGAAACGCCGGACTCGCAGCATATTTGAAGATATGTGGGGCGACCGGGAGGAGTAGAGATTATTAGAGACAAGAAAGAGGTCGGCTGTGAAGAAACGAGAGATTATAGAAGGTGTTATAAAAGACTATGATTTCCCAAATAAGGGAAGCTTTGAACTGGATGGCAAAAAAGTGATCGTGAAGGGAGCACTGCCCGGACAAAAGGTGTCCTGCATGGTATCCAAGGTGCGGAAGGATAAGGCAGAGGCACGTCTGTTAGATGTGCTGGAACGCTCCGAGATCGAAGATGCAGTACCACCATGTCCACAGTTTGGCATTTGCGGCGGCTGTGCATACCAGACCATGAGCTATGAGCATCAGTTGGAGTTAAAGGCAGGACAGGTGAAGAAGCTGTTAGACGGCGTGATCGATTCAGAGACACATCCATATGACTGGGAGGGCATCATCGGCTCGCCAGTTACAACTGCATACCGGAATAAGATGGAGTATTCATTTGGCGACGAATATAAGGATGGTCCGCTGGTACTAGGACTTCATAAGAAGAACAGCATGTACGACATCGTTCCTGTCTGCAACTGCGTGATCGTAAGCGAAGATTATAACAGGATCGTTTCTTATACGATGGAATTTGCAAGGGAGCATGGACTGTCCTACCATAAGAAAATGCAGCATGTAGGACTGCTTCGTCATCTGGTGCTTCGCCAGTCCAAGACAAATGGCGGACTTCTGGTAAATCTTGTAACCAGCACGGACGGATTAGAGAATCTGGATCTGAATGCATATGTAGATGGGCTTCTGGCACTTCCGCTTGACGGAACGATCATTGGTATTCTCCATACGGCAAATGATTCTCTGGCGGATGCTGTTGTGCCGGAGAAGGTAACGCTGTTATACGGAAGAGATTATATCGAGGAAGAGGTGCTGGGACTGCATTTCCAGATCTCACCATTTTCATTTTTCCAGACAAATACAAAGAGCGCGGAACGGCTGTACAGCAAAGCCCGTGAATATGCCGGAGATACCAAGGACAAGCTGATCTTCGACTTATACAGCGGAACCGGAACGATCGCCCAGATGTTATCACCGGTTGCCTCCAAGGTTATCGGCGTAGAGATCGTAGAAGAAGCAGTCGAAGCTGCAAGAGAAAATGCAAAGAGCAACGGACTTGATAACTGCGAATTCATCGCAGGCGATGTTCTAAAGGTCATCGACACCATCGAGGAAAAACCGGATCTCATCATCCTCGATCCACCGAGAGATGGCATCAATCCAAAGGCGCTCCTTAAGATCATCAACTACGGTGTAGATGAGATCGTCTATATCAGTTGCAAGCCAACCTCCCTCGCAAGAGATCTTGTGACTTTGCAGGAGCATGGATATTATGTGAAAAAGGCATGTGCAGTGGATCAGTTTGTGAATACCGGGCATGTGGAAACTTGCGTTCTCTTAGAGAAGACAAGTGCAACGCACGCAGTCTGAACTTAGAAACGCAGTTGTTCTGGCGAGCGGAGCGAGAGCAGAACTTCCTTGAATCTTGTCAAGGAGCGTTAGCGACGCAGAGAAGCATTAGCACTGACCATGCGCTGTCCACGATTGGCGAGCACGGAGTGCGAAGACAGAGTGGAAACAGCGAACCGCTGAGGCTGTAGTTTACTCTCCAAGGAAATGGCTGATATAAGAAAAGAAAGGTGGACTGGATACCAGTGATAATTTCAACCTAGCTAATCAGAGAATGTAAGATCACCTAAGTGTACACTGGAAAAGGAAGATGCAATTATGCGGACACCTAGGTATTTTTGAATTATATGGATTGTGGATAAGCAGTATCATGTGTTAAAAATATAATAAAGTATGGCAAAGAGGACATTCCAGAACTGTAGATTTTACAGGTCAAGGAATGTCCTTTTTACTGATATGGAAAGAATCTCAATGGACAGGGTAATGATACTGAATTAATGTGTTTACTAAAGTATTCAAAAATAGAGAACCATTTTACTGATGCCAGTAAAATGGTACCTCTGGGAAGTGGAGCGAATAGAGAAGTATGGTGATATTGTAGAAATAAGAAGCGTGTGTGGAAGTAGAGACAAAGGGACGATGTAATCAATCATTTTTTTGTAGTAGATAGCCTAATGATTTTGAATAGATGCTTTGTAATTTGCTACAATCTCTTTGATTTTTTCTGCAGAATCCTTAGCAATTTGTTTATTTTTGTTTCCAAGAGATGCTTGACCAAAAAAAATTTCTATTACAGTTTGTACAATTTCGTGAGGCTGTAGATTATTGTACATTTCAGCCCCCTCTTCATATTCTTCTACTACAGTGGCTGCAAGTAAACTACCATTGTATTTTAATGATTCTAGTTTTTTATGTGAACATGTTCTTAGTAATGCACGAGTTATACTTGAAATAGTACGGGTGGCAATAATAGGAGTGTCAGATTTAAGCCGAAGTTGAATAGTTTTATTATCTAATTGGGATACGAAAGAAAAATTTCGACCATATCGACTGGAATTAGTGGAAGAGTTTGCTTCATCACAAGCGTTTTTTATAGCTTCAATCATTTCGTCATTGAAAGTGGCATTTTTATTAGATGCAGTTACATTTAATAAATAATTATACATAGAAGTATCCTTTCTTTTTAGTAATTAAATAAAGAATAACATGTAATTGATAAAATAGTCAATTAAAAGCAAAAATAAAACCATTTAAAAATATTATAGTTGACTTATTAAAGTCTAGATGATAATATAAAAACAAAAATAAAAGCATACCAAATTTTACATTAAAAAGGAGTATAAGAGTGGAAATTAAAATTGTAGAAACCTCATTAAATTTAAGAGTAGAGAAAAAATTAGGAAAAGTGAATAGTGATTATCATTTATCAAAGACGGTGGCAGAGGAGCAACTAAAATTGGGAGCTGATGTATATTCTAATGTCGCATTTATGGAGTGCAATGATGCTGAATATATGAAAGAGTTTGATATAGCGGGATACATGCCATATAAAGGCTTAGATACATCAAATCGGAGAGGCATTATGTGTATGGTAAAGAAGGAGTATCCGGCTAATGTAATAAATATGTTCGAAGACCCACATATGTTACACATCCAAGTGGAGAAAGAAGGTAAAACAATTGATATTGTCACAGTCAGAATATTGGTTTCTGGTAGTAATGATGCGGATTATATTGATAGAAAGGCACAGTGGAATAAGATATTGGATTATTTAGATTCTATTGAAAATAAGGAAAATTTATGTATAACGGGAGAGTTTAATCATGGAGTGATTAGCGAAAGATATAGGAAGGATCAGGCTCGCCGATTCTTTAATTATCAGATGTTTGTCGAATCACTCAAGAAGAAAGAGATTAAGGTAGTACCTATTGATGGAATGAGTTATAGGGGTTATATGAAGATAGATCATTTTTGTACCTCAGAGAAATTACGTGTTCTGGAAGCAGAATATTTGAACGTATTTGGTGAACATAGGGTAATAGGGGTGCCAGATCACAGTTTGATAGTTGCACGTGTGGTGGTTTGATGGTGATAATATGATAATCGGAGTAGATTTTGATGGGACTCTATGTTGTGGCGTTTGGCTTGGCGTGGGGGAGCCTAATCGATAAATAATTGATAATTTGCTGGAACTTCAAAGAAGAGAAAACAAAATTGTTTTGTGGACTTGTAGGGAAGGAGAAGCGTTATGTAATGCGGTTAAATGATGTATGGAATAGTAAATTTAATAAAATTGTAAAAGAACCACATTATCAGTGTATGAATATCACTATTTGGATACATTGTCTTAAGTGAATATCATGTATAATAAAGGAGGTTCCTTGAATGGATATAAAGTACATAGGAAAAAATATCGTAAAATTGCGCTTATCTCGAGAGTTATCGCAAGCGGATCTGGGAAAAGAGATAGGCTTAACGCCTAGTGCTATATCAAATATTGAAAATTCTATAAGCTATCCTTCTGTGGACACATTGATAAGATTTGCAGATTATTTTTCAGTAAGTATGGATTATCTGTTGACAGATAAGGGTGTTAAGCAATTAGAAGAACTTCAACTTAAATCAAAACTGTTAACTGCGGAGATGTTTTTGAGAGCAGGTAAGTTGCAAAAAGGCCTATATGAAATAGGCAATAAAAAATATATAAATGAAGAAAGCCAGAAGGAAGTTATCTATAAGGTGGCAGAAACGGATATTAAGTAAAAAGGGAAATTGAAATGCAGCAAATAGCAGCAATTAAAGAAGAAGTCGGTATGCGGTAAATAAGACAGTGTATAGAAAAATAAGAAGGCTTCGGTACCATATCCTCCCATTTTGCATTCTCGGGCATCTGCATCTACAATCACCAGAAGTTTAAATCATTGTACAGACAGGAAAAAATGGGAGGATTGTTTAAGCAGAACGACCCTGTTTAAACTGGATTCTAGTTATAGATTTTCATCGGTGTATACGCACTGACAACGATATAGCCACGCGCAACAGCAAGACCAAGAACACCTCTTGCAACATTAAACGAGTACCCTAGTACATCTTGAAGATAACGCATACACGCTTTGCTGGTATGTTGTACTGGCACGCCTTCAATCTCCATGAAGTCATGTATGAATTGCTCCATTTTTTTTTACACCTCCTCTCTTATCATTATCAAACAAACAATTTGGCAACAAGCAGAAAAATAATTCCATTCTGCTACTATAAGTATAGCGGCCTTTCCGGGCTTGTCAAGAAGCAATTTATTTTCGCCTTGTTATCTTATGGAATATTTAATATAATAAAAATAATACAAACAGAAAGGAATTCTTTATGTCATACGAATATCTAATGGGAATGCGACTTGCCACACCCGATTCATCAATATCACTTAATCAAGAACCTTTTTCAAGTGCGATTTTTTCCGCCATTGAAGAGTATAATTTGCGTTCGAAATTGGTTTCCAATCCTAAAAACATCAGTTTAATTTCTTCTAATTTTTTTAAAGATTCATTCATTATTACATTAACAAGTGAAAAAGAACTTGCTTCGGCAGGTAAAGCTTTACGAGTTTTTTCACAAATAATTACAAATTCTGGAACATTTGATTCTTATATAAAAAACGGTAAAGTGTTTTCTACTTTTCCTGTAGTGCAAACTGGAAAAGAACAAAAAATTCTAGATCCTGATAAAATACCAGATGCAGAAATATTAAAAGCACTTATTGATTATGTGTGCAATAAAAGTGATTCGAATTCAACCACCTATAAAAGAAAGCGAAGCGCAATGGCTCAGATTAAACAGATAGCTCTAGAATCTGGAATATATATCATTAATTAATATTTCATAGATAAAGAAAAATAAATACAATAATATCAACTAAAAACAACCTGCCAGAGACTATCTCTGACGGGTTTACTCATATTTTTATTAATTTTCTCTGCAAAATTCAAACTGATCCATTCGGTAGCTCTCCGATGACACTTTTTTCTGCTAATGACCCAAAAACTTCGAGAAGCGTTTCCCCGTGGATAAGACGTTAATGGGAATAACAATTTCAAAGAAATTTATAAAAGAATCACATTTCTAGTGTATACATTTTGCTATTTGCAAACAGCTTCTTAGATGGATTTCAAATATAATAAAAGGAGGACTTATAGATATAAAGTACAAAGGAGACGGATTAGCGAATGAAGAGCTTACAAAATTAAAAAAGATCCTCATGAAAAATGCCAGATTATTTCAAATGACTATAAAAGATAAAAAAGACGGGTATTGTATGAAGGAGGACTTTCATCTATTTACATTGATAGAGAATGAAATATTTAGTTGGCAATTACAAATTACAATTGACTGTGCTATAGAGGAGCGAATTCATTTGATGATGTTCCTACATCCAGTTGTCATTACAATGACAACAAAGTCTGCATATATTGAATGGCATGGTTATTTCAACAAGAGATGACACTATAGAACCTGCGATTGAGATTGTTCTTCATGAAGCTCCACGCAATATAGAAAGAACAGCAGAAGATGTTCTTATATTCAAAGATATTAAACCGTACTTACAGATAGGTCGGAATTTTGCTGTCGTTAACAGGGAAAACTGGTCGTATAGATTAAATGATATTCCTGGTGATTATGATGGTATGTATTTATATGGTATAGGCATGGAGAATAATTTGGATGAAAGCGATAAGAATATCATAGAAGTGTTAGAAAAAAGAAAGTATGATTCTTATTTCAATAAACGGCTGGTAATTGTTTTGGCAAATACACCAAGGACGGATATTGAAATATGAAAAATACTAAGGGGACTCTACACAATGGCGACATATGTTATTGGTGACATACATAATTCAATAAAAAAACTTGATAAGATGATTAAGTTGATATCACCTACGATACAAGATCAGGTTATTCTTTTAGGAGATCTTTTTGACCGCGGAGGTGCCGACCCTGATCCGATTGGTGTTTACTTTAGAATTTTAGGATCAAACACAAATATAAAATGGATCCGTGGTAATCATGACCAACTTTTGGCAGAGTATATTTATTCTTACTATAGAACTATTCAAAAGAAGCGAAATACTTTGCAACCATACAGGTATAATTCATTTGAGATGCTGAAGGGCAGATTTGTTGAGGTGGACATGCTGAATCTTGCTGATCTGATAATGGGGTTGCCCTTGCAGATTGAAATTGAGATTGAATCAGTGAAATACCTTCTTGCACATGCAATGACATTTGATCCGACACATGGAGTACAGGAAAAAATGTCGTATCTTGAAGGAGTTGAAGAAATGCAGGAGTATTGGGAACATGGTATAAAAGGTTATGTTTCTTTGGTTGGACATCATGATTCTGGTTATCAGTACCGTAATCCTAAAGGGAGATATCTTGATGAAGAGTCAAATTCAATTTGGTTAAATGAACAAGAGAATGTGTACATGATGGATTGTGGATGTGGTCTTCCAAATGGGAGACTCGCGGGTATCTGTCTGGAAACCGGAGAGAGGTTTTATTCATGAGTTTATTAGTTGAAAGGAAGTGGGGTTTATGCAAAAAGTATCTTTTGTGATGGGAGCGACGGCTTCCGGTAAGACACATTTCATAGAACATTTTTTTGCAGATAAAGATGTAGATGTTTTAAATATTTGGGACTATCAGCAAAAGGCATATAAAGAGGCTGGATTCGAGAACATGATGCCTATTGGAGTACAATTTCGATGTTTACTGAAAGCGAATGATATGCTTCTTAAAGATATCCTCGAAAAACTCAAATGTGGGAGAGATGTTGTTGTAGAACAGACATTTTTTAAAGCAAAGCGTCGGATTGTTTATGTTGATGCGATACGAGAATCTGCTAATGCAGAAATTGAAATATATGTTATATGTCCAAGTGACGAGAGATGGCATCAAAATCTTAGGATAAGAAAACTGGAAGAGAATAGTGGTTCTTTTGAGATGAAAGCTGCAGAGATAGAATTTCCGAATCCGATTGAAGGCTTTGATTCCATTTATGAAGTTTCGGATGACGGCGCTAAATTAAGGTTAGATCCGCCTCTGGATGAGCAGTTTCTGATAGGTGCAAGAAAACAGATTGCAGACGAAAAAGAGCGAATAGAAAAAGAAGATGATGAATCAAGGAAACACAAAGCGTTATTGGAGAGCATGAAGACCCGCCTGTTTTGGCACCATTGTGAAGTATGTGGCAAAAAAGAATTCTTGACTGCCGAGGATGCGTTCAATAGAGGATGGGATTACCCGCCGAAAATGGGTTTCTTTGGACTGCTTGGACCTCGGACATGTGGAAATTGCCAAATGACGGATACTTTGTACTGGAAGATACAGACGTCAGGGAAGCTTCCGATAGTCATGGAAGGTGATTTGAATGATAAAGAGCTTACTACTTGGAGACGTATAAAGGGAGAACCGGAGAGTCTCCTTAATGAAGAAAACGAGGAAGTTGACTCATGGGAAAGAAGATAAGAGTGAATGCCAGCAATGAGCCTGCTATGTTCCAATTTTTTAAACAATATGTACATCAAACAGATAAAAATGAGTTTTATTGTGATGGCGAATATGCTTATCCGGATAATCCGGGCGTGGAAGTTGATTTTCAAAACATTCAGCATACATATGAATTATTTTTATTGCTTGGAAATTATTGGGGAGGATGGAACTCAACACCAACTTCAAATGAAATGTATAATGTAGCAAAGGAATGGGAGAGTAGATTTGCTGCTGAAATAATTGAGATGTCATATGACAGTGTAGGTTTTCGGTTTGGGAGAGTGTTATCCGATGCTGAGACAGATGATTTGATCAATGAATGCAAGAATCTTTACGCAAATGCAAATCGTGGTGGTGGATATGAAGAGATGAAAAAGATAATAAAAGAAAAATCGGAACTTCATATCTGGTGGGATTGATTTCTGGAGGTGATTTTTATAGCTACATATGTTATTTCAGATATTCATGGACAATATGATATGTTCATGGAGTTGTTGGACAAGATCAAACTTAAGGAAACGGATACATTGTATATCCTAGGAGATATATGTGATCGGGGACCGCACCCGATAAAGGCACTTAGGAAAATCATGGAAATGCCAAATGTTATATGTTTGGTAGGCAACCATGAACTTATGGCCTTAAAATGCCTGAAATTTCTGATGAAAGAAATTACGAATATATCCATAGAGGAATTGGATAAAGAAATGCTGAATAATTTGGTGACCTGGCAATACAATGGAAGCAAATCAACAATCAATGAGTTTAGTCAATTAGATCCAGAGACCAAACAGGAGGTTATAGATTTTATCAATGAGTTTTGGGTATATGAAGAAGTATCAATTAATAATAAGAACTATCTTCTGGTCCATGCAGGCTTAGGCAACTATTCGCCAGAGAAGGACATAGAGGATTATTCACTTCATGAACTGGTATGGACACAAGCAGATTATAATGTGCGGTATTTTGAAGATACATATGTTATAACAGGTCATACACCGACGCAGACGATTGCAGACAATTCACGCCCCGGTTATATTTATCAGAGAAATAATCATATAGCAATTGATTGTGGAGCGTGTTATTCTGGTGGAAGACTGGCTGCCTTATGTTTGGAAACTGGGGAAGAGTATTATTCAACGCCAAATGTGGTGGAGGGGAGATAAGAACTATGAGCTTTGAAGAAGCGAGACGCAGAGAAGAAAATAGACAAAGAAAAGAACAAGAAATTCGTCTTGTAAAAGAACTTGTAAACAAAGCTGAAGACTATAGAATTGCAAAGAAAATAAGAGAATATATTCAGGCTATGATAGATAGTGGAAATGAAGATATTACTCCAGCGTGGATTGAATGGGCCCGGAAGAAAGCTGACTGGTATGATCCGTCTATAGCGACTGAGGATGAATATCTGGGAAAACGTCAGCACGAAAAAAATGCTGAAGAAAAGGAAAAATCTTTACAAGACAGTATCAGAAAGAGCTGGTATTGGTAAAAATGAATGGAGGCAATTTGATGGATAAAGATCCTTTTAAAGAGTATATAAAACAATCAGAACCGAATAAAAGAGACAAAGGTTACGCCTGGCATACAGCTATCGGACTTCAAGCAGTGGATGGATTAAAGACTTCGAAGTATTTGATTGATACTGCAATAAAGAATATTGAAGGTGATATTTCGATTGATGAAGCGCAGGAACTTCTCAATACGTATTATGAAGAAAATCCAAAAGCAGATACAGAAGACCGTACGGAAGAGGCCGACAAAGTTGCTGTTAGAATAGCAAAAATCTTATCGGAGAAAGCATTTAGTTTTACTCCGAATGAATATATCTCTATTCATAAAAAGTTGTTTGCTGGGATTTATGGACATGCCGGAAAACTGAGAGATTATAATATTACAAAAAAGGAATGGGTGCTGAATGGAGCAACGGTTCTTTATGGAAGTGCATCAGAACTTCGAGCAACTCTGGACTATGATTTTGCAGAGGAAAAGAAGTTTAGCTATAAAAACCTGAGTATGGAAGATATTATTCATCACTTGGCACTCTTTGTATCAAGATTATGGCAGATACATGTATTCGGCGAGGGAAACACACGAACTACAGCAGTATTTTTTATTAAGTATCTTAGAACGCTAGGATTTGATGTAACCAATGATATTTTTGCGGAAAATGCTTGGTATTTTAGAAATGCACTTGTTAGGGCCAATTATAACGATTTGAAAAATGGTGTTCATGAGACAACTGAGTATTTGGAATTGTTTTTAAGAAATTTACTGTTGGATGAAAAGAATGAACTTCATAATCGTTCGATGCACATTAGTGGAAGGTTTAAAGAAACGGATTTTGAAAGTACAAAAGCGGACATTGGGAATACGGAAGCGGACATTGAAAGTCAAAAAGCGAACATTCGAAATAAATTACTTGCTTTTTCGGATATGATTTCAGAAAAAACAATAAATCACACTTTTGAACTGTTTTCAAAATGTGGAAAAGAAGAATATTTCGGCAGAACGATTGTAGAAGATATTACCGGGTTAAAATCAACAAGAGCATCCGAGCTGATAAAACTGTTGGTTGATAGCAAGGTGATCGTATCCGTAACCGGACATGGAAAAGGAAAATATCGGTTTCAATAAAAGTGATCATTGAAAGGGTGTTAATGCCATTCGCAAAACTGCCCTAAACAAATTTGCGGACAGATATATTACCAAAATCGGCAGCAGTATTTATAATGATTTTGCATTATAAAAGTGTTACAAAATATCGGCGTACCCGCCACACGTTTACAAAATCAAACGGTCTGTACGCCATGTCTTAACCTTATGATTGCGGATATTAGCAACCTGTCAAAGGGTGTAAAAACTCAATAACCATGCGGGTTCGCATACTGTTAAAGCGGTGAAAAACGATTCCGCATGTAGAAACTTGCGTTCTCTTAGAGAAGACAAGTGCAACGCACGAAGTCTGAACTTAGAAACGCAGTTGTTCTGGCGAGCAGAGCGAGAGCAGAACTTCCATGAACCTAGTCAAGGAGCGTTAGCGACGCAGAGAAGCATTATCACTGACCATGCGATAGCTGTCCACGATTGGCGAGCACAGAGTGCGAAGACAGAGCGGAACTTCCTTATACTCATTGATAAATAAAATAGCCAGTTTGGCAGGGATATTTAATTACAAATATTGAATATCCCTGCCTTTTATTTTTCTATTTAAGGAGGTGTCAATATGTTAAAGATAAGGCTTCAAGGGACAAAAAATGACATACGCTGGTTTGTACGTTTACTTCAGAGAGATAAGCGATTTGAAGTGAATAATGTTTCGACTTTTTTCGATAATGTTGGAACAGATAAATATAAACGTGTGTATGCAGAAGTATCAAGAAAGAAAAAGGATTCTGGTAAGAAACCAAGTGACGTTATGCAGGTAGAAGAAAAATGCCACTATGTAGGAAGTGGCATGGTGATTCGATAGAAATGGAGGTACAGACTTGAAAGTACAGGAGGGATACCGACTTGGCAGCATTGT
>ULYR01067154.1_pt1 | contig 33590 bp, 41 predicted proteins | sample 1962341 | NCBI WGS metagenome assembly ULYR01 (sample SAMEA4835868, study PRJEB28245) | human gut metagenome | biome: gut microbiome; material: fecal sample | place: Denmark | collected 2008 | reverse complement strand
TTCGGCGCAGCTCGTTCAAGTCGGCGGGCAGTCGCGCGGGGTTGATCTCGCGTTGCAGCTCCACGTCGCCCCGCGGTGTGTGCCACACGGCCACGGGGATGAACAGCCGGTTTTGAGTGTTGCGCATATAGGCAAACACCTCCAATTGCAGATTTTTAAATTTGACGATATATCGTTAATGGTGTAGGGTAGTGTAGGTCTAGACAAACTTTTAAAAATCGAAAAAAAGCTATAGAGAAAAGTTTGTCTGACCCTACACTAACCTACACTCTCGCGGCAGGGTCAGACCTCCGGGGCGGCGGCTGATTTCAAACCGAGGCCGTAAAACCGTACGCCTTTATTCTGCCGCCTACTCTCGTACCCGGCGGCTGTCAGTGCCTGTCGAAACTCGCGGGCGTCCCGTTTGTAGCCCGCCCCTGTAGCTTGGCAGTGCATTGCGTACATCGTGTACAGCTCCTGACTTCCCGCGGTGTAGCTCGGGCCTATACAGCAACAATCTTCGATGAAGTCCTGGAGCCAATCATTTTCGCGGGAGTATTCCGCCAGCGCGGCCCGTGCGGCCTCCGGCGGCTCGATTTTGAAGCCGTTGGCAATGAAGCGCTGTGCCCCTTCGACAATCCAGGACAGCACCGCGCTGCCTGCATTATCATAGAGGTAACTTGCAAAGTCCTTGACTTCACCCTTTGCCCCGCGCAGCTTTGCCTTAAACGGTGCGATTTTTAAGCGGTTCCACGTTCCCCCGTCGCGGCTCCCAACCTTGGGTAAAAAGTTCGTGAACAGCACAAGCGTATGGGAGGGCCAAAACGCTATCGGCTTTCCGTACAGCGGGCGCGCGCTGATCCTGTCCTGGCTGCCGAGTTGTTTGACGGCGGCGCTGTCCAGGCGGGCACCTTCCTCGGTCTCGGCGGCAATCGCCAGGCGCAGGCCGCGCAGCTCGACGGTTTCGGCGTCGTAAGACTTGCCACGGGAAGCAAGCAAAATCTTGGGATTGATGCTTCCTGCATAATCGCCCAGGACGCGGGCCAGCACATTGAACAGGGTACTCTTGCCGTTTCCTCCATCGCCCACCGCCAGCACAATGCCTTCGTTGACTTGCTTACCATATGCCGCCATGCCTGCCAGCTCTTGCAAGTAGCGGGCCATGTCAGCATCACCGCAAGTAATCTGGGCCAGGAAATCCTGCCAGATGTCGGCCCCGGTATCACTGGGGGCCACGCTGGTGATTTTGGTGCAGCGCTCCGCCGGGTCGCTGGGCTGAATCACGCCTGTGCGTAGGTCGATAACCCCGGCGGGGGTGTTCAGCTTGGCCGGGTCGGCGTCCAGCGCGTCCGCGTCAATTTCCAGGTGGACAGCGGCTTCTTTTAACAGGTGGTCGATGCCGGTAGTTTCGCGGCAGTGGGCGACGAACGCCAAAAATTTCTTGGCCTTTAAAAACTGTTCTTGCAGGGGTGCGTCGTTCAGGTCTTTGGCGGCTCCTGCACTGGCTTTTTGAAAAGCCGCCTGCGCGGCCTCCAGCTGTAGTGCGGTGAACTTGTGGGCCAGTTTGCGGGCCTGTCCGTCGCTCTGCTTGAATCGTGCGCCATCCCACACCAACCAGCTTAGGCCTTTGTTATAAAGGACGGTGCCGCTAAAATTCTTGGCAAAAAGTTCGCCCTCCGCGACGTCGGACAGGTCGGATAGTTTGTACAGGATTTCGCCTTGCAGCGCGGGGGCAACGTCCTGGAAGCCCTGGACGGCGTATTCCGCCGGGGTTAAGTAGCCGGGCTGGCTCCAGATGTTCGCTTGTGTAAAAGCAAGCTGGTCTGCCCAGATGCGTTCCAGTTCTGTCTGTGGAAAGCCGCTCTCCAGGTGTTCAGCCTCCCGGTCGTAAGCCTCGCGGGCCTGTTCTACGCCGTCAGGGCCGCACCGCGTCAACACCTGGGTTGCTACCTTGACCATATGGCTGTGACGCTCCCCGGCGGGGATTATGCGCTCCATGCCAGACGATACAGGCAGCACCGCCGGGGAAGTCGCCACGGGTGCGGCCTGCTGTGCTAGAAAGTCGTCGAGCGTCAGAGCGCCGGGCACCGTCTCGCCTTGCGGATTTTCGACACCAAAGATAAAGCGGGCGCGGCCATCACAGCAGGGGTCAAAATAGGGCTGTGATGCAATGGCCTTTTTTATAAAGGCGTCAATTTTGGCACCCGTAAATTGTGAGTTGATAGGAAAGTAGACGTGAAAGCGTGGGGCCGCTGGATACTCGCCTTTGCCATCGTCTTTGACTTTCGGCTTGTTGTGGTGCCTGCTGTAAATGATGTAGTGCCCTACCCCGGGGAAGTCTCGCGCAATGTCGGCGGGGTTGGTGACTTTGCCGCCGTCGGTGTTGTCGACATCGAGAACGATGCACTCCTGCCAGTACCAACTTAGTTTTCCCCGGTGAGCATCTTTGAAAAATCCCGGCGTGTGGTCAAGCTGCGCAATTTTTAGTAAATCGTCCAGCGTGTGGACGGGCCGCTCGTCTGGGTAAAAGGCGTTTTGCTTTTTTCCGCGCACCTTGGCGCAGCACAGCGAAAACGCCTGCACTTCCTGTCCAGTGCTCATGCTTGACCCTCCAAAAACGACATACTATCGGCGAGAAAATATAAATAGTAGTCATCCGGCTGTAAGCCTAGGGCCTGCCCGATCTTGAGCATTTCCCCGGCGGTAAACTCCGCGCGGCCCTGTAGACGGGCAGAAATGGAGCTGTCTCCAAGGCCTGCAATTCGGGCCAGGTCTTTCTGCTTCATGCCGTGCGCCAACATGGCTTGACGCAGTAAAATAAATCGCTTCATCGTTTAAAACCTCCGCTTAAATTTCTTAGTCTGATTCAATCATAACACGATTTCAGAGAAAAAACGGGACAGCTTTTGGGTTTTTCTCATCCCTCTACTAATATTCTAAACCCGTTCCGAAAAAAAATGTGACAAGTTTCGATTCTGCCCTTGTTTTTCTGAAATTCGTGCTCGGCAACTAGAATTGTAGAACTAAAGTGCAAAAAAATCACGGTTGATTTTAGCAGAATAAGGCAGGTTATTGCGGCGTATTTTGCAGTTGCGGCTTGACTTTGCTGCCCGTTCGAGGCAGACTAAAATCACGCTTTGGTGGGGTGCGGTCAAGCTGCAAAATAGCTCCTGCCGGGGGTGCGGTTTGACCACACTTTTGACCGCACTTCTGATTCACGCCCCGCAAATTAAAATCCCCCATCCAGTAAAAAATACGTGGATAGGGGATTTTTTAAACCGTATTAGTCGGGATTTTGGCAGGATAGGGCGGCATGAAGTCGTTCGAATCCACCAGCTCCCACCAAAAGGCTGTGACAAAAATGTTGTCATAGCCTTTTTCATTTGTTGTATCGCAGAAAATCGGCACCCCTGTTGCCCGATTTTCAAAGTGCGTTTTACAGTGTTGTCCAACCGTTTTCGGGCGGTTGGGCTTTTTTGTTTGCGGGTTTTGATCGCGTGCTCTCTTCCCTACGGTCAGATTTCCAACTTTTTTCAAGGAAATTTTCGATTTTTTCTACTGTTTTCAGAATGTTTTCAATTTTCCCGCAGCCAATTTCCCGTTGGCTGCGGGGATTTTTTGGCTTTTCCGACAGTTTTCAGTTTGTTTTCAATTTTTCCATTTTCTACCTATCTGCCAACGTGCCAATGTTGGTTATGCCCGAAAATGCAGCGTTTTGTGCCGAGAGGTTTAGTGGTTCTTGTGAATAGCTATTGAGCCGCCTTTCGGGTATGTTGTATGTGACAAAAAGAGTGTCACAGCGACAAACTCGGAGGAAAAGCCATGCCACAAGTCCAAGTTATCCAACCAATCCAGCAACAGCCAAAGCGCCTGCGCGTGGCGGCTTATGCCCGCGTCAGCAGCGATTCCGCTCACCAGCTTAACTCGCTATCCGTTCAGGTGGATTACTACACCCACCTGATACAGGAAAACCCACAATGGGAATTTGCAGGAATCTACACGGACGAGGGCATCACCGGCACCAGCACCAAGCACCGTGAGCAGTTCAACCGCCTGATGGATGACTGCCGTGCCGGGTTGATCGACCGTGTGCTGGTCAAATCGGCATCCCGATTTGCCCGCAACACAGCGGATGCGCTAACCGCAGTTCGTAAGCTGAAAAGCCTTGGCGTTACAGTAGCCTTTGAAAAAGAGGGCTTCGACACCGAAACCGCTAACGGCGAAATGCTGCTGAGCATGATCTGCGCCGTGGCACAGGAAGAATCGCTGTCCATCTCACAGAATATGAAATGGGGTATCCATAAGAGGATGCAGAATGGAACCTATGTAAACGCATCTACGCCGTTTGGATACCACCAGGAAGATCACAAACTGGTTCCTTGCGAGTCAGAAGCTGTTACTGTCCGCTTTATTTATGCGCAGTATCTGGCGGGCAAAAGCATTGCCGCCATTACACGGCAGCTTAATGAACAGTTCCCTCAAAAGGATGTTTCGTGGAATGCCCCCGCGGTACAGAGCATCCTTACCAATGAGAAGTACCGTGGGGATACTTGCTTCCAGAAACGCTATACAACGGATGTTCTGCCGCTGCAAAAGAAGAGAAACCACGGTGAGCGACCGCAATACTATATGCAGGAAAGCCACCTTGCAATCATTGCCCCGGCGGACTTTGAAAAGGTTCAAGCGTTGCTGTCCCAGAAAAGATCTGCCCGTTCCCCTATGCAACGGTATCCGCTTACCAAGATGGCTGTTTGCGCATCCTGCGGAAAAATGCTCTACCCCAAGACTCGTGCAAATGGGATGCGAGTCTGGAACTGCAAAACCCACTTTGAGGATTCATCAAAATGCCCCATAAAGCCTATTCCTGAAGCAGAGCTTTATGGGGCATTTTTGTTGATGTACAGTAAAATTTATACAAATTGGGATTCGCTTCTTCTACCGATTCAAACAGATTTGCAGCAAATGCAAAGGATCAAACAGCAGAAAAGTGAGGAAAACAACAAAATAAATTCGGAAATTTTACGTTTATCCAAGCAGCTGCACAACCTGGCGCGAATCCATACGCAGGGTAGTATTGAGGAGCCGTTGTACCAAGAACGGCGAAGCCGAATAGAACAGCAGCTTATCGAAAAGAAAGCACAGCTGACACTTTTCAATGAAAATGGGCATATCGAAAAAGTGCTCCAGCAAACGAAGCAGACCATACGTTATCTCCAAAATCATGTGCCACCCATAGAGTTTACGGAAGAAGCCTTGCGGATGTTGGTAAAGAAGATTCTTGTTGACAAGGATGGCTTTACATTTGTATTAAATAATGGTTTGCAATTGAGAGAGGAACGAAAAGTAGTATGAAAAAGCGTTACCTTCCATTCGGGTATGTGATTTGCGGCGGCGAAATGAGAGTGGATGCAGAGCAGGCAAAAATTGTCTGCGGCATTTTTGAAGCCTATATTGCGGGAAACACCCTGCAAGAAATCGCGGAAGCTATGACGGCGCAGCAAATTCCTTACCGCCCCGATGAGATTGCTTGGGACAAGAACAGCGTTCGCCGGATTCTTACCAATGCTGACTACTGCGGCACAGGCAAGTATCCCTTACTCATCACAAAGGAAAAGTTTCAGAAAGCCGAGCAGATTCGCCTTTCCAAGAAGGCAGACTACTCCGATGTGCTTGCGCCTTTTCGTAAAGATATGCGGTGCGGGGATTGTGGTGCGAAGCTGTATTGGCACGGGAAAAGTAAACAATGGCTTTGCCGCCAATGCGGGATGTGGAGCATACCGATAGAAGAAGCCGCATTATCCGCAGGTATCTCGAAAAAGCTGCAACGGATACAGGAAAATCCATTGCAAGTTAGGGCACCCAAGGGAACTTCGGTGCGGTCAATAGAATCTGCCTGTTTGGACCAAAAGATACGGCAAACGATGGCAGCAGACACAGCAGACGAAGATACTCTCATTGAGATGATCCTGCGCCGAACGGAAATCCAGTATACATTTTGCGCTGCGGGTGATACAGACCCAATCACGCGGCGCATTCAAAAAGCATGTGCTGAAACGGCACCAGTAGAGGAATTCCCCATAATGCTCTACCATGACATCGTCGAAAAGGTAATACTGCACAGAGATGCACAGATCGAGCTGGAACTGAAAAATGGCCAGGTGCTATAAGGGAGAAAGTCATGAGTGACGTAAAGATTATTGAAATTCCTGCGACCTATCAAGCAAAGGGTACTACTTTACAAAATAAGCGGAAGCTGCGCGTTGCCGCCTATTGCCGTGTCAGCACAGAGGAAGAAGAACAGCAAGGCAGTTTTGAGATCCAGAAGCTGTTCTATACCGATAAAATCGAATCCAACCCGGAATGGACAATGGCAGGCATTTATGCAGATGATGGCATATCTGGCGTGCACACCCAGAAACGCGATGATTTCAACAGGATGATTCAGGATTGCAAGAAGCGAAAAATTGACTTGATACTTACAAAGTCTATCTCTCGCTTTGCCCGCAACACGCTGGACAGTATCCAGTATGTCCGAATGCTAAAACAGCTTGGCATCACGGTGATTTTTGAAAAAGAAAGTATCAATACCAGCACAATGAATTCGGAGATGATCTTGACCGTACTAAGTGCCTTTGCCCAGGCCGAAAGCGAGTCCATTTCCCAGAATGTGGCCCGCGGCAAGCGCATGGGATTTAGACAGGGAAAGTTTCCTTTTCCTTATAGCCAGATGCTTGGCTACCGAAAAGGTGCTGATGGCAAGCCGGAAATTATCCCAGAGCAGGCAGAAGTGATCCGGCTGATTTATAACAGCTATCTGCAAGGTGATAGCCTGCAAAATATCAAGAAGAAGTTGGAGACTATCGGAGCAGTTACCGTGCGTGGAAAAGCTACCTGGTCATCACAGGCGATTCTACGAATCCTTCAGAACGAAAAATATTGCGGTGATGTGCTGCTGCAAAAGACATTTACCGAGGGCGTACTGACAGGCTTCCAAAAGAAAAATACTGGACAGCTTCCGCAATATTATATAGAGAATCATCACGAGGGAATCGTAACTAAACAGGTGTTCCGCGAAGTGCAAGCAGAAATTGCCAAGCGCCAGAGTAAGAACCCCGCCAACATACGAAAAAAGAAAAAAGGACGATACAACAGCAAGTATGCATTATCCGGGCGGCTGGTTTGCGGTGAATGCGGCAGCAGCTATAAACGAGTCACCTGGGATATTCACGGCCACAAAGAGGTGGTCTGGCGGTGTGCAAGCCGGGCAGCCTATGGTACGAAATTTTGCAAGCATTCACCGTCTATCCCGGAAGAAGAACTGCATGAAGCAATTTTGAAAGCCATTCAAGAACTGGCCGACAATTTTACCGCCGAAGTTTCGTTACAGCTAAATGGCATTTTACAACAAATCGAACAAGGTGAGAACTCAGGTACATCCCTGCAAGCGCAGCTGGAACAGGCACAGCAGGAGTTCGACCGCCTACTGGAACTGTCATTGGACTTGGATGAGCAGACGCCGTTTTTAGATACCGCCTGCCAGGCTGCATCCCAGTTGCCCTCAAACACATTGCGCATGAAGTCAATCACGCCCTTCAGCGCCAGCAGGCCGATGTTCAGCACATCTGCAATGACACCGATCGTGTTTGTGACAATGCCGCTGACCGCAGTGCAGACGGTTGTGATGGTGGGGCCAAAGGTGGTCAGCAGCCAGTTTGCCACCGGCAGCAGCAGATTGTCCCACAGGGCTTTCAGCAGCTCGGCCACAAAGTTGATGGCATCACCGACCACAGCGATCAGGTTCGCCGCCAGAGGGGCCAGGTGGTCATCCCACAGGGCCTGCAGCTGGGCGACAATTGCGCTCAAAATGGGCGAAACCACTTCCAGCCAAAGCCGCTCGACAAAGTCCATCACTTCCTGGAACCACTCAACCATCATGGTAAATACCGGCGAAATGTAAGTGGTCCAGGCGCTATTAAAGGCGGTGGAAATGTCTGTCCAGGCCGTCAGCAGCAAATCCAGCACAGGAATGATAATATTCTGGATCGCATCGACCGCAATTGTCGAGAAGGTTTCAAAGGCAGCTGCGCCCATGCGGATCAGGCTCGAAACAACATCCCCCACAACAGGGGCCAGAATCAGGCTGAACCCGTTGATAATACCGGGGATAAAAGTGTCCAGCAGGTACGAAAGCAGCGGTTTCAGGCCGTTGTCCCACAGGTTTTGTGCAGCAGCCTGGATGCCGGGCCATACGTCCATAGCGGCCTGTCTGATCTGCTCCCAGGCAGCTTTCCAGGCGGCCACGCTGGGGGCCAGACGGGCAAGAAACGCATCCCAGAAATTGCTCAGGCGGCCCATCAGGTCCTTCAAGGGGTTCTGGGCCTGCTCAAAATCATAGGCAAGGCCGCTGCCTGCACCACCCCCGCCACCTCCGGTATCATCGTCGGTGTCTTCTTCCTGCTGCTTGTTCAGCACATTCAGCTCATCAAAGGCAGCCAGTTCACCGGCGGCCTTTTTGGCTTCCTTCCCGGCATCTTTGATCTTTTTGGCGGTAGAACCTGCCGCACTGCCAACAGAGTTGATGCCCTGAGCTGCGCTTTTCATGCCGGAGATGCTTTTGCCGGTCAGGAAGGAGATCAGCCGAACAATGCCGTTCAGCAGGCTGGTCAACAGATTCATAATCCAGGTGATGGCCGGGGCCAGTGCCGAGGCCAGCCCGGCAGCAGCCGTAGAGGCCGCACCTTTCAAGCGGGCAAAGGCCGTGCTGACACCATCCGTTTTGACGATGGCGCTGCCCAGCCCGCTGACCATCGTGCGCAGCGCAGAGGAGATCAGGTTGAAGACCAGCACACCGGCAACGATGCTTTTCAATCGGGTTCCAAATTTGCCCATGGCACTGCTGGCCTGCTGCAGGCGGTTGTCAGCGTTATTGCTGCCATCTGCAAGTGCGTTTGTCGCAGCACTTTCCTTCTCGGCAGCTGCCCGCTTTTGGGCTGCGGTTGCAGCCTTTTCCTGTGCCGCAACGGCCTTTTGGGTCTCAGCCACAATGCGCTCCGCGTGTTGGGTCGCACTTTCGTCCATAGAGCCATAGGCCTTGTTTTGGCGGGCTTCGATTTTCGCGAAGTCCTTTTCTATGGCGGCAGTCTGTTTATTGAAATATGCCTGCATTGAATCATCGGCGGCCAACATATCCACCGCGTTCGCCTGCTGGGCCGCCGCTGTCTGCTCCTGCTGTAACTGGGCTGTCAAGGTCTGATGTTGGGTCGTCAAGGCCTGCACCGTTTGCTGCTGGCTGCGGTAAGAAGCGTCGATTTGCTGAACCTTGGCCATTTGGTCCTCATACTGGGCACTTAATTTATCGCTTAGTGCCACATCAGCTTCACTAACAACACCGTACTTGGAATGATGCCCTGCATCAAGTCGGGCATTGACTTCCTCAAGGGCCTGTGCGGTTTCCTTAGCTTTCTGCCGGGCAGCTTCCAGATCATCCCGCAGATTGTTCCGCTTAGTAGTGGCCGAGGATAGGGACTTTTCAATGCTGCCGATCTTTTGCGTTGTGCGCTTGATCTGTGCCTCCAGCGCATTCAAATCGGCGATGGCGCTCTTTTTGTCCAAGCGCACATCGATAATAACCGAACCGTCTGCTGCCATACTGCACCACTCCTTTCCTTGGTTTTATATTGTTTATCCGTCCAGCTCTGCCAGCAGGCGGTCCTTTTCCGCCTGCTCCTCGGCGCTTCTGGCCGAAGAAAGCCGAATCAGTTCTTCATTCTCGCGGGCAAATTCCTGTTCGTGCTTTTCCAGCCGTTTTCCCTTGGCTCGTTTGGCGCGGATATTCACCACCTCGGAAAACAGGCCGCGCCCTATACCGTGGAAAGCCCCAATGAACTCCCACCAGTGGAGATAGGGACAGCGGCGGCAGCTGTATCCCAGTATCTTATCGATAGCCGGGGCAATCAGCCCTGCATCCTTTTCCCAGTCCACAAGCCGGGGCTTGGGCAGTTGGTGCTCCGGCAGCGGTTCGCCGCAGTTCACAAACACCATAGCTGCCGTAAAGGCAGCCTGGGCATCGGGTAGCTGTTCCCAATCCGGGAATAAAATTTGCAGGCAGACAGAAAGCTGCTCCGCCTGTGTCAGTTCTTGGTCGGACAATGCGGCCAGTGCGTCCAGCACTGCCCGGAAATCGGACCGTACAACAAAAGGCTGCCCGTTCACATCCACTGTGACGGGCAGATCCCAAGCACTCATATCTGCTGGCCGGGGGCAAGGCCGACCCGTTTGTCGCGGTATTTTTCCAACCGCTGCGCCTTGCGGGCGTTGCTGGCGGCCACGGCTTTGCCGGTAGCATCCTCGAAGATGGGAATGACCGCTTCCATAACCTTTTCCAGTACCAGTTCGCCATCCTCGCACAGCGCCAGGCTGGACATGCCGCCAAAAAATACCGGCGAGACCTCGGCTCCAAAGGCATAGTCAAGCTGTTCCTTGATGGCCTTGTCCACGGCGATCATAGTGTCAGGGTTGGCATCGACCCCGGCATCCTGTACCATAGCCTCGATTTTACGCCGGGCTTCTTCAAAACGGCCCATCAGTCCGGCATCCGCCAGATTAAGGCGCACAGTGCCCAGTACGGTGCCGTCCGCATCGGTTACGTCGTAGCTTTTATAACCACGGTCGATTCTGATTTCCATGCTCGGCGCTCCTTATTCTGCAGTAAAGGTGTTAGTGGCGGGATTAAAGGTGCCCTTGCTTTTAACGCCCGTGTAATGGACATTGAACGGGATCTGATAGCCGGTGGTGTCGCCGCCGTAGCTGACGATTTCGATGTAGCACTCTTCCTTGACGGCGGGATAGGCCCCGGCGCTGTCTTTATCCCAAAGCTTAACTTCCACGATGTCGGTCTTCAGGTCGTCCAGCACCATGTCACCGTCGATGATAGCCTGCAGCTTAGTGAACAGGGCATCGCCTTCCTCGGCGTAGTAGGGGCTGACCTCACCCTGCTTCTGGTAGCTGTCGATGGTAACAGAGGTCTGGCCCAGGATGTTGGATTTCTTCTCCACATTGGCCGACAGTTCCGGGCTGTACTCTTCCAGGTCCTTGCCCAGACGGATATAGTCATCCTTGCCGGTAGAATCGCTGGCGAAGTGCGCGTTCAGGTAATGCGCCATGTATTTGCGCTGAATTTTCATAGTCGATTACTCCATTTCGTAATGTTTCCAAAAGGTTGCGGCCAGCCGGACCATATACATGGCGGTGCCTGTCAGTTCTGCATCATACAGCGCGCCATTCTCGGCGCGCAGACGTTCACGATGCTGGTCGATGTTGCCGAAAGTTGGTGCCTTGCGCAGAACACTCTGTTCCTGTACCCACTGCTGGAAGTCCATCACCCAGTCGGCGTTGATCTGGGCACCCTCAGTATCGCCGGGGGCTTTGGCAAAAACGACGTACAAAGCAAAATTGTACTGGTTCTGGACCGTAACCTGGCCCAGCAGATTCTCGGTACGTTCCACCTCTACCATCCCGGCCGGGAATACCCCGAAGCATCCCGGCAGCTGGTCGGTATAGTCTACCTGGTAGCTTGTAAGTTCACCGGCGCGGGGATAGGTCTCCAGCCACGCCTGCAGGCGTTCAAGGTCTGTCATTTCCCTCTCCTTGCGATGTACCGCTGCAAGTCTGCAGTCAGGGCTTCACCTTCAGCAGCAACAAGCGCCCGGTCCCAGTGCGAACCGGCCTGCGGATTTTTGATTTTGGTATAGTGCATCGGTTTGCCCTCGGCCGTCATTCCGTCAAACAACCGCTTGGCATAGACGGTATCGGTCACGATGTACGGCTCATGGATGTCCGTCTGCGCGATGGTCAGCTTGATGGTAGCGCCCGTGCGATAGGGCATATACTTTTGGATGCGCCGCAGCACATTCTTGGTATGGAACTGCTGCACCGGGCCATTCAGGCCAAAACCCTTGCTTTCCAGCAGCTGCTCGGCGCGGGGCAAATCAATTTTGCCTTCAAAAACAATCTTCATGTCCCGGCCTCCACATGGCAGGGCTGTCCGTGCCAGTATTTCTGCTCCACCCAGGAAACAGTGGTCACATCATAGCTGCTGGGCAGCAGTCTGGCCCAGGCTTCGCGGTCAGGAACTTCCGGCCCGATGCCCGCAACCACCCGGTCGCCGGGCTGCAGCACATAGGTGCCTTCCACTCCCACATCGGCTGCGGGGCTTACCCTGGCACCAGCTTTCTGGGGGATAATCAGCAGATACCCGCCCGTGTGCTGCACACCGCTTTTGGTGATTTCTACATTCGGGCGTGTCTCATAGTACACGCCCTGCAATACCACGCGGCGGCACGAAAAAGGATTGAACACTGTATGGTAAACAGTAACCGTTCTGTCACAATGCGGATAGTGCAAGGGCTGATCCCTTGCATAATATTTGAACATATCAGCACCCCCTGTAGATGGTTGCATACAGCTGCACACAGCGATAATACTCTGCTGCCCGTGCTGCCGGGCTGGTGTCCGGCGCAGGTACTGCAGCGCGGTTTTCGCTCACACTTCCAATACTTACGCTCTGTACTGCGCCGTTTCCGGCCTCCAGCTGCGCATAAGCATACATGGCATCTGCAATGGCGCAAACAGCCATAGGTCGGGCATCATCCGTTTCATAACTTACGGTATAGATGCGCTCATAGCGGCGCAGTTGGGCATCTGCATCACGCTCAAACTCCGGCCATTCCCGCCCGGGAATCGCGGTGCCGCCATATTCGTCAGAATAGAAACGGTAATCCAGCATGGGTTACTCCTTGCTGTTTTTCTTGCCAGTACGCTTGCTGGCGGGTTTGTCCGTATCAGTAACTTCACTTCCCGCAGCCTCAGCAGGGGGCGCGGCAACGGCATCAGGGAGGGCCGGGGCTTTTTCCTTTTCAGGCGGAATATAACCGATCACACTCATCTCATGCTACCTCCATTAGGCCACGGGCTTATGGCTGGCGTACACACCGGCCACCTTGTTTTCGTAGACATCCGCCAGCGAAAGCAGGCGATAGCCGAAGATGTAACCATCGCTGTCGTTGTTGTACTCCGGGGTGATAATCTTCGGCGCGGCATGCTTGGTGTACTGGATCAGGGCACCCTTATGGATAACCATAAAGTTCAGATCAGCGGCACCGGTAGCCTTGGTGTAACCGCCCTTGCTCTCGCTGTCTTTGCCGGACAGCTGCTTGATGGCCGTGTAGAAGCGGCCCTGCGGCACCTTCACAATGCCGGCGAAATCACTCAGGACTTCACGGCTCTTGGTGGTGTCCATGTCCTTTACTGCCTGGAGCAGTGCCGGGGTGATGAACAGATAGCGGTCGGTGTTGGGGACTTCCGCGTCATCCATGGCAGAGCATGCGGCGCTGATTGCCTTGATAACGGCAGGGCCGTCCGCAAGGGTCTCTTCCTTCTTGGTGGCACCGTCCGCGCCGCAGTAGGCGGCAAAACGGAAAGCATCAACCTCCGGCACCACCATCGTGCGGATAAACTCTGCAGACAGCTTGCCAAAAGCAAGCCCTGCCGTCTCCAGATCATCCGCCACATCCACAACAAATTTGCGGCCACGGTCGAAGTTGGCCTTAACGGTCTCGTTCTCCATCGTCACGCTGCCCTGAGCATAACCGTTGTTGCGGTCATAGGCACCCAGGCCGTCCATGCTCATCTTGGGGATGATGAACTCCCCGGCGTTGGCACCTTCTTTCAGCTCGGCACCATCGCTATCCAGCACACTGGTCAGGGCGGCAAGCTTGTACACTTCGTCCAGCTTGGGGACATAGCTCTTTGCGAGTTCGATTGCATTTGCCATAGTAGGTATCTCCTTTTCTTATTTTGTGGGCAGGCCCATGGCCTTGCGCATTGCGGTGTCGGCATCTTTGCCGCCGATCATGGTCGTGCTGCCGGTGCCTGTTGCCAGCGGCGGCGGGGTCGGCGCGGTGTCGAACATGTAACCGTTGTCTTTCTGCACAGCAGTCAGGGCAGCGGCAATGTCCTTGTCCGGGTCTTTGCTGGTGCGCAGCGCATCCAGGTCCAGCAGGGCGCGGATGGCCTTGCCATTGCGGCCACGGGCGGCGGTGATAGCATGATCCAGTTTTGCATCAAACTGGAAGGCTGCCACACGGGCATCCGCATCTTTTTCGGCCTGTTCCGCTTTAGCCTGCCAGTCTGCAGCACTTTTGCGCAGCCCCTCGATGTCCATGCCCTTGTACTCTTCCAGTTCCTTGTTGGCGGCAGCCAACTGTTCAGCCGTGCCGCGCTGGGCCTCTTTGGCAGCGTTAAAATCGGCTTTGGCAACAAAGCCCTTGCCGATTTCCGCGCTGATTTGTTTGTCGATTTCCTCGTTGTAGCCATCGCCAAGGATAGCCTTCAACCATTCAAGCATAGGGGTCTCCTTCATCTTCAGTGTCCATCGTGCCGCTGTCCTTTTTATTCCGGCCAGTCCCGGTATCGCGGCGCTCTGCTTCATCCCGCAGAGCCAGGGTATAACAAAAGTCCCTTGCGGGGCTGTGTTTCTTATTCAGCCGGTCTCTCGGCAGATGTGGGTGCGGGTCAGGCCGCAGCTGGGGGATTCGGTAGCCGGTCATGCGGCGGTCAGGCAGACGGTTTCGGCACGGGCACTTTTTGCAAATGATCTTTCTTTTTTGGTGTCGCCGCCAGCCAAATGCCTCACACAGCAGTTCTTTGAAATCCTCAAAAGCCTGCCGCAAGTCATCAAAACAGGCAATAGTTCCCGAAACCGGGGCATAAACACAGGTCATAAAGCACCTCGTTTAAAAATTTTAGGCACGAAAAAAGCACCGCTTAAAGGCGGTGCAAATACTGTTTATAAGGTGTTTAAAGGGGTTTGGCGTTTTTGAGCAATTCTTTCATAAAGGCATCGTGCTCTGCTTCCAGTTCGGCCAGCGGGCGCGGCGGGGGTTTGCTGGGGTCAAAGGCAACGCGCTCATCTTCCTCTGTCCAGTTGCCTGTTGCTTTAAGCAGATAAATGGAATCTGTAGTAGCGCTGCGATCCGGGTCTGGTGTCCAATCAAAAAAGTCTGGCTCCGGGTCATCCTCGGTATAAGGCCAACCGCGGGTAAGGTCTGCTCGCCATTTTGCGATTTCCTCAGGCGTTGGAGGATTATCCCGAAAATACGAGTCCATGCTTAGCACCATCCCTTCGCAGCTCTTCAGCAAAAGCAATGCGTTGTGCAAGGATCGTTTCTGAATCCTCGCCGCCACCCTTATAAAGAGGATATTTTTTCCTTAAGCGCCTAAACCATTCGTCAGCACTTTGGGTTGAATAGCCAAAGGTCTTTTCGCATGTATACAGCGCTCCGGCATTGCCCACAGCGCCGATACCCTTCATCAGGGGGCGCTTGATAAGCTGCTGTATATCCTCTGGGCTAAGTATACCATTGCTTGGATGGTTATGTAAAGAGTAGTACGGTACGTTTAGGTCCTGCGGCTTTACAGTCATCTTTGTTTGCCCGCCTACAAAGTACCCGGTGCTTTTACCGTCAACAGTAAAGTTAACCATGGCCTCTGTCCCAACAGGCAAATCTTTCACCTTTTCCAGCACACCTTTGGCATATTCCTGTGCCAGCCCATTGACCTTGTTGGAAACGCCCTGGAAAAACGGCTTCGGCACCGCCTGGATGCGCTCATCCGTTACACTGTACAGGGTATGCCCAGCAATCTCAACATCGTGCAGCTGTTCCGGCGCAGCCTTTTTGTAACTCCACACGGCCTTACTGGCTTCACTTCGGCCAAACCCGGCAACCTGTAGCCGCTCGGTCCGGGTGGGCAGGCCCGCAGCCTTACAAAATTTTCGGTACTCGCTCTGCACTACGCGCAGCTTGACCTGGTGCTTTTGCAAATCTGGGCTGTCGGTTTCCCGGTCGGCCAAAATTTGCCGTTTGATAAGGCGTATGCCGTTTTCAAGGCGGCTTTGTTCTTGCCCTGCCTCATACAGCGTGTACTGCCTCCCGTTGTAGGTAATGCCCTGGGCATTGTTGTCTTTAAACTTTTGCAGCTGGGCGTCGGTGTACTGCGGCTCACTCACGCCCAAAATAATAGGGCTGGCCGTGTGCCCGCAGTTCAGGTGGCCGATGCGGCGTTGCAGGCTGTCGTTCAGGGCCTCGTACTCAGCATCACTGTATTGCCGTCCCTGTATCGGTTCGTGGTCTGGCGCACAGGCTGCATGGGCGCTGATTTCCCAGCCATCACACCCCAGGGCATCGTGGTCAGCCTGCTGGACTTCATCGTCCAACTGCCCCAGCTGGTCCATAAGGTATCGGCGGCAGGCATATTCAATGCCCACGCTGCGGCCGCTCTTCTGCTCGATCGTCCGCAAGCCGCGCTTGGCCAGCGGGGTCACAGCACGGCGGATAGCCGTATCAAGATCCAAGCTGCCCGTGGCAACCTGGCGGAAAGCAAAATCCATGGCCTTTTTGTATGCCGTCTGCAACGGCAGCACCTTGCCCTCCGGCGTGTCTGCCCACAGATCGCGCAGCATTTCAGCTGTTTTAGCCTTACTCATACGCTCGTAGCCCTCGGTCATCTGCCGCAGGCTGCCGTTCTCATCCAAGGTCAGGCTTTTATCTGCCACATACTCAAACAGGCTGTTGATGACTTCCTCGTTGATGTCCAACTGCTTGGCTACTGCCTTTTCAATAGCCGATTTGCTTTCGCCCAGCGCTTGGGCGCGGTAGATCTGGTACTCTGCCGTATCGGTGATGGCCCCGGCTTTCTTGATGCGCCTGCTCACATCCCGTATCAGCTCATCAATGCAGGGCTGTGTCATGGCAAGGGCAGCATCGCTCAAACCGGCACGCTGTTCAGCGGTCAAGGATGTTCACCTCAACTTTCCAGTTCGCTAAGCTCCGGCATGTAATTCTTGCGGATCTCTGCAAGGTCGGATTCGGTCCCGCAAGGCAGGTCGAATTTCCAGGCCAAAGCCAGTTCAGGCTTTAGCAGGCCCATTTCCACCATTTCCTTGCGTTCGGCCCATTCCTGGTCAGCATCGTACAAAACACCATTGCCCCAGGTCACGGTCAGCTCATCCGGGTCCCAGCCTGTGGCATCACACAGGTGGTAGGCTTGCCCAATCTGGTCACCAAGCCGCAATGCTGCTTGCAGCGCATCATAATAAAGGTGCTGGAACTCGATAATCGATAGGCTGTAATCACCGGCGCTGGAGTTGATCTCGGTGGCTGTTTTGCTTACCGCCTCGGCATCCGATAGGATACCGCGCTTGATGCCCAGCAGATTTTCAATGGCTTTCAAGTAGGTTTGCCGCCGTGATTCATAGCTTTCATTGCGCAGCACAGGGGCAAACGGCGTGATGCCAAGACTTTGTTCATTGCCGTCAAGGCCGACAAACACGTCATCTGTCAGCGCCTTTTGGCCGCCGCTGGTGTGCAGCAGATCGGCACTTGCCACAACGCGCATCCGGCCAAGCTCAAATTCCCGGCTCAACTGCAATTCGTTCTGGTTGATGCGGTGGATCAGCCCCATGGCAGGCTCGTAGACAGAAACGCCGTCCGCACTTCCGTCTACACAGTTGGTAATAGGCATCCGCAGAAATACCATGCCGATGCCATCGATCGGCGCGGAAAAGGTGAACACCTCCGGCAGCTCTGCATACTGGGGCAGGCTGTCCAGCGGAACGAACCGCCCCAAGGTGCTTTTGTTGTCCGAGCAGTACAGCCGGTAGCTGACGGTCAGATGTAGCCCATCCGTTGTGCGCCGCTCCACCAGCGTAAAAAAGCGATGGTCTGCCGATACGGATTTCTCGCACAGCGCCACATCAGTCGGCACACCATCCGCGCCGCGTCCCAAAACAATGACCGAATCACGGCCCACGACTTGCCAGCGTACTGCACCGCCTGCCATGGGCACCGGCTTGGCCCATGCCTCGCCGCCAACCATGGCCTGTGTCATCAGAGGGCCTTTTATCGCATCAAAAGCGCTGCGCACCTCGTCAAGGTATTGCAATTTCCCGCTGTTTGTGTGCTGTAAGCTGCTGTCATACTCGCCAAAGGTGGCCTTGCACAGCTTATTCACAATGGCATAGGGCAGCCGTTGGCACGGGTCTTCCATCTTGGTCGGCTCACGGCCATACCAGGCGGCATACCATTCCTCAATGGCTTGTTTCATGGCGCTGCTGGTCACATCGCTCATGCCCAGGGCTTCTTCAATATTTGCAATTGCGTTGCTTGTCAGGGCGCGGATCAGTGCGACCATGCCGTTTTCCTCCTACTTGGATAGCATTCCTGAAGCATCTTGGCCACAGGCAGTAATCAGCGGCCGCCCGCCAGGGGCAGCCGCTGCATGGGTCAGGTCTTTTCTTTTGCTTCTTTTTCACGGCCTTCAACCACTACGGTCGGCCTCGTACAGCGCAGCGCATATTCCAGCCCGGAAATATAACTCTGCTGCCGGTCGATTGTCCGTTGCAGTTCCTCCATCTTTTTTGTGGTCTTTTCCAGTTCGACCACCAGCGTTTCATAGGCATATCGCGGCAAAAAGCGGTCAATAAGCCATTTCTTAAATTGTTTCATCAAGCCCCCCGGCGCATCCAGATGCGGTTCAGCGCATAGCGCACAGCATCAATGTGGTGGTTATCGGCATCCACATAGCCGGGCAGCACCTCGCCATCCCGGCCGGTTTCATATTCGTATTCGCTGAACTCCTTAGCAGTATCCGGGCATCTGCGCGGGTCAATAACAATGGCGTTTAAGCCTTGCAGCCATTTCATGCTGGCATTTACACTGCCGGGGCCTTTTACAGCTTCCCGGCAGCGCACACCAAACGCCCGATAGTCTGCACAGGATTTCATTTCGGCGGAATCGGCGGTCACGCTCTCCCACGATTCAATGCGCTGCATAACCATCTTGGCGGTTTCCTCATTGCTGGTACGCAGGCGGGTCAGTTCATCAAAGATATACAGGGTCTTGCGGGCCGCATCGTAGTGACAGCGGTTGAACGCCCACGGGTCAGGGTACCAGCCCCAGTCAACGCCGTTTTCAATGGTATCAAAGTTCTTGATGGCTTTGTTGGAGATTGGCTCCAGCTGCAGATTTTCAAACACCTGTGTACCGCTGCCTACCGCTTCGCCCAGATATTCATGCCGGTACTTGGTGGGCTTGGTTTCCTTGATGTACTCTGCCTGGGCCAAAAATTTGGGGCCGAGCCAGGCGGCCGGTGCCTCCAAATAGGTAGAATGGTGGATATGTTTGCCCTTGCGTTCCTCGCGGGCATAGCGGTTTGCCCAGTTGCGAGAGGCTGCAGGCGGGTTGAAGCTGATAAAGGTCAGGCCAAATTCGCCGCCGCGCAGGGCGGATTGCTGCACATTGCGCACAGCTTCCTCACCGCCCTTGATCTGATCGGCTTCCTCAAACCACAAGATGCCAATGTATCCAAACGGCAGCTTGATGGATTTGATTTTCTGCGGGTCATCCAATCCACGGAACAAAATGCGCTGCCCCGTAGGCAGATAGGTGCATTGCAGCGGGCTTTGTGTGCAGCGGAACTTGGTGGTAAGCCCCAGCTTGTCGATGGCCCAAAGGATTTGTGCATACACGCTGTCCCGCATCGTGTCGCCGACCTGGCGCGTCACCAGTGCATGGCAATCCGGGTGCTTTAAAAGCTGCTGTACCAGTTCCACACTGACATACGAACTTTTCAGGCTGGCACGACCGCCGGCTTCAACGGCTTCGTCGATGATCCCCATGTTGATGAGCCGGTGGGTCTCGTAGAACGCCGGACCGATAATGTCGGATAGGCGCACCTGCTTTTTAGCCGATGTCATCTACGATCACCACCTCATCACTGCCGCTGCTGGCCTGCATTTCGCGGTACATTTTGATCGCATCAATATCCCCGCTGCGGGCTTTCTGCACCAGCGCGGCGTGGATGGCTGCATATTCACCGGCAGCATATTTCTCGACCATAGCATCCAGCATTATGGCAAAGTCTTTCTTGCCCAGCCGCTTATACTGGGTTTGAAGGGCTTTTAAATCCTCCGCGGGATTGTAAATTTCCTGCTCGGCGGCCTGCCGTATTCCGGCAACCAGTTCCCGAACACTGCCGCTTTTCGTCCGCATCAACGGCTCCTTTCGCAACAAAAACAGGGCACCAGACTTTCGACACCCAAAACAGCCCCTAACGCGGCGCTGTGCGTGTTTGTTCTGTTCTGCGGGCAGTTTTGCCGCCCGCAGGATTTAAACGATTTTAAACGGCCCTGTGCCCCGCTTAAACGGGGAGACAGGGCAGGCAAAAAGTGCAGGATATATTTTAGGGGCAGGCTTCGCCATTTCCGGCCTATATCGGGCCGGAATCCTCTAAAATATGTCCGCTGCTTTCCCGCTGCGGGGCGTACCAGCCGCGGCGGTATTTGCAGGTTCCTGTTTACCGTTTAAACGGTAGCTCAAAGTGATGGTCTTGTCTTCGCCGCCGATGGGGACCTTTACGGTGGCGCGGCGGTCATGCCGGTTTACCTTTTCCAGCAGTTCCTTTAGGTGGGCCAGCGGGCCGCTGGTAAAGTCCAGGGTTCCGTCCTCCCGTAGTTCAGCCTCGCTGGGCGGCATGGGGCCGTCCCCGGCCAGCCAAAGGATGTTGGCTTCCTCACGCTCACTCAACGGCTCCGGCGTTCCCTTGCTGGCACCCAGCCAGTGCAGTACGCCTTCCTCATTGCGCACAGCGTAATAGACGCGGTACACATCCGGAGTGCTCACAAACAGATAACTGGGGAACAGCGTGTAAAGCTGTTCCTGCCAGCTGCCGCCTCGGCGTATCATGCGGCATTCCTGCGGGCACCGGGCATCCACACCCTTGCGCCGCAGCTTTTGCATGATCTCCACTTCCTGCCCGCCTATGACTTGGAGCGCATACATACTCATGCGCCGCCCTCCTGTGCTTTGCGGTCCAGGTAAGCCGATACCTGCTTGTACAGGTCCGGCCGTTCTTTGGCCATAGCGCTCCACAAAGCGGTTTTCAGGTCGTCTGTCCCGGCTTCCAGATCCGTCTTGTTTTGCAATTCGACTCGCTTCTTGTAGGCAACCGCGCGGGTCAGGCCGCTGATCTGGTTCATCAGCTTATCTACGCTGACCGCGCTCCAATCTTCCTCTTTCTTGGAAGTAAGCGCGGTCATAAGATTCTGGCTGGCAACGCGCACCAGCGCTTCGGTGGTATCCAGGTCAGGGTAACGCTCCAGCTCATCCAGCATATTGCGGAAGTTTGCCTGCGCGATCTGCAAGGTCTGCAAATTCTCTACATACCCCTGCGCATAGCGGCACACGCTGGAAACCGAAAGGCTGTACCCCTGCTGCTCCAGATAGGCCACAATGTCCGAGTAGGTGGCACTGCCATCCATAATCATCTCTTCTACGGTGGCCTTCATCTCCGGGGGCAGGGTGTCGATCTTGCTGTGTTTGCGGTTGCCGCCCTTTTTGCCATTTAACGGCCAACTGCCCATATCACACCTCGATCATGTCGTCCTTGATGTTGCCCTGCAGGACACGGATGCCCGTATCGGTCAGGCGAACTTCCAGCAGCGTCCATTCAATATCCGCAAAATCCGGCACAAGCACTTTGTCCATGATTGTGCGCAGCTGGATGTACTTTGCCAAAGCCAGGAAGTTGATGCAGTCCAGAAAATCATTTTGGCTGACACCCCAGATCTGTGCCGCCTGCTGTACATCGGTCAGGCGGTTGTAGCCGTGCCGGATGATGTTGATGGCCTGCATGACCTTGCCATTGTTATGCGGGAAGGCATTGGCCCGCAACTGACGCATCAGCATTTCTTTCTCATTCATCGGCAGTTCCTCGCTTCATTAAAAGGTCTAAAATACGGTCCAGTTTCTTTTCGGTTTTGGCCTGCTCACGGAAATAGTCTTCCTTGGTCAAAAAGTTGCTGCGGATAGATTTAATGTCGTTGCGGCATTCGCCCCAATCGCGTTGATGCTGTTCTCGGGTGGTGTAAGTCTTCTGGATGTCAGAAATCTGCCTTTTGCATTCGCCGATTTCTTTTTCAAACTCAGCCTTGGTTGCTGCATTGTCGAGCTTGCGCTCGATCTTATCAAGGCTGCGCTTTACCATCCATCCCAACGCCCCAATCAGGAACGTCAGCAAAACACCTACAAGCCACCATGTGCCGGCATCAAACTGCATTGATCTGTACCCCTAAACTAAAAAAATCGTGAGTATCGCTGGTTTCTATAACCAATGATACTCACGATTCGCAAGGAAAGGCAGTTTAAGCTTTTTAATATTCTATTTCACGTTCTGATGGAAAAAACTCAATTGTCCATCAAGCGGTTTTGCCAGGATTTCACGGTGCTTATCTTCTACAATAGCCCGGATTGTCACGGTTGTCAAATTGTACTTCTTCGCTAAGGCTTTCAGGTTATCACCGTTGTATTCTTCCACTATGCGCTGGTTCCGTGCAATTCGCTCAAAACTGTCCCGCTTGGGTATGTAGATTGTCTCGGCGGCGTAGACATCAATCAGCTTCAGATAATTTTCAAAGCCAATCAGGTCAGCCACATCCCGCTGCACGGGGGTCAGGTCTTCCGGGCGGATTTCCCACTCATTCATCGGCATCACCCCGGGCTTTTTCAGCGGTCTTTACATATCCCTTCAAAACTTCCACCAGCTTATTGCCGCCTTTGTAGTCGATCCAGGCAAAAGGATTCTTGGGCACGGCATCAATGCCCAGTTCCTTTTTGATGATGGCGCATAGCCGATCGCCGATTTGTGCCTTGCTGGGGCTGGCTGCTTGCAGCTGGTACATCAGCGCCCAGATTTTGCGCCGCTGTCCCTCGCTGGTGCGCCCCGGCACCGATTTGTGGAGCGGGCGGCCGCTCTTTCGGGGCGGGGGTGTGCCTTGCCGTCCCTCCAGCTCACCAATGACCTTACAGGCTTCGCCATAGGTCAGCTCCTTGATGCTGGTTTTCCCGGTCATTCCGTTGACCAGTTCGTGCAGCAGGTCATCATCTTCACCGCGCTTTACCATGCCCAGCGCACCGCCGATGGCGTAAATTTTGCGGATTTGGTAGGCGTTGCATGCGCTCCCACTCATTGCCCGCTCCTTCCCGGCCCTTAGCCATTTTTGAATTTTTCGATAATAAGCCTGACCGCTGTGGCCAACAGCGTTCCGGCCACAGCTGCAATAATAATGCTGCCCGCCGTACCCAGCGCTACCGCACAAAGCCATACGCCGGTATGTAAGCCGTTTGAGATCGTAGCCATCAGGCATCGGCCTCCTTTGTGCTTACATCGTAGTAAAACTCATCCACAGTACGGATATAGGCACCAACCTGCTGCAAAAGCTCGCCCGGCTGTCGCCGCAGGGCTTCACGGTCCAGCGTTTCAGTGGTCTTGACGAGCTCTGCATGGCCCAGCGCTTTCAGGGTGGCAATAGCCTCGGCCACACGGCCGCTGGCAAGCATCAGCTTGCTGCTGACCCGGTAGCCGACCGTACCAAAGGTCAGGGTCCGGCTCTTGCCGTCCAGTTCGGCCCGGTGCATATCCACATAGGCTTTCACATCACTTTCCAGCGCCTTCATGCGGTTTTGCAAAGGCAGCGCCGCCTGGGTGTAGTCAGCCTTGATGCTGTCGATCTGGCGGTCCCGCTGCACAGACATCTCCGCCAGCGTATGCTGGCACTCCCGGATGTCCCGCAGGGCACTATCCACCGCGCTCCAATCCGCCAATGCCGGGGCGCTGGTCACTTTCTTTCTTGCCATAAAATTGCACTCCTTCCTCCCTCTGCATTTACCGGGGCTGGGGACCCGCGCCCTGCTGGGCGGCTGCATTAAGGTGCGGGCATCGGCCCGCAGGGGTGTTGTTATATCAGGCACCTTTTTGCTTTTTCTTCGGGGGACGTACCCGCGGGGGCCGGGTGTAAGCCATGGTTTCCAAGGCCTCATCATAACCACGGTCGTAGCCCTCCCAGTACAGGGGCGGCAATTCTTCCTCGCCACCAAAGGCATCCGCGTTCTGGTGCAGCAGTTCTTCATCGTGGCGGGCATCGGCCATGATCGTGCGCACTGTCATCCACAGCGCCAGGCCCCAGGCAATCAACAACAGCAAAATGTAGCCGATGCTTGCATTCACCACCAGCGCCCCAACAATCATCCCAAACAGGGCACCGCCCATTACGCCGCCGGAAACGGCATATCCGCATTTTAAATCCATCGTTAAAGCTCCTTTCAAACAACGCTCAACATGCCAATGCCCATGTGGGCGGCCATACGGTACAGGTTTTCGTAACTTACATCGTTAGCACTGGCCGCATTGGTGTACAGGTTCATCGCGCCGCGGATTCCCCACGGGCTGCGGCAAACACTCAACAAAAACTCCTGCTCTTTCTTGGCTTTTTTGTCTTCCAACACCGGGAACAGCTTCTGCACGTCCTCGGGCTTGACTTTCCGGGTGGTATACTCCCGCTGCATACGGATGCGGCTGAACAGCTGCGCAAACTGGGCCTGTTGGCGGCCTTGCAAACGGCTGTAGACCTCGCTGTTGCCAATCAGCACCACGCCGATGCCGTGCTCGCCGGTCATGGGGTTGTCATCGGTCAGGGAGCGGATTTCTTCCAGCGCCGCATATTTCAGGTGCTGGGCCTCATCAATAACGATGACCTGGTTCGTGCCGTCAAGCCGGTTCCGCAGGGCAAGCATCTGGTCCATCTTGTTCCGGCATTCGGGCACCCGCAAGGCGCGGGCCAGCAGCTTGATGCAGCTACTCAACGTGCCGGTACTCGGCGTGATGCTGATGCCCACCGCATTGGTGGGGTGGTCTTTCAAAAACTTCTGGGCACCCTTGCTTTTTCCAACGCCTGCATCGCCGTGCAAAACCACCATGCAGTGTTCCAGCTGGGCAAAACGGATGCTCTGGTAAACATCCTCGCTGATGGAAGTGGGCACATACGGTTCCCGGGGGAGCAGCCCACCGACCTTTTCGGCAACGGCAGCCACTTCATCGTTGATTTTGAAAAACTCTGTCAGCTGTCGCTCTACGGCTTCGACCGAACCCTTGTACTTCTGGTTCAGGTAGCTGCTCAAAGCTGCGCTGGACAGATTCACCTTGGCCGCCAGCTGGTTTTGGCTGATGGAATGTTTTTCCATGTACTCCTGCACACGCCGAATCAGCGCGGCATTATAGGTCTTCTCCATCTTCTAATCCTCCTCGTTGCTTTAGGATGTTCTCGTTCATAAAGCCAATGTCGATGTCGCCAACTGCTTTAAGCAGCGGTTCTTCTTCCTCGGCTCGCTGTAATTCGATCAGCTTCTGCTCCGGCCAGGCTTCCAGTTCGTCCAAATTGCGCTGGGCAAGGGCCGTTGCCAGATTCAAAGCGCGGTCCGGGTCGTCCGGCAGGCGCAGGGCCGCGCCATACTCGCGCACGGCCTTTTCGGCCCGGCGCTTGTAGGCCATAAGCTCGGCAATCTGCTCCTGGTTGGCCAGGTACCCGGCTGTCAGTTTGCTCTGCGGTGCTACGCACAAAAAGCGGTCTTCCATGTCATATACCCGCACACTGGATAGATCTTCCGGGTCATACCGCACATAGACTTTCTCTTTCATGCGCATATTGACCAGTTCCGGGGTGTAAAAGTCCAATTCCAGGCCGTGCAGCTTCAAGGTCACGCCGCGGCGGCCCACCCGGACCGGCTTGCTGGTGCGCAAAAGCATAAGCTGGAGGTCTGCATCGCTGGCGGGTCGTCTGGCTACACCGTTCTGTAAACTCTCGTGCCAGACCTGGATGCGCGTCTTGCCTTTGTCCTCAGCCACGCTGCCGCCGTAGGCCTCGCAGTTCATATACCCCTCAATCAGGGTGTCAACTGCCGCGATCACCTCGGCATCGGTGGGGATATGCTCGCCCTGCTTCAAAACGTACTTCAGCCGGTTCGGCTTCTCCACCACATTGCCGCCCGTATAGGTCGGGAACAGCCGGGAGATGCAGTTCTTGAAATCCTCAAACCGCCGTTCCACCAGCTTGGCGCGGGCATTTCGCACAATGGCGTTGGTCATGGTAATGCCCAGTCGTTCAAAAACGCTGGGCGGTGCAAACGGCTCGCTTCCGTCTGCCAGCACTTTCTTGGCGCGGTGACCTCGCCCGCCGATGTCATAGGTCAAAAACTCGCGCCCGTTATCCACATAGGCATTGTAGGGGATGCCAAACTTGGTAATGCCCTTCCGCAGGGCGTTCAGTGTCGCCTGACTTCCGGGGCTGGCCGTAACGTACCAGCCGGTAAAAATGCCGCTCCGGGCATCCAACCAGGCACTAAGGTACAGGCGGTGCAGGGTGCCGTCCGGCCCCATGCTCTCCACATCAAGGGTGTGGGTATCGCCGACCCAAAAGTCGTTTGCGTGGATGCTCTCGTACTCGCGGCGTATGTAGGGGCTGCACAGGTCATAGTATTTTTTGTCGCCCATGCGGCACAAAACCATCACCGGGTACGGCACCGTCTTGGCTTTGCGATAAAAGGTGTAGTAGCTTGGCAGCGGCATGGCTTCTGGCATATTCTGCCGGGTCCATTCCTCGGTCAGCTCAATGCACCGGGGTAGAGGAAGTTGGGATTCATTAAGATACAGCGTCAAAAACATCTGCTCTACGGCCTGCGGCAGCTTAGTCGTGCCCTTACGGGCCTTGCCGCGCATATCCACCAGTGCGCCATAGTCGCCCTCGCGGATCGCCGCCCATTTGCGGTACAGGATCTGCACACTGATCTGACGCTCCGGGTTCTCCATCTGGCACAGCAGCACGAACTTTTCATCACATTCCGCTTTCTTGGCTCCTGCCTTATTCCGGTAGGCTTGCCAGCGGTCGATCGTTGTCAGCCAGTATCCGATTTCGCCGCGTTCCTCGGCGGTGTAGGCATCCAGAGGTTTGCAGACGGCGGCGGGCTTGTCAGCCTTTTTCGCCTTGGCCGGGGTCGCCGTAGGCAGTGCGGCGGGCGCGTGTTCCGCAAAATATTTCTGCTGCGCCGCATCCGGCAGGCTGGAAAGTGGTATCAGATAGGCATCGCGGCCACGAGAATTTGATTGCGTTCGCACATTGGCATAACGCCCTTCTTTCGCCATACGTCGAATATACTGGGCACTGACACCAGTTAAATTCACTACCTCTGACACTTTTAAAAGAGCTTCCAAAAAATCACCTCTTCCAGACCTGCCATCATCAGACTGTGTAGGTCATCTCACAGTGACACCCCGCGCGGGGTGTTTCGGCTTCATTCATCCCAATGCCCATCGGTGCTGTAGTTCCACTGCAATTCAATGCTGCTGTCCTGCATCTCGTACAGGGCCGGGCCATGGGCAATGCAGCACCAGCCATCTTTGGGTCTGCGAACCTTCGCTTTATCGCCTTCGGTATTCAGGCTGAGGACCTCGTAGACGCTGCCGGCATTGCTGTAGCGTTCGCCGATCAGTGGTCGGTCTGGCAGTTTGCTGATAACTTTGTGCCCCGCATCAAGATTCGTCATCTTCAAATTGCACCTCGCTTAAATAGTGTTTACACGGCTTTTTACCAACCGTTAAAAACAGGGCAGCGGTAAAATCCTCGCGCCATGCCTGCGGCCCGCTCCACCAGTTGATTGCATCTGCCAGCGTGGTGTACTGCGGCCCCATAGCCTCCTGTATGGCTTCAATGATTTTCATGCCGTTCTCCCTGACCTGCCATCTTCAGTGCCGGGCGGTCATCCACCGGCAGACGGCCCGCAGGCCGTTTCGGCTGTTCAAATTAGGGGAACTTATGGTAAAATACCTATAAAGGGGGATTAAAAATGGATTACATAACGCATGTTGAATTTGCCGACCGTTTAGAAAAAATCATGGAACCGCTTATCAGCTGCCCATCTTTCAAGGCAAAGATTTCTTTTTTCCACGGGGATATGTCGGGCTATAATCCCTATGATGCAGACAGGCTTCATGGCGTAAAGGCTTACATTCGGGCACTTTCCAAAGTACTCGGTAATGCCGATAAAGTGGATGCGCTAAATGAAAAAACACCTTCCATTGATTTGGCTTGTGCCGCCATGTATCTTGAGAACATATATAATGCCCTTGATAATGGCCGCCCTCGCATGACCCTCAAAAATCCGGTCGAGGATTCTCAATTTCTTCTGTATGCGTTTGAGGATGTTTGGGCCTATGTCCGCGCCCGTCTATAGAATATGTAAGGAAAGGGTTCGTCCCATCATCTTCCAGCGGTCTTTTTCTTACGGCCGGATTTTCGTGCAGTTTCTTTTCATGGAATGCCTCAAGATCGATTCTTCTTACAACCAACGCTGCCCGCAAATTGATGTTGTGGGTGGCAATTGCATCGTCTTCCCAGTTTTCTATCAAAATAGCAACAATTTGTAGGTTGCTGGAGCCTGGTATTGCTTGATGCGTATCGGCAAAAGCCTTTTGTACCGTGTTTCGGTCAAAGTGGCCGATACCCATAAGGTATTTGATTGCTCTTTTGCGCGTCATTAAGTACAATTCCTTTCTGGCCTGCCATCTTCAGTGCCGGGCGGTCATCCACCGACAGACGGCCCGCAGGCCGTTTCGGCTGTTATGCGCCTCTTTTTTCCGTCTTATTAGGAATAATGAAGATGTCCTCAATTTTGCACCCAAGAGCTTCAGAAATTGCAATTGCACGTAGGTGACTTGTGCGCAAGCTTTGTCCTTTTTCAATTCGTAAAATAGCATTGCAAGGAAGTCCTGCTTTCAAGGAGAGGGCTTTCATATCAAGACCTTTGTGAATACGCTGTTTCCGAATTTCATCGGCTATCGGAATAACAAACATTATATCGCCTCCTCTTCGTATCGGATACGAACGTATCTACTACCATGTATTATAGTAGATACGTTCGTATCCGTCAAGCGCTTTTTTTAGTTTTCCGTTTACATTTGTATTCGTGTTTGGTAATATTAGAGGTAGAAATCAATCTGCACAGGGGAGAAAACCAAATGCCTACATTAGGTAATCGACTTCGTGAATTGCGAAAAGAGAAAGCGCTATCAAGAGAAGATTTGGCAAATGCAATCGGCATTAGTGTTTTTGCTGTGAAGTCATACGAACTTGGTCAGCGTGAACCAAATTCAAAGGCAATGGCAGCTCTCGAACGCTTTTTCAATGTTTCAGGAGCCTATCTTCGCGGCGAAACCAATGAGCGTGAGCGCCGTTATTGGGAAAATCCAGAGATTATCTCCGACATGAAACATATAGATGAAAAATTGATACCTGCATTGTTATCAAATTATCAAAAAGCCACAGATGAAACACAATTTAATATCTTGTTTGCGTTATCTCAAATAAATAATTTGTTAAGTGTCGATGATGTTGTATTTCAACAGTACGGTTCAAAAATGCTTTCTCATTTTTGTTCGATCGCATACAACTTTATTCATAACTACCAACAACTATCGCAAGCCAACGATCATGAGAATCTAAATTATCAAGGAATCTATTCTTTTTATATGGATTTGTTGGGTCGAGATTTAATTGAAATTCAAAAATTATATTTTCCACAAAGCCCAGACCCCAATGAGCCGCACAAGCAGGATACCTTTAATGGAAACATTCGGCTTTAAATTTCGATTCGCTTTATAACGTATCTACGACAAAGAAACGTGGCGTTTTAATAGAAACAAGGAGTTTCCATTAAAACTACAAAGGGCGGTAGCCATGGAAGCACTATTTGTGCAGACATGACTACCGCCTTTTAAATTGTTTTAACGCCTGTTAAAATGCGTTGTTTCGTACTTTATACGCTTGTTTTGATCTGTGCTTAAACAGTGTTTAAACGCTTTTCAAACACTCGCGCCCGCGCGCCTTGCAGCCCCCGCCGCTGGGCCTTTTTTGCCCATTTGGGGGCAAAAAAATTTTGCAAGCCCGCATTGCGCCAACTTGCAAAATTTCGCATTCATTCTCGTTCAGTCGCCATTAAAAACCGCGTTCTCGTGTCCTTTTCCGCCCTTTCCCGCCTTTTTGCACGCATCTATCCCACCCCGTCCGCCTTTTATCACTCTTCACGAAAACTCACAATTGAATTCACAGGCCAAGAGTTTCACCGCCTTTTTATATAGATGTTATATTGTAAAGGTCTCGCTTAATAAATTGATCAATGTGGAGCTTTGTATAATGGCATATACCGTGAGTAGGAATAACACATGGACTGCGCACTTATAAAATGTCGACGGTGTAAGATTTAGTATTGAGATGCGTCTCTATAATGTCAATGCCCTTTGGCTCACAGATTTCGCATAGAGTTTGATAAATCCAATCGAAATCAATATAAGGTGCCCGCCATTCAGCGCCTAAGTAAATTTTTCTTATAGGGGGCATTTTAAATGGAAGATATTTAGAATTTCGGTCCTTTTGGGGGCAGCCTTTCACGATGCGCCATTCGCACTCGTATTTCCAGGCAGGGCTTTTTGTAAAAAGTCCCTTAGAAAGCTGATTCTGATCTTCAGCGGGTATGGTGTGTCCTTTATATGATTTTGTTATTACGTTTTCGGGTACTTCGGGACGTGAATTGCGATACATTACGGGTGCAAACATACAGCGACTTTCGATTGCCGAAAAGTTGGAAAAGTCATACTCGATACATACGCCGCGATACGATGCGCCGTAATGTGCCCACATCAATAGGCTGTTATTGCATTCTGTTAGGCAGCCAATTCTCCAGATTTCGTCTGTTGCATTGCGTATCCAATATAGCGCTTGCGGGTCCACCCAATCAGGAACGGTGAATTGACCGTCAAAGGGATCATTAAATGTGGAGGGGGCACACAGTGATAGGGTGCTTGTTTTTAGCTGGTCCCAAAATCTATCGAGGGATTCTAAAGATGCAAAAGGATTCTGATACTTATATAATCGAAAATTTCTGCTTGTCAAATATTTGTTGGCAAACTCTGTGTATTCTTTGTCGGAAATATCATCATCGAACCACTGAAAGGTGGCATCCTCAAGTTGCTTGCGGGGATCTACCATGCATCTCACTCCTATTCGGATATTTTTATCAGTGTATCACATTTTTTGCCCTATGGAAATATTTACATAGAAACCCTCGACTAATTTTTAAATTTTTGGTATTCTATAGAAGAACAATAAACAACACATAAACTACTATTCATGCGATTGGAGACTCAAATGGCCGACTATCAACCCCCATTTCAAATAACGGATGCGATCATCAATAATGTTGCCGAGATTTCGGAGTTAATGGGCCGTTTGTCTGTAACCTCCGGGCTTTCCGCAAACCCGACACTGCGCAGGGAAAACCGAATCCGTACCATTCATGGTTCACTGGCCATTGAGCAGAATACGCTGTCACTGGAACAGGTAACGGCGGTGCTTAACGGAAAAACCATCATTGCCCCGCCCAAAGACATTGCCGAGGTCAAGAATGCCTACGAGATTTACGAGCACCTGGATTCGCTGAACCCTTACTCCGCCGAAGATCTACTGGCGGCGCACGGCGTTATGATGCGTGGGCTGGTCGAAGAAGCAGGCATGTTCCGCACGCGGCCTGTCGGTGTGGTGGACCAAAAGGGCAACATCCTGCATTTTGGTACGCTGCCGGACTATGTGCCCGATTCCGTGATGAAGTTACTGGATTGGGCAGAACACAGCACCGTGCATATGCTAATCCGCAGTTGTGTGTTCCACTATGAGTTTGAGCTTATCCACCCCTTTGCCGATGGCAATGGCCGCATGGGGCGGCTGTGGCATACGCTGATGCTTTCCAAGTGGAACCCCATGCTGGCGTGGCTGCCGGTGGAGTCCATCATCCACGACCGCCAGCAGGAATACTATGATGCCATCAACGCGTGCAACTATGCAGGCGAATCCACGGTGTTTGTTGAGTTTATGCTGGCATCCATCAAGGCATCACTCATGGATGCACTTGCTGTGAGCGATGGAACGAGCGATGGAACGAACGATGGAATGAGCGATGCCCCCGCCAAACCTGATAAAGAAGCCGGCCGTTGGAACCTGATAAAAGCCTATCTGAATGATCACTCATTTATTATGAATGCCGATGTCCGCGCCTTGTGCGATGTTTCGGCTGCTACGGCCAACCGCATTCTGGCAGGCTTTGTCCATGACGGAAAACTGGAAAAATGCCGTGAAAACAGTTGGTGGGTGTACAAGCTGAAAGGCTAATTGAGCGGACAACCTTTTTGTAACGTAGAGACAACAAAGCGATACCTGATAATGGGTATCGCTTTTGTTTTTGTCTTTATTTTCCGGAGATACGCTGGCGGATTCGAACAGCCCGGGCCCGGAGCTTTGCGTCCCCCGCCGGGCAAAAACAGCCCTGCAGGCTGTCTTTAGGGCGCGGCTCGCGAATCTACCAGATCCCACCAAGAAATGCTCTGCATCGCGTGATGCAGAGCAAAAGATGACTTATTCGGCGTAGTGGATGCGCGCAGGGTCGAAGCGGTCCTGCTGGGGTTTGCTCTCGGCTGGGTAGCCAAATGCGAAGATGGCAAAGGCGTGATGCCCGGCGGGCATTTGCAGTACGGATTCGACCTCGTGCATGCGCTCCTCAATGGGGGCAATGCCCAGCCAGACGCCGCCAAGGCCTAGTGCATCGGTTTCCAGCCAAAGATTTTCGTTGGCGATGCTCAGGTCGATCTGTGCGTACATCGGGAAGATAACGTCCTCGCGGTAGGCAGAGACGATCAGCACGGGAGCATTTTTGGCGCAGCCTGTATAGGGGCTGGTGGCGGCCAGCTTTTGGATCAAGTCGCGGTTCGTCACCACATAAAATTCCCACGGCTGCTGATTTCCGGCAGAAGGAGCCGCCATAGCGGCGCGAAGCAATTTCTCGATTTTCTCCGGTTCCACGGGCTTGTCCTGAAATTTACGGATACTTACGCGGTGAAAAATGCTGTCCATCGTAAAAACTCCCTTCTAAAATAAAAATGTGCAGGCCCAAAGGCTTGCACAATTACTTTCGTAAACGGTCGCGTCCATGTAGGTATCATAGCGGAAAATGCAAAATTTTGCAAGAGGAAGCTGCAGCATAAATAAAAACATAAAATCTCGCTGCACCCAGTGATGCAGCGAGATTTTTTAATAGATGGCGTACAAGAATCCGCCGCCGCCGAGAAAGTAGCCCATGAACAGAAAGAGGAAGAACGCACCCTCGTAGACGGTCCAGCGCAGGATGCGGGGAGCGGCAGCGAGGCGGTCGCGGAAGTGGATGCCCCGCTCGTGAGCGAGGTCGACGGCAATGACCAGCGCCAACCCGAAGAAAAGCAGCAGCTGTTCTTGGCGGCTGGTCAAGCCCAGCTCCCAATAGTTACTGAACGCCTTGTGGCCGCCGTTGTGCAGGATGCCGCCAAAATAGGCCGCGGCATTGGCCAGGCTGCTGGCGCGGAACACCGTAAAGGTGGCCAGAAGCAGCGTGAATGTGCCCGTCACACCAACAAGCCGCGCCCAGCCCCGGGTGATGGCCTGGCGCCAGGGCAGGTGATTTTCTAACGCCTGCAAAACGCCGTGGGCAAAGCCCCACACGAGATAGGTCAGCCCGGCGCCGTGCCACAGGCCGCTGACGAGGAACGTGGCAATAATATTGCCGTCGCGCCGCGCGGCGCTGCATCGGCTG
>ULYR01044099.1_pt1 | contig 33640 bp, 5 predicted proteins | sample 1962341 | NCBI WGS metagenome assembly ULYR01 (sample SAMEA4835868, study PRJEB28245) | human gut metagenome | biome: gut microbiome; material: fecal sample | place: Denmark | collected 2008 | reverse complement strand
CCAGACCCAGACCCAGACCCAGACCCAGATCCAGATCCAGATCCAGACCCAGATCCAAATCCAGATCCAAATCCAGACCCAGATCCAGACCCAGATCCAGACCCAGACCCAGCCCCAGATCCAGACCCAGATCCAGACCCAACTCCAGACCCAATACCAGATCCAACACCAAGTCCAGATCCAAGTCCAGAGCCAGACCCAGATCCAACACCAGATCCAAATCCAGATCCAGACCCAGATCCAACACCAGATCCAAGTCCAGATCCAGACCCAACACCAACACCTGACCCAACGCCAACTCCAGAAGAAGAAAAAGTAACAATATCAGGAATTGCGTGGATAGATTCAAATGAAGATGGAAAAAGAGATAGTGAAGAAAAAATTTATAGTAATATGAGAGTATTATTATATGATTATACAAGCAAACAACTTGTATCAAAAGACGGAAAAGCAATAGAGAGTATAACAGGAAGTGATGGAACTTATACATTTACAGATATAGTAAAGGGAAAATATATTGTTATATTTTTGTATGATTCAGAAAAATATGAATTAGCAGAATATCAAGCAGTTGGAGTTCCTGTAACTAAAAACAATGATGCAATATCAAAAAATGTATTATTAGATGGAAAAGAAAGACTTGCAGGAGTTACAGATACATTAAATGCACAAGTAAATCAAAATAATATTGATATTGGTCTTGTAGAAATAAAAGATTTTGATATAGGAATTAAGAAATATGTAAATAAAATAACAGTTCAAACAAAAACTGAAACAAAAACATATGATTATAAAGACAAACAATTTGTAAAATTTGAAATAAATTCAAAGCAAGTTGAAGGTGCAACAGTTATTATAGAATATAAAATTGTTGCAACAAATAATGGAGAACTAGCAGGAAAAGTTGGAAGAATTATAGATACTTTACCAGAAGGACTTGAGTTCCATTCAGAATTAAATACAGATTGGTATTCAAGCACAGAAGGACTAGTTACAACAGCACTTGCAAATGATACTTTAGAAGTAGGACAAAGTAAAGAAATTAACTTAGTTTTAACTAAAAAAGTAACAAGTAGCAATGTGGGATTAGTTACAAATAATGCAAAAATTGCAATGAGTAGTAATGAAAAAGGACAAAGTGATATTAATTCTGCAAATGATACTTCAAAAGCAGAGGTATTAATAGGAATTTCAACAGGATTAGGAAAATGGATAGGTGTACTTATGGGAATTGTTTTAATATTAATAGCAAGCTTTGTACTAATTATTAAAAAGAAAAATCGTAAAGCTTTAAATATAATGACATTTGTATTTGTTATGGGATTAGTAATTTTTATAAAAACACCAAATAGTTTTGGTGCAACAATACAATATAATTCTAGTACAAAAACAATTGATATTACTGAAAATGGTAGTACAACTAAAATTAGATATATTAGAGGTATAGATACAAACCACTATGGGGTAAATGCAGTAGGAATTACATCTGATGGTAAAGAAACAAGTTATTTATTTAACTGTACTATGCCAGGAGCAAATTTTTGTGATAATGCACTTCATGAAATAACAGGAGTTAAAAATGCATCATCATCTTCATCAATAGCTGGGGTTAATACTCAGTATAAAGGCAATCCTTATAAAATGGATATATCAAAAACTGCATATGACAGAACAAGAGTAACATTTACAAAATTAAATGATGGAAGTACAGGAATAGGACCATTTCGTGTAGATGATTCAAATACAAATAGACCAGAAGGAATCTGGTATGATACACCTATAGTAAATGTAAATGCAGTAAGTACAGATAATTATCATAATTATATTTTAAATGCAGAATCAGAAAATTATGTTGAACAATTAAATAATGTACAATTAGGATATGGAATATCAAATGGACAATTTTTAGAATTTGGAGATAGCCATTCATATAATATAGGTGATGAATTTTGGATAAAAATTCCTAGTAACTATATATATGTAAGTAAATTGTACTTTACGGTACATGCACATTATTATATACAAGAGAGCTCTAACACAACTACAACTATAGATGTATATACAAAAGCTACAGGTTCAGGACATCCTAAAAGATGTTATGGACAAACTCAGTCAATGGGATTATTAACAATAGGTGCAGAACAAACAGAAGGAAATAGAGAGTATGTAGATGTATATGATAATATAGATTTAATTGGTGGATGGCAAGCAAATGGAAATATTGAATTAATAAAATTAGATGAAGACAATATTACAACTAGCAATAAACGTGTACCTTTAGCAGGAGTTGAATTTGTATTTTTGTTAGGAAATAACGGAGCTTTATCAACATATTTTAGAGCTACAACTAATGGACAATTAATTACTAATATTACATCAGAAAATCCATTAGTAATAAAAGAAAAATCATGGACGATATCAGATAACTATCATAGTGATTCTCCAGGAAACAGTAAATACTGGGAATATACAGCAATGAAAGATACCAATATAAAATTTACAGATGGAACGTCAACAGTAAGAAAAGTTCAAGGATATGGCTATAACTATACAGTGCCAAATTATCCTTTAAGAGTTGTAGTAAATGGTGGAACCTATACGGTTGGCAATACAACTTATAGAATAAATGGTGAAATGTCATTTGACTTAAGTTTTACAGGAACAGATAGTAATAATACAAAATTAAGTACAAATTCACAAGGAAAAATCACTATTAACAATTTAGTATGTGCAGAATACACATTTTTTGAAACATCATGTGGTGCTAATTGGAAATATAGAAAATTTGTAACATCTGTAGGATGTTCAACTAAAAAGGTTGAAAACGGTAAAATTACATGGGGTTCAATAAAAATGCAAGCTGCACAAACTATAGAATGGATTATCGCAAACCAATCTCAAACAGCAAATATAAAAATTTATAAAAGAGATTTGGACCAAAATAAAGGATTAGAAAATGTAGAATTTGTGCTAAAGGCAAGTCTACAGAATGCATATTTCAGTTTCCAAGGAGCAAATGTAAATAATTACTTATATAATGGTCATGTAGTAAATGAAATTGCGTCAAAACCATATGTATTAGTAAAAGTCGCCGAAACAAGGGGTGTAACAAATTATCAAAACGGGTATGCAAAAACTGTTAAGGGAAAGGCAACTATAACAGGATTTACATTTGTAGATTCCATAGATAAAGCTACTAAATTTGTGGCAGATAGTAGTGGAAATATAGAAATATACAATCTATTAACAGCAACTACAGGTAGAGAAGGAGACTATGCAGTAGAAGGATTTGAATATATAGATCAAGCAGAGTTTCAATATCAATTAATAGAGGTTTCAAGTAATAATTATGGATATGCACCAAGAGTTCCAGTAAAATCAAATGGTTCAATTAAATATGGAAGTACTAATAATACAATAAATATAACGCAAAAAAGATCTTCAAATGGAAGTACATGTAATTCACAAGGTATTATAAAATTGAATAGACAAAAACTTACAGACAACAGTACATGTCTTGAAATTGAAGTAACAGATAAAAAACTTACAGGAAACTTAAAAATCTATAAAAGAGATTATGATAATGCTAATAGTGCATTAAAAAATGTAGAATTTGTGTTAAAAGCACATTATATTGGAAATGGAAATTCAGACCAATATATGCAAAGTAAAATTGATGGAAAATATGTAAAAATAATAGCAGATAATGGCTCTAATGTAATAACTGGAGAAAATGGATATGCAACATATGCAACAGGAAAAGTAAGAGTAAAAGATAAAACATATACTCCAGGAACAATAGAAGGAGTAAATGAAAATCAGGCACTAGAACCAGAAGCATTTACAAGCGATATGAGTAAAGCTACAAAATTTGTAACAGATAGTAATGGAATAATCGAAATTATTAATTTACTAACAAGTACAAATGGTAGTGATCAAATACAATATGAAATATTAGAAAATGAATCTAATAATTATGGATATGCACCAGCAATAAGAACTGATAATAAAGTAGGAAAATCATATGTGGTTGATTATAGTTTCAGTTCTAGCAATGGAAGCCAATATTCAAAGAATAACGGAAATAGTACTCAATCAGCATCAGCACTTATTAAATTACAAAGACAAAGTTCAGTTGAAACTGATAATTCAACAATAAAGTCAACATTAACTGTAACTAATAAGAAATTAACAACAAACTTTAAATTATATAAAAGAGATTATGATCAAGACAAAAAGATGGAAAATGTAAAGTTTGTAATAAAAGCTGAATATGATGGAAATGGATATGAAGACACAAATCAAAAAGCAAAAATAGATGGTAAATATATTAGAATAATGATTGATAGTGGCTCTAATGCAGTAATTGGAGCAGATGGATATGCAAAAACTATAACAGGTATGGCAAGAGTAAAAGATCAAATATATAGTGCAAATGAAAATTCAGCTAATATAAAAGAATCAATTGCATATACAAGTGACATCAATAAAGCAACTGTATTTATTACAGATGCAAATGGAATAATAGGTTTACAAAATTTATTAATGAGTACAAATGGAAATGATAGAATCAAATATGATATTTATGAGATTTCTATTAATAGATACGGATATGCTCCATCAATAAGAGAAGATGGAAAAGTAGGCAAGAACTACGCAGTAGATTATGAATTTTCTACTTCAAATAATAGTAAATATGAATTAAATGAAGGTACTGCAACAGATTCAGCACATGCTGTTTTAACTTTAAATAGATTAACTTCAACTCAAACAAATAAAAATAGTACAACAATGGCTGGAAATTTAACTGTATTAGATAAAAAATTAACAGCAAATTTAAAAATTTATAAAAGAGATTATGACCAAGACAGGGGATTAGAAAATGCCTTGTTTGTAATAAGAGCACATTATGTTGCAAATGGAAAAGGAGATAATTATTTTAAACAAAAAATAGATGGAAAATACATTCAAATAATGACAGAAGATTCAGATAACAAATATTTAACAGAAGTAGAAGGAATTGTAAGAGTAAAAGATAAAACTTATGATGAAAATGAAAATCAAAAAGTAGAACCAATAGGATTTACAAGTTCATTTGCAGATGCAACTAAATTTAGAACAGATGCAAATGGTATAACAGGTGTATTAAATTTATTAATGAGCACTAACGGAGGAGATTACATTGAATATGAAGTAATCGAGTTAGAGGCAAATAATTATGGATATGCACCAGCAGTAAGAACAGATGACAAATATGGAAACACATATGCTGTAGTATTTGAAGGAGAAACAAGTAACCAAAGTTCTGTAAGAACAATAGGTGGTACTATTACAAAATCAAATGCAGCAATGATAACCTTAAAAAGACAAACATCTGTAGAAACAGATAAGTCTGGAAATGATGCGAAACCAGCATTTACATTACTTGCAAAAAACATGAAATTAACAACAAATATGGAAATATACAAGAGAGATTATGACCAAAATAGAAAAATAGAAAATGTAGAATTTTATATAAAAACACAATATGAAGGAAATGGATATGAAGATCCAATTCAAAAAGCAAGAATAGATGGAAAATATTTAAAAGTAATGGTAGAAAGCGCTGGTAATGTAGAAGTTGGAAAAGATGGATATGCAACAAAAATTACGGGAAAAGCCAGAGTAATAGATAAAGTTTATAAAACAGCAGAAGATAGAGCTGTAGAGCCAATTGCATTTACAGACAATAAGGAAGAAGCAACATTATTTGTTACAGATTCAAATGGACAAATAGGAATTAGTAACTTACAAATTAGTACAAATGGAAAAGACCGTATAAAATATGCATTTGAAGAAATGGCTACAAATAATTATGGCTATGTATCTGATACAGATAAATGGCAAAATTATAAAGTAAGATTTGAAAGTCAAACAGAAGATAGTGAACCAAGTTTATATTGGTATACTTGGAATAGAGCATCTTCAGAATTGACAGATAAGAAGCCATCAAATGCTCAATATACATCAATAGCAACAGTAAAAAACATTAAACAGACAGGAAACTTATACATAAGAAAAGTAGATACAGATAAAAATAAAGATGGAAAAACCGAAGAAGTATTACCAAATGTTTCATTTATAATAAAAGCTAAATTATTAGATGAAAATGGTAATGTAGTTACAGATGAAGGCATTACAGATAAATATATAAGAATCATTCCAGATAGAAATCAAACAGATAAAATCTTGGAAATGGATGGAGAGTATGCTAAAAAAGTACAAGGTTCTGTAAGAGTAAAAGACATAGTTTATAGAAGCGAAAATGATGCAAAAGCATTAGACTTTGTTGATAGAGAAAAAGCAACAGTATTTGTTACAGATTCAAAAGGAATTATACAAATAAGTAACTTATTGATAAGTACAAATGGAGCTAATAAAATAGAATATCATATTGAAGAAGTTGCAAATGATAACTATGGTTGGGTTGCAGAAGAAGGTACATATAATAACTATACAACAACATTTATTTCATCAGATAATGATGGAACAGTTACAAGTAATGAATCTACAAATGTAGATGAAATAGCAAAACGTGGATGGGTTGATATGAACAGACAAACAAGTCCAAATACAGATAAGAAAAATGGAACAGGACGTTTTGAAGTAACTGCATTAAACTTGAAACAAACAGGTAACTTTGGTATTGTAAAACAAGATAGCAGAAATGCTGATAAAAAACTTGCAAATGTATCATTTATATTAAGAGCAGAAAAAGATGTTGAAATAACAGACAAATCTAATAAATACTATGGAAAAATTAATTCAACATATAAATATGTAAAAATAAAAACATCAGCAAATGGTTCTTGGGAAAAAGAAGTAACAGGAGAAGTTAAAATTTGTGATATAGATTTTGTTAAAAACATAAATGATGCAACAAGATTTACAACAGATGAAAATGGTAGAATTGCTATATACAATTTATTATTAAGTACAAATGGTGTAGACCATATTAAATATCATTTAGAAGAAGTAAAAAATGAAAATTATGGATATTTAGCAGATGAAAAAGATTATAACAACTTTAGGGTAACATTTACTGCAAATATAGGAAAAATCACATCAGATGGATGGCTTGAATTAGATAGAAACAAATCATATGAAACAGACAAAACAGATGGAAAATTAAATACAGATTTGACAATTAAAAATGAGCAAATGTATGTACGTATATCTGGATTTGTTTGGGAAGATATTGCAGATAATAAGAGCCAAACATTAAATAGTATATATGATTCTGCATCAGATGCTTTAATTAAGGGTATTAGAGTATTCTTACTTAAAAATGGTAAAACAGTTGGAGTGGCTGTAACTGATGAAAATGGATACTATGAATTTGGGACAAAAATAGTTGATGGTGTAAAATACATCAATGGAGAAAAGCAAGATGGTAACTTTGATGATGGATATAATAATCCAGATTATTGGAGTAACAATAAACCATATGTAAATGGAAATACATTTAGAAGTAATCCAGAAAATGAAAACGGAAACATTGTAATAGATGATTTAGGTAAATACCAAATCGAATTCGAATATGATGGCTTGAAGTTTACAACAGTTGCTACAACCGAAGACTTAAAAGGAGATTGGCAATATAGTGATCAAAATGATGAATTGTCTAAAGCTAGTGAAGTAAAAAGAGGAAGAAGTGATAAGAAAGATAGAGAGTCTGTAAATAATAGTTTTGCAGAAATATATCAAAATGCTTCAACTAAATATAGCTTAGATTATGAGGTTGCTGATAATATTGCAAAATTCAAAGATCATTGGCCATATGAATATGGAAACAATAGTAGCGGTAATAAAATATTAGAAATTACAGATGCTGCTAAGAATAGAGTACATGATTATTCAATCATAGCCTCTACGCAAGAGTCTGGATATAGTATTAAGAAAAAATGGGAGGAGGCATATCAATATACAGGTTTAGAGTGTATTACAAATAATAACCAAGGAATCTTCAGAAGAGAGCAAGCAGATAATGCTATTGCTACAGACTTAATGTCTGTTGATGTTAGAGTTGGAGAGTATCTAAATACATACAAATATGGAGGAAGAAATATAGATGGCTCAAATAATGATAATTTTGGTGTAGATGTTAAATTTGGAAGTAAATATAGTAACTCTTATAGTAACAGGGGATTAACAACATACACAAGACCATTATATGAATCAGATTTAGCATATAATTTAAATAAAAATTCTTCTGTAATGGATGTGTGGGTAACATATAAAATTATAGTTAAAAACCAATCAGATACATTATCATCAAGAATTACTGAAATAGTAAATTATTATGATAAGAGATATGACTCTTACCAAATTGTTGAAGGTTCTGCAAGTATTCAACAATCACCAGCTCATTCAGGTGTTCAAAGCAAAGCTGATGAAAATTACAATGCAGCATATATTAAATTAAATTCAACATTGGAACCAGGAAGTTCAACAGCTGTTATGGTAAGATTCCACTTAAGCCAAGATGCGTTGACTTCAATTGCACATCAAAGAGCAACATTGATGAATGTATCAGAAATTTCATCATTCACATCATTATATGGTTCAAAAACAATATGTGCAGGTGTTAAAACACCAAGTGATTCTGTAAATAGAGTTGGAGCAGTATATGCAGCAATAGATAAAGACTCAGCACCTCAAGATGCAAGTGTTGGAGTTGAAAATACTGGAAATACAAATGTTGATATTACAAGACCAGATGGTAGTAAGTTAGATGGATATACAGCTGAAAATAGAAAATTAACTGATTTAGCTACATTTGAAGATGACACGGATTATGCACCATCACTAATAATAGGAATAGATGAGGCAGATCCAACAAGGGGTATATCTGGAATTGTATGGGATGATGCATCTGATGAAGTAAAATTAAAGAGTAAAAATGAGAGACTAGGTGATGGTATATACGAAGAAAACGAAACCTTAGTTGAAAATGTTAAAGTAGAATTAATAGATAGTAATAGTGGAGAAACAGCAAAAATTTATAATTTGAAATTTGAAGGAAATACTGTAAAAGGAGAAGAAAAAAATGCAATTGAAAATTCAAAGGATAAATTTATAAATACAACAAACTATATTTATAAAGCAAATTACATGTTGTTAGGTGTAATTCCAAATGAAAATTATCAATTAACATATGAATATGGAAAAATTGATAAAGATATACATACAACAATTAATGGAGCTGAAATAGACGCAAGAGATTATAAATCAACAATCGTTGTATCTAATAACATAGAAAATGCTTTACTATCTGGAGATGTAAATTGGATAATAACAAATGCAAATGAAACAACGGAGACTACGAGAACAAGTACTGCAATAGATACATCTATGGATTTAAGAGAAACATCTGACGATGTATATTATGGAAATTATACAGACGGTTCATTGAAAATGACTGCAAAATCAGGAATATTTGATTTCTTTGTTGAAAATAATGGAAAAACAAATCTAACAAATTCAGATAAAATATCATGGACAGACTACAAAGATGAGTTTGAATTTGATGGAGAAGTTGTATTATTAGATAATGGAAAAGCAAAAAGAGTTCCAACATTTTATGCAGTAGTACCATATTTAGATTTTGGAATTACAGAAAGACCAAAACAAAAAATAAATGTGGATAAAACAATTACTAACTTAACAGTAACTTTAGCAAATGGACAAAACTTAATATCAGGAAATCCATATGAGTCTCAATTAAGTTATGTCAAGGCACTAGGAGGAGAAAATGGAAAGAATAGATTAGTTGTAGCCGAAATAGACCATGAATTAGTTCAGGGAGCTACAGTAATTGTAGAGTATGGAATAAAAATAACAAACTATTCTGAAATAGATTATGACTATAGAGAAAACACAAATTACTATTATTGGGGAAGCAAAGAAGGCGGACAAATACTAGATAATGTTATATTTAAATTAGTAGATTACATGTCAGGCGGATTGGTATTAGACAAACAAAAGAGTTTGGAAAATGATGTAAAATGGAATGAATTGTCAGCTGATAATTTATTATCACTTTATGACCAAAGGGCTTATATAGATAAAAACAGTGTATATGAAAATCAAGAAAAAAATGGTCTAAAAGATCTAGAAAACCAAGGAAAAGGATATACAATACTTGAAACAAATGATATAGGAAAAATAAAACCACCTACAGAATACAATCAACCAGGAGGAACTACTATAGTAAAATTATATGCTAGTAAATTATTAGCAGTAAATGAAACAGGAGTTGTATTAGATAACCATGCAGAAATAATAGAAACATTTAAAAAGATAATAAGTCCATTTGATTTTTCATCAACAACCCCAGGAAATCATAATCCATCTACAGGAAAACCAGATGAATGTGACGATGGAGAAGTAAGACTTGTAATTACACCTCCAACTGGTATTAGCCAACATACGGTAAATACAAATATAATATTAATTAGTTCTATAATTGTATTAACTATTACAGCAGTGGGAATCTGTTTAATAAAAAAGAATAAAAAGAACTAATTATAAGAAAGTGTCAGGTATAAAATTACCTTTAGGGTAGTTTTGTGCCTGGCACTGTTTTTTCGCCTTGCCCTAAGGAAAAGCTCAAAATATTACAAGAACCACGAAAAAAAGATAAAAAAATGTAATATTTTTGTAATAAATTTCGAAAAATGAGGTTCCGTAAAGGCATAAAAAATATTACAAAAGTTACAAAAAAGGCTTATATTGACTAGTATCCGTAAAAAAAGTATCATTATTATATATGAATATATAGAAAGAATACTGCAATAAATAATGGGGGAAAAACAGATGAAGAAGAAATTGTGTTGTATTTTAATGTTAATAGTTTTATTATTAAATAGTTCACTAATGCTTGTAGTTTCAGAAGCAGTAGAAGCGGTTCAAACTGCAGTTGAAAAAGCCCAAGAAGAGGATAAAAGACAAGCAATAAATGAGCTTAATTTAACTAAATATGAAAACTTTGATACTACAGCAGTAAATGGTCAAGAAAGCAAAAGTGGAAGTAAAGGAACTTTAGTACAATTTAACCTAAAAACAGGTTTAAAATTAGCTGAAGGTGTAGACTATGTTCCATTTAAGCAAACAAGTGTAACAATGGAATTACCATGGGTAGGAGACTATAAACCAAGTAGAGTAGAAGTAATAACTAAATCAACACAAGCAACAAATGGTGAAAAAAGTGCTAAGTACGAATACCATGCAAGTACAGGTATTTTAACAATAACAGCAGAAAACAAAGACTATAAAGATAATGTTGTTGATGCAAGAGATGAATATGATATCATCTGTATTTATAGAGAAGAATGTTATAGTGAAACAAATGAAGAAAGAGATTTAAAAATAAGAACTAATGTAGAAGTAACATTAAATGACGAGAATTCCACAAAGGTTTTATCAAAAGTGGAAAAAGAAGGCAAAATTACAGAAAAAATAGGAAATATTATATCAGCAGAATATCAAACAGAAGACATTTATAATGGTTATATAAAAGCAAATAGTTTTAATGAAAATAATAAATATGAAACAACATATAAAGAAACAGCTAAAATAGAAATAAGTGACAAAGATTTAGCACAAAAATATATGATGACATGGATAAATAAATTCGAAAATGATGAACAAGAATTAGATGGCACAAGCATGTTAACATATAAAGAAACAAGTATTGACAAAGCTAAATTTATAAATACATTTGGAGAAAAAGCAAGTTTAGACATTTTAAATAATGCAGGAAAAATTTTAAAAACAATAAATAAAGATACAGAAACAGATGAAAATGGAAAAGTAACAATAAAATATGAAGATAAAATACAAAATATAGTAATAAAATTAACAGGTATAGAAAAAGAAGGAATTGTAGAATTTGAAAATACAAAATGTATTAGTTCAGACATGAAAGATTTAACATATAATAAAATTAATACATATGTGATTGCACAAGGATATAATATAATTCAAATTCAGCAAGAAAATTCAGAAAGTAAAGCAACAGAGAATAAAACAACAGAAGATAAGAAAGTTTATCAAATTGTAGAAAAAAATACAGTTCAAATAAAAGATGCTATTTCAAATATAGAAACAAAATTTGATAATAAAACATGGGCAAATAATGCAGTAAATGAAGTAATTCTTACAACAATATTAAAAACAAATACTTCAAAAGATAGCTTATTTAAAAATCCAACAATTACAGTTGAATTACCAAGTGAAGTAGAAGAAGCAATAATAACAGAACCATACTTAGTATATAATAATCTAAAATTTGAAATAGAAGAAGCAAAAGTAATAGTAAATGAAAACAAAAATAAAGCCATAAAAATAACATTAAAAGGCAATCAAGAAAATTATGAACAAAACACTATTGCAGGAGGAGTAAATGTAGTTGTTCCATTAAAAGTGTATTTAAGAAAATCACTAGAAACAACAGAGAAAGTAGTAAAAACAACATATACAAATGAAAATGCAAAAGGAACAGTATATACTGAACAAGGAAAAACATATGATGAATTAACAATATCACTTGTAAATAAAATTGTAGTTGCAACACCAGTTTTATATTCTGCAGACCAAAATTATGTACAAGTAATAGAGAAAGACGGAATAAGAGTAGAAATTTCTAGAAAAGTTGGAAATCAATCTATTCCAGAAGAAGGAACAGTTTATGAACAACAAATTGTTAATAACACAATAAAAGTTACAAATACAAATACATCTGCAAAATCTGTAAAATTTGCAATTGACATACCAGATGAAATGACATGGGTTGTTTTAAATCAAAAAGACTGTGATTATAATGAAAAATATGGATATTATAAAAGATATGATATATATGAATATAATGCTCAATCAAGCAAAAAAATAAATATTAATTTAAATGACATTAAAGCAGGAGAAACAGTTGAAAATAGTTTTGATTTAAGAATAAATGATTTAGAAGATACAGAAGAATCAAAAGTATCTAGTGTAAATTACCAAATGGTAATAGGAGCAACACAATATGACTTTAGTAATAAATTACAAATTAAACAAGCTGAAATAAAAACAGAACTAAGTGTAGCAGTAGGGACCGGAAAAAATGATTGGACATATAAGTTTGTTGTAGAAAACATATCTGGTAAAGATTTAACAGATGTTGACTTAACATTTGAAGCTTCAGCATTTTTCGAAATTAGTAGTGTTGATGATAATTATGGAAGCTTTGATGGAAATATGTGGAGACATACTATAAGTCAACTAGCAAAAGGTGAACAGAAAAAGATTTGGATAAGAGGAAATGTAAATGAGTATAGTGAAGACAATGATTTTGAATATCAATTAAAAGCAGTTGCAACAGCAAAAGCATCTAATGTATATCTTTCAAATGAAACAACTTCAACTGGTTATGTAGAAGGTGTAGAAGTTACTATGTCATCAAATAAAGAAGGACAAAAATTAAGACAAGATGACGAGATAGAATATACAGTTAATATAAAAAATATAGGAAAAACAAGACAATGGTACACAACATATAGCAGAGTGAATGTTAAAGATTATATACCATATGAATTAACTCCTGTTTCTGTATCATACAATAATTATAAAGTAGAAATAACAAAAGTAAAAGATGAAGATGAACCATTAATAACACAAAATGTAGAAAATTTTACAGAAATACAACAAGAACAAGAATTATCATTAGTAGATAAAGAGACAGAAGATGTTGCGAATATAGACAAAGAGTTAATTATTCCTCAAGGAAAAACAATAACATTAAAGATAAAAGCTAGAGCAAGAATGATATATGAAAATAAAGATGCAACAAATAAGGTAGACGTATCAGGTGATTACATAAAAACAAAAACAGCAAGTTTAACAAATACAGTAATAAAATATGATGAACCTGAGAATCCAGATCCAGAAGAACCAGAAACAGTAAAAGTAACAGGAATTACTTTAGATAATACTAAATTAACATTAAAAGTTGGGGCAAGCCAAAAATTAGTTGCAACAGTAACACCAGAAAATGCAGATAATAAAAATATAATTTGGGCATCTGAGGATTATTCCGTTGTAGGTGTAGATGATGCTGGAAACGTAACAGCAAAAGCTGTAGGAACAACAATAGTAACAGCAACAACAGAAGATGAAGCAAAAGTAGCAGAATGTGAAGTTACAGTAATAGATGATACAGTTGACCCAAATCCAGAACCAGAAGAAGTTACTGTAACAGGTGTATTTATAAGTACGCAATCTGTAAATTTAAAGGTTAATGAAAATATACAATTAAATGCTACAGTAATGCCAGAAAATGCAACAAATAAAAAAGTAATATGGAAGACAAATGATAAAACAATTGCAGATGTTGATGAAAATGGAATTGTAACAGCAAAAGCTGTAGGAACAACAACAGTAACAGTAATAACAGAAGATGGTGGAATGTATGCATCTTGTAAAGTAACAGTAACAAAAGAAGAACAAATAGATCCAGGTACAATTGGAGTAGAAGGAATTACATTAAATGCACAAACACTTGAATTAAAAATTGACGAGATTAAAGATTTAGTAGCAACAGTAGTTCCAGAAAATGCAACAAACAAAACAGTAATATGGACATCAAGCAATCCTGTAGTTGCAATGGTAAATGAAAAAGGAAGAGTAACAGGAAAATCTGAAGGTGTAGCAAATATAATGGCTACAACAGAAGATGGTGGAATAACAGTTTCTTGTAAAGTAACAGTTACAAAAGAGGCTGAATCAGGAGATAAAAAGGTTGTTAGTGTAAATTTAGATTTACAAGCAATGAGATTAAAAGTTGGAACAAACAGAACATTGCAGGCAACAGTTTTACCAGAAGATGCAACAAACAAAAAAGTAACATGGTTATCAAGTAATTCAGAAATAGCAACAGTAGATCAAAATGGAAATGTTGTAGCTAAAAGTGCAGGTTTAGCAACAATAACAGTAACAACTGAAGATGGAGGAAAAACAGCAACTTGCCAAGTAACTGTTGCTGATAATCAAAATCCAAGTTCAGACAAAGTAGCTGTAACAGATGTTAATTTAAACACAAATTCAATAACAGTAAAAGTTAATGCAACAAGAATATTAATTGCAACTATTGAGCCAACTAATGCAACAAATAAAAATGTAACATGGTCGTCAAATAATGAAGAAGTATTAGCAGTAGACCAAAATGGAAGAATAACAGGTAAAAAAGAAGGAAAAGCAGTAATAACAGTAACAACAGAAGATGGAGGAAAAACAGCAACTTGTGAAGTTACAGTTTTAAGAGAAGATGATCCAAGTATTGTTAATGTAACTGGAGTAAAATTAGATGCTAAAGAAATAAGTTTAACTGTAGGAAAAGATAGAACATTACAAGCAACAATTTTACCAGAAGATGCAACAAATAAAAGTGTAACTTGGAAATCAAACAATTCTCAAGTAGCTACAGTAGATGAAAATGGTAAAGTTGTAGCTAAAAGTGCAGGTAAAGCAATAATAACAGTAATAACAGAAGATGGCGGAAAAATGGCAAACTGTGAAGTATACGTAATAGAAAAACAAGAAGTAAAAGTAACAGGAATAGTCTTAGATTCAGAAAATATAAGTTTAAATGTTGGTGAGAACAGAATTTTAAGAGCAACAATTTTACCAGAAAATGCAACAAATAAAAATATAACATGGTCATCTAATAACAATCAAGTAGCAACGGTAGATGGAAATGGAAATGTTATAGCAAGAGGAGAAGGAACAGCAGTAATAACAGTAACAACAGAAGATGGTGGAAAAACAGCTCAATGTACAGTAACAGTAAGCAAAAAACAAGATCCAACAACACCAGACAATCCTATACCATCTGAAACAATAACAATTTCAGGTGTATCATGGATTGATGAAAACGAAGATGGTAAAAGAGATGATGAAGAAAAATTATATAGTAATATGGATGTATTATTATATGATTATTCAGCACAAAAATTAGTATATAAAGATGGTACCGCAATTAGAGCAACAACAAATGAAAAAGGTGAATACGAATTCACTAATATTACAAAAGGAGAATACATTGTAGTATTTTTATATGACAGTAAAACATATAGTTTAACAGAATATCAAAAACAAGGAGTTTCTTCTACAAAGAACTCTGATGCAATAGAAAAAAATGTTTTATTAGAAGGAAAAGAAACAATTGCAGGTTTAACAGATACATTAACAGCACAAAGTACATTGAAAAATATAGATATTGGTGTAATTAAAAATAAATCATTTGATATGGAATTACAAAAATATATTAGCAAGATTACTGTTCAAACCAAAAAAGGTACTAAAACATATGATTATAATAATAAAAAATTAGCAAAGGTTGAAATAAATTCAAAATACATAAATGGAGCAACAGTAATTTTAGAATATAAAATGGTAGTTACCAATAAAGGGGAACTTGAAGGAAAAGTTGGAATGATTGTTGATAATATTCCAGATGGATTAGAGTTCCACTCAGAATTAAATCCAAATTGGTATGAAAAAGACGGAAAATTATATACAATTGCTTTATCTGGCGAAAAAATTGGAGTTGGAGAAAGCAAAGAAGTAACAATAGTTTTCATAAAAACAATGAATTCAAACAATGTTGGAAAAATTGAAAATGTGGCAAATATTGATATGAGTAGTAATGAAAAAGCAGTAGAAGATAATAACAAAGATAACGATACTTCTAAAGTTGAAGTTATTATAGGTCTTACAACAGGTGTAAAACAAGCTATGATAGTAATTGCTACAGGTTCAATGATTGTAGGATTGATTATTTTAGTTATTATTCTTGCTAAGAAAAACAAAATGTTTAGAATGTTTGCAATAGTATCATTAATTTTTGTTATTGGTGGTACAGGAATATCAATAGCTAACGGAATGACAGAGACAAGTTCAGGAACGCCAAATGCATATATTAGTAAAACTGGAAATACAGCATATACTATTTATGCATATAATGTTTTACATGGTGGATATGATTCTGCAACATTAGATTATGGTGCAAAAATAAAAGGACATAATACTGGTAAGACTGAACCATTTAATGAAGGATTCGATCCAAGTCAGGCTGTAGGAAATACAGCAACAACATCTAATGGCTATGATTTTTCATGTGTAAATCATGGAGAACCATTTCCAAATATTGATACTGATTATTTTATAGTTGTGGAACAAGGAAATAAAAGTTATACATATTCTAATGAGCCTGATTTAACATTAGATAGAGATAATCCTGATAAAAATAGAGTTGAATTTTATAATAATAATAATAGCATTAATACAATTGGACCTTTTGACCCATGTTTTAAGATAAATTATGATAAGTATATAAATACAAATTATGCTAAACTTTCTTATGGGGTAACAATTGATTATATGACAAGAGATGGTTCAATGCATACTGGAGTTACAGTAAAATCTGATGATTTAGTAACTGCACAAGAGGGAATAGGAATAGAGACAGGTAAATATGGGATTTCAAAACCAAACAGCGCAAATGGCAGTGATATTGCAGGTCCATTTTATATAAGAGTTGGAAAAGATGTAGTTTATGTTACAAAAGTAAGAATGTCATTAAAATATGAAACTTTAAAAGATGTAACAGTAAAAATAGGAGTAAAAGTAACAGCAGATATAAATGCGACAGCATCACATCAAAAAATGGAACGTAAAACTGACGAAGGAGATATATCAATAACAGTTCCAACTTCAACAGTATGGGAAGGTTCTGTTGAGTGGGAAGGACCATGGAGAGCACCAACGTCAATAGTATTACATAAAAAAGATCCTGAATGGGTATGGAATTCAAAAAATAAAACAGGTATTCCTATGAATAATGCAGATTTCTTATTATTGAGAGGAAAAAACTTAAATAGAAATGATTACTTAATGCTAACAGATTTAAATGGTAAAAGGATAGACAAATTAACACAAGATGATACGGCTGGCTGGATAACATTTGACAAAATAATGAAGCCCGATGGTTCAGAACCTGATTACAGTTGTGGTTCAGGTGGTGTAAATGGAGATTTCTATAATTCATATGATCAACAAAATAATAATAATGATAAATTTTTCCCACACTATCCACGAGAATATATTAATTGTAATAAATATCATATATATAATAAAAATGCTCAAGCATTAGTATTTGCAAATGGAAAATATTATTTGGCAAATTTCGGTGCTACAAAGGCAAATGCAACTAGATTAGCAACAAATAGTGAATGTGCAATAGCTATAGGAAATTTGAGATGGGGAGATTACACATTTGTAGAAGACAAATCTAATAGATATGAATATACTCAAGTTAAGACAACAGTGATATCTGGTAATATGAACCGTGCTTGGGCGGAAACACATTTTGATGTGGAAAATAAACGTCAAACAGGAAATTTACGTATATATAAAAGAGACACAGATCAAAACAGACCATTACAAAATGTTGAATTTTTATTGAAAGCAAAAGAAGGTTCATCATCTGTAGAGAGATATGTTATTTTACAAATAGAAAGAGTATCAAGTGATTCAAGTTATGAAGCACATGATATTAATAGTATTAAAGGTTTAAAAGATCAAAGAGGAGAAACAATAACCAAACTTCAAGAAACAACTGGGACTTGGGCAAAGAGAGTTAAAGGAACAGTAAAAATTTCTGATATAGCATATACTACTGATAAAAATAAAGCAACAATACTTACAACAAATAAATCTGGAATAGTAGAACTAGACAATTTACTGGTTAGTTCAAAAGGCTATCAAGACTCTGTAGAGGGGATAACATATAAATTATATGAATTATATAGCAATAACTATGGATATGCTCAATACTATAAAGATGATGGTTCTGGTGTAATGAAAGTGAACGGTCAAAGACGTGATGTAGTAGAAATAAAAGTAGAAAGACAAAAAACTACTGCTACTGCTTACGAGCCATGGAAAAATTCAGACTATAAATATACAAGTGTAACAATAACAAATGATAAACTTACACAGAATTTACATATTTTCAAAAAAGATTATGATCAACATAATAAATTACTCCCAGGAGTAACATTTAGAATAGTTGCTAAAGTAGATGGAAATACAAAAGGAAGCAAAGAAATAAACAATAAATATATAAGAATAAAAGCTTCTGGAAATAATGTAGAAAAAGGTTCTGATGGATATGCAAATAAAATAACAGGAAGTGCTAGAATAGATGATAGAGTATATGATCCAAAAGGTATTACAGAAGATATAAGTGCAAGTGAGAGACAAATTAAATTTACATCAGATGCTAGCCAAGCAACATTGTTTGTAACAGATTCAGCTGGAAAGATAGAAATTCAAAACTTATTAGTAAGTTTAAATGGTAAAGATAGAATACAATATCATTTAGAAGAGATTGAAAATCCAAATTATGGATGGGTTGCAGAAAAGCCAGAAGGAAATTCATCCGGAAATTATAATAATTATACAGTAACATTTGATGCTAAAGATGGAGGAACAATGACATCGAAAGACAAAACTGGCTATGTAAAACTAGAAAGAGGAAAATCTGTAGAGACGGATAAGACATCAGCTGGTAGTGGTGCAGAGCTAAATGTTTATAATAAGAAGCAAACAACAAGCATAAAAATTGACAAAACAGATTATGATAATCATAATACAAAACTAGGAAATGTAGTGTTTGTATTAAAGGCAAAAAGAAATACAGATATAGCACATCCAGAAAATCCATATAAATATATTCCAGTTGGAGACACAACAAAATATGTTCAAATAAAAACATCTGCTGGATGGCAAGAAGGAACAACAATAACAGGATTTGCTAGAGCTATTGATATAAAATATGTAGATTATGATAAAGCAACAAGATTTGCAACAGATTCATCTGGAAAAATAGAAATAAACAATATATTAATGAGTACAAATGGTGCAGATAAAATTTTGTATCATATAGAAGAATTAAAAAATCCAAATTATGGATGGGTTGCAGAAGAACCAATAGAACAAGCTGAAAACAATAGAATTAACTATTATAATAACTATACAGTAATGTTTGATGCTACTACTGGAGGTACTGTAACAAATAATACAGATACAGCTTTTGAAAAAATATTGCAAAGAGGATGGGTAGATGCAAATAGAGCATCATCTAAAGAAACAGATAAAACAAGCTATGGTAGTACAGCAGGTATAACTGTTGGAGTTCGTAATGTAAAACAAACTACAAATATATTAATTGAAAAAACAGATACAGATAATCCAACAGGTGCTAATAATAAATTAGATGGAGTTAAATTCATATTAAAAGCACAAAAAGACCAAGAAATATCTCATTCAAAAAATGAATACAAAGATATTAGTGGAAAATATGTAAAAGTTAAAGTAAAAGGAAGTTGGCAAAAAGAAGTAAAAGGTTCAATAAGAATAGAAGATATAGAATATGTTAGCAATCAAGATGATGCAACAAGATTTGTAACTCAAAATGGAAAATTAGAAATTCATAATTTATTAATAAGTACAAATGGTGCAGATAAAATCTGGTATCATTTAGAAGAAATTGATAATCCAAATTATGGATGGATTGCAGAAAAAGGTAATTATAATAACTATACAGTAACATTTGCAGCAACAGATGCTATATATGGTACAGTAACAAATAATGATAGCACAGACATAAGCTCAGAAGATGGAATAAAAGCACGTGGATGGGCAAAAGCAAATAGAGTATCATCTAAAGAAAGTGATAAAACTTCAGGTGGTTCAGGACTTCATATTACAATATTTAACTTAAAACAGACAACAAATATATTAATTAAAAAGACAGACAAAGATAATACAAATTTTGGATTAAATAATGTAGAATTTGTATTGAAAGCTAAGAGACAACAAGATATTTCTCATAAAGAAAACAGATATAAAAACATAGACAATAAATATGTAAGAATTAAAACAAGTGCTGGATGGCAAACAAAAGTACAAGGAAGAGTAAGAATTACAGACATAGAATATGTTAGTGATATTAAACAAGCAACAAGATTTGTTACTGGTAAAGTAGATAACACAAATGGTGTATTAGAAATTTATAACTTATTAATTAGTACAAACGGTGCTGATAAAATAGAGTATCATTTAGAGGAAGTTGCAAATCCAAATTATGGATGGGTTGCAGAAAGTCCTGTTGGAAATTCAAAAGGAAATTACAACAATTACACTGTAACATTTGAAGCAACAAATTCTTATAATGGAACTGTTACAAACAATAATATCACATCAAATTTAAATACAGTAGCAAAACGTGGATGGGCACAAGCAAACAGAGTATCATCTAAAGAAACAGATAAAACATCTGGTGGTTCAGGACTTAATATTTCAATACGCAACTGGAAACAAACAACAAATATTTTAATTGATAAAATCGATAATGAACAATCAAATGTTAAATTAGCAAATGTAGCATTTGTATTGAAAGCAAAAAGAAATAAAGATATTACACATCCAGACAGTAAATACAAAAATATTGATAACAAATATGTAAGAATAAAAACAAGTGAAGATGGTGACTGGGAAACAAAAGTAACAGGTTCTATAAGAATAGTGGATATAGATTATGTTTCTGACATAAGCCAAGCAACACAATTCTTAACAAATGCTAATGGAAAATTGGAAATTCACAATATATTAATAAGCACAAATGGTGATGATAGAATATATTATCATTTAGAAGAACTTTCAAATCCAAATTACGGATATGTTGCAGAAAGCCCAGTTGGAAATAGTCATGGAAATTATAATAACTATATGGTAACATTTAGTTCAAATGATAGTTATACAGAAAATGCATTTGGAACAGGAGATGGAACTGTAACAAATACACAAATTTCAGATAATTTAAGTGATAGAGAAAATCGTGGATGGGTAAAAGCTAATAGACAAGCTTCAACTCAAACAGATTTAGCTAAAGGTGGCTCAGGTGTAGATGTTTCTGTACGTAACTGGAAACAAACAACAAATATCTTAATAGATAAAGTTGATAATGAACAAAACGGAATAAAATTAGCAAATGTAACATTCGTATTGAGTGCTAAGAGAAATAAAGACCTTTCAGCACCAGATAACAAATATAGAAATTCATTACCTGTTGACGGTGAAAACAAGAAGGTATATGTAAGAATCAAAGTAAGTGAAAATGGTGACTGGATGAGTGAAGTATCTGGCTCAATAAGAATTGCTGATATAGACTATGTTTCAGACATAAAACAAGCAACAAAATTTGTAACAGATAATAATGGACGATTAGAAATCCATAATATATTAATGAGTACAAATGGTGCAGATAGGATATATTATCATTTAGAAGAAATTGAAAATCCAAATTATGGATATGTTGCAGAAAGTCCTGTTGGAAATTCAAAAAGAAATTACAACAACTATACAGTAACATTTAAAACAAGTGATAAATATACATCTGAAACAGCTTTAGGCAGTGGAGATGGAACTGTAACAAATAATGAGATTACAGCTGATTTAAAACGAAATTTAAATCGTGGTTGGATAAAATCTAATAGACAGACATCAACAGAAACTGATAAAGCTAAAGGTGGTTCTGGTGTTGACCTTTCAGTTCTTAACTGGAAACAAACAACAAATATATTTGTTGAAAAAACAGATACAGACCAAAATAATATCAAATTATCAAATGTAACATTTGTATTAAAAGCTAAAAGAAATAAAGATGTTACTCACCCAGATAGCAAATATAAAAACATAGATGATAAATATGTAAGAATAAAAACAAGTACAAATGGAAATTGGGTAACAGAAGCAAAAGGAACAGTAAGAGTTGTTGAGATTGATTATGTTAGTGATTTTAACCAAGCAACAAAATTTGTAACAGATGATAATGGTAAATTAGCAATCAAAAATATATTAATGAGTACAAATGGTGATGACAGAATTTATTATCGTTTAGAGGAAATTTCAAATCCACATTATGGATGGGTAGCTGAAAAGCCAGTTGGAAATCCAAATGGAAATTACAACAACTATACAGTAACATTTGATACAAATGATAAATATGATTCAGAATCTGGACTTGGAAAAGGTGATGGAACTGTAACAAATAACAACAGTACAGATATAAATTCAGAAAACGGAGTAAAAGCTCGTGGATGGGTAAAAGCCAATAGACAAGCTTCAACTCAAACAGAAGCTAATGGTACAGCAGGTGTAGATGTTTCAGTTAGAAACTTGAAGGAAACTGCAAATATACTAATTGATAAAACAGATAGCTTGCTTACAAATAAAAAGTTAGCAAATGTAGAATTTGTACTAAAAGCTAAAAAAGACAAAGAAATTTCTCACCCAGAAAACAAATATAAAGACATCAATGAAAAATATGTAAGAATAAAAACAAGTGAAAATGGAAAATGGGAAAAAGAAGTAAGAGGATCTGTAAGAATAGTTGATATAGATTATGTTACAGACATGAAAGATGCAACAAAATTTATAACAGATGATAATGGTAGATTAGAAATCCATAACATATTAATTAGTACAAATGGTGCTGATAAAATATGGTATCATCTAGAAGAAATTTCAAATCCATATTATGGATGGGTTGCAGAAAAAGGAAATTACAATAACTATACAGTACATTTCTCAACAAAAGATAATGAAAATGGAGATGGAACTGTAACAGATAATGATAAGACAGATATAAATTCAGAAGATGGAGTAAAAGCACGTGGATGGACAAAACCTAATAGACAAAAATCACAAGAAACAGATAAGACAACAGGTGGAAGCGGATTAGATGTAAATGTATTAAACGTAAAACAAACATCTAACTTGTTTATTGAAAAAGTAGATAGTAGAAATACAGATAAAAAACTTCCAAATGTATCATTTATATTAAAGGCACAAAGAGATAAAGATATTTCTCATGCTGAAAATAGATACAAAAACATAGATAATAAATATGTAAGAATTAAAACTAGTGAAAATGGAAACTGGGAGAAGGAAGTTAAAGGAACAGTATACATTAAAGACATTGACTATGTTTCAAACGTAAATGATGCTACAACATTTATAACAGGAGAAAATGGAAGACTTGAAATATACAACTTATTGATGAGCACAAATGGTGCAGATATTATTAAATATCATCTTGAAGAAGTAAAAAATGAAAATTACGGATATTTATCAGACAATGATAAATATAAGAATTTCAGGGTAGATTATGGAAATAATGCACCAAATGGATGGGTTACATTAACTAGAATGCCTTCAACAGAAACAGAAGATACATCTAGTAAAAAAGGATATGATGTAGAAATCAAAAATGAGCAAATGTATATACGTGCATCTGGATATGTTTGGGAAGATATTGCTGATGCAAAGAGCAATACTAAAGACAATATTTATAAAGAAGAGTCAGATGCTTTAGTAAAAGGAATTAGAGTATATTTACACAAAACTGATGGTAATAATGATTCTATTATTGCAAAAGCTTTAACAGATGAAAATGGTTACTATGAGTTTGGTACTAAGATTGTTAATGGAAAGAAATACATTAACGGTGTAGAACAACCAGGAATTTTCGATAATGGTTATGAAAATAAAGATTATTGGGGAAGTAAAGAACCTAGTGTAAATGGAAATAACTTTACAAGTAAAGCAGAAAATGAAAATGGTAACCTTGTAATACAAGACTTAGGCAAATATTATATTGAATTTGAGTATGATGGATTGAAATTTACAACAGTTGCTACAAAATGGGATTATACAAATAGAGATGATGAATCTTCTAAAGCTGAAGAAGTTCCTACAAAAGGAAGCATAGCAGAAGGTTCAACAAAAACTAGAGATAGAGAAACTGTAAATAAAGATTTTGCTGAAATTTGGCAAAACAGTTCAACAGGGTATAATAATGGATTATCATATACTGTTGATAAAGAAAATCATATTGCAACATATAATGATAAATGGGCATATAAATATGAAAACAATAGTAATGGTAAGAAAATATTAAATATTACTGATGCTGCATTAAATAAAAACCATGAATATGCTGTAGTATCTACAACAAATAAATCTGAATATAATATTGCACAAAGATGGAAATCAGCATATGAAAATACAGGTCTAGAATGTATTACAAATAATAACCAAGGAATTTTCAGAAGAGAACAAGCAGATAATGCTATCTCAGAAGATATAGATTCTGTTGATGTTATTGTAAATGGATACAAAAACACATATCAATATGGTGGCAGAAAAGAGTATCAAAAAGAAGGAGATGTTGAAGAAACATCAGACGGATTTGGAGTAGCAGTAAAATTTGGAAACAAAAATAATGCTTCTCAATATAGCAACAGAGGATTAAATACTTATAAAAGACCACTATATGAATCAGATTTAGCTTGGCATTTAAAAGATACAAAGAATAATCTTATGGAAGTATATGTAACATATAAAATTGTTGTTAAAAACCAATCAGACACATTAACCACAGTTATTACAGAGCTTACAAATTACTTTGACAGAAGATATAAGCTAGTTCAATCTTGGAGTGTAGATAATACTGAAAATACAATTAAGTGGGCTGACAAAGGCAAAGGAACTGGAGATTATAGTGCAACATATTATAATGCAAATTATACACAAAATTTAAATATAGAATTAGACCCGGGAAGAACAGGAACTGTATATGTAAAATTTCAATTGAATAATGACGCATTAAATGATATTGCACATGAAAGAGCAACATTGATGAATGTATCAGAAATATCAGCATTTTCAAGTTACTATGGTAAGGATACTATGGTTGCAGGAGCAAAAACTGCTGAAAAAGCAAATGATGGAGTAAACGACCCTGGAAAGATTTATGCAGCAATAGATAAAGACTCAGCTCCATTAGATGCAGAAGTAGGAGCAAAGGTAAGTGATTCAACCAAACTGGATGCAATTAAAAGACCTGATGGTTCAACACTTAATAATTATTATGAGCAAAATCTAGAATTGACAGATAAAAGTACATTTGAAGATGATACAGATTTTGCACCATCATTAATACTTGGTATTGATGAAACAGACCCAACTAGAGCTATTTCAGGTATTGTGTGGGAAGATGCATCTAATCCAACATTATTAACTGAAAATCAGAGATTAGGAAATGGTATATATGATGATGGGGAAAAATTAGTAAAAAATGCAGAAATAAAATTATTACAAAAAGCTAATAAAGAACTTGGAAATCCTAAAGTTGAAAATGAGAATATAGCAAAAGCATATACATTAAATATAACAGGTAATACTGCTACATATGTAGAATCTGATGCTATAACATATTCAAAAGAAGTAGCCACAACCCCTATAAGAACAGGATATGATAATCAAGATAAATATAAATATAACTGGATAATAGTTGGTATTATTCCAGGTGAAAATTACAAATTAAGATATGGTTATGGAACATTTGAAGATGGAAAAGTTTCAACAATAGATGGAGAAGAAGTAGATGCTAGAGAATATAAATCTACAATTGTATGTTATTCACCAATGATAAATGAATTACAAAAAGCAACAGGAGGGAACACTAAAGATGAGCCAATTAAAAATTGGATAGCAGACCATTCAGGCAATATTGAAAAGAATCAAGAAAGATCAAATGTTGCAATAGATGCTAACTTAAAGCTAAGAGCAGAATCTGATGACATTTATTATGGAAGTTATGAAAGAAAAATCAAAATGATTGCAGATACTGCAATATTTGATGTAACAGTTGAAAATAATAGCAATGTAACAGTAGATCTAACTAATCAAAAAAATACTTCATCAACATACGAAGATGAGTTTGAATTCATACTAATAGAAGAAAACGGAAAAAAATCTGTAAAAAGAAAACCAACATTCTATTCAGTAATACCATTTATGGACTTTGGAATTACATTAAGACCAAAACAAAAACTTGATGTAGATAAGACTATAAACAAATTAACAATAACATTAGCAAATGGTCAGAACTTAATATTTGGAGATCCATACAAAGATAATCTAAACTATGTAAAAGCTCTAGGAACAAGCGGAAAAAATAGATTAGTTCTTGCTGAAATAGATAATGAGCTAATCCAAGGTGCAACAGTAGAAGTTGAATATGCAATAACAATAACAAACTATTCTGAAATAGATTATGATTATAGAATATATAAAGACTATTATTATTGGGGAATTCCAAGTAATAATGAAGATGATTTATTACAAAATGTAGTAAACAGTGTAGTAGACTACATGAGAGGAGGACTACAATATGATGAAGAAAAGAATAGTGATAAGTGGAAACAAAGATCTTTAGATTATTTATTAGGCAAAGAAGATGAAAATGGAAACAAAATAGATAACGGAAGATGTCTAATAAATGACGATGTAAAAGGCGGAATAAAGACGTTACAAGAGAATAATGATCTTGTAATTGTAGAATGTAATGGTATTGGAGCTATAAAACCACCTCATGATGGAAAACCTGGAGAGTCAACAACAATAAATTTATATGGAAGCAAATTATTGGCAGTAAATACAAAGGGTGTTGTATTTAAGAATAATGCAGAAATATTAGGCTCATTTAAAAAGATAACAGATAAAGATAAGGAGACAGGAGAACAAGCTACGCCAGGAAATCATAATCCTAATACAAACGAAAAAGATGAATGTGATGATGGTAGAATAAGATTAATTATTACACCACCAACAGGTTTAAGTGCAAAAGAACTTAGAGAATTAGATGCAAAAGAAAAAATAGAAAATAATGGTATAAATAAAATATTTGAACCATTAACAATTCTAAAAAGGGGATATTGTTTAATAAAGAAACAAATATTAGAAAAATAAAATACAAAAGATAAATAAAAAATAACAATATATTGTTAACAGAGTAGAGTGTAATGCTCTACTCTGTATTTTTATTTTTACAAATAAAAAAATACCAATGCCGTAAAGACACTGATATCTTTAAGAATGGTGCACCATCTCGGAATCGAACCGAGGACCGCCAGATTAAGAGTCTGTTGCTCTACCAGCTGAGCTAATGGTGCATATAACGATATTTATTATAATACTAAATGTAACAAATGTCAATAATTGCTTGAAAAAAAAGTTAAAATATGTTATAGTATATAAGCAAATATAGGAGAATGGCTCAACAAGAGGAAGAGAGTCATAGAAAGGTAGGGAAAAAGATGTTAACAGCAAATGGAGTAACAGTAAGATTTGGAAAAAGAGTACTATTTGAAGATGTAAATATAAAATTTGGAAAAGGAAACTGTTATGGAATAATAGGAGCAAATGGAGCAGGAAAATCAACATTTTTAAAAGTACTATCAGGAGAATTAGAACCAAGCAAAGGAGAAGTATCTTTAGAAAAAGGAGAAAGACTATCAATATTAAAGCAAGATCACTTTGCATTTGAAAATTATACAGTAATAGACACAGTAATAATGGGAAACAAAGAATTATATGATATCATGAAAGAAAAAGATGCAATCTATATGAAACCAGATTTTTCAGAAGAAGACGGAATGAAAGCAGCAAAATTAGAAGAAAGATTTGCAGAATTAGATGGATGGAATGCAGAATCAGATGCAGCCATGCTTTTAAATGATTTAGGAATAATTCCAGAAAATCATTATAAAATGATGAGCGAGCTAGAAGCTAGAGAAAAAGTAAAAGTATTACTTGCACAAGCGTTATTTGGAAATCCAGATGTATTACTATTGGACGAGCCAACAAACGACTTGGACTTAAAAAGCATAAACTGGTTGCAAGAATTCTTAATAAATTTTGAAAATACAGTAATAGTAGTATCACATGATAGATATTTCTTAAATAAAGTATGTACACATATTGCAGATGTTGACTTCGGAAAAATTAAAGTATACCCAGGAAACTATGACTTCTGGTATGAATCAAGCCAATTAGCATTAAAACAAATGAAAGAACAAAACAAAAAGAAAGAAGAAAAAATTAAAGAATTACAAGACTTTATTGCAAGATTTAGTGCTAATGCATCAAAATCAAAACAAGCGACATCAAGAAAGAAAACTCTTGAAAAAATTGAGTTAGATGAAATTAAACCATCAAACAGAAAATATCCATATGTTGATTTTAAACCAGATAGAGAGCCTGGAAAAGAGATTTTACAAGTTAAGAATATTTCTAAAACAATAAATGGAGAAAAAATATTAGATAACATATCATTTACAGTAAAAACTGGAGATAAAATTGCATTTTTAGCAGATAATGAAAATGCTAAAACAGTATTATTCCAAATAATTGCTGGAGAAATGAAACCAGACGAAGGAGAACTTATTTGGGGAACAACAATTACAAAATCATATTTTCCAAAGGATAATAATTATTTATTTGACACAGATGAAAGTTTAACAGAATGGTTAAGAAAATATTCAAAAGATCCAGACGAAACATATGTAAGAGGATTTTTAGGAAGAATGTTATTCTCAGGAGATGAAGCTTTAAAATCAGCAAATGTAATTTCAGGTGGAGAAAAAGTAAGATGTGTTTTAGCAAAAATGATGTTATCAGGAGCAAATTTCTTAATATTTGATGAACCTACAAACCATCTTGATATGGAAAGTATTACATCTGTAAATGATGGAATGAGCAAATTTAAAGGAAATATTTTATTTACATCACATGACCATCAATTAACACAAACAGTTGCAAATAGAATCATTGATATTAAAGATGATAAAGTTATTGATAGAGAAGTTACATATAATGAATATTTAGGAATTGAATAAATATAAAGAGTCGAACCAATTAAAATATATGATTTTTGGAACGACTCTTTTTTGATGTGATATAAACGACATTTTTATAATTGTGAAAATTAAGTGAAAAGGCTTTACAAACTAAAGATAAAATGTTAATATGGGCTAAGAACATAATAATGAGGAGGAAAAATTCGTGATTCAAGTTGAGAATATTACAAAAAAATACGGAAGTTTTACTGCCGTTAATGACATCAGTTTTGAAATTGAAGAGGGAGAAATTGTAGGATTTTTAGGACCTAATGGAGCTGGAAAAAGTACAACAATGAACATGATTACAGGATTTATAGAGCCAACATCAGGAAAAATAATTGTAGATGGATATAATATTTCTAAAAAACCTAAAAAAGCCAAAAGACAAATTGGTTATATGCCAGAAGGTGTGCCACTATATACAGACTTAACAGTAAAAGAATTTGTAACATATATGGCAGAACTTAAAGGTGTACCAAAAAAAGAAAGAAAAGAAAAGGTAGAAAAAGCTCTTGAAGATACAGGGTTAATAGATGTAAAAAACAAGTTAACAAGAAATCTTTCTAGAGGATACAAGCAAAGAGTAAGTATGGCAGGAGCACTAGTAAGTAATCCTAAAGTAATAATACTTGATGAACCAACAGTTGGACTTGATCCAAAGCAAGTTACAGAAATAAGAGCACTTATAAAGAATTTGGGTAAAGAACATACTGTAATCTTAAGTTCTCATATATTATCAGAAGTAAGTCAAATTTGTAATAGAGTTATTATTATAAATAAAGGAAAAATTATTGCAATAGATACACCAGAAAACCTTGAAAAGAAGGTAGTAAGAGATAATATAGTTTATGTAACAGTAGAAGATCCAGAAAATAAGATGGACTCTGTAAAAGATAAATTAGAAAATGTACAAGAAATAAAATTAATTGAAGAAAACGAAGATAAAACTAAAAAGTATAAAATAACTGCAGATGATGGAGTGGATTTAAGAAAAAATATTTTTGATACATTTGCAAAAGAAGAAATTACGATATTTGAAATGAAAAAATCTGATGTTACTCTAGAAGATGCATTTATGCAACTTATTAACTCTCAAGATGGAAATGCAGTGGAGCAAGAAAAAGAACAACAATTAGCAGATGAAACTGATGAGACTGAAGAAAATAAAACAGAAGATAATAAAACAGAGGAGAATGAGACTGAAGAAAATAAAACAGAAGATAATGAAACAGAGGAGAATGAAGTTGAAGAAAATAAAGAAGAGAAAAAAGATGAAGGGGGACAAGAATAATGTGGGCAGTATTTAAAAAGGAATTAAAAAGCTACTTTTTATCTCCAATAGGCTATGTTGTAGTTGGAATACTTTTATTAGTAGCAAGTGTATTCTTTTATTTGACAACAGTAAAGTATAGTAGTATAGATTTAGGCGGTTTATATTTTTATACAGCACTTTATGGTTTACTTATAGCAGTACCATTGTTAACAATGAGAATGTTTTCAGAAGAAAGAAAAACAGGAACAGAGCAATTAGTACTAACATCACCAGTAAGTATTACAGGAGTTGTATTAGGAAAATTTTTAGCAGCCATGGCAGTTATTACAATTGCATTAATAATTTCATTTATGTATTTTGGAATATTGTGCTATTTTGGAAGTCCAAATATATTAGTAGTTTTAGTGGCTATGTTAGGATTTTTATTAATAAGTGGAACAGCAGTATCAATAGGAATGTTTGCATCAAGTATAACAGAAAGCCAAGTAATTGCTGGAGTTCTTACAATGGGATTTTTAATAATAACATTATTTGTTCCAGACCTAGATATAGGTCTTCCAGACATAGCAATAATGAGTTTCTATCAAAACTTCCCAAGTGGAGTTATTAAATTAAGTGATGTTGTAGGACCAGTATCATTAGCATTAATGTTCATAGCATTTACTATAATTGTAATGCAGAGAAGAAAATTAGTAAAATAGGATAGGAGAGGGAAAAGTGAAAAAATTTTTAGAAATCATAAAAAATAAATGGCTAATAAAAGGTACGACAACCCTTCTTTTAATAGCTATTATAATAGCATGCTATGTGCTAATAAACTGGGGAGTCGACAAAATTAAGGTTGAAGACATAGATGTTACAACTAAAAAATTATATTCTTTATCAGATGAGACAAAAAATAGATTAACAAAACTTGACAGAGATATAACTATTCAATTAATTAATATGACAAGCTCAACTTATGTGGTTGATTATGCTGAAAAATATGAAAATGCAAGTAAAAGAATAACTGTAGAAAATATAGATGATTTATCATCAAGAGTTGATTTACAAACAAAATATAATATAACAAGTACAGGAAGTTTAATTGTTATAAAATCAGGAGAAAAAGAAAAAACATTAACAACAAGTGATTTATATACATATGATTATTCTAATTCAAAACAAATAGATAAAACAGAAGAGGCTTTTACAAATGCAATTGTAGAAGTAACAACAGATGAGAGACCTCATATTTATATTTTATCTGGAAAATCATATTATAATACAGAACAAGCATTATCAACAGTTATACAAGAATTAAAAGATGAAGCAAATGATGTGGATTATTTAGATATATTAACAACAGGTAGCATACCAGAAGATTGTAAATGCTTAGTTATAACAACATTAAACAAAGATTTAGATGATATAGAAAAGGACAAAATAATAGAATATATTAACAATGGTGGAAAATTAATGATAATGTCATCTCAAAATATGTTGGAATTTGAAACACCAAACTTTAATCAAGTATTAGCTCAATATGGAATAAAAATTGGATATGGTGCAATATTTGAACAAGATGGAAGCAAGATGTTACAAAATTCACCAGATATGATTATAGAAAATGTTAGTGCAAACTTTATGAGCAGTTTAGATATGAGCTTAAAAGCATGTTTTATAGATGCTGGAAAAATTGAATTTGAAGATGCTGATACATTAAGTGATTTAGGTGTTGAATATGAAACAATTGCTTCAACAAGTGATAAAGCTTTTGTAAGAACAAAATTTGATACTAAAACAACATCAAGGACAGAAAATGATGGAGAAGAAGGTTCAGCAATTATAGGTGCATATGTAAATAAGAAGATTTCAGATGAAAAAAATTCACAATTGATAATATATTCAAATGAAATATTTGCAACAAATTTAACATTACAAATTTCAGCATATTATACTTATGCAAGTGAATTATATAATAATAAGGATGTCATTTTAAATTCAATTTCACATTTAACAGAAAGAGAAGATACAATAACAATCAGAAAAACAAATGAAACAGAAAAATATACAGTTACAGATCAAGAAGATGTTATTATAAAAACAATAATATTTGTTGTTCCAATATTAACAATATTTACAGGAATTGTAGTTTGGATATTTAGAAGAAGAAAAATGTAATAGGTTAAAAAGATGTCAATAAAAAGACATCTTTTTTTCATAAATTTTTCTAAAGTTAAATATTATTAACAAAGAGGTGTATATGGAAGAAACAATAACAATTGTGTTAGTAATAATAGGAGCTTTGATAGGAGCTGGATTTGCTTCTGGGCAGGAAATTTATACATTTTTTTATTCACATGGAGTGGTAGGTTTAATTGGAATATGCATCACCTTTTGTATGATGGGAATTTTGATATATAAAAGCCTAAAAATAATATATAACCATAAAATAGATAATTATGATGAATTTTTGGAAGTATTTATAAAAAATAAA
>ULYR01073130.1_pt1 | contig 33776 bp, 32 predicted proteins | sample 1962341 | NCBI WGS metagenome assembly ULYR01 (sample SAMEA4835868, study PRJEB28245) | human gut metagenome | biome: gut microbiome; material: fecal sample | place: Denmark | collected 2008 | reverse complement strand
TATAATTGCGGTTGAAGCATTTGAAAATTGTAATAATGCTGAGCCAAGCAGACTAATTGCAATTGAAAATAAATTATAAACAATATTTCTAACAGTAGCTAATTTTGTCCTAATTTGCTTTGTTGTAAAATTATTTAAATATCTATATATAAGTACATTATATACTCCCTTTATAGCTCCTTGTAATATAAATAATGCAATAATAATATATGTTTTTATATTACTAATTTTTCCTAAAGCTAGAACTCCAATAATTATACAAGATACTGTTAATGGAATTCCTAAATGTGTAAGTGTGGTATTTTTATATCTTTTTTGTATCAAATTTTGCATTCTAGAACATAGTGATGCTGCAACTTGAGAAATTGCAAAAACTAATCCAAAATACTGTGCTGGCAACTCTATTTGCTCAAGAATACCACTTCTAAATGTTGTCATATTGTAAATTAATCCAGAAGTTAGTCCAAAAAATATCAATAAACATGCTATTCTTTTAGACTTTTTGGTAAATCTAACTGCATTTTTTAATTGCCACAAATATTCTTTAACACTAGTTTTTTCTTCTACATCATCATCTGGCATTTGAGTGTGTTTAAACCTAGATGCCAATATTGTAGAAATAATATTTCCTATTAAGCACAAAACAATTGGTAAATATGGACTTATAACAAATGCATATCCTGCAATTAATGAGGTTACTGCATCGACCATATAATATCTTGAAGCCCCTAATCCATCTAATGTAGAATATAAACTTCCTCTTTTCTTTCCTTTCGGAAGTGAATCATATAATATGTTAGTTTCACAAACACATTTTATTACATATCCTACTGAATCTAAAAAATATGCAACAAACAGCTGTGTATATGTTTTCAAAAAAATCAATCCTATTGTAAATAAACACATGCACAAATTTGCAAATACTAAGCTTCGTTTTTTGCCAATCTTCTCCACCAATATTCCTATTGGAATTTGAATTATTAAACACATACTTGTAAAAGCAGCTTCTGCCAATAAAACTTGAGAGGCAGAAAAACCTTTAGCCTGTGTTAAAAATAAATATATAATAGAATAATAAAACAACAAATCCCATGATATCATTTTATATATCGGATATAGTCTTGCATTTACTTTTCTATTTTGTATCTCTTTTGCACTTGCCATATTCTACCTCTCTTCATTATTATTTTACTAATCTTGCTGTTTCTTTTGCTATCATAAGTTCTTCATTTGTTGGAACTAAATAAACTTTTACTTTAGAATCTTGAGCTGATATTTCTTTTTCTACTCCTCTAACATTATTTGCTTCAACATCTATTTTAACTCCCATAAATTCAAGTTTTTCGCAAATACCTCTTCTTATATTTATTTGATTTTCTCCAACTCCACCAGTGAATACAATGTAATCTACTCCATTCATTGCAACTGCATATTTTGCAATATATGATGCAATTTCATATTTGAATTTTTCAATTGCTATTGCAGCTCTTTCATTATCACCATAAGATGCAGCTTCGATCTCTCTAAAGTCTGGTGCTAGTCCTGATATTCCTTGAACTCCTGATTTTTTATTTAACATATTTTCTGCTTCTTCTGGTGTCCATCCTTCTTTTTTCATTAAAAATGTTACAACAGATGGATCCAAATCTCCTGAACGTGTTACCATTGGAATTCCTGCAAGCGGTGTTAATCCCATACTTGTATCAACTGATTTTCCACCTTCAACTGCACATATACTTGAGCCTTGGCCTAAGTGACATGTAACAATTTTTAATTCACTTATATCTTTTCCAACAATTTCAGCTAATCTTTGTGATACATACATATGTGATGTTCCATGGAATCCATATTTTCTTATTCCATATTTTTTGTAATATTCATATGGAATTGGATAAATATATCTTTCTTTTGGCATTGTTTGATGGAATGCTGTATCAAATACACCTACCATTGGCTTTCCTGGCATTACTTTTTTACAAGCTTCAATTCCTATTATTCCTGCTGGATTGTGTAATGGAGCTAAATCTATACATTCTTTTAATACATCAACAACTTCATCTGTAATAACAACTGATTTATTAATTTTTTCTCCACCATGTACTAATCTATGTCCAATTGCTGAAATTTCATCTAAACTGTCTATTACCTTATATTCTGGATTTATTAATTGTTTTAATGTAAAATCAACTGCTTCTTCATGTGTTTTAGCAGGATGTTTGATTTCTATTTTTTGTCCATTAACTTTATGTGTTATAAAAGCCTCATCTTCTCCAATTCTCTCATATTTTCCTGAAGCTAAAACTTCCTCTGTTTCCATATTTATTAATTGATATTTTAGTGATGAACTACCACAATTTAATACTAATATTTTCATTTTTCTCTTTTCCTTTCTTGATAAAATGGGGTCGGTCCTTTTTTTCGCAATGCCAAAAAAAGGACCGACCCTATTTTTGCATTACTAATTCTGCTGTTTCGCGAGCAATCATTAATTCCTCGTTTGTTGGTACAACAAAAATCCTAACTTTTGAATTTGCTGAAGAAATTTCTGCTTCTTCTCCTTTTACTAAATTTGCTTTTCCTGATATTTCAACTCCCAATACTCCCAATTGCTTGCATATTTCACTTCTAGAATATGGTGATTTTTCTCCAACACCAGCTGTAAATGTTAAAACATCTATTCCTCCCATGGCAACTGCACATTTAGCTATATATCCAGCAATTGAATAATGATATGCATCTAATGCAAGCTTAGCATGTTTTCCACCTGCTAATGCTTCTGCCTCTATATCTCTGAAGTCTACAGATACCATTGATATTCCATACACTCCTGATTCTCTATTCAATACTTCTTCAATTTCTTCTGCATCTAAACCTTCTTTTTTCATTAGATATGTTACAACAGATGGATCTAAGTCACCTGAACGTGTTCCCATTGGAATTCCACCAAGTGGTGTTAATCCCATACTTGTTTCAACTGACTCACCATTTTTTATTGCACAAATACTTGCGCCTTGACCCAAATGGCAATTTACTATTTTTAAATCTTTTATATCTTTTCCTAATATTTCTGCTACTCTGTTTGCAACATATTGATGTGATGTTCCATGAAATCCATATTTTCTAACATGATATTTTTCATAATATTCATATGGAATTGGATATATATACTTTTCTTTTGAAATTGTTTGATGAAATGCTGTATCAAACACTGCTACCATTGGTTTATTTGGCAGAACTTTTTGACATGCTTCAATTCCTAAAATTGCTGCTGGATTGTGCAAAGGTGCTAACATTTCATTATTTTTTATTTCTTGAATTACTTTATCTGTAATAAGAACCGCATCTTTAAATTGTTCTCCTCCATGCACAACTCTATGACCTATTGCATCTAATTCATCCAAACTTTTAAATACTCCATAATGGTCACTAGTTAATCTTTGCATCACAAATTGAATTGCTTTTTCATGATTTTTTGCAGGATGTTCAAAATGGTGTTTTTCTCCATTTACTTTATGTGTAAGAAATGCTCCAACTTGCCCGATTCTTTCGTAATAGCCTTTTACAAGCATTTCACCAGTTTCTGTATCAATTACTTGATATTTTAATGATGAACTGCCTGAATTTAAAACTAAAATTTTCATAAATATATTATCCTTTCTTATATTATTTACTTTTATATATTTGATTAGTTTTGATTTTGTGCTTGTACCGCTGTTATTGCAACAACTCCAGCTACATCTTCACTACTACATCCTCTTGATAAATCATTTACAGGTTTTGCAATTCCTTGGCAAAGTGGTCCATAAGCTTCTGCTTTTGCCAATCTTTGTGTTAATTTATATCCTATATTTCCAGCACCTAAATCTGGGAATACCAATACATTTGCTTGTCCTTTTAATGGGCTTCCTTTTGCTTTAAATTCAGCAACTTCTGGAACTATTGCTGCATCTAATTGCAATTCTCCATCTACTAATAAATCTGATGCTTTTTCTTTTACTAGTTTTGTTGCTTCAATAACTTTTTCTGTTGATGCTGAATGTGCACTTCCATATGTAGAATATGATAACATTGCAACTTTTGGCTCTTTTCCTACCAATTGTTCAAAGCTTTTGCTTGATGAAATTGCTATTTCTGAAAGCTTTTCTGCATCTGGTTCTTCATTTAATCCACTATCTGCAAATATAAATGTTCCATTTGCACCATATTCGCAATTTGGAACTACCATTATGAAAAATGCTGATACTAATTTGGTTCCTGGTGCTGTTTTTAATATTTGTAGTGCTGGTCTTAATGTGTCTGATGTTGAGTGTGCAGCCCCTGATACAAGTCCATCTGCTTCTTCTAATTTTACCATCATCATTCCATAATAAACTGGTTCTAATATTAATTGGCTAGCTTGTTCTTCTGTCATTCCTTTAGCTTTTCTTAATTCATATAATGCTTTTGCATATCTTTCTTTTTCTGCTGATTTTTCTGGATCTACTATTTTTGCATCTCCTAAATCAATTTGATTTTCTTTTGCCAATTCTCTTACTTTTTCTTCATTGCCTACTAATATTATTTTAGCATATCCTTCTGTATTAACTATTTGCGTTGCTTTTAGTATTCTTAAGTCTGTTGCTTCTGGCAATACAATAGTTTTGATTTCTTTTTTTGCTCTTTGTTTTATTTGGTCTATAAATGACATCTTATCATTTCCTTTCCTGAGAATTATTCCTCTTTTTTCTCCATTTTTTAATATATCATACTCTTTTGAAAAAGACAATATTTTTTTTGATTTTACTATTGATTTAGAAAAAACTCCCTTACGTTATATATCAATTCCGTAAAGGAGTTTTCTTATTAAAAATTAGGCATTCCAGGGCCTGGATAAAACCTATTATTCATCATATTGCTATTCATCGTTCCATAGAAACCAGTTGTAGAAATCGTAATAAATTTGATTGAATAAATATCACAATAAACTAAACTATCATTTTCAAAAGAACGCAATAATATGTAACTTGCCCCAACATCTTCCAAGATACCAATTCTATCTGTCATTGTATTAGTTCCAATTAAAAACTCAACTCTCATAAGTTTTCCTATTTGTTCTCTCAAAAAAGCAGGAGTATAAATTGGATTTGTTAAAATCTCTGGAGAATTCTGATCTATATTTAGATTTCTGTTTTCTCCTTTAACTTCTCTTTTGTCTTGGCTTTCTTCCATATTTGCCATATAAGAACACATCCTTTCTAGGTTTGTGCATATTTAGAAGTTGGTCTATAAAAACAATGTTTTCCCAATCTTGTATGAAATGTCCCTGAACCATTACTAGGAAAAGTTGAAACACATGAAGGTCTAAAAGGATTCAAATACCATAAACATTCTCCAATTTCATTAAGTCTATTTCCTGATAAAGCCCAGTCTGCAATCTGATAATGGATATATGTTGGATTCATGTTATAGATATTTTGTGAATTATATGCTTGATTTATTGTTTCTCGTGCACAATCAAATTGTCCTTGTTGAAATATAATATTTCTGATATTTCCGCCTTGTGATATTCTTAAATATTCTCCTTCTGAAGAATTTACTCTATTCATTACCACAGATGCAACCGCTTTCATTCCATTGTCTCCTTCTCCTCCTGCCTCGCATTGAACAATTCTTGCTAACAATTCCCTTTCTGAATATGCCACATTTATCACCTCTTGTTTAATATTATGCAACACATAAAAAAAGGTGCCAAAAATATTAATTATTTTTGGCAATCAAAGCTTTTATTTTTATTCCTTGTTCTGAAAACATTTTCTCATGTTCAGTTTCTATATTATTTTCCCATATTGGCTCTGCATGTAAATCATAAGTCTTTTTCACGATAGTAAATCCAGACTCTTCAAAATATACAAGGCTTCCATTAAATAAATCATCATCATCTGTTTTAAAATAGATTTCCCCATCTTTAGCTAAAAATGTCTTATATTTTTCTAATTGTCTTGTATGTGTTAATCTCTTTTTTCTATGTTTTCCCTTTGGCCATGGATTGCAAAAATTGATATAAATCCTTTTAATATTATCTTTTTCTCCTAAAATTAATGGAATTCTTTCAATATCAAATCTCGTTAAAATTACATTATCAATTTCTTTATTATTTTCTTTAAAAACTTCTTCAACATTTCTTTTTGCAAGTCCAAGCATCGCATCAACTAAGTCAATTGCAATATAATTAATTTCTGGATTTTGAATAGCTTTTTGTGCAATAAATTGTCCTTTTCCGCATCCTAATTCCAAATGTATTGGATTCTCTTGATTTTTAAATTCCTTTATCCAATTATTTTTTAGTTCTTCTGGATTATCTCTGTAAAAACTACTTGCTTCTAATTCTGGTCTAGCCCAAGCTTTAAATCTTATTCTCATCTTAATTCTCCATTCTGACACAATATTTATTGTATAATTCTTTTATATTTTTCTTTGTTAATGTAGCATCAATTCCTTTTTCACTTACTTGAGTAAATGTTGCTACCAAAAATTTATCTATATGTGGATTAATTAAATTTTTTCTTTCTTTATTCATATAATAATCTAATTGAGTATGGTTTGTCCAATTCTTGCCATTATAAGCTATTCCGGCTGCTAATTCATCACATACCATTTCTGCTGCATATTTATATGGCATAATAATTGCTTGTTCTGGCAAAGATAAATCTGTCCAATATTGATAATGATGCTTATTCCTTCCTTTATGGTGCAACCATGCCTCTGAATATCCTTTATCTACTTTACATACTGTAATTGGACTTTTATGTCCATCAAAATATTTTACACTCTCCCAAAATTCTGTTGGAGAAAATTTTGACCAATCATGCATAAATCCCCTCCAAGGTAATCCTATCTTACAGCAAAATTTAAATACTAGCCATTTGTGCTTTGTAACTAGCACTATATGCTTTATAATCTTCATTATTATCCTCTTTTCCTTGACTATTTAACACTAAAATTGTATAATTTTTTTGTAGAAATGTCAACTTTTTAAAGGAGTTTTTATGATTTTAAAATATATTGTAAAAGAAAATAAATATCAATCAATTAATCAGATTTTAAAACAAAAATTTAAAATTTCTGCACGATTACAACATAAACTTATTACATCTAAGCAAATCTTTTTAAATGGTAATCAAGCAGATTCCAGAATTGCACCTCAAATTAATGATGTAATAACTGTTAACTTAGATTTTAATGAAGAAAGTGAAAATATTATTCCTACCCCAATACCATTAAATATTATTTATGAAGATGAAGCATTATTAATTTTAGACAAACCTGCAGGAATTGCGGTACATCCTTCTATTTCACACTATACTGATAGTTTAGCAAATGGCGTAAAATATTATTTTGACACTATTGGATTAAAGCGAAAAATACGCCCTGTTAACAGGCTTGATTTAAATACTTCTGGATTAATTGTTTTTGCCAAAAATGAATATGTACAAGAATGTCTAATTCAACAAATGCAAACCAATGAATTTAAAAAAGAATATTTAGCAATTGTTCATGGAATTTTTGAAAATGTACAAGGAACCATTAATCTTCCAATAGCTCGTAAAGAAAACAGTATTATCGAAAGATGTATTTCCGAAAATGGTCAAGAAGCTATAACGCACTATGAAGTTCTTAAAACTTCTAATGATTTATCTTTGGTACATTGTATATTACAAACAGGCCGTACACACCAAATTCGTGTTCATATGTCTGCAATTGGGCATTCACTTGTTGGAGATACTTTATATGGTTCTGATTTTTCTGATCCAATTACCAGACAAGCTCTACATAGTTATAAAATTTCATTTATTCACCCTATATCTCATCAAATAGTTTCTTTTACTAGTGAATTGCCAGATGATATAAAAAGCAGTATCGAAGCTATCTAAAACTTCAATACTGCCAAAAACTTTATAACAAGTTTTTATTACCTAAACATTTTCTCACAAACAAAGTTCCAAGGCATGCAATTCGGTTTATAACCTGCTTCATTCAGCTTGTTCACAAACTCATTTGCACTCAACCCAAACTTTAAAAGAAATGTTCTGCCATATTCATCACACAACAAAACTGTTTTGGAATTTGTCCTTATATATGTTCCTACATTTTCTTGCGAAAGCAGAGCATATTTCGGATTAGTCATACTAGTATATGTATAACCATCCAAGTCTTGATCGGCTTCAGAAACATCCCGAAATACTTCAAGCTGTTCCTCATCAAATTTCACACTCTTAATTCCTTTTTCTTCCGCGATCATGTGCAGTCTTTCATATAATAAGTTCTTTTCTTCCTCTTTTTTCATTTTTAGGAACCAATTATACTGTTTTCCCTTAATTGTAGCATACAATTTTTCTATAAAGCTCTTTTCTTGGTTGATAACAAAGAAATCGCCTTCTTCATACCCCTCTTTTTTCATGATGTCAAATATTCCCTCCCTTTCTGGAGAAACATATGCAATCTTTTCTTCTGTTACAAAAACTACTTGTTCTTGATATTGGCAAAACTTCTTTGGTTCATCCACAACATATCCTTTCATACATATGGAAAATCTTTTTAACTCCTCAAAATTTTTAATCTTAACATTCCGTGTGGGTTGATAAAACATCTAGATTACCTCCAATATTCTTGACGGATTCTTACTGCTCTTTTTAGAGACTTTTATTATTATAACACATTTTGAAAATTTTTTCAATAGACATAAAAAAAAAGTAAATCTATAAGCCGGGTTCTGTCATTTAAAATAGTCATTTATCTAGACTATATATCACTATATAGTTCAAGCCACGCAATTCAGAAGACGTCGAGCAGACTTAATCTTCTACTTAGGTGTTGCTCCAGATGGGGTTTACACAGCTCCGCATGTCACCATGCAGACGGTGAGCTCTTACCTCGCCTTTTCATCCTTACCTCATAAGAGGCGGTTATTTTCTGTTGCACTTTCCTTAAGGTTTCCCTCACTAGACGTTATCTAGCATCATTGCTCTATGGAGCCCGGACTTTCCTCTCGTAGTTCCTTTCGAAATCTACCAGCGACCACTCAATTTACTCGCATTTAATTATAACATCTATTTTTAAAATTGTAAACATTTTTGCTTTATTTTCTATTGAATTATAAATTTCACTGTGCTATTATAAATATGTTTAAAATTTATAAAAATAATCATAATTTTATTAGAAGCTTTTACTTAAGGCTTCAAAGGAGGAAAAATGGCAAATGATAAAAAAGATGGTGTTAACATAGATAAAACTTATGGCCGTCTATGTAAAACACCTAAAGAAAAATTTATTTCAGAATTTAATATTAGAGAAAATGGCCTAACTAGTAGCGAAGTTGAAGAAAGACTCCATCATTACGGTCATAATGAAGTTACACAAAAAAAGCCTAAAAAATGGTACCACTACTTATTTAGAAGTTTGTTTACACCATTTAACAGCATTTTATTAGGTATAGCCTTGACTTTATCTTATACAGATGTATATTTAGCTGAAGATCCAAATTATGCAAATATAATTGTAATTTTAGTGTTAGTAACTGTCAGTACATTACTAGATTTCGTTTCAGAATATAATTCAAATAAAGCGGCAGAAAAACTAAAGCAATTAGTATCTACTACTGCAACAGTTATAAGAAATGGTAAAAAAGAAAAAATTCCTTTTAGAGATTTGGTCCTTGGAGATACGATAATTTTATCTGCTGGAGATATGATTCCTGCTGATTTGAGAATTATTGAAGCTAAAGACTTGTATGTTGGTCAATCTACACTAACAGGTGAGTCTGATGCAATCAAAAAAATAGCTGATACCAATTTACCAATTGATGATGAAATTGATAATCTTTCTGACATTGACACTATTTGTTTTATGGGAACAAGTGTAATAAGTGGTAGTGCAAAAGGAATTGTAGTTTTAACTGCTGATGATACTTACTTTGGCAAAATTGCAAAAACACTAACAACGGGAAAAGCTAAAACAGCATTTCAAAAAGGAATTGAAAATATAAGTAAACTCTTAATAAAAATAATGCTAATTTTAATTCCAATTGTATTTTTACTAACAGTGCAAAAACATAATATTATAACCTCTTTCACATTTGCAGTTGCAATAGCAATTTGTATTACGCCTCTCCTACTTCCTGTTATTTTATCTTCAAGCTTGTCAAAAGGAGCTTTGCGAATGTCTAAAAAGAAAACTATTGTAAAAAAGCTTGATTCAATCCAAAGCTTTGGCTCAATGAATATTCTTTGTACAGACAAAACAGGAACTTTAACAGAAGACAAAATTGTTTTAGAAAGATATCTTGACGTTATGGGAAACGAAGATTTAAGAGTTCTAAAACATGCATTTTTAAATGCTTATTTTCAGACAGGATTACGCAGTAATATTGATGAAGCTGTTATAAATCGTGGTGAAGAACATGATTTAAAAGAAACCACTGCTCACTATAAAAAAATTGATGAAATACCTTTTGACTTCTCTCGTCGTAGACTTTCTGTTATTGTAAATGATGGTACAAAAACTCAATTAATTACAAAAGGTGCTGTTGAAGAAATATTAAATATCTCAACATTAATAGATTATCAAGGTAAAATTTCGCCTATTACAAATGAAATTAAAGAAAATATGAAAAAAATCACAAAAGACTTAAATAAACAAGGTCTACGTGTTGTAGCTATTTGTCAGAAAAATGATTTAAATAAAACATCAGATTTTGGTGTTGAAGATGAAAAAAATATGGTTCTAATTGGATTTATTGGATTCCTAGATCCTCCAAAAGAAAGTGCTAAATCTTCAATTGAAAAATTAAATAAAAACGGAATTAGAGTTATTGTTTTAACTGGTGACAATGTTGAAGTTACAAAATGTGTGTGTGACAAGGTTGGAATAAAATCTCCTCAAATTGTCATTGGCTCTGACCTAGACAAACTATCTGACCAAGCTGTAAAAAGACTTTTAAAAAGAACTAATATATTTGCAAAACTTTCCCCTATTCAAAAAGCTCGTGTTGTAAGACTTCTAAAAGATGCAGGAAATATTGTTGGATATATGGGAGATGGAATTAATGATAGCCCATCACTTATAAATTCAGATGTTGGTGTATCAGTAGATACAGCTGTTGATATTGCAAAAGAATCAGCAGATATAATTCTTCTAGAAAAAGATTTACATGTCTTGTTAGAAGGTGTAAAAGAAGGTCGTCACACATTTGCAAATTTAATGAAATATATTAAACTTGCAGCAAGCTTCAACTTTGGAGAAGTTATGTCAGTTATTATTGCAAGCATAATTCTTCCATTTTTACCAGAAACACCTATTCAATTACTTGTTGAGGGATTATTATATGACTTTGGGCAACTAACTTTACCATTAGATAATGTAGATGAAGAATACTTGAGAAAACCTAAAAAAATCGATATTAAAGGATTAAAACATTTCATGTTATTTATGGGACCACTTAGTTCTATATTTGATTTAATTGTATTTGCACTAGTATGGTTTGCGTTAAAAATACACGAAGTTGCTACATTTCAAACAATATGGTTCACTTACAGTATAGTTTCTAATTTAATGGGAATGCATATAATTAGAACTGCTAAAAAGCCATTTATCCAAAGTCATGCTTCAAAAGCCGTATATACATCTTCTATTCTATTAAGTATAATTGCAATGATTATACCATTTACTTTTATCGGTAAAGCAATTGGACTTACTGCATTAGCATTAAAAGATTATGCAATAATAATTGGTGTACCTATTTTATACTGTTTTGTTGCTAGTTTTGCTAAACATATCTATATAAAAAAATATGGAGAATGGATTTAAGCCATTCTCTTTACTTTTTCTTACAAATATGTTATAATTTATTAGTTCGTAATTTATACAGAAACATACACAGTATACTGTAATGTTTCACACGTCCTAAGGAGGGACAATGATGGATACTATTCATATTGTAACTAGTACTAGTGTACAAGCACGGCGGAACACGCTTTCTTTTCTTGGAAGTGGTCTTTTCGTCCCTACATCAGTCAAAATCAATTATAATCTAACAAAAGGCTTACCACCTGTTCGTATGATTGACTCATACCCTTTAATTATTAAAGGATCTTTATGTAACATCTCGACAGCTATTGCAGTCTATCACCTTTCAGCAGGATTTAATAGTCCTGGTTCTCGTGATTTACTCGAAATTTTGAGAGTTATGAACTTTAAAATTTGTGATGATGTAATTCTTTCTGACCGTTTTGTTAAAAGAAATAAAATTTCTCTGACAATTTTGAAAGATGGAACTATTCTATAATTGGGGGACAAAACAGGTGATAACATGGGATTGATTTTGTTAAAAACAATGCTTCCTCATCAAGCAGAAGCTGCAACACTTGCATTAATTGCAAACGGTTTTAAAGCAAGCAAGTTTCATTTTTCTTATATTGAAGAAGATGGACTTATTCCAAAAGATTATCCACTCACAATCGAGGGAATTTTTGATGATGCTCCTGTTACGGTAAAAGCTTATGGGGTATCTGCTGGTGTAGATAATTCTCAGTCTCAATCCCTTATAAAAATTCTGGAAACAGCTGGTTTTGTATTTGATCATTCCATTTTCTTAACAAAAAAATGGTTTTTATACAATAAAATCAGTGTTACCGGTTTTGTAAATGGGACTGTAACAGACGACTTTAATCTCCATCATTAACCACAAATCAGTCTATCAAAAAATTGATAGACTGATTTTTTATATTTTACAATTTTCTTTTCCTACAATTTCTTCAAAAATTTTTAAAATTTTATCTGTTAAATATATTGCTCCAGATAGTTTTAACTCTCCACCAATTTGAACCATAACACGAACATTATTCTGTTCTCCATTAAAGAATTTTATTGCTCCTCTTAATTTTGCCTTTTGTTCTTCTGAAAGCTCTGTAATATTTAATACTAGAGTATTTGTTTTTGTTTCTCCAAAATTTCTAATATCTTGTGCTACAATTTTAGTTTCATCATCATCTCTAATACTTAATCTACCTTTTACAGTAATAATATTTTCTTCTACTAATACATCTTGTGCTTTCATATATGTTGGTTCAAATACTATAATTTCAACAGTTCCATATAAATCTTCTAATGTTACAAATGCCATAATCTTATTGTTTTTAGTATATTTTTTCTTTACTGAAGTTATTATTCCTGCAATTGTTACCTCTTGCCCATCAACAAATTTAGGTCTTTCTTTTATTCTAATATCAGTCGTTTCCTCATTTGCTGAAATTGAATTAAGCTCATCTATTTCTTTCATTTGTAAAGAAGAAATATTTGTTGTTGCAATAATTTGTTCTTTTATTTTTTCTAATGGATGTCCAGATATATAAATTCCCAACATCTCTTTTTCTGTTGATAGTAACTCTTTATCACTCATTTCTGGTTGTATTGAAAAATTGTATTTTACTTTGTTTAAATTATTACTTTCCTCTTCTTCCTTTCCTCCTAAATCAAACATAGAAACTTGACCATTCATTCCTTTTCTATTATAAGATTGAACAGTATCTATTATTGTTTCAAAAGATGCAATTAATGTTGCTCTTGTTTCTGGAAAATCTGAAAATGTTCCAGCTTTTATTAGACTTTCTACACATTTTTTATTAACTGCATCTCCAGCCATTCTTTCGCAAAAATCTGTAAAGCCAGTGAATTCTCCATTTTCTTCTCTATTTTTTACAATATTGTCAACTGGTTGAACCCCAACATTTTTTATACTTCCTAATCCAAATCTAATTTTTCCATCTTCTACTGTAAATTTGCCACTACTTTTGTTTATGTCAGGTTTCAAAATTTGAATTCCCATTCTCTTGCATTCATCAATATATTCTGGAACCTTATCTAGATTTCCTAAATAACTATTTAGCATTGAAGCCATAAATTCTGCAGGATAATATGCTTTTAAATATGCTGTTCTATATGCTACAACAGCATAACATGCAGCATGTGATTTGTTAAATGCGTATTTTGCAAATTCAGCCATCTCATCAAATATTTTGTTTGCTGATTCTGCATCAATTCCATTCCTTACACAACCAGGCACTTCAACTTTTCCATTTTCATCAACTTGACCATTTATAAATACTTCTCTTTCTTTTGCCATTACATCAAGTTTTTTCTTTCCCATTGCTCTACGTACTAAGTCAGCTCTTCCTAATGAATACCCTGCTAAATCTCTTACTATTTGCATAACCTGTTCCTGATATACCATACATCCATATGTTACATTTAATATCGGTTCCAAACTTGGATGTGTATATTCATTATGTCCTGGATTTTGTTTTCCTCTAATGTATCTTGGAATTTGATCCATTGGTCCTGGTCGATATAATGAAACACCGGCTATTAAATCTTCCAAACAGTCTGGCTTCAATTCTTTCATAAAGTTTGTCATTCCTTGTGATTCGAATTGGAATATACCACAAGTTTGACCTTCTTGCCATAATTTATAAACCTTTGGATCAGCCATATTTTCATCAAATTCTACATCTATTCCTTTATCTTTTTTTACAAGATTAATTGTATCTTTTATAACTGTCAAAGTTCTAAGTCCAAGAAAGTCCATCTTTAATAGTCCAAGTTCTTCTAGTGTTGTCATTATATATTGAGTTGAAATTTGGCCATCTCTAACATATAAAGGCACATATGTATCAACAGGGTCTTTTGTTATTACAACACCACAAGCATGTGTTGAGGCCTGTCTTGGCATTCCTTCCAAAGCCATTGCAATATCTAATAATTTATGCACATTGTCATCTAATTCATATGCTTCTTTTAATTCTTTGTTTTGCTCTAATGCTTTTGGAATTGTTATATGTATTTCATTTGGAATCATTTTTGCAAGTCTGTCTGCTTCTGAATATGGATAATCTAAAACTCTTGCTACATCTCGGATTACCATCTTTGCAGCCATTGTTCCAAATGTGATTATCTGTGAAACATGGTCATGTCCATATTTTTCTGAAACATAATCAATTACTCTTTGTCTATCAACATCAGAAAAGTCAACATCAAAATCTGGCATGCTTATTCTTTCTGGATTTAAAAATCTTTCAAAAAGTAGCCCATATTTCATAGGATCTATATCTGTTATTTCAATTGCATATGCTAAAATTGAACCTGCTCCAGACCCTCTTCCAGGTCCTACTGGAATTCCATGACTTTTTGCAAAGTGAATAAAATCCCATACAATCAAATAATAGTCAACATATCCCATTTTTTTGATTATGCCAATTTCATATTCTGCTCTTTTTAAAATTTCTTCTGATGGATTTTCTCCATATCTTTTTTTAATTCCATCATCACACAATTTCTTTAAAAAATCGTAGTGTGTAGGATATTCTGATGGCACATCATAATTAGGCAATATTGTATGTCCAAATTCAAATTCTACATTACATTCTTCTGCAATTTTTACTGTATTTTCTATTGCATCAGGAAATGCTGAAAAATAATTGCTCATTTCTTCTGGAGATTTTACATATAATTCGTCTGTGTCAAATCTCATTCTGTCTTCATCACTCATACGTTTTCCAGTTTGAATACATAATAAGATTTCATGATTGTATGCATCTTCTCTTTTTAAATAATGTGCATCATTTGTTGCAACTAATGGTATATCTAATTTTCTTGCTAATTGTACTAACTTTTGATTTGCAAGGACTTGTTCTTTTATCCCATTATTTTGAAGTTCTATATAATAATCTTTTCCGAATACTTTTTTATGCCATAATGCTATTTCTTCTGCTTTTTCATTTTGACTATTTAATAATGCTTGATTTACCGCTCCAGCCAAACAAGCACTTAGACATATAATTCCTTCATGATACTTTTCTAATACCTCTAAATCGATTCTAGGCTTATAATAATACCCTTCTGTGAATCCTATTGATACTAATTTACTTAGATTTTTGTATCCTTGGTTATTTTTTGCAAGTAATATCAAATGATTGTATTTATTATCTATGCCTGGTTCTTTGTCAAGCCTTGAACGTGGTGCAACATAGACCTCACAACCTATAATTGGTTTTATTCCCTCTTTTTTACATGCTTTATAAAAGTCAATTGCACCATACATGACTCCATGGTCTGTTATCGCCATTGCCTTCATTCCTAGTTCTTTTGCTCTTACTGGTAAATCTTTTATTCTATTTGCTCCATCTAGTAAACTAAATTCACTATGTATATGTAAGTGTACAAAATCTGACATAGCTATCTCCTTTTTATTTTTTATATTTTTTGTATTCTATACATTTTTCTTCTAACAATCTAAAATCAACAATATTTTTTATGTATGAAACATCATAACCATTTATTTTTTGCTTATATAAAATATTGGCATATTTTTTTATTATATCTTCATTTTTTCCTATGAATTCTAATTCTTTCTCAATAAGTATCTTATAATTTTTGTTGTTCTCGTTTTTGGGTTAATATAGTATAAGTTCGCTATCTGGAACTGGTATCATATTACTTATTCTTAAGGTTCCTTTTAACACAGGTATATTATCAATTTCTTCATATGATATAATTCTTATAATAGGAATAATTGATTTTCTTATTTCATTATTTTTATAATCACTGTTCTTTGGTGATGACATTGGAATATAGTAATTTAATTGATTTATTTTTAAAACTATTCCTAAATATTTACGCATTACTGTTCTTTTATCTTCCTTATTATCATATACTCTATTATCAAATTTTCTTAAATATTTTATATATTCGTCTGTTACTGAATATAATCTCGCTCTTTCCTCCTAAATAAAAAAGGTAAGAACTTAGATTCTTACCCTTGATTTTACAGCTCCCACTTATTGGTAGGGTTCACCTGATTTTTAACTGTAAATAGATATTTAATATCTATTTCTATTATATTTATTATAAATCTAAAATATACGTGTTGTCAATATTTTTTTGTTTTTTTATAAAATAAAAAAGCAATCCCCGCCTTAGCCGTAAGTTGTCTGAATTTTTAAGGACCTGTCTTCGACAGGTGGGTGCCTACTTGAATATTCCTGGGCTTCTTACTACTCGAAATGTAATAATCATTTGCTAAAAGTGTAAGCTTGCACGCCATACTCAAAGATTTTGGCCCCTCTTTAAACTTGTAGGTTCTAAAAATTCTATGCTACACGCACTATGCAGGGCATTGCCTTATTCATTTTTGTTATAATTATATTAACATATTCTTTGACCAATTGCAACCAATTTATGGTTCAAATTTTTTCAAAATCATATGTTAAATATATTATATCTCTTTTTTTCATATTTATTCTCGCTCTATTTGTTTTTTACATCTTTGACAATTTTCAAATTTTATAGTCCCATAATTTCTTTTGCAACTTCGTTAATTGTCTTTCCTTCTGCTGATGCTCCTAATTTTGCTTTTGCCTCTTTCATTATTGCTCCCATATCTTTCATTGAAGTAGCACCTATTTCTGAAATTATTTTTTCTACTTCTACTTTTACTTCTTCTCTACTTAGTTGTTTTGGCAAATATTCTTGAAGTATGGCTATTTCTTGATTTGTTTGGTCTATTAAATCTTGTCTTTGTGCTTTTTCAAAGTCAACTAAAGCATCTTTTTTGGTTTTAACTTCTTTTGCTATTATCTCTAATATTTTGTCATCTCCTACTTCAATTCCTTTGTCTTTTTCTATTTGCAATATTGCAGCTCTTACCATTTGAACTGTATTCTTTTTTATTGTATCTTTATTTTTCATCGCATCTTTTAATTCTTCCATTAACTTTTCTTTTAACATTTCTAATCACATTCCTTCCTTAATCTTGAACTATAATATCACAATTTTTGAATTTTCTCAATATATTTTTTCACCTGCATCTAATTTTTTTATTTTTTTATAAATCTCTCCATCTTTTTTAGAATAATTTTTTTCTTGAATTCCCTCAGCAGTACAAAGTTTTACTTTAACAAAACCAGAATTAATTTGTGGATGTCTTAATATTCTCTCTCCATTAATTTCAAACGGCATTTTAGAAAAAGCAATATATGAAAATTTCTCATCTTCATATCCTAAATTTCCACCTTTAGCTTGCCTATGTATTGAACTTCTAGCAACTCTAGCATAAAATGCACACCAATCATTTTCTTTAATTGGACACTCACCATTACAGCAACATGGTACTACAATATATCCGCCTTGATTTTTTATCAAATTTCTAATATTTAAAATATTTTTAAATCCTTCTGGTGTACCTGGTTCAATAACAACCATCAACTTATTCGTTGCTTTCCATAATTTTAATACTGCATTTTCTCTTTCTTGTTCTGGCAATTCATTTATCATATAAGAAGTTAAAACAATATCAGCTTTTTCTTCTATTTCATCTTGTAAAATATCATAGCTTTTCCATTGGACATTATCTAAAGCTGTATTTTTCATTAATTTCTTTCCAATATTGCTCATACTTTTTTCTCTTTCAAGACAAGTCATCTGGCTCATGTTTTCAATTTCATTTACAGCCCAAGTCCCTGTACCTGTTCCAGCTCCAACATCTAACAGACTTGTTATTTCTTCATCATAATTTACTAATATTTGTTTAAATACTGAATAAACAGCTGCATATGTTGCTGGCATCCTTGATGTTGCATATGATACCGCTTCTAATTCATTTGTTAGTAATCTCTTACCTTTTCCATCATTCTTACGATATCTATTACTTATTATTTGTGCATTTTCTATAATATTACTAGATTTATTCTCACTTAACAATTTATTAATTGAATCTTTTAATTCTTCTGGAATATCCACTCTTTTCTCCTTTTAAAACATAATTGTTTTTCCATATCTTTTTAGCCATTTATCTATTTCTTTATAATTTGGAATAAATGATTGGACTAAACTGTAAAATTGCTCATTATGATATTTGTATTTCATATGACACAATTCATGTACTATTACTGCATCTACCTTATCCTCTGGAAGCATAACTAATCTTGATGAAAAATACAAATTTTTCTTACTTGGCATGCAACTTCCATATCTTGTAGTAGCATCTCTTACCTTAACTTGATTATAATCAAATCCTGTTATTTGGCTCCAATATGGTAACTTTTGTGCTATCAAAACTTCTGTATTATTTTTAAAAAGCCTTTTTATAATTTTGTCTACATATTCTTTTATTAGATTTTGATCAATGTCTTTTGGAACTTTAACTATTAATTCTTTTGCTTCTGTTTTTACTTCTACACTTATTCTAGATAATTTAGTTTCTTCTCTTATTACCGTAAATTCTTCACCTTTATAATATATTTTTTCGCCTGTTTTCCATTGTTTTATAGAATTTACTTCTGAATCTAAAATCTTTTTATATTTATCATATATTCCATCTTCTTCATCTTTTAAAATTCTAGTCAATGTCTTTTTAGATAATCTTGTTGGTTTGTTTATTTGCAAAACATTCCCTTTAAAATATATTTTTACTGATTTTGAATTTTTATAATTCTTAATCTCTATTGGAATTTCTAAATCTTTAATTTTTAATATGTCCATATTATTCCACCATAATCTATAACCTCTAAGCCTTCAAATTCTATTATGTTTAAATTCTTGCTTGTTATAAATTCTCGTATTCTCCCATCTGAATCTATTTTATTTAAATCTCCAAACACAATAATTGATTCTCCTAGGCTTGATACACAACCACCTATAAATCCTTTTTTATCACTGTATTTATTGCCATTAAATAATTTTATATCTAAATTGTTATTTACTAGTAATACCTCAATCCCATGGAATTTCAATATTTTATACAAGCCCTGATCTGATACAATTGCTGAATTATCGTCTATTACTGCAATTGAACAATTTGTATATCCTTGTGTTGTATTTATTAATTCATAGCCATTATCTACTAGTAATTGCTTTAACTTGCTGTCTGTATATTGAAAATTATGTATAGCTTTTTTTCCTATTGTGCAAACATTATATTTAATATCTAATGGATATTTTTTTAGAACAATTTCCTGACCTTTAATAAAATTTTCATATTCTTGAAAATTCGCATACTGTGTAGGTTCTACAACTATTTTCTCTCCAACTTTACAAGCAAGTATATCTACATGCGAGGATATTTCAGGATATAAATTCTTATTTTCCTTTACCTCTAACAATTTATATCCTAATTCTTTCAATTTTGTTTTTTCAATATTCCTCATTCTGTTATCTATAATTATTTTTTTCTGCATTTTATCACCCATTTTCAAGCACTTTAATTGCACATTTTAAGCCATCAATTCCTGCTGTCATAATTCCACCTGCATATCCTGCTCCTTCACCACATGGATATAGCCCATGTACATTTACAGAATTTAAGCTTTCTTTATCTCTTGTTATTTGAACTGGAGATGAACTTCTTGTTTCTACACCTGTTAAAACCGCATCTTTATCTGCAAATCCATACAATTTTTTATCTAATTCTACTATTGCTTCTTTCATTGTTTCAGATACGAATTCTGGTAATATTTCATTTAAATTCGTACCAGTTACTCCTGGCATATATGTTGGCTTTATTCTTCCAAATTCATATGTTGGATTATTGTTTATAAAATCTTCTACTCTTTGTGCTGGTGCATTATAATTGTTTCCACCTAATTTAAATGCCTTTTTTTCTAATTCTTCTTGAAAGTACATTCCATCTAATGGAGAATTTTTATAATAATCCTCCACCGTAACATTTACAAGTAACGCACTATTTGCATTTTTTCCATCTCTTGCAAAATTACTCATTCCATTTGTAACAATTGAATTTTCTTCTGAATTTGATGCCATTACTTGTCCTCCAGGACACATACAAAAAGTATAACAAGTTCTACCATTTTGTGCATGATATACTAATTTATAATCTGCTGATGGTAATTTCAATTTAGTTTTTTCACCATATTGAGCATTATTTATATCTTCTTGTAAATGCTCTATTCTTGTGCCTACCGCAAAATTTTTAGGCTGAATTTCTACACCTAATTCATATAATTTTTTAAAAGTATCTCTTGCACTATGGCCAATTGCTAATATTACTGCATCTGTTTCAATTCTAGCATTTTCACAAATTACTGCTGTTATTTTTCCATTTTCAATTTCAAAATCTGTAACCTTAGTATTAAACAAAACTTGTCCACCTTTAGAAATAATATATTCCCTCATATTTTTTACAATTTTTCGTAAATTGTCTGTTCCTATATGAGGCTTTGCTGTATATAAAATTTCTTTGGGAGCACCAAACCTTACAAATTCCTCTAAAACTTTTCTAGAATACATATTAGCCGAATTTCCTGTGTTCAACTTTCCATCTGAAAAAGTTCCTGCTCCACCTTCTCCAAATTGAATATTTGATGTTGTAGAAAATTTTCTATTTTGAGCAAACTCTTCTACATCTCTAATTCGCTCTTCTACACATTTTCCTCTTTCTAAAATAATTGGTTTTATTCCATTATCAACTAGCAAAATTCCTGCAAATAAACCAGCTGGACCCATTCCAATAATTACTGGCTTATATTCACTTTTTCTATTTACTTTTATTGTTTCCCACTTTTGTTCTTGAACTTGTTCAAATCTAGCTTCTTTCTTTTTATTATTTAATTCCACATCAATTGTATAATTATAATGTATATCATCTTTTTTTCTGGCATCAATTGATTTTTTATAAATGTGCCATTTTTCAACTTCATCTAATTTGATTTTATTTTTGGCGATTGCTCTTTCAAAAACCTGTTCTTCTGTTAAGTCTTCTCTAATTTTTATATTTTTTAATCTAATCATTATTTTCCTCTTTTTTTCTATATTCAATTACTTCTACATTACTATTTTTACTTCTTTCGACCATACAATTATATACTTGATTTCTCAAGTCCTTTTTCTGTTCTTGAATACTTAAATTTTCATTTGGAAAGAATGGTCCATCAATATATGTCACAACTCTAACTTTATCTTTTCCATAAGTTTGATATGTATTAGTCATACAAAATGTAGGCTTTTTATATTGAATTGGATATCTAAAAGAAACATCTCTAAAAGGCCTTATTTTAGTGTAATATGGCCAAATATGTGCCTCTGGATAAATTGTTATTGGATGTTTTCTATTTAGATGTGTTTCTATTGCATTAATAAAATTTTTCATTCCATTTTTATTATTAGGTATCGGAATTGCTCCAAGTAATTGGATTGAGTTTCCAAGAAATTTCATTGAAACATTTTCTGGATTAACAATAAAATGGTTTCTTTTGGGATACATCGGCAAACTTGGAATAAACACATCTGCAAATACTTGAGTATGATTTACATATACAAAATAAGAATCTTTTTTATATGGTTTTAGCTTTTCTTTTCCAACATATTTTATCTTAAATTTAAGCTTTCCATATAACAATTTAATTGGCATACTTATTACATTTTGCAATAAAAAAGAACAAAAATCCCACAAGGGATTTCTGTGGATGTACTTGTAGTTCTCATCAATAATCCTTGGTGTGATTTCTGCTCCTGAAAATTCATCATTTAATTCATCTTTGTAGTAATAGATTTGTTTAGATTTCATCATTTACTTCCTCTTTGATTGTTGTATATTCTAGTGGAATTCCATAAAATTCTTCATATATATTTTTCCAAACTTCGAAATTCTTATTTTTCATTTCTTCTACATTCTCTTTTTCTGATAATGTAACATCTGGATAAATTGGCTTTTCTATATGAACATAATATTCTTTTATTGGAAAACCATCTTCACCTATTATATCACTGTCTTTCATTGTTATAAATATAGGTATTACTGGTACATTGCTTCTTGATGCAATTTTATATGCACCATTTTTTAGTGGCTTTGGTTTCTCATAATTCCACCATAAACTTTGCTCTGGGTAAATTAATATAAAGTCTCCTCTTTTTAAAATTGTATCTGCAGCTTTCATGAATTTTATCATTGTTCTTGTATTTGAACTTAATGGCAATGTATCTGCATTTCTAAATAAGAATCCATAAAATCCAGGAAAATTTGTATAATTTCCTTCTCTTATTACTTTATATAATTTTTTCTTTTTTCTTTGACCTGATAATGAAAATATCTCTTCAATTGTAAAAGAATCAAATGGATTAAAGTGATTACATGTTAAAATTGCTCCATTTTTCATTTCACTTAAATACTCAAGTCCTTCAACATCTTTAATAATCAATTTATTGTCTTTAATGATTGCATCTAAAAATCTTTCTCCTAATTTATTTGCAAATTTGTTTTTCCATCTATTTGTTCTTTTTGTTTTTAAATAATCTACATTTTCTGGTCTTAATTCTACTGTTGGAGGGTCGTTTTCAGCATCAACATCAAATTTTCCTTCTTTTTCAAGTTGTTTTATTTTTTCTAATATCTCTATTCTTTCTTGTGACTTTTCTGTAACTTGAATGTTTCTATATTTTCTATCATCTCCAACACAGTCTGACTCTTTTTGAGCTAATGCTCTTAATTTTAAATCAGCTTCTCTATCTTGATATTTCATTTCATCTGAAAATTCATTTTTTATTTTTAAGATTTGGTCATAATATTCTGTTTTTTGTGCAAATCCCCAAAAATAATTTCCATATCTTGTATCATCATAATGCCATGGCTTGTATTGATAGTTGTAATGTATTAATTTTATATCTTCTTCTTTCATATCATCACTTGCTGTTGGCATTACATTCCATCCTGAGTCAAGTAGTTTTACTCTTCCTTTACATATTCTATTCAAATAGTCTTGATCTTGTACTACTGAAAATTTTACATTTTCCAATAAATATAAGAATTTTTCTTGGAATTGGAACTTTCTAAGTTCATCCAAATTCATTACTAACATTCCTGCATTAAAATATGTTTTATAACTTGCAACTCCTACAACTTTTTCTACATATTCTTGAAACACTTCATTTTTTTGAATTATATCATCAGGAACTGCTCCAACTAAATTATCTCCAATATCTATATTATATAATTCTGCTATATCTGCTAAAAGTACAATATCACAATCTAAATAAATTGCCTTATTGTATTGTGGATATAGATTTGAGATAAATAATCTGAAATATGTTGTCATTGAAAAATAATCTCTGGTATACAATTTATTTTTTACTTTTTGTATATAATAAGTTAAGTCTACAAATTCAATGCTCATATTTTCTCTTTTATATTTGTTTATTTTTTCTTTACTTTCTTCACTTATATTTGTACATAATATTTTTACTACATAATAGTACTCTTGTGACATCTTCTCAACCAATGACTCTAATGTTACTGATAAAAATGGTATATATTTATCATCAACAGCAAAAAATATTGGTATTATCTCTTTGTATTTTTCCATCTAAACTTCCTCTTTCTTTTTCATTCTATACTCTTCTTTTAATTTTATATATTCATCTAAATCTTCGTCAAAATAATAACATTTCAATACTTTATGAACTTCTTCTATATTCCATTGTTTGAAATTTTCTGTATGCGGATATGGTAAAAACATTAATCTTTTACAGAAATGACATATGATTGTGTCTTTTTTATTAAATTTTGATTGTTCATTATAAATTCTTGGTAAAATCTTCTTTTTAGTTGTTGACCAATAAATTGCATCTTGGTCTGCAAATAACATTTTTTTAGTTTTAATTCTTTCTCTTGCTTTTTCTAACAGTCCTGTTTCTTTTATTTTCTTCATGTTTAATAATAACATTCCTGCATTTATATAATCAGGTCTTATTAACCAACATCCATATTTTTCTTTTACTGCTCCATACTCATATTCTGTAATATCTATGTTGTATAATTTAGAAATATCACCACCAGCCATCATATCTATATCTAAATATAATAATTTTTCTGGCATTTCTGGCACTAAATCTGCTAATAATCTTAATAATGTATATGGTGTACAATATGCTCCTTCATTTGCACAATTTTTAAATTGTTTCTCATATATTTCTGTTACATCTACTCTTATTACTTGATTATCTGGATTTTTTTGTTTTACTACTCTATCTAAAAATCCAACTTGTTCTTCATTTATTGCTGTATATTCTGGTTTTATTCTTGTTAATTCTGCTGTGAATATATAACATCTTATTGCTTCTTTTGTTCTGTTTGTTATTGATATTAGTTCTGTTAATGCTCCGTCAAATACTTTTCCATTTCCACATAATAATAAGTTTATCATCTTTCCCTCTTCTTTAATTATTTTCACTTATTAATTTTATCATTTTGCTTAAATTTTATCAAGAATTTTTTTACATTTTGTCGTAAAAATGTAAAAATGGTAAAAATGGGGTCGGTCCTTTTTTTCACGTGTGAAAAAAAGGACCGACCCCATTTTTACTGATCGTTCAGCATTATGCTCATTATCCAATTGAGCAACACCGTGCTGGCCAATTCAAGCTTTCATTCCCACAAAAATTTTTCTTTTATCATCTTTGCTACATCTTCAGCAGAAATATTAGTATTATTTATCCTAAGATAATTTGGTTCCTTTATCTCATTCTCTCTGGAATTGAATCTATACTTTTGAACAGATTTTAATAAATCATTTTGACTCCATTCCAAATTTCTCTTTGATGCTTTATTAGCAAGTCTATTCTCTGTTTTATTTCTTTTTAATCTCTCATCTAAATCTGCTTCCAATTCAACAATATAAATTTCTGCATTATATTCTTTAAATATTTTTATATATTCGTAAATTCGCTCCCATTCTTCTTTATCATTAAAGTCCCAAGTAGTAGTAAATATCATTCCATATTGATCACTTTTAGCAAATTCTTTAAAAATCTGTATTCTAAATTCTTCATTTAATTTTTTAAAAGATTCACTACTATACTTAAAAATCTTGGTTAAAATCTCTATTGTCATATGATTATGCAATAATTTTAAATCTGTAATTTTTTCCAATTCTTGACCTACTGTCATTTTTCCAACTGCTTGCGGACCTGTTATTAGCACAAATTTCATACTACCACTCCTTATTCCAACTCAAATGCACCAGTATATAATTGATAATATTCTCCTTTTTCAGCCATTAATTCTTCATGATTTACTCTTTCAATAATCTTATGTTCCAACTATTGCTATCAATACATATTGAAGATTTCCTAAATTATTGGCAATTGGCATTAATATATTTGCATATTTATTTGCCTTATACATATCATCATTTAGCATATCATTTAATTTATTAAATTCTTCCTTTGATTTTTCTTCATGTGTAAATACTTTTACAACTTTTTGACCATTCAACATTTCTTCTATATATCCATTTACTTTTCCTAATGAATGTTGTTGATTTATAAAATGGTTTGAACTTTTTCCTGCTATTTTCTTAGTTGTTAATATTGTTAAAGCTGTAAAAATCACAACAAAGTGAAATCATTTGTTCTAGTGTATCAACATCATTTGTAATTCCTACAGTTTCTCCTGATTTTATATCTAAATTAATATCTTTTAAGCACTCTTTTTGTTTATCTTTTACATAGCTAAAACTTACTTTATCAAATAATAGCACATAATATTAATTCAAATCCTATTTTATATACTATTTTCTATTGTTTAACCATATATAAATATCATAAAATTGAAATATTGTCAAAATGAAAATTTGGTAAAAAATGGAGTTGGCCTTTTTAAACTAACCCCATTTCTTGCTAAACTATCAAAATTCTATTTGTTTCATCTTCAATTGGTAAAGAAACAATCATTGTAGTTCCTACATTTTCTTTACTATTAACTGTTATAGTTCCACCAGATAAGTCAACAATACGTTTTGCAATAGCAAGTCCTAAGCCACTTCCTTGTTCTGAATGTGATTTATCTATTTGATAAAATCTCTTGAAAATTCTATCTTTTTCTTCTTCTGACATTCCTGTTCCATGATCTTTAATTTGTACTTCTATTGTTTGATTTTTTTGTTTCAAAACAACATCTATTTTTCCTTTTAAATTTGAAAACTTAATTGCATTATCAATTAAATTAACCCAAACTTGAAAGAGTAATTCTTCATCACCATAAAAATATTTTTCATCTAAACTTACATTAAAAGTAATCTCTTTGTCTTTCCACTTTGGCTCTAACAATGCAACTGCTTTTCTTAATTGTTCAGCTACATCTACTTGTTTTTTATTGACTATTTTGTTTTGGTTTTGTAATTTTGAAAGTTTTAAAATATTTGTTGACAAATTCAATAATCTATTTGATTCTTCTTTGATTATTTCACAATATTCTTTTCTTTCTTCATTTGTTATGCTATCATCTTCTAATAATTGACTAAATCCTTGAATTGAAGTGATTGGTGTTTTTATTTCATGTGATACATTATCTATAAATTCCTTTTGTAAACATTCTATACTTTTTAAGTCTTTTACCATCTTGTTAAAATTTTCTGTCAATTCGCCTATTTCGTCTTTTCTTTCAGTTTTTAATTCTACATTAAAATTTCCAGATGAAACTTTTTGCGTAGCTTCTGTTATTTGCTGTATTGGTTTCAACATTTTTTTACTTGCAAGCCTCATAACTATTTCTCCAATAATTATTGTACTAAAAGCTAAAAGTGCTGCACCTCTTCTCAAAATTGTTAAAATTTCTTTAATTTGTTCAGGACTACTTGCATTTATTTGTATTAATTTTTCAGCTGCAACATTACTAACAAATAGTGAAAAACCACCTATTGATATTATTACAACAATTACTGTTGCAATAATAAAATCTATTACTAAAGATCTTCTTATTGATCTTCTTTTTCCAAAAATCTTTTCAAACATAGTTTACTCCTTTTCATGAATTATACTTTTATATCCAATTCCTCTAATTGTAACTATTTCAAATTCTTTTGCATCAGCCATTTTTTCTCTAATTCTTTTGATATGAACATCAACAGTTCTATAATCTGATTCACTTTCTAGTCCCCAAATTTCTTCTATCAATTCTTGTCTAGTAAAAATCGTATTTGGAGTACTTAATAATTTATATAAAAGCAAAAATTCCTTTTGAGCTAAAGAATATACTTTTTCCTTTCTTGTTACACTCATTTGATTATAATTAAGCACCAAATCTCCTATTTGTATTCTTTTTTCATTAGCACTTTTGCTTCTTTTTAATAAAACTTGTACTCTTAAAATTAATTCTTCAATATCTATTGGCTTTACCATATAATCATCTGCACCAAGTAAAAATCCTTGTTTTTTATCTTGAATATCACTTTTAGCAGTAATTATTAAAATTGGTACTTTATAATCACATTCTCTTAATTCTTTTATTAATTCAAATCCGTCCATTTGTGGCATCATTACATCACTTACAATCAAATCAATGTAATTTCTATCAAGTACTTCTAATGCTTCTTCACCATTAATTGCTTCATATGTATTATAATGATTTTTCATTAAACATGTTGTTATCAATTTTCTTAAATTTTTGTCATCTTCTACTACTAAAATATTAAACATTTCTATCTACTTCCTTTATCTGGAATATTATATATTTTTAAAATGAATTTTATATGAAGATATTTGTTCATATTCAGTTCATAATTCTATATTATCACACATAGCAGAAAACTGCAAGCTGAAACAAATCAACTTGCAGTCTCCCGATTAGTGAGTAATCAATGCATATAAACCATTATGCACCAGTGGGGACATAAATTTCGAATATGCCTCAATCATCTCTTCAAAAAATTCCTGATCATCAATAACCCAGCTCTTAATATCATCAATTGCTTTAGGCTCATTGATAAACAGTGCTTCCAGAGCTTCTCCAAAAACTTTAGGAGTCAATTTAAGCTCTGCTCCCTGCGGGTTCATCCGATAGAACTCTTTGGTCCCATCATTTTTCTGAATCCACACACTGTCCAGGAATTTTTTGCCCTCTTCTTCCTTTGCCGCAAAATAGAAAATCCCTTTTATAGTCTCTGCAGTATAAGAAAGTCTCTTCATTCGTCTTACCTCCATATTTCATGGTTGATATATTTTACGATTGCTTTTCGCAATCTTCCTTAATTATACATCTTTATTTACATAAAGTCAATTCTTTTTTTGCAAATCATATACTATATCCACATTATCACAAACATTTTGAGAGTGTGTAACAATAATGACACATTTATTTTCATCTTTAGAAAGATGTTTAAATATCTTTAAAATCTCATTTTCTGTATCTTTATCCAAATTACCAGTAGGCTCATCTGCGATAATAATCTTAGGATTATAAGACAAACTTCTTGCAATAGCAATACGCTGTTGTTCTCCACCTGAAAGTTTTAATATTTTTCTATTTGCCTTATCTTCTGATAATCCTACACTTTTCATAAGTTCTAAAGCTTTTTGATTTCCTATATCTGTATTTCTATAAGTATCTAAATTCATCTTTTTTAATTCTTTGCCATCATATAGAATTTGACCTTCTGTACAATTTTCAAGACCTGTAATAAGTGACAATAATGTTGTTTTTCCACTTCCACTTTTTCCTTTAATTGCATACATTTTTCCTTCTTCAAAGTCATAGTTTATATTTTTAAATACATAGCTATCCTTTGGTGCATCTGCTAATAACATATTTCCAACTGACTTTGCAAAAAATGCTCCTATTATTAATGAAATTGTTGCAACAATTAATAGTTCTAATACAAATTGCATTGTTAATTTTAATTTACTCATTCCAATTGTTCTAAATACACCAATTTCATATTTTCTTTCTCTAATATTTATCATGTTTATTACAAATAATACTAAAGAAGATATTATTAAAGTGATAATTAAAAATGTAGTAGCAAATGTTTTTACATTTTCAATTGATTCTGTTGCACTTGTTATTTCATCTAAATTTGTGTTAACTGTATAATATTCATTCAAACCTTTTTCTTTTACTTCAGTTGTAAATGCTTCTATATCATCTTCGTTATTTAATATAAATGATGGTGTTACAGTTGTTGTAAGTGTACCATCATCTGCAACTAATTGTTCAATTACACAACTTCCAGTAATAATTTTATTTGCTGATTTTGAATACATACTTGCTGTATCTCCATTATCATTACTACTATAAATTCCAGTTACTTTGAAATCATAAGTCTTTTCTGTTATTGAATTTTTCAATGTAATTGTATCTCCTACACTTATACTATTCAAAGTAGCTAGTTCTGAACTTATTACACATTCAAATCCATCAAAATCTGATATCATTTCTCCATCAGTTATAGTTGATGTACCTTCTGTAAATTCTGTCATTGCATCATATGAAGAATATCCATCTAACTCAAAATCACCTGTAAGATTTTTATCACTTTGGAATTTTTCCTTTGACTTTGTAATTACTGTTGTTGTAGTATTTGAAGATATTGTTGTTTGCTTATCTTCTACTTCATATTCAAATGAATCTGTTGCTTTAGTTAATGTATCACTATTTAATGATGTTGTATAAGTATAATAATATCCTTTCAAATAACTACTTTCTCCATAATTTTTAACATCATCTATTGTTACTGATTGAATATTATTGAATGCTTCAATATTTTCTTTTTGAGCATCTTCTCCTCCTTTAAAATTCTTTCCCAATTGACTTCTATCAAATGATATTGTTGCTATTAAATCATGTGATTCTTCATAACTTTTTACTATAGTATTTGCAGTATTTCTTATTGCTAATGTTACTGTTGATGCACATGCTATTGTTAAAATTATTAAGCCTATTAGTATGTTCCTCCCTTTGTTTCTAAAAATTGAAATTACACTGTTTTTTAAAATATACATCTTTCTTCCTCCTCGTTTTGTTCAAACACTAAATAATCTGATATTCTCTCGTCCCAGATGAAATATAGTAGTTTTGCAATACCGCATAAGCGACCAAATGAGCGTAGCGAATGCGATTGGAGCAATCTACCAAAAAAATTAAGATTTGTAGATTGCGACATACAAGGTATAAAAAACTACTATATTTCATCTGGGACGTGGGATTACTTTTTGTTTTGAACTTCTTTCGAAGTTTAATATAATATAGAAAGATTGAAATTTTATTGAAAAAGAAGAGATTAGAAAATTTCTAATCTCTTCTGAAAATTATCTTTTATGCAAAGTTTCCTGATACATATCACAATACTTTGATAATGCATCGCCAAAAGTTTCGGAAATAATAATCTCACCATGCAATTTCATGATACCTTTTTGGTATCTTTCAATTATAGGTTTAATTTTGTAAAGTTCCCCCCATTCTCCATACCGAAGATACTCACTACTATTATACTTTAATGTCTTATTGCTATAAGTGATATCCTTACAATGCCCATGTATAATAACATTTTTGTTAGGAAAGTTCTCAAATAGTTCAAGAACCAATGGAGTCTCAGACGATGGTCTATATTGTCCAGCCCAAGAAACAATATGATCTTTCCAATCAAGAATAAGAGTAAGATTTTCACGTTTCAATGCCCCAACAGATGAACCAGTTGCAGTTATTAAAATTCCTTCCTTTATTCTTTTAGCAATGAATCCTGCTACACCATTAGTATACTGATTATCTTGCAAAAATTTTCCAACCGTAAAAAATTCCGGAAAATATTCTGCAATTATGTCTGTCATGTCATATTCAACTCTTTTATCAGAATATCTAATTTTAGTATATCTATGACAAATGGTATCTAAAATTTTTTCCCATGGTGCCATTGTAATTCTATCTAAAGTACCATCCTCCTTATAAATGTACTCCGGATACACAATAGAAACATTGCCAAAAGAATTAATCTTAGCAAAATTCTCCTTTGTTATTGGATGATTAAAATACCCTTGATTCATAGAAGGGGCTATTACAATATACTTACCATATCCAATTGCTGAATGGATAATTGACAAAGGATAAGTATCAGCAATTCCATTAGCAATTTTAGAAAATGTATTAAAAGTACATGGTGCAACAACAACCACATCTTCTTCTGGAATTCTCTCATTAGTAGAATCTGCTCGATTGAAAGTATAATCTCTTTTAATTTGATAATTTTCAACTGTCCTTAAGTCCATTATTGAACAACTGGTTGCAGTAGGCATCAAAATACATATTGCTCCTTCTGCTTTAAGGTAATCTAAGAGAATTTTTACGTCTTTACTCTTATTAGCACCCGTTGTTACAACATAAACAACTTTACCTTTAAGCATTTAGACCTTCCTCCTATTCAAAATTATACTTGCGATACAGTTCATATGCAATTGCTGATACAGCAACAGGTAATGTGAGGAAATCAACTTTTGTCTTATCCATTGGCAATTTAACTATTTCATCAAGCATTTTCTGTTTTTCAAGAGTCAAACCTGATGTTTCAGTTCCAAAAACCACAACAATCTCTTTATCATCAGACAAGTTTAAATCATAGAAAATTTTATTAGTATTTCCAGAGGTACCAATAAGATATTTTCCTTTTGCTTTTAAATCTGCAATGGCCTCATCAAAAGTATCATAATGAATTTCTTTTACATTTCCTGTAATATTCCAAGACTTCACTTTATTTACAACTTTAGGAATATTAAATGGAATAGAATTTTTTCCAGCCGTGTAAATAATGCAATCAATTGCATTAGCAACTTGAATAATATGTGCAATGTCATACGGAGACCGAATGGTATCAAATAATAGTTCTACTTTCTTCATAATGTCTTTACCTTACCTTTCTTTTTTTGGCTACCAAAATAAATGGATCTGATGTAATTTTGCAATTACCATTCAATTTTTCTCTTATTTTTTCTTCATCTTTTTCAGAATAATCTTCAATAAAAGGAAAACTTTTAGTAATGTTAATAATCTCTTGAGCACTTTGATACACTCTATGCACTTGATATTGCTCAACACTTATAATTTCGAATCCAGATTTTTTAAGCTTAGTAGAATAATACTCAACCTGTCTACTTCTAATAAGTCTATCTTTAAAAAGATTAGCTATTTCGACTAGACCTTTGCACGGACCGTATTCTCTGAAAATAAAATATCCATTATCTTTAAGAACTCTATACAACTCATCTGAATTATACCTTGTCACATTTTTCGCAGTAACTATATCAAATAAATTATCTGCAAAAGGAAGATTGTTATTGTCTCCTTTAAGAATTGTTACATTTTCTCCAAGATTTTCTCTGGCATTAATTAACATTTCATCTGAATTATCCACTCCTATCAATGTACTTCTAATATTAGACCTCTCTTGAATTTGTTTTAACACAAATCCATTTCCTGTTCCAATATCTAAAATTTTACAGTCTTCGCTCATAAAAGAAATAATTTTCCGAACAAACAAATTATTAATATCATAATCTTGTTTGACGGGTGCTTTAATACTAGTATTACGAATATTTACAACCTTTTCGTCATAAAACATATTTTCACCCTTTCATAAAATATTTTTACCATATTATTTTATCACTTTATGTACACTTTGTCAATAGTTGATATTTTATCATTTTTATAGTATAATTTTGTTGGTGATTTTATGATTGATAGTAAATTTGTTGCAATATTAATTAAAGATAATTTTAACATAACCCCTACACTTATAAATACATTAAATACTATTGGAACTATGAATATAGTATATTTAATAGAGTTCAATAATCATAAGTTAATTGTTAGATTGCGAGAAGATGATCCATATGCAAAAAATGAATTTTTGAAAGAACAATGGTTTAGTGAGCAATGTACAAAGCTAGGTATACCTGTTCCAAAAATATTTTATACTGGA
>ULYR01062896.1_pt1 | contig 34216 bp, 30 predicted proteins | sample 1962341 | NCBI WGS metagenome assembly ULYR01 (sample SAMEA4835868, study PRJEB28245) | human gut metagenome | biome: gut microbiome; material: fecal sample | place: Denmark | collected 2008 | reverse complement strand
TACTATAAAATACATTTATAAAAATATATTTTTATATTCTTATAAATATATTTTATGTAGGGCAAGAATTTCTTGCCCTACACATGGTAATAAGATCAATTTAATCTTTATTGCTGAATAAGATCTATATCATTTGACAATTATTTTGACGAAATTACGTTTTCCAACCTTGAAAACACAACCATCAAAATCTTTTACTTCTGAAAGAAGTTCTTCTTTCTTAAGAAGTACATATTCATTGTCTCTTAATATTTTCAATCCATTACCAGAAAGAATCCTGTTAATTTGACTTTTACTATTATTAGTTGCTTCTGCCAATACAGATATAACAGTTTCATCAGATTTTACCACAACTTTTTTTGTGTCATCTGGTACTAACTGCTTAGCCCGACCAAACTTAGAATTAAAGTTATTTTCCGCTTCTCCAACAATTTCCATATCAAAATTGTTAAAAGTAGCAACAATAACCCTTGCCAGTAAAGATTTTACATCCTTTGGATGCAACTGCCCATCATTGACAAGTAACTTTAATTCGTCAAGTTCTTTGGGAGTAATGCTTGTTAATTCTCTAAACCATAACCACATTACATCATCCGTAATTGACATTACTTGTCCGTACATTTCACCTGCTTTCTCTTCTACTGCAATGTAATTCTTTAAACTCTTACTCATTTTCTGAAAACGACCCTCTTCGTCCTTAGCTCCAGTAGTACCAGAAAGTATATTATAAGTAATAATTACCTCTGGCTCCTCTCCTGCAATTCGCATCATGTTCCTACACATATGCAAATTTAAGAACTGGTCTTTACCTCCCAATTCAATATCTGGCTTAAGAACAACTGAATCGTATCCCATGTAACAAGCGTACTCAAGTTCCGCCATTGTTATTCCTCCGCCAGCCTCAATCCTTTTTTTGAAATCTTCTCTTTGGAAAACCTCAGTTACAGAAATCGAAGACTGAAATTTAATCCATTCTGGAATAGTTAGTTTTTCCATCCATTCCGAATTAAAACGTTTGGTAATGTTAGGCGAATTAAAATCAATAATCTTGCTAGCCTGTTTTTCGTAGGTTGCCATATTTTGTACAACCATTTCATGAGTTAAGGCTTCTCTTTCGGTATTTCTACCAGACGGATCACCTATCATTGCAGTAAAATCTCCAATTACCATAATAATCTCATGTCCCATATTCTGAAACATCCTGAGATTAAGTAATGGTACTGCATGCCCCAAATGAATTTGTGAACCTGTTGGATCTATTCCAAATTTAATCTTCAACGGCCTTCCAGTTTTTTTGGAAAGTCTTAATTTTTCAAGTAATATCTCTTCTGATACAACTGAATTTGGAAATTCTCCAACTTTGCTCATAATCATATCAAACTGTTCCTCTGCGGAAAGATTCTTTAAATCCCGATTTGGATTTAAAAGTTTTCCTTCTAATTCATTAAAAAATTTCTTTGCTTCCATGTTATTTGCCTCCTTACTTGTAATTCCATTTGTTGCATATCTCAAAAAGCATACTAACATATTGCTTTTTAGACTCTTGCCATTTTTCTCCTTTTTGTCTGCAAATCTCATATAATTCATCTAAATCATCGGGTGAATAATAAGATACTGCACACATCATTTGATAAACGACCGAATCCATCGGAGACTCATAATCTCCTTCTTGGTTCATAATCATGTCATACATTTTTTCATATGACATATTAACAGTTATTGATGATTCCGGAATACTTTTGCTCATTTTTGGATATCCGTTAAAGCCTTTTATTATTCTTGAATACATCGAACTTATTGTGAAAGGATAATTCATCCTATCAACAACTTTGTTAGCTATTTGAACATACAAATGTTCTTCTAATCCAAGTGTAATTAAAACATTCGAATATCCATCAACTTTTCCAAGATGAATAAAATCAGCTGTCATAAGTAAGATAGCCTGTTTTACAGGAAATTCTATTCCAGGATAGATACCTTTCTTTTGATACAGTTCTGATAAATCCTCCTCTGCCTCTTTAAAATCCTTGTCTTTTAAAACTTTTGAAATTAAATAAGCAGTTTTTAGAATTTCTTCATTATTGTACTGTGATCTCAAAATACCTTTGGTATCATCAAAACCAAGTTTTTTAATGAATTCCTTATACATTTCTGCTCGTTCTAGAACTACTTCTAATGGTTGGTTCCTTGCATTATAGGAATCTAAATCTACTAATACAATTTGAACTTTTAAGCCATTTTTTTGAAGAAATATAGCTCTTAGAATTTGGGATAATGTTCCCAAATGTGGAACTCCGCTTAACCCAATTCCAGTAGTTACAATACATTTTTTATTATCATGAATTGCCTTAGAAAAAGCATTTCCTTGATAATGGCATAACCACTTATATTGTAAATTTCTAGAATTTATTTGGTTTAAATCAAAATCAATAGGATTAAAATCCATTGGGTCATAGTGGTGTTTCCGAATTACTTCTTGATAATAGTCATTATCAAACCGTAGCATAGACTCTTCCTCCTTTCATTGAAAAAAAGTTTTTTTTCAAAAATTAATTAGTATTTGTACTAATAAAACTTTTGATAGCAGCATTATATCATTTTATGTAAATTTTGTCAACTTTTTTTGTTTTTAACATTCTTCTGTCTATTTTCCTCCCATAATCTTACTTAATTCCTTTATATGTTCTCCCATCACATCTCTAAATTCCAACTCTAACGTATTATTAATTTTATTATAACAACTGTGCAACAATTCTATTTTCAATAATGAATCATTATAAGAATTAAATTTAATCTTACCATCTGATATTAGGGATAAACAGAAAATATCCTTAATAAACGGTTCTTAAATTGTCCTTTTTTTGGCAGGAATTCTCTATCTCCCGATAGCGAATCCCTACCTCCACACGCTAAAGTCGGGAATAGAAACTCTGTAAATGCTTAAATATCTCCATTTGCTCATTTTAAAAAGTAGAGAATTTTTTTAGCTTAAAAACTGTCAAAATTCCCTACTTTTTCGTACTGTAAAATTTAAAATTAATTTGAACTCAAATCGTTTATCAAACATATTTTACTTGCTGTCTACTTCGGCATCTGCCTTCTGATATATCATGTGTAACCATTAATGCTGTTATATTTTCAGCCTTCAAGATCTTATAAACATCTTCTGTAACCATTAATCTAGTTTGATAATCTAATGCAGAAAATGCTTCATCTAATAACAAGATTTTAGGTCTAATAGCTAATGTTCTTATAAGTGCAACTCTTTGTCTCATTCCACCAGATAATTGAGTGGGATATTTATCCTTAAATTCATACAATCCATACTTCTTTAATAGTTCCTCTACATATGCTCTATTTTCTGGCGTATTTTCTTTTTGAATTTCTAAACCTAATAATACATTTTTATAAATTGTTCTCCATTCTAAAAGATTATCTTTTTGCAACATATATCCGATTTTTCCATCTATGTAAATTTCTCCTGATGTTTTATTTTCAAGCCCTGATATTATTGATAATAATGTAGATTTCCCACATCCACTTGGTCCTATTATACTTATATACTCTCCTTCACATATATCAAAACTTATGTTCTTTAATGCTTCTATTTCTCCATTTTGAGATTGATATGTTTTGCAAATGTTTTTTACTTCCATTATTTTTTTCATATTCAATACCTCCATTTATATATCTTATGAAAAAAATAAGAATACGCCACTCAAGTACTTTTAAATCTCTTTTACTAAATTGTAAACTCTACATTTTTTTGTTTAGTTACATATTGTTGAATCGTCTCTATAACCTCACTGGATTTCTCTAAGTGATTTATTGTCTATTACTTCTTTTATTTGTTGTATTGTAATAGGTCCAGCTCTTAATATTTTTATTTCTTCTTGAGTACAATCTATTATTGTGCTTCCCTCTCCAAATGATACAGTCCCCTCCATCATTCCATCTATAGTAGGACATGATTTTTCTATTTCATCTAAATTAGTACATGTTAGTTCTCCACTTTTATTCGCACTACTCATAAATATTGGACTTTCTGTTTTTTTTATTAAATCCTCCAGTGCTTTTGATGTAGCCATTCTAACAGCAATAGTTTCAAGACCATTATTCACATAAGCTGGTACTTCTGGTTTTTTCTTCAAAACTAAAGTAATAGGTCCTGGCATAAAATTTCTTATTATTTTTTCAGCCTTTTCGTCTACTATTGCAACACTTTTTATTTGTTCTTCATTTGCACACATGACAGGAAATGGTTTTGTACTTGGACGATTTTTTACAATTACTAAATTGTTATACGCATTTTTTGATTTTATGCGAGCACATACCCCATAAACTGTATCTGTAGGTACACTTATTACGCCATCATTTTTTAGTATCTCAGCTAATTCATCTGTTTCACTTTGTTTAAATCTCTTCATAAATTTTAATCCACCTTTTACTAGTTATCTTTCACTTTTTATCCTTTAAATTATAGTTAACTCCTGTACTTTAATGTCTTCTCCCATTATTTCTAAATAATCTTTTTCATTTTGTTTTTGGTAATAGTAAAAATAAATTCAATAAGTTATTACTAAAGTTCAAACTTATACAAATCTTCACCTGATTTTAATTTTTTTATAAAAATCGCTCCAAATTTTTCATAATAATTTTTTAAATCCGTTTTTAAATATAGTGTTGAAAACCCTCTATTTCTTGCTTCTTTTAATATAGCATCATTTAATATTCGAGAATATCCATTATTCCTATATCTTTCTTTAACATACATTGTAGCATACCAAGGAGTTAATTCTCTTTCCTCTTCACAATCCTTAGGAAAAATAGATATAAATCCTATCAGATTATTGTTATCTATTAAAATTAACTTGCAAAAAGACTTATTATTAAATGAATTAAGAATTTTCTCTTTTTTTGCTTTAATTCTATCTTTTTTATTTTCTTCTTTATTGTTTGCCCATTCTTCATATTCTAAATTTACAACTTCATCTAAATATTTTATTTTATCTTTCAAATTATATATTTTCACTATTTACTCCTTTTTTTATCCAACATCAACAATAAATTACTATTTTTTATGTTCATATTATATAATATAAGACTGATAATTTCAACTAATTATCAGTCCTATTTATTGTAAAACGAATACGCCACATATGACACATTCTTCCAAATTATTTTGCAATTAAATTACAAATCAAATTACTAATTTCTGTTGGATTCTCAATAGGCAATCCTTCTATCAATCTAGCTTGTGCATATAAAACTTTAGTATATTCTTTAAGTTCTTCTTTATTAGAAGCATATAATTCCTTAATCTTCTTTGCAATTGGATGATTTTCATTAATCTCTAATATAGTTTGAGCTTTTACCTTTTCTTCATTGTTAGGCATAGCATTAATAACTTTTTCCATTTTAACAGAAATTGCACCTTCACTTGTTATACAAACTGGATGATTCTTTAATTTGTGAGTATATCTAACTTTATCAACTTCTTCTCCAACCGCTTCTTTCATAACTTCAAACATATCTTTATTTTCATCATTAACTTTTTGAAGTTCTTCTTTTTCTTCTTTTGTCTCTAGATCTATGTTATCTGCACAAACGTTTGCAAACTTCTTTCCATTATATTCTTGTAATGTTTGCATTATGAATTCATCAACATTTTCAGCAAGATATAAAATTTCATATCCTTTATCTTTTACACCTTCTACTTGTGGGAGCATATCTATTTTATCGACAGACTCTCCTGAAGCATAATAAATAGTATCTTGTCTTTCTTTCATTCTAGAAACATATTCATCTAATGTTACAAGTTTCTTTTCTGCTGAAGAATGGAACATTAACAAGTCTTTTAATTTGTCTTTATTCATTCCATAATTATCATAAGTTCCGTATTTTAATTGCATTCCAAATGTATTAAAGAATTTTTCATATTCTTTTCTATCATTTTTAAGCATGTTTTGTAGTTCTGTTCTAATCTTATTTTCAAGGTTTTTAGCTATAACTCTTAATTGTCTATCATGTTGTAACATCTCTCTTGAAATATTTAAAGATAAATCTGGGCTATCTACTAATCCTTTTACAAATCCGAAATAGTCTGGTAATAATTCACTACATTTGTTCATTATTAGCACACCATTTGAATATAATTGTAATCCTTTTTCATATGCTTGTGAATAGTAATCATATGGTAAATGTGATGGAATATATAATAATGCTGTATATGTGAATTGTCCTTCTACTGATGAATGAATTACTTTTAGTGGTGGCATAAAGTCACTGAATTTTTCTGTGTAGAAGTTATTGTATTCTTCTTTTGTCACTTTACTTTTTTCTCTTTTCCAGATAGGAACCATACTGTTCATTGTTTCTGTTTCTACTTTTGTCTCAAATTCATTTTCAGTTTCCTCTTTTTTCTCTTTACGTTCTACATCCATTTTTATAGGATATCTAATGTAATCTGAATATTTTCTTATTAATTCTTGTATTTTATAGTCTTCTAGATAATTGCTATATTTTTCATCATCATTATCTTCTTTTATGTGTAATGTTATTGTTGTTCCTATATCTTGTTTATCACTTGGCTCTATTGTATAACCTTCAGCACCTGTTGATTCCCATTTATGGGCTTGTTCTTCATCAACTGATTTACTTTCTACTGTTACTTTATCACTAACCATAAATGCTGAATAGAATCCAACACCGAATTGTCCTATTATGGAAATATCATCTTTTTTCTCATTTGCTTCTTTGAATGCTAATGAACCACTTTGTGCTATTGTTCCTAAATTGTTTTCTAATTCTTGTTCTGTCATTCCACATCCATTATCTTTTATTCTTATTTCACGTTTTTCTTTGTCTAATTCTATTTTAATTTCTAATTTTGAACGATCTACATTTAAATTTTTATCTGTTAATGAACGATAATATAATTTGTCCATCGCATCACTCGCATTTGAAATTAATTCTCTTAAAAATATCTCTTTGTTTGTATAAATTGAATTTATCATTAAATCTAATAGTCTCTTAGACTCTGCTTTGAATTGTTTTTTACTCATAATAAAAACACTCTCCTTTTCAAGTGCTAATTATATATCTATATGTTAGCAATGTCAATAGCAGAGTGCCAAGTTTCACACAATTTTCACATTATATTAAATATTTTTTTAAAAACTATATACAAATTAAAAAAGCAGTGTATAATTTAACTATTAATATGAATAATATTAATATGGGTCTTAAATAATTTACTAAATTAGAACCTGACCCGTGCTGATGCAAAGCGTCAGTAAAAGCCATTTATAGTATGCAAAAAATTATTTGACAATTCTCAATAAATGATGTATACTATAATTAACTTATAAGTTAAAGATCAAAAGATTATAAGATGTTCGATATGTGTTGGCTACACATATCTTTTTTTATGCAAAAAAAGAAGTGGCTGGCTAGACCACTTCTGATTAGTTTATACTAATCTTTCTTGTTGTTTTCTTGATTATTTTCATTCTTACTTTTTAGTAATTCTTGAATTAATAACCAAATAAGATCAAAAGATGTCATTAGATGTTCACCTCCCTTCACTAGGAAGATGTTTGTATTATACAACATATATTTTTATAAGTCTATAATAAATCAAATTTTAATTAAAAATATATGTAAACTTATTTTTATTACAACCCCATAATTGCTGTTGCAATTTGAAAATATACTAGTATTGATAATACATCAACAATAGTAGTAATTAAAGGTGCAGCCATTATTGCTGGGTCTAACTTTAATTTTTTAGCTATTAATGGTAACAAACAACCAATTGACTTAGATAAAATTACTGTTACACATATACTTAATCCCACTGTAACTGCTAATTGTAAATTCTTATATTGTACAAAAATTCTCAAGCCATTTACAAGTGTTAATATCACACCTACCACAAGAGCAACCCTAATCTCTTTCCATAAAATCTTTAATGCATCTTTAGGCTCTAGCTCATCTGTTGCAAGTCCACGAATTATCAATGTAGAACTTTGTGAACCACAGTTTCCACCTGTATCCATTATCATAGGAATAAAAGCTACTAATATTGGAATTGCTGCAAATGCATTTTCATAATTTGTTATAATTGCCCCTGTTATAATTGATGAAAGCATTAAGAATAATAACCAAACAATTCTATTTTTAGCATGTTTCCATACTGATGTTTCGAAATATCCATCTTCTGTTGGTTGCATAGCTGCCATTTTTTCGAAGTCTTCTTCTACCTCATCATGTAATACATTAATAGCATCATCTACTGTTACAATTCCAACTAATCTATTTTCATTATCTACTACAGGTAATGCATATAAATCATATTTGTCAAATTTCTTAGCTACTTCCTCTTGGTCTTCTAAAGTATTTACTGAGATTATATTTGTTTCCATCAAATCAGAAATTAAACAATTTTCTTTTGCTAGTAATATTTCTTTTATACTTACAATTCCTTGCAATATTCTATTTTGATTTAAAACATAACATGTATATATTGTTTCAGAATTAACTGCTAATTTACGAATTCTATCAAGAGCTTGCTCAATTGTCATATTTTCTTTCAAATCTACAAATTCTGTTGTCATTATGCTTCCAGCGCTATCTTCTGGATATTTTAACAATTCATTTATTGTTTTTCTATCTTCTTTATTTACAGCTTTTAAAATCTTTTTTACCACATTTGATGGCATTTCTTCTATCAAATCTACTGTATCATCCATAAATAATTCATCTAATATGCCTTTTAACTCTTTATCTGTTAAATCACTTATTAGCTTTTCTCTCATGTCTGATTCCATATAAGAAAATGTCATTCCTGCTTTTTCTTTTGATAAAAGTCTAAAGATTATAACAGCATCTTCTTTAGTAGACTCATCTAATATGCTTGATATATCAGCACTTTTCATTTCACTTAATTTTGCTTTTAATTCTGAAAATTTTCTATTTTTTATTAATTCAACTATTTCTTCCATTTTAATCACCCCTTACCTTAAAGTCCCATAATAGATGTAGCTACTTGAAAATATACTAATATTGAACATACATCTACTAATGTTGTAATAAGTGGTGCCGCCATAATGGCTGGATCCAATTTTAATCTTTTTGCAAGCATTGGCAAAACACAGCCTAATACTTTTGAAACTATTGTAGTTACTATTAAAGTAATTCCTAAAACTATTGCAAGTTGGATATCTCTATATTGAATTATTACTCTTATAGCATTAACTATTGCAAGTGCCACTCCAACTATAAAAGCAACTCTTATTTCTTTCCAAATAACTCTAAAAATATCTTTTAGTTTTATTTCATCTGTTGCAAGTCCACGAATTATTAATGTAGAACTTTGTGAACCGCAATTTCCGCCTGTTCCCATTATCATTGGTATAAATGCAACTAATAATGGTGCTACTGCAAATGCCGCTTCATATTGTGCTAATATATTTCCCGTTATTGCTGCTGATAACATCAATATCAATAACCACACAATTCTATTTTTAGCATGTTTCCATACTGATGTTTCAAAATATCCATCTTCTGTTGGAGTTATTGCTGCCATTTTTTCAAAGTCCTCTTGTGCCTCATCTTGCAATACATTAATAGCATCATCTACTGTTATAATTCCAACCAATCTACTTTCATTATCAACTACTGGTAATGCATAAAAATCATATTTATCAAATTTCTTAGCAACTTCTTCTTTGTCTTCTAATGTATTTGCTGATATTATATTTGTTTCCATTAATTCTTTGATTAACTTTTCTTTTGGTGCAATTAAAATATCTTTAATATTTATTATTCCTTTTAGAATTCTCTTTTCTGTTAATACATAACAAGTATATATTGTCTCAGAATCTGTTCCAATTTTTCTAATTCTTTTAAGAGCTTGCTCTGCTGTCATATTTTCTTTTAAATCAATAAACTCTGTTGTCATTATACTTCCAGCACTATCTTCTGGATATTTTAACAATTCATTTATTGTATTTCTGTCTTCTTTATTTACTAATTTCAATATTCTTTTTACAACATTTGATGGCATTTCTTCTATTAAATCAACTGTGTCATCCATAAACAATTCATCTATTACACTTTTTAATTCTCTATCTGTTAAATCTTCAAGAAGCTTTTCTCTCATATCTGATTCCATATAAGAAAAAGCTTCTCCTGCTTGCTCTTTTGATAATAATCTGAAAATTCTGATTACATCTTCTTTATCAAATTCCTCTAATATTCCAGGAATATCAGCACTGTTAAGTTCATTTAAAATTTTCTTTAATTCATTATATTTTTTATTTGTTAATAGGTCTTTTATTTTTTCTAAATTTGTTTCCATTTCCTTTCTCCTTTTATTATTTTTTTAGAAATGGGTTATTTTCTACCTATATAATAATTTTTCTTACCTCTCTTTATAATTATGTAAGTATTGTCTATAAACATATCATCTGATATTGTGATTGTATTATCTGTGATTTTTTCTCCATTAATTGATACAGCTCCACTTGAGATGAATTCTCTTGCTTCTCTTTTGCTAGAAGCGGCACCAACATTTACAACCATATCTACTATTCCAATATTGCTTTCAACATTTTTCATATCTTGTTCATCAAATAAGTCTGCAATATCTTGTTTTGTTAAATTTTTAAATTCATTATTAAATAAGCTTTGAGCTAATTTTTCTGCTCTTTCATATTCTTCTTTTCCATGTAAAAATGTAATAATTTCTCTTGCTAAAGCTTTATGTGCTTCTCTTAACTCTGGATGTTCTGCATTTTTCTTTGCATATTCTTCAATTTCTTCTTTTGATAAAAATGTGTAAATTTTTAAATAATCTATTACCATACTATCTTCTACATTTACAAAGAATTGATATAATTTATAACTTGATGTTTTTGTTTTATCTAACCATAAAGCATTTCCTTCACTTTTCCCAAATTTCTTTCCCTGAGAATCTGTTACTAATGGCATTGTAAATCCATAAACTTCATCACCTGTTGATTTTCTTATTAAATCAATTCCTGCTGTTATATTTCCCCATTGGTCTGAACCTGCACATTGTAAGTCAACTCCATTACATTCATGTAAATGTTTGAAATCTAATGCTTGTAATATCATATATGAAAATTCTGTATATGTAATTCCAGATTCAAGTCTTCTTCTTATTATATCTTTATCTAACATGTAATTTACATTAAAATATTTTCCGTAATCTCTTAAGAAGTCTATTACATTTATATCTTGATACCAATCATTATTATTTACAACTTCAAATCCAAATATATCTTCTACTTGTTTTTTCAAACATTCAAAATTATGTCTTACTTGTTCTTTACTTATCATTGCTCTTTCTGTTGTAGGTCTTGGGTCTCCTATCATTCCTGTTCCACCACCAACTAAAAGTATTGGATGATGTCCCGCTTCTTTTAATCTTTTTGATATTAAAAAGCTTGATAAATGTCCAACATGTAAACTATCTGCTGTTGGATCTGTTCCTATATAAAATGTTAATCCACCTTTATTTAATTTTTCTTCTAATTCTGGACTTGATATATCTTTTATTAATCCTCTCCATTTTAAATCTTCTACTAATGTCATATTATATTCTCCTCCCTATGTTTCAACTGTTTTGCTATTTTTGTATTATACACTAATCTACATAATTTGTAAAGTTTTTAGCGTGATTTCTCATCTGAATCTGATTTTCTATAAACTATTTTTCCAGCTTTTTCTCTTCTTCTTTGACTACCAGCGTTATTCTTTCTATATACAACCATACTTTTTCTGAATTTTTCTGCACTATCTGAATTACCATCATTATAAAGAACTTCTCCATTTGGGTTATTCAAAACTTTATCTCTTATTTTTTGAATAATTCTATCAAAAAAGTTTCTTTTTTGATATTTTACTGGTAGCAATTTTCTTTTATCAGTTTGAAATCCTATTCTAATAGGTTCCATATTTTCTATTTCAGCCGGTAATACCATTCCATTCTCAATAAAATATATATTTTTCTTATATCCATAATCAACTACTATTGTTCTATCAAAAATCTCTATATTTGCATCTGGATTTTGCTTTTCTATTCTTTCTTTTATTTGTAAAAACTCTTTAATAATATTCTTGTCATTTTCATTAAGAGCAAGCGTAAACTCAAAAATGCCATTAGGATTTTCTATTATATCTTTTGCTTTTATATTTTTTCTAGAAATTGAATTTGACGTAAATTCTATTTTTTTATTTTTAGCAAATAACTGAATATTTGACTTTCCTGCTTTAGCATAATAAATTTCATATTGATTTATATCTTCAATTTTATTCTTATCCACTAAATGTTCCATCAATTTTTGTGCAGCTACAGCATTATCTTTTGCAATTATAACAGAAAGATTTTCAATCATATGATTTCGTTCGTTTTCTCCAATTTCTGTCGCATTATCAATAAGATTTTTAGCTCGTTCTAATGTTAATTTTCCACTATTATAATAAATTGCACTATTTTTTATAAGTTCATTTAAATATAATTTTTTAGCAATTTCAAATTGTTTTTGAAATCTCTTTGACGAATATTCAGAAGCATCTTCATTTAATCCATTTTCTTTATACATCAAAGCATTTAAATCTCTAAATTTTATAAAATCTTTTTCTGCAATTTGTTGACTTTTTAGGATTTCATTCCACTCTTTTTCAAAATATTTTGTAAATATTCTACTCTCTGTATCTTTTATCATTCCAGCTTCTTCTTCAAACAATTCTTTCATTGCATCATTTAATAGCGAAATTTGGTTTTTAATAGAGTTCTCTACATGAGAATTTTTTATTTCTTCTATAAGCAAACTGTATTTATCATCAACTTTTAATTCTTGAGCTTCTTTCAAGATACCTTTTTGCTGTTCTTCAAAAGTTTTATTATCTTTATTATCTAAATATTTTTTTAAAATCGATATCAATACAGTTATATCTACTAACTTATAATAATTATAGCATATCTCATCTGTTTCATCTATAAAAGCTTTGCATTCAGCCTTATTCATTCCTAGTAGTTGTGGTACATTTTTCTTTAAATCACCTTTTCCTAATTTCATTACTTTTTCTGTACCAATTGCTAATTCCAATTCAAACACAAGATTAGTTAATTCAGGATATGTAATTGTATAATGTCCTGCCTTTCTACATATCCAATTAGTCAATCCTTCATTAAGACCTCTTCCACTTTCTCCTGTTTTATAAATTTCAAACATTCCAGAACCAGAAACAATATCATGTTTTTTACAATATTGCTCATCTTTAGTTAAAATTGCATGTATAGACTCATGTAGAATTGTAGTAAGCTTATCCTCATCATTACATACATCTTTTGGTGTTAAGAGTGGTTCATCTCTCTTATTACTACATATTGTAATACTACTTTCATTTGATTTATGATACCCAAGCTTACTCTTACTATATTCATTTGAAAATACATGTTTAACATTATCTTCTATTTTTCTTCTTGCAAAGCCTTTTTTATATACTTTTACAAAATCATTGCAATTTTCTAAAGCATTTACAACGAAATTTTTTATGAATTTCTCTAAATTTGGATTTTCTACTCTACTCATATATTCTCTCTTTCCTTAGTACAATATCGGATTTGCATCATGCTTATATTTTGCATTAAAAGCATCTAGTAAATTTTGATTTTTTACTTCCTCTAATTCTGATTCTTTTATTTCATAATACACATCTTTTAATTGATTTTTATCATTTTTTACAGCTCTTACATACTTTTTGTTTTTATACTCAAATCTCAAGGTATATTCTGCATTTTCATCTCTTTTTAATTTTTGAATTATTTCATCTCTTGTCATATTCTTTCTCCTTTTTCATGCAATAAGTATATCACAATAAAAAAATAAAAGATAGCCCTGTAGACTATCTTTTTTCATTTATTTTAATTCTTTTAATGCGTTTTGAGTTATTTTATCTTTATCAAAGATTTTGACTAACCAAATCATTAAAAATGTAATAGCAAATGTAATTAAATATACAATTATACTTACTTCCCAATTTCCTTGTGAAAAATATTGTCCAACTATTGTTGAAGAGATTATTGAAGGAAATCTACAAAATGTTGCAATTGCAATAAATCTTATTGGTTTTATTGGAAATAATGCTCCTAAATAAGTTAATAAATCTTTTGGTGTTCCTACTATTGCAAAACATATAGCAAATATAAATTCAAGATTTTTCGGATTTTGAAAAGCTTTACTATTTTCAATTTTCTCTATTTTTTCTTTTCCAAAAGAGTCATAAATAAGTTCTTTTCCAAATTTTCTAACTAACAAATATATAACAGTTGTTGTAAGTGCAACCGAGAAAAATATAAAGAACATTCCTCCAACAGCACCATAGCACATTCCTGCAAGTATTTCCAATGGTTCTCCTGGTAGAACAACTAAAAATATTTGTGCAAATTGTAATCCAAGTAAAGCTAAAAAGCCCCAAACTCCAGAATTATTTACCTATTCTTTAAAAGCTATCTGTCCTTCATATGTTGATAAATTTTTCATAACTGGAAATAAATATACGGTCATCCCAATCATTGCTATTATTACTATTATAAACATTATAAATTTTACTATTTTTAATTTTTTGTTTTTTGAGTTCATTATTTGGTCCTTCTTTCTCCAAACATTGAGTATAATCTAAATAATATTAAATGTCAATTTTACTTTAAATAAATCTCCATCTAATTTTAATTCAAATGTTCCATTTTGCAATTCTGTCAAATTTTGAGCAATTGAAATTCCCAGTCCGCTTCCTTCTGTATTTCTTGATCTATCTCCCCTAACAAATCTTTGCATCAATTCATCAGCAGAAATATTAAGTTTATCTTTTGATATATTTTTCATTTCAATCACAACATTTGTGCCATCTACTATACTGATATCAATATAAACTCTTGAATTTTCTAATGCATATTTATAAATATTACTAAATAGATTTTCTACAATTCTATACATATATCTACTATCAGCATTTATATTTATCTCATTTTCATTGCAATTAACTATTATTTGTAAATTTTTATTTTGAAATTTATCTTCAAACTCGCCAATAGCTTGCTTAATAAGCTCAACTATATTTATCTTTTCTAAATTTAATGAAACATTTCCTGTAGAAACCTTAGAAGCTTCTATTAAATCTTCAGTTAATTTTTTTAGTCTTTGAGATTTATTGTCTAATATATTAATATATTCATTTGCTTTCTCATTTGCTATATCTTCCTTTTTTAATAAATCCACATAATTTATAATAGAAGTCAATGGTGTTTTAATATCATGTGAAACATTAGTAATCAATTCTGCCTTCATTCTTTCACTTTTCATTCTTTCTTGAACTGCATTTTCTAGTCCATTAGAAATATTATTTAAATATTTTACAGAGCTTTTAAATACCATTGAAAAGTCCTCTTCTTTAAGCTCAGTTTGATTATTTCCATTATACACATCTTTAAGCTTATTCTCTATTTGTGAATATTCTTTTATAATTTTGATTATTTTATACAACATAAAGCAAATTAAAGCAATTATAATTAAAGGTAACATTTTATTATCCGAAAACATAGCAATAATTACTAACCAGATAAAAGCAATAATTCCAGTACCAATTATAACTTTTGAAGTTACACTTGCAGAATATGTAATTGTGTTCCATACTTTTTGAATCTTATTTAATATCTTTTTAAATATTTTTATCCACCAAATTAAAACCTGTCCAATAATTGAAGACTTTAAAAAAGTTTTAGATTTTATTCTTTTTATCATTGTATGTAATACTACTGCAGAAACAATATATACATCAATGTATGCAGTTATACCTAATGATAACATTGCATTATTTATCCTATCATATTGTGAAAGAATGATAAATGGAAGTACTATCAAAAATACTGCAACTATAAGGATTATTTCTAATGGTATTTTATCAAAGTCATTTAGTTCAATAGTTTTCTCATCATCTTTATGTCCAATAGTTATTAATAAATATATTATCAATAATATTGTTACAGCAGAACTTATTGGTAAAATAATATATGCATTTTGTGAAATCGGTTCTATTGCATCCAAAAATTTACTTGCCAATTGCCTCTCTTCATTCTGAGACAATTCCTCAGTATAAGAAGTATATACCTCAAAATCCTTTGCAGTAGGTGTTACATATTCTATATATCTTCCATCTGAAAGTATTGTATCTGTTTTTTCAGTGTCTGTTGTATAATATGTAATCATAAAATTACTCAAATATTTTGTTCCATATTTTTTTAAAATATCTGAATCTGATTGAATTTCTCCATTTAATATATTAGCTTTCTTTATGCTAGCATTATCTGTGGCATTAGCATTATCAGCAGAAGTTTCAATTACATGTTTTATATCTTCAATAGAATTAGAATTCACATTTGTTATAGCCTTATTATTATAAATTACCAAGAAATTAATTTCAGCAACTTCTGAACTATTAAAATACTCATTAACAATATAACCATTTTCTGAATAATAATTCTTCAAATAATATATCTCGATCTCCCCATTCTTAGTGCTAGGGTAATTGGAATTATTATATATCAGCCTATTCGCAATATTAGTTATGGTTCTAATATAATCATATGCAAAAGTTTCTGAAGAAAAGTATGTATCTTTATCATAACGTGTAGAATTTTTAAATCCAAAACTAATTGCAGACAAAATCATAGTTGCAATCGATATAGACAATATTATATAACTTAATATTTTTAAAATTTTATTCTGTTTCATATTACCTCCGTGTGAATTTGGGGTCGGTCCTTTTTTTCGCATGCTAATTTAGGGTCGGTCCTTTTTTACGCAATTTTGTATCCTACTCCCCATATTACCTTTAAATATTTAGGCTCTTTTGGATTAATTTCGATCTTTTCTCTTATGTGTCTTATATGAACTGCAATTACATTTTCTGCTGCATAACATTCACCTTCCCAGACATTTGTATAAATTTCTTCTATTGAAAATACTCGTCCTTTATTTTTGGCTAGAAACTTTAGTATATTATACTCTGTTGGAGTTAACTTTACTTCTTTTCCATCAACTACAACTTGTTTTAAATCATCATTTATAACAAGTTCACCAACTCTGATTATATTTTCTGTTGATATTGCAGAAGCAGGCTCTTCATTTTTCTGAGCCCCTCCTAATTTAGTATAACGCCTTATCAAAGCATTAACTCTTGCAATTAATTCCACAGGATTAAAAGGTTTTGTTACATAATCATCTGCTCCTACATTTAATCCATTTATTTTATCAATATCTTCTGATTTTGCTGATAGTATAATAACTGGGATATTTTTATCTTTTCTAATTTCACTTAAAGTTTCTATTCCATCTTTTTTAGGCATCATAACATCTAATATAACTAAATGGATCTCATTTTCTTGAATTACTTTTAATGCTTGTTCTCCATCATATGCTGTAAATATGTTATAATTTTCTTTTCCTAAATAAATTCCAATTGCTTTTACAATTTCTTTGTCATCATCTACCACTAAAATATTGTACATTTTATCCCCCTTACTCCATTTCATCTATATTATACCAAATCTTTATTAAGAAAAAATAGAGAAAATATTAATTTTTTATTAATTCTAAATATTATCATTTCTAATTGTTTCAATAATATTTTGTTTATTGATTTTATTTAAAGAATATCTCATAATTATTCCAACTATAATTGCTATAAATACAATTGATATAATTACTGGCTTTGTTGGAAATATGAATTTTAATTTACTTGTTACATCACTTCCTGCTGAAATCTTATAAATCCAGTATGAAATTCCTGTTCCAAGAGCAATACCTATTATCAAAGATTTTACACCATAAAAAATACTTTCTAGATTAATCATTCTGTTAAATTCTTTTTTAGTCATTCCTATTGATTTCAACATTGCAAATTCTTTGCTTCTCAAATTCATATTTGTTGTTATTGTATTAAATATATTTGTTACTCCAATTAATGTAATTACTGTTATAAATCCATATAAGAATATAGAGATAAGTAATACCGTCTTATTTTGATAATCTGCTTCTTCTTTGTAATTAGCATAGCTTACTGACATTCCTGTTTTGGCAAGCTCTGATTTTTCTTCATCTATTTTCTTACATAGTTCTTCATCATTTTTTACATCAACTTGTAATCTTGTACAATTATATTCAAATTTATCCATTAATTCATCACTAATAAGAAATGTACCTATTGATGTGAAATTTCCTGATTCTAAAGGATTGTCTCTATCTGCAACTTTTGCAATTTTTAAGGTTGTTTTTTCTGTTGCTTCTTTATTATATTTGAATGGAATTCCTTCTACAATATCATTAGAATTTATGTTTAATGGAACTATTTTTTTAGTATCTTCACCATCATTGGCAATATATCTAGCAGAATTATCATAATAAATGATAGAATCTTTATAATTTTCGTATTTTCCACCTATTTTTTTGATATATTCTTTATAAGCATTATCTCCAATAGACATTAGAATAACACTAGGCTTGTTTTCTTTCATTTCATCATTTAAATAATATTTTTTGTATTCATCTGTATAATAGTTATCAATATTAGATTTTTCTAAAGTCGCTGTTCTTACAATTGAATATTTACTTATATTATTTTCTTTTACAAACTTTTGGTAATATTCATATTCTTGTTTCTCACTTTCAAATGGATCTCCTTTGTAAGATGCAAATATAGATACATTATAATTCATTTCTTGATAATAGGTGCCTGTTATTCCAAATGCATAGTTTAAGAATGTATTTAATGAAATGAATACTGTAATGCTTACTACAAGTGATATAACAGTAGTTCTATATTTTTTCTTATTTCTTCTTAGATTTTTGTATGCAATTTCTCCACCTATTCCAAAAATCTTATTAATTATTTTTGGGCATTTCATTTTCTTAGCTTTTATTTTTATATCATTACTACTTCTGATTGCAGCAATTGGTGATATCTTAGCAGCTTTTCTTGCTGAGAATACACATGATAAATAAATTGTTAAGAATCCTAGTCCAACACTTAAAGCAATAGCTAGAAGCGGCATGTTAAATACAAATTCAATCTCATTTGTAAACATGGTTTTTCCAACCAAAATAGTTGAAACTTGCATTAAAATTTCTGTTGCTAAGGCACCACATGCTATTCCAATAGGAATAGAAATTAATCCTAATATCATACCTTCAAATAAAACATTTTTCTTAATTTGTTTTTTGGTAGCACCTATACTTGATAACATCCCATATTGTTTCATCTTTTCCGTAATAGAAATTGCAAAACTATTTCTAATTACAAAAACACTAGATACAACAATAATTCCCATTACAATTCCAACTAGTCCATACATCATTTGTAAAGTACCCTCATTTCTTGCAACACCAGACCATCTTAATAGTTCACTATTAACAGTATAACTTCCTTGACTTAGTTGTTTAGAAATTTTTTTTGTATCATCATAAGTTTCTTTAACATTTTTAAATTTAACCAAAATATTTATTGGCTTATCTGCATTCATATTAGTATCATCTAATAATGTAATAACACTATAACCAGGAGCACTATATGGCTCAATTTCTATGTTTGGCCTTTCAATTATTCCAACAACTGTAAACTCTTCTGCTTTTGTATTTGTTAGATGTTCTTCAACATAATCTGTATCACTACTATTTTTAGGATTATTATATACATTATTTTGTGTTAACTCACTTCCATCATCTGCAACTCTTTTTCCAATATTCAAAATAATTTTATCTCCAACTTTATATAATGAAACACCGCCATTTTCTTCCATATGTTTAGAAATAACTACCTCTTTTGAATTCTGAGGTAATCTGCCTTCTGTTACTCTTAATCCAAAATTATTTAATGCATCTTTATCAAAAGCCATTAAATACATATAAGGCTTATAATCATTTTTACTTTCTTTTAACTCAGAATATCCAATACCTTGAGTTATATATGTACTTTTAACATTTCTATTTTCAAATATATATTTTTGATCATTCTTGCTTATATCAAAAAATACAGCATGATAATCTCCATCTAACTCTATTGTATGGTTAATCAATGTTTGTTGAAAACTTGAAGCTACTCCTGCAACTGCACATATAAGAGCTGTAGACATTATTATTCCCATACAAGTTGCAATGGTTCTTTTTATATTCAATTTCAAACTTCTTAGTGTAAATTTATTTAATATATTTTTCATCTTTTTTCTTTCCTTTCTGCAAATTTAGGGTCGGTCCTTTTTTTAGCGAATTTGGGGTCGGTCCTTTTTTTAGCATTTTTCATCTTTAATAATTTTTCCATCATCAATTGTAATAACTCTATCAGCCTCCAAAGCAATTTTTTCATCATGTGTTATAATAATTACTGTTTGATTATATTTTTTATTAGAAAGTCTTAATAATGAAATTATCTCCTCTGATGCTTTGCTATCTAGATTTCCTGTTGGTTCATCTGCTAGCATAATTGCAGGATTATTTATTATTGCCCTTCCTATTGAAACTCTTTGTTGTTGCCCCCCTGATAATTCATTTGGAAGATGTTTTCTCCTATTTTCCAATTTTAATGTTTTCAATAATTCATCTAATTTAGCTTGTTCCACCTGTTTTCCATCTAAATTACATGGTAATGTAATATTTTCCTCTACATTTAAAATAGGTATCAAATTGTAAAATTGATAAATCAAACCAACCTGTCTTCTTCTAAAAATCGCAAGCTGATCATCACTCAATTTATAAATATCTTCACCATCTATAAATACCTTCCCACTAGTAGGTCTGTCTACTCCTCCTAGTAAATGTAATAATGTTGATTTTCCACTTCCAGAAGCTCCAACAATTGCCACAAATTCACCTTTTTCCACTGAAAAAGATACATTGTCAACTGCCTTTACTTCATTTTCTCCTTTTCCATATATCTTACATAAATTCTCTACTTTTAAAATTTCCATTTTCTTTTCCTTTCCAGACATTTCGTCTTTGACTTTATTTGATTATATAATATTTCACAATAGTGACTCCAAAGTGACTTTTATAAAAAAGTGTCAAAAAAAATCCCCGGTCCTAAATTGACCGAGGATTTCAATTTTAGTTCTTACCTCCCCAGATGGAATAACCACCTACATGATAAGTTTTTTCGTGAATGGACCGTTCTACCAACTGAAGTACTCCTGCATCCTGATGATGATGCCAAACATACTTGGATGGCGTTTCTCCTTGTTCCAATCTTTTTATATCTTTGCTTGAAAGTTTTAAATTTACCTTCAATGTTGCACTAGACATAACTGCTCTATATAGTTTTTTATTGCAAATATAAAAGTGTTGTTCTCTCTTTTTCTTGAAATCTTTTCTTTGCAATTTCACTTTATAGTACGATCTGAACTTTGGAAAACCTTCATCATCAAATTTTACTTTAGTAACTCCATGAGTCTGATTGGCCATTCCTGGAAGACCAAGTTTTAGCCTTGGCCAATATTGAGCCTGATAAAACTTTTTAATCCGTTTCAATCTTCTTGTATCAGAATATCTTTTTGTAAATGCTGTATTTTTTCTCTTTCTTTTTTCTGCTGCCAATCTTTTAATTACATAAAAACTGTATTTTCTAGCAACAATCATAAAGATTATCAACAACACTTTTGCAAGAAAATATTCTAAAATAACAACTGCTAAAATTTGTTGCCATGAAAGCTGTAGTTTTGTCAATCCATCTGCTAATACTATCGAAAAAAACAATTCACCAACACTTGCATAATTATTCTTTCCTTTAATAATCATTTGAACTGACAGCCAAAGTTCTACTGGTAGAACCATAGCTACGAAAATAAGTATTGTCATGCTTACCTCCTACATAATTATGTTTAGATATTTTACAAAACGAACTTATTTATTATACTACATTAATTTCCTTTTTGCAAATATTCTACATACTCTTCTAAACACATATTCAATTCATTCATCTTTTGAGCATGTTCCTTTCCAACATATCTCCAATGCCATGATTCATAGGCAATTTTAGTAATATTTTCTTTGTCTTTTGGATACCTAAGTACAAATCCATATTCCTCTGCATGTTGTTGTAACCATTTAAAGCCTTCTAGTTTTTCAAATTTATTATCTACATAGTTAAAGTCAACTGCTAGTCCTAAATTGTGGTCACTTGAACCAGGCTTATTGATATATTCATCTGTTAGCTTTTGAGCTTCTTCTTGTGTTTTACCTTGTTTTAAGTATTTCTGAACACTAGCATCATATAACTCTTTTTGCCTTGCAACACTTCTATATGCTGATTGTACCCAAATATTAGTTATGCCTGCTTTTCGCATTGCATTCATCATATCTGTAAGCTCTCCTATAGCTCTTGAATCAAATTGCCTAGTTGAATCTATATTTGAGACTTTTACTGTGAAATTTTCTGGAAGTATATTTTCATAATTAGCTAATGTTACTCTCCAATCATCAATTTCCTTTTTTGGCGTTTCTGTTGTATTACTTGAAGAAGTATTTGTTGTGTCTCCAGTTGTATTGCTTGAAGATATATTTGTTGTATTTGCAACCATATTTTCTGGTGTTGAAGCCTCTTTAGTTTTTTTCTTAGCTGATGATTTATTTATCAGAATAATTATTGCAGCTATTATAATAAATACCATCAATACTTTTTTCATATTTAGTTTTTTCTTTTTAACAACTTTTTCCTTTCTTCTTACTGGTTGTCTATATGTAGGCCTTCCATATCTAGAAGATTGACTATGTTTTCCTCTACTTTTTCTATAATTATTTTCCATTATTTTCTCCAATAATTTATATATTCAATTTAATTATACATAAAAAATCACAAAAGTCAAATTACTTTTGTGATTTTTTCATTATTAAATTACTCATGGCTTATAAACAATCCCTCTTGATTACTATCAACTTTTACTGTTGTATTAGGTAAAATTTCCTGTGACAAAATCTTTTTAGCAATCAATGTTTCAAGCTTTTTCTGTACAAATCTCTTCAAAGGTCTTGCACCATAAACTTCATCATAACCATTATCAATTAAATAGTCTTTTGCTGATTGAGTCAATTCAAGTTTGATATTTTTATCTTCAAGTCTTCTTTCCAAGTCAGTAATTAAAAGATCTAATATCTTAGAAATCTCTGTTTTACGAAGTGGTTTATAAAATACTATTTCATCTAATCTATTCAAAAACTCAGGTCTAAAGCTTCTCTTTAATAACTCTTCTACTTTATTTTTAGCCTCTTCTGAAATTTCTCCATTTTCTTGGATTCCTTCCAAAATATATTCAGAACCTAAGTTTGATGTCAATATTATAATTGTGTTTTTGAAGTCTACAGTTCTACCTTGTGAATCTGTAATACGACCATCATCAAGAACTTGTAGTAATACATTGAATACATCTGGATGTGCTTTTTCGATTTCATCAAATAATACAACTGAATATGGTCTTCTTCTAACAGCCTCTGTTAATTGACCACCTTCATCATATCCTACATATCCTGGAGGCGCACCAATTAATCTTGAGACAGAATATTTTTCCATATACTCAGACATATCAATTCTTACCATATTGTGTTCATCATCAAATAATGCTTCAGCAAGTGATTTAGCAAGTTCTGTTTTACCAACACCTGTTGGACCTAAGAACATAAATGAACCTATTGGTCTACGTGGGTCTCCTATGCCTGCTCTTGAACGCATAATTGCCTCTGAAACCTTTTCAACAGCTTCATCTTGTCCTATTACTCTCTTATGAAGAATTTTGTCCAAATTTAGGATTTTCTCTCTTTCGCCTTCCATTAATTTGGTAACAGGTATTCCTGTCCATCTTGATATAATTTTTGCAATTTCTTCGTCTGTTACTTTATTTCTTAACAATCCATCTTCTTTGCTCTTTTCTGAAATTTCTTCTTCTTTTTGTAATTCTTTTTGCAACTCTGGAAGTTTGCCATATCTTAGTTCTGCAACTTTATTTAAATCATAACTTCTTTCTGCTTGTTCAATTTGAGCATTAGTTTGCTCAATTTCTTCACGTAATTTTTGAACTTTGCCAATGGCAGCTTTCTCGTTTTCCCATTTTGCTTTCATTGCATCAAATTTAGTTTTTAATTCTGCTTTTTCTTTTTGAATATCTGCTAAACGTTGTTTAGAAATTTCATCTTTTTCTTTGCTTAATGCTGTTTCTTCAATTTCTAATTGCATGATTTTTCTAGAAACTTCATCAAGTTCAGTTGGCATTGATTCCATTTCTGTTTTAATCATTGCACATGCTTCATCAACTAAGTCTATTGCTTTGTCTGGCAAAAATCTGTCTGAAATATATCTATGTGATAGTGTAGCTGCAGCAATTAATGCATTATCTGATATCTTAACACCATGATATACTTCATATCTTTCTTTCAAACCTCTTAAAATTGAAATTGTATCTTCAACTGATGGTTCATCTACCATTACTGGTTGGAAACGTCTTTCAAGTGCTTGGTCTTTTTCAATGTATTGTCTGTACTCATTTAATGTTGTTGCACCAATGCAATGTAATTCACCTCTTGCTAACATTGGTTTTAATAGATTTCCTGCATCCATTGCACCATCTGTCTTTCCAGCTCCTACAATTGTATGAATTTCATCGATAAATAGAATTATTCTTCCTTCACTCTTTTTAACTTCTTGTAATACTGCTTTTAATCTTTCCTCAAATTCTCCTCTATATTTAGCACCAGCAATTAACAAGCCCATATCAAGGGAAAAAATACTACATTCTTTTAAGCCTTCTGGCACATCTCCTCTAACTATTCTTAGTGCCAATCCTTCTGCAATAGCAGTTTTACCAACACCAGGTTCACCAATTAAACATGGGTTATTTTTAGTTTTTCTTGATAGAATACGTATTACATTTCTTATTTCTGTATCTCTTCCTATAACAGGGTCTAATTTTTGCTCCCTTGCTAATTGAGTTAAATCTTGACCATATTTTTTAAGCACATCATAAGTATCTTCTGGATTATCAGAAGTAACTCTTGCACTACCTCTAACCTCTGACAAAGCTTTTAAAAACTCATTTTTTGTAACACTATATCTACGTAATAAATCTCTAATTTTGCTATTTGCATTGTCGAAAATTCCTAACATAATATGTTCAACAGAAATATATTCATCCTTCATTTTCTTTGCAATGTTTTCTGCATCAGCTAATGCTTTATTAACATCTTGTGATACATAAATACTATCACTCTGTGTAGCTCCTCCTGTAACTTTAGGCATATTACTTATTATATTTCTTAGCTCTTCTTCCAATCCCTCTGTTGTACTAATTTTTTTAAATAGTTCTTTAATTAAACTATTTTCTTGTTCTAATAATGCTAACAATAAATGTTCTTGTTCTACTTGTGCATTTTGCTTCTCAACCGCTAATGTTTGTGCACTTTGTACTGCTTCTAATGACTTTTGAGTAAATTTTTGTATATTCATAATATCTACCTCCTTTGTAAATTTGGGGTCGGTCCTTTTTTTCACATGCTAAAAAAAGGACCGACCCTAATTTAGCAAAAGAGCACAGTCCGTACTTAGAATGTGCTCTTTTCTTATTACATTTATTATTATACTACTTATTTTTAGCAATGTCAATAGTAGAGTGCTAATTTTCTAAAATTTTTTTAATTTTTTTATGATATTGATGCATTATAAATTTTAACTATTACATCATTTAATTTTTGGTCAAATTCTTCTTGTGATTGATGTGCATTTAAATCTTGTAATAATGCTCTTGAGAAGCTTGCAATCATTCTATTATTTTGTGCTAATAGTTCTACAGCTTTATCAACATCATATCCTCCAGATAAAGCAACAATTCTTACAACACATTCATAGTCATATAAATCTAAATAATGATTTGCAACTGTTGGTATTGTAAACTTGAACATGATTTTATCTTCTTTATTCCATGTTTCTAATTGTTTTTTGATTTCTTCTTTTAATATTTCTTCACATTTTTCTTTTTCTGCTGAATTAATATCAACTTCTGGTTCAATAATTGGAACTAATCCTGCATCACAAATTATTTTTGCAAATTCAAATTGTTGTTTTACAATTTCAGCAATTCCTTCTCTGTTTGCTTCATAAATTACTGATCTCATTTTTGTTCCGAAAACATGCTTTTCATTAGCTTCTCTTAATTCTTCTGCAAGTTCTGGAATTGGTTTCATTAATTTTACACCATTGTTTTCTTCTTGTAATCCTTTATCTACTTTTAAGAAAGAAACAATGTGTTTTTGATTCCATAAATAGTCAGCTGTAAATTCATCATTTACTTTTGACATCATTGTTTTTTCAAATAAGATTGCTCCTATTATGTGTTCATTTGTAAATGATTTACTTGTAAATACCCTTTTTCTCATTTCATGGATTAAATTGAACATTTCTTCTTCTGAGTTATATTCAGTTTCTGGAATTCCATAAGCTTTTAATGTTTTACTGCTGCTTCCACCACTTTGGTCAAGTGCTGCAATAAATCCTCTTCCATCTTTCATAATTTCATACATTTCATGATTCATAATAATTACCTTCCTTTTCTTTTATTATTACCTATTAGTATTATAATAATCACTATTTTAAAAGTCAATAGTCAAAAATAACTTTTTTGTTTGACATTTTACATAAAACAGTATATAATATTAGTATATTGGCTAGTAATATCTAGCTTTTTGTTTGCCTGAGTTATAACACATCATGATAAGGAGTACTGCTATGAAACCTTCACATGTTTTAAACAAAATTGAAAAAAATGAAAGAATTTGTTCTTTAGCTTCAGCGCTTGAAAGCCCATTGATGCAAAATCCATTATATCTGTGGGTAGTATCAGGACAATTTTTAGAAAACAACGACATATGGAACACTTATGAAACAATTACATATGTTGCTAAGTCCTTTGCAAAAACTGATCATTATAGTATTTGCACTATAGTGGATGGGAAAAGAATTTTCATGAACAAAGACTTTAGCAAAGATGAAATTAAGCAATTGTTTCCAAATTTATTTAAAGTAACCGGGCAATTGGTATCTTTGTAAAAAAGCCAAAAACCTCTTATGCATTATTAATTAATTTGCATAAGAGGCTTTTTTATTAATTATCCTAATATTCTCTTTATTTCTTCTTGTCTTTTTACTTTATGTGTTGTTGTCTTTATTAATTCCTCATCAGTTAAAATCATATTTTTAATATATTTATAAGGTGGGAATGTTTTATTGATTTCTTTTATTTGTTCCCATATTATTTTCTTTAATTCTTCTTCAGAAGCATTTGGATATTTCTCCTTAGCAACATCTTTGTCATAAACTATCTTTACTGATAATTTTAAATCATTTTTATCATTCTCTTCTGGCATTCCAAACACTAGGCATTCTTTTACTAAATCTAGTCTATTAATTAATGTTTCTAATTCTTCTGGGAATACCTTTTTTCCATTTTTTAAAACAATCATATCTTTTTGTCTACCTGTTAAGAATAAAAATCCATCTTTATCCATATAGCCTAAATCTCCTGTATAGAACCAGCCATCTCTAATAACTTTTTTAGTTTCTTCTTCATTTTCATAATAGCCTAACATTACATTTGGACCTTTTACACGTAATTCACCAATTCCGTTTTCGTCTTTATCTACAATTTCTACTTCTACATTATCCATTGGGAATCCAATAGAACCACTCTTCTTCTTTTTGAAGTTTTCTGCTGAAATTACAGGGGCTGTTTCTGTTAAACCATATCCTTGAACTAAATCGATTCCTAACTCGTTGAATCCTTTAGCAACTTTCTTATCTAATGGTGCACCACCAGAAATGATAAATCTCATATTTCCGCCAAGTGCATCAAGAACTGATTTGAACATTTTTCTTCTAACATCTATATGGCATTTTAGCAATGCATTACTTATCTTTTTAGCTGTATTTATTGTTTTAGTTTTTCCTTTTTTCTCAACTTCTTTTTCAATATTTCTATAGATTGCTTCTACTAGTAAAGGCACACCTACAAATAATGAAACTTTGTATTCTCTTAGGTTTTGAGCTACATATCTCAATCCATCTGGAAATGCTGTTGCTAAACCAGATGCAAGCATTACTATCATTTCTGTTGAACCAAATATATGATGGAATGGTAAAAATGCTAAATTTACATCTGTTGTTAAAAAGTTTTCTACTAATAACATTGCATATACATTTGATGCAATATTATGTTGTGAAAGCATTACTGCCTTTGATTTTGAAGTTGTTCCTGATGTGAATAATAAAATTCCCAACTCATCTTCTTTAATTTTTGTCTTTGTATATTCCTTTTCTCCAGCCTTTAAAAGCTTTTCTCCTTGTTCTTTTAAATCCCAAAAGTTTTGATATCCTTCTCTTGCTGTCATACAAATGTATTCTTGTAAATTAGTATTTCCTCTTCTTTTGATTTCTTCTATATTATCAATATATTTTTCATCAAATACTACTACATCTGCTTTGCTTCTAACTAAGCAACTTTCTAATTCATCTACTTGTAATTCTTTGTCTAGTGGAACTGAAACTATTCCACCTAATAAATTTGATAAATGAGCTATTACCCATTCATATCTGTTTCTTCCTACAATTGCTATTCTTTTGTTTTTAAATCCCATTTGAAATAACTTTGTTCCAAATGCATTGATATCTTGTAATAATTTTTTATATGTTATATTTTCATATGTTACTTCTTTGTCTTTCTTATGTTTTAATATAAATGCTGTATTTGTGGCAAATTGCTTTGCTGAATTGTATATTATTCCTTTGATATCTTTAAATTCGATTGCATTAAAATATCTTTCTCTTTCCATTATTTTTTTCCTTTCTTAACCATATCTGGTTTTCAATACCAGATTATCATATTAAAGATATCTTGTCAATATTCCTGACCGAACTTTCTAAATTTATGGTTTCATATATTTTATTTCAAAGGTCGTTCCTCTACCTAATTCTGATACACAAATAATATATCCATTATCTTTTTCTATAATACTTTTAGTCAACGCCAAACCGATTCCCACACTATTTTCTGAAGAATTCTTACCTTTATAAAAACGTTCAAATATATGTTTAACATCTTTTTTATCAATTCCCACACCTTCATCTTTTATTGCTATTTTAGTATAGAAATTATTTTCTTCCCAATTTATATAAATATTTTTATTTTCTACAGTATGTTCTATACAATTTTTAACAATATTAGTTAATGCCTCTAATTGCCAATTATAATCCCCTACAAACATTACATCACTTGATCCATTTACAATTACATTTTGTTGTTTGATATCTATTGGAATTGCCAAATTTTTGACAACATTATTTATTAAATCTTCTACTTTAATCTCTTTTTGTACAAAAACTGCTGTATTAGAATCTAACTTAGATAATTTCAAAAGAGAAATTACTAGCCAATTTATCCAATTGATTTGCCTACTAATTTCATAAATAAACTCTTGCCTTGTATGTTCATCCATATTAGGATTTTCTCTAATATTATCTAACATGATTGAAATTGATGTTAATGGAGTTTTTAATTGATGTGAAATATCTTCAAGAGAAGTCTGCAATGCCTTTTTATCATTAATTGATTGACTTGCTTGTTCCTTTAACATTATAGCTATTTTATATAATTCATTTCTAAAATTACTTAAATCATCTTCTGTATTTTCTGCTATTTTTAAATCATAATTTTTATTATTGATTGCTTCTATATATTTTATAATTTCTTGTATTTTTTGGTTTCTGCTATGATAATATATATTTACAATTATCAGTAACAAAATGACGCTTACACCTATACTTACTACATTTATTATCATTATTTCTTGTTCTTGATTTTCCATTGCTTCAATTGCTGGATTTTCTTTTATATCAATTCCGTATTTTTGAAGCGTATTTTCACCTTTGCTCGAAGCACTTTCATTCAAAATCTTTATGATTTCCTCTTCTTTTACATTTGGATATTCTTCTTTTATTTTTCCTACAATTTCTGCTATTGATTCATTTACAATTTTTTGATACTCTTGCTCTTTGTTTTTTAGTATCATCGATGATATTACTATCATTATTATTGATAGCACTATAATTGGTATTGTAACTTTTTTAGATTTTAACATTTTTATTATCACTTCCAAATATTTTTTTATAAACTTCCGGATATGTTATATTTTCAGGTAGTTCATCAAACAATTTGATTTCTTCTATTTCATAGTTTGGTAAATCACCCATTTCAGTAATTATTCCATTATACATAATAGCAAAAGTCGTTTTTTTATTTATTTCAAAAGAATATTTACAAATCGGTGATAATTCACATTTAATTGCTCCAGTTTCTTCATAAATTTCTCTTCTAGCAGCTTCTTCTGGAGTCTCATTTTCCTCTATATGTCCACCCGGAATTTCCCAAGTCTCCCTTTTTTCATGCCTACACATAACAATTTTACCTTTATACTTGGCATATATTACAACTATGCTTGGCTTATTAGAATCATTAATATCAAAAAAGTTTATATTCATTTTTAAATCCCTCCTATTTTTCTACCACCTTATATCCTATTCCTCTAACAGTTTGAATTATTTTCCCGTCTTTATCATCAAGCTTTTCTCTTATTCTTTTAATATACACTGTCAAAGTATTATCATTAACAAAATTTCCAGCCATATCCCAAATCTTGTCTAAAATTTGTTCTCTAGTTACAAGAATATTTTTGTTTGAAAACAATAGTAATAAAATTTTATATTCCAAACTTGTAAAAACAATCTCTCTATCATCTAAGTATACAATTGCTTTATCTACATCAATTTTAATATTACCACATTTTATTGTTTTTTCCTCATCATCTTTATGATATCTTCGTAAAACACTATTAATTCTTGAAATTAATTCTCTAGTCCTAAATGGCTTTATCACATAGTCGTCTGCTCCCATATCAAGTCCTTGTACAACATCTTTTTCTTCATCTTTTGCTGTTAAAAATATAACCGGCATGCTTTCATTTTTCTTTATATATTCACATAACTCATACCCATCACCATCTGGCAATGAAATATCTAATAAGCATAAATCAAATTTCTGTTTTTTTATTTGAGCCTTTGCCATTATTATATTTTTAGCTGTTTCAACACTAAAGCCTTCTTGATCTAAAGAATATTTTAGTCCAAATACAATAGTTTCATTATCTTCTACTAATAAAATTTTTTTCATTCTGACACCTTCTTCTTTGCCAATTATATCTGATAAACGCAAATAAAGCAAGGCATTGCCCTGCTTTATTGCTTATTCTCTTATTTTTTCCTGCACTTCCATGCTAAATACGTAACTGTTCCTGACATTGCGGAAATAACTACGCAAATCCCAATTACTACACATAGGATTGTCTCGCTAATCGTTGCTACAACAACTTGAATCAAAATTAAGGATTGCAGCAATACAAATGCACTCGTGAAAAAAAGTAACCGAACAATTAATTCTTCCTTGTTGGTTTCTTTGAATAAATAATGTGCTGTTTCAAATATTTTCCATAACAACACAATATTTAAAAATATTGCAATTGTCCTAAAGTCAACATTTTCACCAATTCCGTTAAGTGTTTTATACCATAAACCTAAAACTACTCCTAAGACTATTGCCAACACAAGGGATACAAATTCACATTTTTTCATTGTCTCTCTTACCTCCAATAATTATTGTTTGGTGATGTGATACAAATTTTTCCAAGTCATTATTATAGCACTTGTAAATGGTAAATACAAGTGCTATACAAAAATTTTTGCTACTTTTATTTTTTTATTCTATGCTAAATTATCTTAGTATTTTTTGCCATGAATATATTTTCTATTGTAGTTCCTCTATCAAACAATCTATAAGTGTTGATTTATTTTTTAGCCCTTCTTTATATCTTTTTAAGTCTTCTGACAAAAATAAAGGCACTTTGATAATTTTTATTTCAAATTTAATAATAGTTTTCATTTAATATCTCTGAGTATAACCATTCAAATCTGGCTTCATAACATCTTCATCAGTCACCTTATTGAATGTTACTACTGAGTAGGCTTGATATTTTAAGTCAAGATTATTGCTATACTCTGTTTTCAAAGCCACTCCAGTCTTTAAATCTACCCACATTTTTGCGGTAGTTTTTAATAATTGTCCAGCATCTTTTCCTTCATATGAAATTTCATTTATTTGTTCTATTATAGCACATTTAGAATTGTTGTATTTTTCATATCCAATAAATTGATATGAGTCTTGACCAATATTTTCATTACCACCTTTAGCAATATCATACCAAGTTTTATTTTCTACATCTATCATTATATTTTCGCCACTTTCAGAATCTGACCATTCTATCATTTCTGAATTTTTACCTTTTGTAGTTATTTTGGTTTTCCCATCCTTTATATTTGTCATTATTTTCATTTCTTCTGTTCCATTGCCATTTTCAATAGTTTCTATCTTTATATTATCAAATTTTGTATATTTTGAAATCAATGTTTTTATTTCATCTTCATTTAATGGCTCAGATGGCAATTTATTCTCACATATCACAATCCCTGCAATCATAAATACAACAAAAAATAATACTACACAAAAATTCTTTATAATTGTTTTTCCGCCCATTAACAGCCCTCTCTCTTACATTTTTCATTTTTTCTTTTTACTTATTCTATCATATTGCATTTTTTTATGCAATAAAAAATAATAACATGAAAAATACTTAAAAATATTGAAAAAACAAACTAAAAATAATAAAATAAAAGCAAACTATTTAAATTATTATAATTGGAGGAATGAATATGGCAAAATTCTATTTAATTAGGCATGGTGAAACAGATTACACATATGGAGACACACATGGTTTTATAGGCCATGGACATGATTTGGCACCATTAAAACAAGATAAAATAAAATATGTTATAGAAACCTCAAAAGACCCTCGACTAAAAAATGCTCAAATTATTGTATCTTCTCCATATACAAGAGCATTGCAAACAGCTAGCATAATTTCTAAAGAAACTGGTATTGATATCGTTATAGAACCAGATATTCGAGAATGGCAACCTGATCTTACTTATCAGTATAAAAATAGTGATGAATTAAAAACTTATTATAAAGATTATATTGAAAACAATGGAGTTTATCCAAAGAATGAAAAACGAAACTGGGAAACAAAAGAACAATTACAAACTAGAGTTATGTCTGTTATCGATAAATATAAAAATAAATATGATACAGTAATTGTAGTTGCTCATAAAATAGCTTTTCAATCTATTTGTGATTGTGGTGATATGAAGCCTGCTGAAATATTTGAAACTACTTTTTAATTTCACTCGAAAAAATATTCATAAGAATAGGACCTATATATAAATTTATAGGTCCTATTTCTTATATAAAATTGATATTGCACACAAAAAAATATAGTGTGCTTGAGAACTTCTCTCAAAATCTGTATTCAATTCTTTGTTCGAGCCCGTTTTGGTGCATCGCTGTTCAGTACTCAGGTCTACGATTAATAAAGTGCTAACCTAAAACCGACGTTATCGCCCAAAGTGGTCGTACCGCCGTCGTTACGGCTGCTCGCTGGATGAGAACTGCCAGGACCGTCGAAACTACCGCCTCTACTAGCGCAAGGAAAGTCGGTGCGAGAGGTATATTCTAGCGTCCATTCATATTCATTTCCTGCTAAATCGTATATTCCCATTTTACTAAATGAGTCGTCTGCTCCTGTTGATAATAATATGCCTGCATTATAAGTTTTTGATTTTTCTGTTACTGTTGCCCATGAATCAAGTCTAGAATAAATATATACTGCATATTTTAAGTTAGTATTTGTTATACTCCATAAATTATTTTCATAATTTCCCCAGCTTGTACTATTTGAATTTAAATCTTCTTGACTTGTTCCTTTTTTCTCTAAATATTTTAATGTTAAGTCCCATTGTACTCCAAATAGTAAACTTGTTGTTCTATCTCCTGATTCCATTTTGGTAGTTGCTAGTGTCTGGGCTTGGCTACATGTTATCAAATTGTATAGGTATGCATTTTGTTTTATTACTGGTGTTTCTGTTGGGGCTGTTAATGCAGAAT
>ULYR01003508.1_pt1 | contig 34572 bp, 35 predicted proteins | sample 1962341 | NCBI WGS metagenome assembly ULYR01 (sample SAMEA4835868, study PRJEB28245) | human gut metagenome | biome: gut microbiome; material: fecal sample | place: Denmark | collected 2008 | reverse complement strand
GCATGGTCCGAGTGGGGAGATTCGAACTCCCGGCATCTTGATCCCAAAGGCATCTCCGTAATTTTCTTAATTTTTTCTGCTCGTTTTAGTACGTTTATTCACAATATTACATGGTTTTCGGAACTCGCAACTCCGCTGATTCCAGATGCTTTTTCTGTAGTTGTGGTCAAAACTGTGGTCAAAAAGCCGCTCCTCTCTAAATGATTTTTTGCTGGTATTTTTGAGAGTTGTGGTCAAAAATGTGGGCAGACAAAAGCTGTATAGAGGAGCGGATAAATATTCAAATAAACTTCTGTATGATTGTAGCATAGATATTTCTCAAAAGCAAGTTCTTTTGATATCAAGGTACGGATATTTAAATGTTATAAACAGGAATATAAAGGTATCGGTAGTGAATAAATCTACATTATCGGAACTGGGTGAACAGAACATCAAGTATTGCAAGAATTTAGCATCAATTTGGCAACTTTTCGTTATTTTACTCACCGGATTTAAATATTGCACATCAGCGTGTCTCCTTTCGCAACAGAATACCGATATTCTAGAAAATAAAGGGAAAATGCTTACACAGCGTGTAGTTGCTCAGGCAGGAAGTTGTCCGTATGTTCTAATCTAGTAAAATATTTTCCGAGATATTTTGCTTTTCAATCCGTTTTTAATATATTTGAAAGCTAGTTTTGAAGAGTATGTCCATTATCGTGTTGTAGAGAATTACGAAGGGGCTCAAATATAGCTTGGTCGGAGACAATAGAAATTATAACGCATTAAACAATGAAATAACCATAAGATGCATTTATAATGTTAGCCTTTTTCAGATATTAGTTTTTAGGGTACTTAATTATTTAGACAGAAATTGCCTAGGCCAACATTATATATGCTTCTGGAGTCCTCCTGCTTCAAGCTTAGCCATGCGATGTGCATGTGCGCAGGCATCCTGTGCACATGTTACCAAATCAGCAACGCAGGATATTTTTTGATCATCGGAGCCGTCAACATATTTAATACAATTAATCATTGCATACTTAATTCGAATGTGGTCAATGTTGTTATAACCGGAATTCTCTCTAGTATCAACATATAATCCAACTTGGTTCCTTTTTTTCTCTAATATTTTTTCCTTCATAGCTACAGAAATGCTTTCGTCAAAGAATACGTCTAAAAAATCAGATATCGTTCTACGGACATTCTCTATCCAGTCAAACCGTTGTGCAGAGATGATTTGTGCATATCCTTGACGTACTGAGATAAAAATAGAGATAAATGAACCAATTGCTGCTAATCCTGAGAATAGAATAGATAAAACTTCCATACATACTGCTCCCTTAGAAACTTGTATTTATTTTTTCGTGTCAAGATTATCTAATATTTTTTGGTTAAAATGTATTAGTTTTTCTTCGTGTCCACGCACATTGCAATTGTTGCAAGGGACTTCAGATGAGCGTTGGGTCTGAATCCTTTTCCTAAGAGCGTCCATTATATCACTTTCGAGTATTTCGCACAACTGTGCATCTTTTATATTGCCTATTTTCCTTTTTTGAAGGATATCGTTATAACAGACCCTTATTTCTCCATCCCATCCCACAGCAGCCCTGTACTGTGGATAATAACAGGAATCAAAAAGGACAGGAGTGTCAAATAGACTACCACCTCTGTTCGATTCAAATTTGCCGTCGAGGTATCTTGTCTGGTCAAGAATGGATACATTGGAATATGAGTCAAATGTTTTATGGAATTTTGAGTACTGCTCAGCGCTATAACAACTAATTTTAATTGTATCAAGGCCACAGGAGAACAAATGATCAGCTAATGGCTGCGTGAGAAGATCGCCATTTGTGGTAATAGTAATCATTACCTTGCTTCCAAAGATTTCTTTACAAGTGCTAATCAGTTGACCATTTGAAATTCTTATATCCATTAACGGTTCATTTATAGAGAATAGACCAATGATACCTGAAAAATTATGCGCATATAGATCTCTGAAAATCTCGCAAATATATTCTGTGCTGAGGAATTTTGGTTTTACTGGACGAAAGTTTGGGTATGCACCGAATAAACACCAAGGACATTTTCTAGTGCAAGCACTATGAGTTTCTATTTCGATATATTTTAATGTTTCAAAAATACTCATGCTAATCACCTTTGATGCATAGTTACAGATTTTTGAACATGTTGACACTATATCCAATGTGGCGTATTACTTTATCTGTAATAGAAAAGAAAATAATGTAGTGAAGTCCTTTGCTGCCAGTTTCGCAAAGTTTCCAACCAGAATAAATTGCATTTACGACTGCAACGATCGTGCCACAAAGGAGAACACGGTAATCCCATATAAAAACTACTAACATTGCAGCAATATACGAGAGAAATTTGAGAAAGTACATATGCGGAGATTTTTTCCTATATATCAAATCATAATAGGAAGATCCACGCCCACGGTTATACATATGCCATAAAATCGCTTTCGTTTTTGCTGGGACAGTGTGCTTCACAACAATGTCCAAATCTACAACACGATTTTTATACAGCATATCCAATCGGCTTACAAAATCCCAGTCTTCTCCACCACAGCCAGGATATGATTCTGAAAACCCGCCCACTTGTATAAAAATATCTTTCCTACATGAAAATCCTTGTGACCACATAAATGTATTTGGCTGGGCATATTTGGTTAGTCGGTATCGATCACGAAACATGCCATAGGCTGTGTCACAATTGTGCACTCTCGTTTGGGGAAAGACATAATCAGCGTGTTTCTGATAATGCTGGTCAATACGGAACAGAAAGTCTGGTGCCACAAGCTCATCGGCATTTAGAAAAATAACCACATCTCCGGATGAAGCTTTTACTCCGGTGTTCCTTGCGTGTGATACTCCACAGTTTTCCTGGTTATGTAATATCTGCACGGCAGAATTTGCACCGTACTTGTCCCTGCACAATTTATATGTTCCGTCTTTTGAACCGTCATCAATAAGAATGACTTCTATTTCTAAATTGTGAAGCTCTTGAGCAAGGACGCTATCAACTGTTGCTTCAATATCATATTCTTCATTGAACATCGGTATAATAAACGAATATCTCATATTTTTCACCAGTTGGAACATTATGAAAAGCTCTGCGTATTTCTCGACTGTGGATATTCGTATTTTCGGATATCATTGATGTCCATATCTTCAAACGGAGAGTGGATCAACCATCTATTGAGCTTCTCAAAATCACTAATTACGATTTCTTTTTTTTCATGCATAAAGCTAAAATCCTGAAGAACTCTAAACCGGGTCTGTATGCCCATATTGGAGAATATGGTGCGTGCCTCCTCAATCTCACAACTCTCCTGCCCTTGTAATCCAATTATGAGAAGTGCGCGAGGTGTTATTCCGTTTTTATGACACACAAATGAAAAGAACTTTAGTTTTTCCAGATCTGTCTTTTTTTTGATTCTCTTTTGTATATCAGGGGAAATGGATTCAACGCCAACGGAGATACGTGTACAGCCTGCTTTGCCCATTAGTGTAATAAGTTCTTCATCAATACAATCAAGACGAGTACATGTTTTCCATGGAAGAATTGGCTTCCCAGAACTAATCAGCTCACTACAAAGTTTAATTACCCATTCCTTATTGTAAGTAAATGTACTGGAATCAAGGTAAGCGCTGGTTGCACCATATGATGCGGCTATTTCGGTAAGATATTCCACAATTTGCTGCGTATTGCGATATCTTAATTTACCCGTTGAAACATACACTTCATTACAAAACTCACAGTTAAAGGGGCAACCTTTGCAAGCGGTAATGTGCAATTCTCCGTTTCCAATACGTAGATAATCGGTTATAGGAAGCAAATCGAGCTGAGGCATCCCCCAGAGATTCTCTGGTAATAGCATTTCTCTTCTGATTTTTATTACCTTTCCATCAATAATAAAAGCATTACGATTGATAGACTTGTTGAGTGAACACCAATCTTTTCTTTCGACCAAACAGATGCCTGCTTCAATACCTAACTCGAATTGTCCACCATATATAACCCAGTCAAATACCTCCTGCCTTGCAAAAAACTCTACCCCACAGGCAATTGCCTCTCCGTAGGCGATGATTATTCTCTTCCTGTTTACACTTTTGAAAAATGCTGCTGTATCTATTGCCTCACGGACATTGTTCATGTTGATTGCAATAGCGATAATATCACTTTCATGAACTAGCCTAGCCATATTCATGGCTGTATGGGACACTACTGCGCAGTCTGCGATTTGCACTTGAAAATTTAATTCCTTGATTACTGGACTATGCTCAGTTAGATAGCCTGCTGTTTCGGCCATCATGCTAAAGTGCCGAAAAAGACTTTCGGTTATAACGGCCTGTGCAGGCCATACCATAGTTATTTTTTTATACATATGGATGATCTCCTTTTTTGAAAGTCCATAGTAAGTATTATGTTGAATACGCAAAGTGTTAACTTACATTTCCGTCACCTTACATCAAGATTCATTCTTCTTGCGTGATAATCCCGTACGCATCAAACGGATATCCTTTCACAATTGCGAATCTTTCTCGAAGAAAAGAAGTTAGAGCAAAACTAATCACTCTATCATGCTCGATGTGATCGTCAAATTCTTCATTTCCTAGGAAAATAATATAGTTAAGATTATATTTTTGCAGAATTTTATCGAAAATCTCTTTGTTGCGTTTCCCGCCATCATCGCCAGTGTATACCTCTAAAAAAAGATTACGGATTCCAGTGATCTCCATATCCTTAAGAACACGTATTGCAGGTGCATTACTTACCGCTACAAGAGGGATTCCTATTTCTTTCATAATGGTTAGTGCGGAAATTAGCTGACTGTTTTTCTTTTCGTATTTGTCTGCCCGTTCCTCGACAACAGAAAAATCTATGTTATATTTTTGGGCTAAATCACGTCTTTTCATTTTTCCATACAGATACAGAGCAATCTCCTCTGCATGTTCAGCACCGGCAAAATCACTAAAAGCCTTAATCCATGCGTCATTACTGTTAATAAGGGTGTTGTGACAGTCACAAACAATTCCAATTCTATTCATTTGACATTCTCCTATTTTGTAATATACTGCTCGGATGGACTGAGAATAATTTGAGGGGCTTTTACCGAGAGACCATATGTTGATTTAAGGAATGCAATCAGTTCCTGCTCTACAGGTTCAGCAAAGATGATCTCGGAGTCCTCATTCCATGCGAAATGGGAGGATGTATTCTGCTGAATCAACTGCTCAATTAATGTCCTATTAATAGCATATCTGTGTGCACAATGTTCATAATTTGCACAACTTTGCATTACGCAGTGATGTGGATTATTGAAATACAGCAGTTTGTTTGGTGCTTCCATATGAACTGCAATGGCGCAGGAGGTGTGTCTTAACACAGTTAGGCTTCGTTTTTTTGCTATATTCAATACCATTGCCCATGTAGCATGGGGGAAAAGCTTGTGCTGCCGATCATATTTAGCAATACCAAAAGTTTCAGCATTATCATTATTTATGCGGATTCCTCCTGCTACTGTGGCCCTAAATTTATTACCCATTAATTCCAGGATGCTATCGATTTTAGATATAGAATCGTTATATCCTGGAATAAGTGGACGTAAGTAGTGATAGCGATTTTTAAAAGGCACGTTTTCCGAGATGCTGGCGAGGTTTTTTCCGTTGATGTTATTATTAGAATTATAATCCAACCCAGTAAGCCCAGAATATGTATAAAAAAATAAGATATTAAGTCTTTGACAATATTCTGCAAATCTATAATCCGGAGCTAACTTAGAAATCAAGATTATTGGAGATGAAATCTTGTGTATAGAAAAAAGCTTTAACACCTCATATGTTTGTTCTATTACAGACGGTAGAAAAGGGTCCGTCCTATTATTTACGTAGACTGGTGTTAAACCGTTTACAAACAGTGAATTATTAGAGGTGATTTGCTCATAGATTGTCTTTGCCGAATTAATGCAAATTGGGTGGTGTGGAAATTGATTTATACTGGTAGTCAGAATACAGTAAGAACAACCTAGGCCACAGCCGACATGAGTATTTACAGATAGACCACTTTTGAGATATTCAATAGAATAGTTAGTTATGTCCATTTTTATGCACTCCATATACGACTCGTTTATTATTTCGCTCATTTATTTTAGATGTACGCATTAATGCAACTCATTTCACAATAGGATATCTGTATTGTAACAAAAAAAGAGAAAAATGTCTATACACATCACGTACTATATGGAGCTGTTCTAGTATAGAGTAGGTACGTGTTCGTATAGAGAAAATTTTTGTTGGATATTGCTACCTCCAAATACATACAAAAGCTATTGTGGGAAAACGCATCGTAGTAGGAGGTGTCGTATGCAGATAAAATGTGATTGTATTTCAATGACAGAATAATTGCACATGCCGCTTGACTTTTCTTTCTTTTCTATAATTAGAAAGAAGAAAGAACGGAAGGAGTACGAAACGTTACCATTCGAGAATCAGAATATCGAGTTGAAGCAAGAGTATGTTCCAGTCATTCGAAAGGAAGTAAGATTTGCTAATGCAGGCGGCACTATTTATGTTGGTGTCCGACAAGATGGGGTGGTCTTGGGCATTGACGACCCGGATGTGATGTTTCATTGGATGAGCAGAAGCGTCTCATCGTTCAGTATGCGCAGAAGAACGGTAGCGCTACAAGAAAAGAGGCTGAGGATTTAATAGAAGGTAGGACTACAAAAGCGTTCCGCTTTCTAAAAGAACTCTGTGAGAGCGGGGAACTTGAACAAAAAGGCAGCGGAAGACTGAGCACCTACGTCATAAAATAAATGGAAGTGCATGAAAGGGCATTTTGGCATAGCCGAGGTGCTTTTATGCTATTTTTATAGCGGGACTGGATAGAATGGTATTGCTATTTTGCGGATGAGGAAAATTGAAGGAGCATCTTTTCTTGTTGCTGAAACAGCAGAGTTTTATATATAAAAGCTAAAAGTCGTTTGATATTATTATTTCGTTGCATTTTCTGACTGGATATGTTATCATGATAAACAATGTAGTAGGGTGTTGTAATGGACTGAGAGTACGGTTACAACAGAACGAACACGCTGCCATGTGGTAGGATGCTTTTCACATGTTGGTATGGAGGAGAGATTTCGTGACGGTTAGTTATAAAAAGCTCTGGAAGCTGCTCATTGACAAGGATATGAAGAAGAAGGATTTGTGTAAAAAGGCTGGTATCAGTCCGGCATCCGTCACCAAGATGGGGCGAAATGGTCATGTTACAACCGAGATTCTCTTGAAAATCTGTACTGCATTGGATTGCGGTGTAGAGGAGATTATGGAGATTGTTTCTGAGGAGAATGCGAGGAATTTGAAATGACACTTGCACAGAAACTGAGCACATATGATGAAAAATATTGGGATTTTTCTGAATATAGAAACGACTCCCCTCTTGTCAGATACCCTGCTGTAATGGTTGCACCCATGCAGGCATGTATACTAAAGGAGATTACCGATGCCGACCCTACAATATCATCCGTATTAGATCCATTTTGTGGCTCAGGAACGGTGTTGTGTGAAGGGCAAAAATTGGGGTTGAATGTTACAGGATTTGACATTAATCCTCTGGCTATATTAATTACAATGGTACAATTGGAGGGAATTCCAGCAAATTGTGCAGTCAAAAGCATTAATGCCATTAATACTCGACTTACCATGCTTAATGGAAATGTAAGACCATACACTTTTAAGAATATCAACAAGTGGTTTAACGACGATATAATTATTTCATTGAGCGTCATTAGACAAGCGATAATTGAGGAAACAAATGATAGGATGCGTCGCTTTTTTTGGTGTTGCTTTGCAGAAACAGTGAAGAAGTTTAGCAATACAAGAACATCAACATTTAAACTTCATATAAAAGACCAATCCAAAATTGAAGCAACAGTTGATGACACCATCACTTTTTTCAAGGAACACATACAAAGTAACTATCAAAGATATGTCAAAGATAGTACGGACTCTATTGACCTAAAGTGCGGAGATTCAAAGAAATATTTGAATGCGCTTGATGCGGGGTCTGTTGATTTAATCTGTACGTCCCCTCCTTACGGAGATAATCATACTACTGTTACTTATGGGCAGTTTTCAATACTTCCTTTATTGTGGATAGATAAAAAAGATTTATACGTATGGGATGAAACTATATTAGAAACCTTTACAGCAATAGACAGTGCAAGCCTGGGAGGCCGGGTTAAAAGAAAGCCTGCAACTGCGTGCTCATATAGTGAATTTGTAGATTCTATATCTCTGGAAAAGCGAAAAAAAGTTATTGCTTTTCTAGACGACTATGAAACGATCTTTAGCTTACTAGCAAGGGTTCTAAAACCAGGGAAATTGTTGGTTTTGACTTTAGGAAACCGGAGAGTTGATAACAAAGAGATCGCTTTTGATGTTTTTAATGATATGTTGGCTCGGAAATATGGTATGGAATTAGATTCTACGATTACGAGGAATATCACCGGAAAACGAATGCCTGCAAAGGTATCTTCCATAAAAGAAGTTGGTGCAGTGAAGTCGATGAGTAAGGAGTATGTCAAAATATATAGAAAGGGGTACAAGCATGACTAAAGAGAAATTAAAGATGAGTTCGGCTCAAATTGCCCAAATCATGGGAACTGTTGGTAGCCCGCTTATTGTAATTTCAGAATTACTAAAAAATGCTGTCGATGCCTCGGCGAAGAATATAGATGTTTATTATGATTTTGATTCCAAAAGTATATCTATCGAAAATGATTATAAAGGGTTTACTTTCGAAGAAATTCAAAATCTTTCTAAGCCTGGCCTTTCTGCGAAAAAGAAGGACAAAAACTTGACTAATGAACGAGGTATGTTTCTGACCGGAAGCAAAGGGCTGGGATTGCTTTCAGTTTTTTTGCTGTGCAATAAAGCAGAAATATTTACCTCTCTAGCGGATCACAGCGTACATAAAATTACTCTCGATAAAGAAACCGGTGAGATAGAACATTCAACGTTAGAACAAGATGCCAAAACGGAATACACAAAAGTTGTTCTAAGAGACGTAAGCGAAGAAACCATATCGTTTCTGTCTTCTGAAGCTGAAGTCCGTAAATTACGGCATATTTGCACAAGTATCTACAAAGTAAGAGAAGTCCCGTTTCCTCAAATGCAGCTACACATAATTAACCAACGTGTAGATTACAAGCGTAGTATTAACTTTACATGTGACTTCCCACAAATGCTTTATGATGTAACGTTTGATTATTCCAAAAAGACTCATCTTCTTCGGTTTTGCTGCAATTCCCCCAATAAACAAATTACAAATGATGAAGTTACACTTAAGGATTTTACGTTAGATGGTCTGCAAAAAATTATGCTGGAGAAGTATGGAATTAAAGAGACGATACCGACGCGTGCAAATGACCTGTTCCTTAGTGATTTCAGCTCTGTTCCGACATTCGAAGGAAGGATACTTGTATATGAGAAAAGTTTGGCTGGCGCTCAGTTAAAAACATACGGGGCGGGGGTCAATGTCTATGTAAATGAGTTTGCATTATACAACTACCTTGCGGAGGAGAATGATTGGCTCGGTTTGGCAGACTATTCTCAGCGCAAAAAGGTGACGCGCTTAAAACCCCACAATGTATTTGGATATGTTAATTTCCCTGGGTTTGATGAGAATGAGGAGGCTTTACGTATATCTAACGAGCGGGCGGACTTCATACAGGATTTGACTTTTAGCAAGGTCATGTATTTGCTAAAAGGTGTTGTCTTGTTTATGATTCTCAATATAGATGTCGCTGACAAAAACCCCAAATATAAAAGCCAGGAATATCAACCTAAAGTTGATGATGAACCTGCGCCGCATTCAAGCCACTGTACTAGTACAACTACAGCAGATGACTCTGAGCAGGGCGAAAGGGGAATACAACGCAACTCGGTCGATGTTCCAGCAGCTAATGTTTCAGAAAGCAGTGCAACAGAAATTCAAATCAAGTCTGCTCCCGCTTTAGGTACATATGAACCTTCTGGAAATTATTCTCCCAAAAAACTAACTCAAAAAAGCTTATTTTTTACAAAAGCTGAAGGACAGATTATAGGTACCCTTATTGGTCAAGATGACTTGAGCAATAAAATTCACGACTTGACATTTGAATTGTCTAAATTAGACCTCCAAATTCATAGACACGCAATTGCGTATCTTTATAGGGCGTTATTGGAAAGCGCTACCAAGTATTTATCTCGACGACAAATCAAAGTTCAATTCAACGAGAAAGCATTGGAGTCTTCCGTTGTTAGTGCATTGAATTATTTTGGGGATCAGTGTAACACAAATAAGCAATTACAGAACAAAACCATTCGCACTTGGAGAGATACTATAACTCAAAGAAAACTTATAGACACACTTAATCAATACATACATAACGAACAACCGGTAGATGCAATGTTGCTACAGGAGACGTGGAATACTATGAAAGGGTATATTATTGCTTGTTTAACGGTGACATAGTGGAAAGCCGAAAACACAAATGCAATGTCAGTTAATATTGATAGTGTGCCGATAAATGCTGGGCTTAAAACGTGACAATATCATTGTGTGTACTCTAAAATATTCAATTGTTAAAGAGCAGTGCAACGGACGGAGTGCTGATGCTACACCATGGCTTATACAAATATGTCACCAAACAAGGTGGACAACCAACTTCCCACGATACCGCAGGTTCGCAGACAGAAGCCCAATTTTGCGTTTGCAGGATAGCGTGGGCAGTCCTGTCCCAAGAGATTAAGCGTAACCAGAAAGCCGCTCACCAAACTAAGCTGGTGAGCGGCTTGGACTATATTTCCGATTTATATATGTACAAAAAATTTTTTCTTTGGGGTGTTTCGTTTTTTCGCCTCCGTCTCCTAATATATATATGAAAGGGTTTTGTGGAAACCGCATTCCCTTTCGTGTTCCTTGAAAACTGAATAGTGGTGGATCGGGTTAACTCCCTTTCCAAATGCCAGGTAAGTGCGCCGAGACTCCGGTTGTGTCCGGATAGCGATTGAACTTATACCAACCTGCGGACGAATACAGCAGTTCCCAGGGGCATATTGGCAAGGGCGAATGATAAAACACCTGTTAACAGCAGCCTGCAGAGAAATAGCAGGGTGATACCGGTGGAGGCTGAAAGCGTATGCCCCATTTGTTCACGTGGAATCCCGGAGCCGGACGATCATTCCGACTCAGATGCTGCGGGATGGCCTGATTTACTGCACAACAAAGTAGAAACTACAACGCCATAATCAATGAAAGACATTGGCGGCGCGTTGGAAATATGCATTGCCACGATGCAATGCTGTATTTCTGGTGCGCACCAGAATCTAAAAAAGGAGGGAATGGATGACAGAACAACAATACAAGAACTTTGATGACCTACCTATGTTCCTTAACGCACAGATCATTGCCTCTGTGCTGGGTGTCTCCCCGTCCAGCGCATATGAGCTGCTCCACGAAAAAGGTTTTCCGGCATTACGGATCGGAAGCCGCTTTGTGGTCCCGCGAGATAAGTTTCAGGAGTGGGTTGCGGAGAATCTTGGAAAGTAGCGTGTGAGATGGTTTACAGAGGAAGTCGCCCCAAAGATGCTATTCGCAAATACTTTCCAATGCCTAACGCTATCTTTAACCTAAATCTGAATGCGGGCGAGATTTCTGTATACGCCTACCTCATGTTTTGTGAAAACCGGAAAACATACCAGTGCTATCCAAGTTTTGCGACAATCGGCAAGGCCGTGGGTATGAGCCGACCAACAGTAAAGAAACATGTGGATTCGCTGGTGGATAAGGGGCTGATTTATACAGAGCCGACATCTGTTTTTACAAAGGCCGGTAAAAAGTGGAATGGAAGTCTGCTGTATACGATTCGTCCTATCCAAGAAGCACAGGATATTCACTATGAAAGGCAGTTATCAGTGTTTGAGGAGATGCAAAAGCGCAGCCAATGTGAAACAAGGGGGCGATAGGACATCATTACAGATTACGGCGTGATTTCCGGTAGAGGGTGCCATCTGTATGCGATGGTGCCCTTTGCGGATAATGAAAACCAGTGTGAGCAGGTGCGGGATGTACCGGTAAATTATCAGAAGAAAGGGATGAGTATGATTTGAAAAAGCGTTGGCCTATGTTTGCGCTTGGATGTGTCGGAGCTGTCACATTCTGTGTAATGTATCATGTTAGCCAGAATAAAAAACGCAGGATGCGCAGACACCACAGAACCCGGATGGCGAACTGAGTCTGCAAGAATAAACTGAAGGGAGGTGAAAAAATAAATAGTTTTATGTCCTGGGTGGGTGGCAAGAAGGCGCTCAGAGACGAAATACTCCCACGTTTTCCACTGGAGTACAAACGCTATATTGAAGTGTTTGGCGGCGGGGGCTGGGTGCTGTTCCATAAACCTCCTGGAAATGATTTCGAAGTCTATAACGATTTCAATGGTGATTTGGTCAATTTATATCGGTGTGTTCGGGAATATCCTGAACAGCTGAAAGAGGAATTGACGTATGTGCTGAATGCACGACTGGACTTTGACTATATGAAGCAAGCACTGCAAACGAAGGCTGATCTTCCTGATATCAGGAGGGCGGCCTATTTTTATGCCTTGATTCGTTATAGCTATGCTTCCGGGCTGGATAGCTTTGGTGGACAACCACATGCTATGTGGAAAAATTTCCCGCTTATCTCCATTGCGGCGAAGCGGCTCCAAACCGTTGTCATTGAGAATAAAGACTTTCAGAAACTGATTGAACAGTATGACAGGCCGGAGAGCTTCTTTTACTGCGATCCTCCATACTACAAAACGGAGTCCTGCTATAAGGGAGGAGGATTCGGGAGGAAAGACCATGCAAGGCTCGCGGATGCGCTATTTTCAATGCGGGGAAAGTTCCTGCTTTCGTACAATGATTGTCCAGAAATCCGAGAGCTTTATACGCACCCAGGAATTCACATAGAAGGAATCAGCAGGTTGTCCAATATTGCGCAGCGATATAGCCCCGGATGCCAGTACCCAGAATTGCTGATTTCAAATTACAACACTGAGGAGCGGTCCAACTCCATTGCGCAGATAAGTATGTTTGATGCAATGGAAGATCCGCAGACATTATGGAAAGAAAGGAATTCAAGTGATGAAAAAGACTGTGCCTGATGAACAGAGAATTCAGACGATCCTGGACCTTATCTGTGCCCTGGATGGAAGAATCATGAAGGTTGAGCGGGATGGAAATACCCTGATTGTCTATGCCAATATTCAATCCTATGAAGGGGCTGACAGCCCTGCGGACACGGATACGGATGACTACACAGACTACGCAGAGTGCTACCAGACCTGTGAGGAGTATAAAGCAGTCAGTACGGAAGATTGGCGATGCGTCAACTTCTGTACCAGATGTCAGAGCTGCATGCATGATGCGGCGTAAAGGAGGAATTGTATGACAAAAATTTATCGCATTCTGGGAAAGCGAGGAAGGGTTACGATCCCCGATGCTTTCCGTCAGCAGGTTGGTTTCGGTTTCAATGATGTGCTGAGCTTCACGATTCAGGAAGATAATTCCGTTTTGGTCAGGCGAGAAAAAATCTGCGATAACTGCGGTGGAAAAGTGACTGCTCAGGAAAAGGACGCGCCTGCTACATTGCTGGACTTCCTCGACAGCCTGACACTGGAACAGCAACGGGAGGCCGTGCTGCATTTGTCTGCAAAATGGGCCAGTCATGGCAATGTGCTGCCAATGAATATGGCAAGTTAATTGGAAGTGTATGATATTTTGTCCCCACGGGTGCCGGATGGCAAGCCGTGGGGAGTTTTAGAGAGAAAGGTGTGAATCGATGAAAGTCAAAGCGAGAATAGACCGCATGATGTCTGGGGAAAGAGTGAAGGCAATTGCTTCAGTGTCCCTGGACGGTCAGTTTGTTGTGAAAGGGCTTCGGGTAGTGTCCGGAAATAAGGGCCTGTTTGTTGCTGCGCCCCAGTTATCTTATAAGGCAAATGATGGTGGCGTTAAGTATTCGGATATCTTCTTCCCCATTTCCAATGCGGGCAAAACGGCATTGCAGGAGGCTGTCTTGAAAGCATACGATCGGAAGCTGGCCGAAGCGCAGGAAATGTCAGAACACGGAACCTGTACGCGAGAGGAATCCATGAGCATGCACCTTTAACTTCCCGTCTCTAACAAACACATTCCAATGAAAGGACGTATGTGATGGTAAAATACTTACGCAAAATATTAGCAATCGTCATGGTGTTTACATTGTGCGCTGGCCTGGTCCCGTATGTTTCTGCGGAGGAGAGCATCATCCCCACTACGGCAGAGGCCGTGCCAGAGGAGAGCGCGGAATCCTCAGCTGATGATGGGGTAGAAGGAACTATTCCTCCGGATGAGTCGGACAGCTCAGATTTAGATGACCGCATTCTGGGTGTAGATACTTATGCCTCCACCCAGAATAGCATTATGCTGTTCGACTTTGCCGACAACGGCGACTACACCACCCGGCTGAATTATCAGGTGTCCTGCACCTATAAGCCCAATGGTACGGACACCACCCGGACGGCTTATGTCAAGAACATGGGCTGGCATTTTGCCCGGTATGGCGGTGTTGCCCATGCGGACGAGCCGCTGTATTGCATCGAGCCATGGCGGAACTATGCAGCCAGCACCAGCGGCAACTCGGTAGACCGGGATGTGACGCTGAACGGCAGCGGCAGTACCACCGGCAGCAATGTGTGGTATGCGCTGCCTTCTGCCCGACGGGAGGCCATCGGGCTTATCCTCTTGTACAGCGACCAGCAGTGGGATCATTCCATCAGCGTTACGACCACCAAGAAGGACAGTAACCCCAATGTGCCCCTGCGGGTAGCTACGCAAATCCTGATCTATGAAATTGTCTGCGGCCTGCGTGACCCCAGCAGCTTTAACCGGAACAGCTCCAACGAATGCGGCACCTCCGGCGACGTGTTCTATGCCGCTGCCGCTGCCTCTGTGTCTGGGTTTACCTCCTGCTATAACAGTCTGGTCTCCGTGATCCAGTCCGCGAAGAAAATCCCCAGCTTTTGCGGAAGCTCTAGTAGCAGCGCCCCTACGATTCAGCTCTCCGGAGACACTGGCAGCGCCTATGATTCCAATGGAGTGTTGTCTTATTTTAGCTTTTCCAACGGAAACGGTGCCCGCTTTTCTAAGAGCGGCAACACCTTGAACATCACCAAGACCGGGGATATTTCCGAATCCACAGTGTTCACCGCAACCCGGTATCTGCCCTCGGCATCCAATTCCAGCTACAATATTTGGTATATGTCGGGGTCGAGCTATCAGACGACCATCTCCCTGTACAACGCAGGAAGCAGTGGATTGAATGCTTACTTCAAGATCAAGGCACCCTCTCTGGGGAACATCAGCCTGACAAAAACCACAGAGGACGGCCAGAATCTTTCCGGCTGGAAGTTCGGCGTCTATTCTGATTCTGCCTGTTCTAATCTGGTATCCGGGCCGTACACCACCAATTCCAGCGGCAAGCTGTCCGTAACGGGTTTGGCCGCAGGCACTTACTACGTCAAGGAATTGGGCAATACAGATTCCGGCATAGATGCCTTGTACAGCTGCGCCAGCACCAATCCCCAGCGGGTAACGATTACCTCCGGTGGGACGGCTTCGGTCAGCTTCTATAACAAACGCAATACTGGAAGTGTTCAGCTAGTGAAGAAAACCAATACGGGCGAAAATCTGGGTGGCTGGGAAATTGGCCTGTACACAGATTCTGCCTGCACCAAGCCTGTTTCCGGTTCTCCTTTTACCATCGGAAGCGACGGAACTGTGACCGTATCCGGGTTACAGCCCGGAACACTGTATGCCAAGGAAATTCCTACGGGTGATTCCTATTGGGGCTTCGATACAGCGGTGAAAACCGTAGTGATCCAGGCAAACCAGACGGCCAGTGTCACCTTCACCAATACCCACTATGGCCGCATTCAAATCGTGAAAACTACCAACACTGGCAACAACCTTGGCGGCTGGACATTCCGCATTAGGGATTCCGATGGAAAGACCGTTGGAGATTATACCACGGATGAAAACGGCTATGCCATTACCGGAAATTTGCCCCTGGGGCGCTATACGGTGGTAGAGCTTCCCACAGAGGATGCCTATTGGGCCGGAGAGCTGGGCTTCCACACAGTTTTGGTCACAGGCGGTAAGGATGCTGTGGATACTTGGCTGAATCGGGAGCAGGGCCTTGTCTGGATTTATAAGAAAACCAATACCGGTGAATCTGTGGAGGGGTGGCACATCACCATCTATTCGGATGCGGAATGTACCCAGGAGGTTGGAACGGTCATTACCAACGCCGAGGGCAAGGCCGGTCACTATCTCAGCGCCGGCACTTATTACGCCAAGGAAACCGGTGACGAGCTGGGACGGTTTGAGGATGAATACTGGATGGTGGATGAAACTGTTCAGAAAATCGAGATTCTGCCCCATAAGGATACGGAGATCACGTTTACAAATGTTCAGTATGGCAAACTGAAAATCCAAAAAACTGTGGAGGGTGACGGCAGTCTGGCGGGCTGGGCGTTCCGGGTAACGGATGCCCATGGGAATGCTGTAGAGGGTTCCCCCTTTACCTCTGGTGCGGATGGCAGAATTCTGACCGCCAATCTGCTGCCTGGGGAATATACCGTGGAGGAGCTGCTGCCAGAGGATTGTCTGTATCAGTGCAAAAGCGAGAATCCCCAGAAAGTTTCGCTAGTCCAGGGGCAGACAGTGGAGGTGTCCTTCGTCAATGCCCTGCGTCCTGGCACAATCACTGTCAAAAAGGTGGATACCACCGGAAGTCCTCTGGCCGGAGCCACATTCCTGTTGGAATGGAGCGAGGACGAAAGCACCTGGCAGCCCGTTCAATATTCCTCTGCCGTCACAAAAGGTGGCTGCTCTGCGGAGAACCTGACGGATGGCTCTCTGACCAGCGGTGAGGACGGTATTCTCCAATGGGATGGCCTGCATCCCGGCATCCACTACCGCCTGACAGAGGTAAAAGCACCGGAGGGCTTTAAGCTGCTCACGGAGGCGGCATTTACGGGGACAATTCCCACTGATACCTTGTCCGTAGAGCTGACCGTGGTCAATGCCCGGACCTTTACCATGCCGGAAGCGGGTTCTATGTCCGGGATGGCTATTCAGACGCTGGGCCTGACGGCTGCCATTGGCTGCCTGGTTGCCCTTATCTATCGAAAAAAGAAGTTCTGATATGATACACACCCCATACCATGCCAGGGATAAGCCCCTGGTTTTTTCATGTTCAAAATTCATAACCCAATCTCAAAATTACATTTAAGAAAGGAAACTGCTCTATGAAAAATATCACGAAAATTCTCTCCCTGTTTCTGGCTCTAACCCTGCTCCTGTCCTTCCCAGTGGCCGCCTCCGCCGCGGAGCTGGCCAATGTGCCGACCATCGATGAATCCAAAACCGGTTCCCTGACCATTTACAAGTACGACCTGACCAACGCCGAAAAGGACGGCGTTTGGGACTCCAGCTATGTGTCTACCGGTGTTTATGATGAAGCCGGGGTAAACAACGTCCTGGGCGGCAATGCTTCCTCCACCCTGGGCAACGGAGAAACCGGCTACGGATATGCCATCAAGGGTGTGGAGTTTACCTATGTAAAGGTCGCTGATATTTTCCAGTACGGCGAAACCGAAACTACCAATGGTCATGTGGAAGTTTTCTACGCTGTGGACAAGGCCAGGGGTGCGGACTTCCTGAAAGCCCTGGGCCTGACGGATGGAAAGAATCGGTATGAGAATGCGGATGCTCTGGATGAATCCAAGTATTTCTACCAGTCTGATGTGCTGGTTTCCGCTCTGTCCTCTGGCCTGACCGCCAACGCTACCACCGTCAAGAACGCCATGGAGCGCTACGCCGCCGCCAACGGTACGGCCATGCCCCTGACGGATTCCTACGGCAAGACCAAAGCTGAAAACCTGCCCCTGGGTCTGTATCTGGTTGCAGAAACCAAAGTCCCTGAAATGGTCGTTTCCACCACCGATCCTTTCCTGGTATCCGTCCCCATGACCTCCGTCAACGGCACCAACGCCAATGACGGCGGCACCCGCTGGATCTACGACATTACCCTGTACCCTAAGAACCTTACCGGCATCCCCTCTCTGGAAAAGACTCTGCGGGAGAGCAAGAACGACACCGGCAAGACGGACGATTACGCCCACACCGGCACCGCCTCCGCTGGTGACACCATTGACTACCAGATCGTTTCTACCCTGCCCAGCATCACTTCCGAGGCTACCTACCTGTCCTGCTATACCTTCATCGATACCCTGTCCGCTGGCATGACCTATACCAAGGGCGACGTGGTCCTGGAAATCTTCTCCGATACCGCCTGCAAAGACGCCGTGACCACCTGGAAGGAGGCGGACGGCTATTTCACCGTTTCCTATAACGATGCCCAGGACGGCAAGACTGCTATGACCGTAGAAATGACCGCAAAGGGTCTGGCAGAGATCAGCAAGTCCAAGGCTGTCTATACCGATACCAGCATGGTCAATTCCGGCTTCTCTGACTGCACCATGAGACTGACCTATACGGCCAAAGTAGACAGCGATAATTCCCTGGTGGTGGGCGACAAGGGCAACGACAACAAGGTTGTCCTGACCTGGAAGCGCACCAGTGAGACGTTTTACGATACCCTGGTGGACGATGCCCATGTTTATACCTACGGCATTGACCTTACCAAGCTGTTTTCCGATGGCAAAGGCGACTTCTCCAAGGTGGAGTTCCTGGTACAGAACAAAACCGACAACTACTATGTCCAGGCGAAGCTGAATCAGGAGGAGGGTGTGTACTATGTGACCGGACATACTGCCAACAAGGAAGATGCTACGCACTTCGTCCCTGTGAAAACCGGTGATACCAAGGGGCGGATTCTCATTAAAGGTCTGGAAGATGACACCTACACCATGACCGAAGTTCGCACCGACAACGGCTATGTGCTGCTGAAGCAGGATATTGAGGTTGTGATTTCCCAGAAGGAAGGCTCCGAGAACTGTACTATCTACGCCTCCGACGCTCTGGGTCTGATCAAGAATGACCCCCGGTATGCCCAGGTCATTCTGAGTGACGCGGATCTGAAGAACATCCCCCAGAAGCATCTGGAACACAAGCTGCTGACCGCCTCCGCTACCGTCAGCGGCAAGAATGTGAACATGACCGAGGACAACGGCAGCACCAATGCCGAGGCCCCTCTGACCGTGGTCAATGTTCGTGGTTTTGACCTGCCCAAGACTGGCGACAACGGTACTATGATCTTCACCATCGTGGGCATTCTGTTGATGGTCGGTGCGGCGGCAGTGCTGTACGCGGTGTCCAGTAAGAAGTCCGCATAAACGGAAAAGGCCGGAGGGGCTTTCCCCTCCGGCTTCCTCAAAAGGAACTTCTGGCGTAACGCACAGTCACAATAAGGACCTGCTTGTTTGCTTCATCGATGCGGTAAATAACAATGTAGTTCTTGACCATGAGCTGCCGGTATCCGCTGTTTGCAAAAGAGCCTGTGCGGCGTTCTGAACAACGATATGGCAGATATTCCAAGGATAGAATCTCAGATTCCAAGGCATCTACCATTTCCGCGGCAACGCCTGGTTCCAGCAGATTGCCCGCAATATAGGCGTAAATGTCATCCAAATCCCGCAATGCCTGATTCATCAACCGAACTTCGTATTTATCCAAAGTGCTTCCTCCGCAGGGAAGCCAGAGCGGTGCGGGCGTCGTGGGATTCGTGAGTTCTGGCGTATTCGGATTCCGCTCTCCCAATGGCAGCGTCGGTGGAAGCCGTGTCGATCAGATCTTCATAGGCTTCAATGCTCATAACGACCAGATCGCCGTAGCCGTTTTTCGTGATAAAGACAGGCTCCCGTTTGGCGTGGCAGATGTCGGAAATCTCTGTGGTATTCCGAAGGTCAGTGATAGGACGAATTTGTGGCATAGTGCCGCCTCCTTTCATGTCGCTATTATAGCATTATTATGTACAAAACACAAGCAAAATATAAGGGACGGAGGATGTATTGAAAAAGAAGATAATAACGATCTGTGCCGCAGTGCTGTTTCTCACAGCATTGGGGCTGACACTGTACCCACTCATTTCAAATTATGTCAACCAGAAATACGCCTCTGAAATTCAGACAGCATATCAGGAGCTTATCCAGCAGACGGATGATTCCGTTTTGCAGGAGGCAAAGCAAAGGGCCGTTTCCTACAATCTGGCAATCACCCCTGGTACAGCGGATGCTTACAGTGAAGAATCTCTGTCATCTGCCGCCGAGAATTACGACAACCAACTGGATATTGCCGGGAACGGCATTATGGGCTATGTGGAGATTCCCAAAATCCAGGTAAACCTACCCATATACCACGGCACGGATGCGGAGGTACTAGACCGTGGCGTGGGGCATTTGCTGGGAAGTTCTCTGCCGGTGGGCGGTGAAAATACCCATACCATTCTCTCCGGCCACAGCGGCATGGCAAGTCAGAAGATGTTCACGGATTTGGAACAGCTGACCCAAGGGGATGTGTTCTATCTGAATGTGCTGAATGAAACCCTGGCGTACCAGGTGACGGAAATTAACACCGTCCTGCCCTATGAAACGGACCTTTTGGGTATCGTTCCCGGCGAGGACCTGTGTACGCTCGTCACCTGCACCCCCTACGGTATCAACACGCATCGGCTGCTGGTGCGCGGCTCCCGGATTCCCTACGAAGAAGCACTGACTTTGGAAGAACAAAGTGTCGCTGTGGAAATGGTAGAATCTACATGGGAGCAAAACTATGCAAAAGGAATCATTATAGGCGTTGTCATTGCTTTGCTGCTCATATTGCTGTTTGCGTTCCTGCACACCATTTGGGGAGGGCAGAATAATGATGTGGCGTAGAGTGATCATGGTTTTTATAATCGCCATGTTTCTCCTTGGAGTAATCGTTATGCTCTACCCTCTTTTACATGGGGTGTTTGTAGATACCAAGATTTCTATGGACGCAAAGGAATTCCTTGATCAAAGGCAAGAAACAGCGGCTGGCTCGGGGCAAGAAAGCCAATCATCTAACGTGCCTCCAGATAAGACAATGCCATATCCAGAACTGTTTGCAGCTATGCAGACTTACAACGCACGGATATGGGAAGAAAGACAATCCCAATTGTGTGATCCATGGTCATACCAGCAGCCTAGCTTTTCTTTGGAAAAATATGGCGTAGATACAGATGCAATCGGCGTTATTTGTATCCCCAAACTCCAGCTGGAAATGCCGATCTATTTAGGGGCAACCACGGAAAATATGGCGAAAGGAGCTGTACATTTAAGTCAAACGAGTCTGCCTATCGGTGGGATGAATACCAACTGCGTCTTGGCGGGCCACCGAGGGTACAATGGGGCGGCATATTTTCGCTATATCACAGATTTAGAGATCGGAGATACGGTGACGATCACAAACCTGTGGGAAACGCTGATCTACTCGGTTGTGGATACCGAAATCATTGATCCAACCGATATCCAAAAGACCCTGATTCAGGAAGATCATGAAAGATTAACATTGCTTACCTGTCACCCATATGCTTCTGGAGGACGGCAGCGGTATGTGGTGTACTGTGAGCGCAACAAAGAAATGGAGGAAATATAATGAAAAAAAGATTTACAAGAGTGATGGTTATGGCGGCAGTGGTGGTCATGATGATGGCATTCATGGCGGTTCCGGCTTTTGCGACAAGTGCGGGCAATGTCTCCGGCGCAATCGAAAGCACCTGGAACGCGGCGCAGGGGCAGGTCAAGGATATCGTCAACAATGTTGTGTTTCCGGTTATCGATATGATCCTCGCAATCCTGTTTTTCGTAAAGATTGCTACCGCATACATGGACTATCGTAAACATGGTCAGTTTGAGTTTACAGCACCCGCAATTCTGTTTGCATGTCTGCTGTTTTCTCTGACGGCTCCCAGCTATATCTGGTCCATCCTTTGATCCTGGCATGGAAGACAAAATCCAGTTGTGTACTTCTTCCCAAGAGAATGAGAAAAAGTACGATGAAGTTGATCTGTGGCGTGAGAGCTACAAGGAAAACGTAAGGTTCGCACAGGCTAAGGAGATGGGAATCGAAACGTCAAAGCAGTGTCAGCAGAAAATGATGTGACGCAATACGATCAAACACATCAGAACGAGAAATTTCTGATTGGGAGGTGATGATTATTGTTTGATTGGCTGGGTGGCATTCTGTCTGGATTGGGCGACGCAATCGGAATTGCCTTTGAAAATGCGACAAGCGGTATTGTGGATTCTATCTGGACGGCGCTGGTACAATGGCTGTACACGTCCATTTATGACGCAATAGCGGATCTGTTCACAGGAATCAACAATATGGGGGCGGGAATCTTTACTCTGAGCTGGGTGACGGCTGTCGTTGACCTATTCCGGCTATTTGGCTGGGCACTGTTTGCCGCAGGGGTCGTCGTTGCGGTATTTGATATCGCAATAGAATCCCAAAGTGGCCGTGTAAATGTGAAAACGGCAGCACTGAACATTTTGAAAGGCTTCTTTGCCTGCGCTTTGGTAAGCGTCGTTCCGATTGAACTCTACAAATTCTGTGTTACTTTGCAAAATACATTTGCTGGCGACCTGACCAGAATATTTGCCGGATCACAGGCGGCATCCTTTGGCGAGTTTGTGGCGTTTGTTTTACGGACCGCGTTCCTATTGCCGGATACTGCTACTGCAGGGCTGAAATTGCTCTGCTTCCTGATTGCGTTTGCGTACTGCACGATCAAAGTGTTCTTCGCCAATATCAAGCGAGGCGGTATCCTGCTGATCCAGATGGCAGTCGGAGAACTCTATATGTTTTCGCTCCCACGTGGATTCGATGATGGGTTTAACCAGTGGTGCAAGCAGGTTGCGGCGATTTGCCTAACAGCATTTTTGCAGACAACATTGCTGTTTTTGGGAATGATGTCTTTCCAGACAGACATGCTGCTCGGAATGGGAATTATGTTGGCGGCCAATGAAGTGCCGCGGATCGCACAGCAATTCGGACTGGACAGTTCTGTAAGAGTGAACATGATGTCCGTATTCCATACTACCAGCACAGCTGTCAACCTGACAAAAGCGCTCACAAAAGCAAAATGACGGGGATCATATGGGGATGGCCCTAAAATGGAATCGTACAATTTTTGGGAGGAGGAATGTTAGTGACCCAGTATATCTACCCGCAGAACCTAAAGGCAAAGGCGAATCTTTGGCTGTGGGGCCTGCGGGATTTTGTGATTCTGAGTGTTGCCGTCTTGATATCCGTGGTGCTGGCCGTTCGCTCTAAAATGTTACTGCCGGGAGCAATCAGCATGGCCTATGGCGTATTGACAATTCGGGCAGATGATACCACAGTCCTGGACTACCTCGGATACGCGGTACGGTATTTTATAACAACACAACAAAGTTATGAATGGAGGTGATGCGGTGAAAAAGAAAAAAGGGATATCTGTGCAGGAAATGCTTGGTGTGCAGGCGTTTACAAAATACGGGTTGTTGACGGATCAAGGAGAACTCCTATTTTATCGAGTAGCTCCGACCAACATATCCGTTTTGTCTACAGCCAATATTGACATTAAAATCCGTCACCTGCAAATGCTCTTATCTGCCATTCCCGACTTGGAGTTTGTATGCACGGACAGCTGTGAATGCTTTGATGAAAACAAAGCATACCTGCAGTCTATCGCCAAGAAAGAGAGCAATCCGAATGTGCGAAAGCTGATTTTGAAGGACCGAGATATGCTGACAGGCATGCAGGCTGAAATGTCTACAGCCCGACAGTTTATACTGATCAAGCGGTGTAAGAACATGAAAGCCGAGCAGGTATTTGTTGCGATGAATCGGGTATTGAAAGCTGTTGTGGAACAGGGCTTTGAGGTGCAGCGGATGGATAAAGGTGAGATCAAACGGCTGGTGGCGATTTATTTTGAGGCATCTATGGATGGCAACCAGATGCCGGATGTGGATGGCGCACAATTCTTTGAGGAGGTGAAAGCGTGAAATACCTTGCCAAGAAGGAAAAGAAAAAAGGAAAATACCGTAAGGAGCGAGCGAAAAAACAGGCCGCAGTTGATACGGAAGAAATCCGTACAAAGGACTTTTTTGACTGTGTCGCTCCAGGTGTTGTGAAGTTCTTTGCGGATAGCTACCTGATTGGAGATTCTTACCGGAGTACCTGGGCGGTTAAGGAATATCCTCCTTCTACCGAGGAGCAGGCCATCCTTTCTCAGCTTGCTGAACGGAATGGTGTGACGCTGCGTATTTACCATCGTCTTGTAGAACCCATGGAGCAGCGGCAAATTGTGAACAATGCCAATCGCAAAAATCGACTTATGGCAGGAGATCACGACATCAATGAAGCCATCCAGGCAGAGGGCAATCTTCAGGACGTGGTTACACTGCTTGCGAATTTGCGTAAGAACCGGGAGCCGCTGCTCCATTGCGCGGTGTTCATTGAATTAAAGACCAAAAGTGCGGAATCCTTGCGGGAATTGCAGTCAGATATCGCAATGGAGCTGACACGCGCAAAGATCACGGTAGACAGACTGACCCTGCGGCAGAAAGAAGGATTTCTGGCAGTCTCTCCCTTTGGAAGTAATCGTTTCGGGGTGCAATATGAGCGAGTGCTGCCAGCCAGCTCCGTAGCGAATCTCTTCCCTTTCAACTTTTCCGGTAAAACGGATCCGAAAGGATTTTATATCGGCAGAGACAAATACGGAACCAATATTCTGGTGGACTTGGATCGCCGCAGTGATGACAAGACGAACGGAAACGCATTGATCTTAGGAAACTCTGGTCAGGGAAAATCCTATCTGATGAAACTGCTCATGACCAATCTGCGGGAATCCGGAAAACGGATTATATGCCTGGATGTCGAGAAGGAATATGAAGACCTGTGCAATGCGTTTGGCGGCAGTTATGTAGACTGCATGTCAGGCCGATTTATCATCAATCCGCTGGAGCCTAAGATGTGGAGTGAAGAAGATGACGCTGAAGAGGAGGATGATTCTGCTCCGGAGGCATTCCGACGTGCCACCCGGCTGTCTCAGCACATCGCTTTTCTGAAAGATTTCTTCAGGTCTTATAAAGACTTTACGGATGCGCAGATCGACACATTGGAAATTCTCTTGGAAAAATTGTATGCGCTCCACAACATCAGTGATAAAACAGACTTTTCCCAGCTGAAACCAACGGATTACCCGGTGATGGCAGACCTGTACGCTCTGTGCGAAAAGGAGTTTCGAGAATATGACCTTCGGCAAAAACACCTTTACACAGAGAATATGCTGCGGGAGGTGTGCCTGGGGATTCACTCTATGTGTGTGGGATCGGAAAGTAAGTATTTTAATGGCCACACCAATATCGTAGACGATATGTTTATTTGTTTCGGTGTCCGGGGACTAATGGATACGAATGAGCGCTTGCGCAACGCAATGCTGTTCAATATTCTCTCTTATATGAGCAATTCGCTGATTTGCGTTGGAAACACAGTTGCGGCAATCGACGAGCTATATATGTTCCTGTCCAATCTGACAACGATTGAGTACATTCGGAACGCTATGAAGCGGGTAAGAAAGAGAGAGTCTATCATGGTGCTGGCATCCCAGAACATTGAGGATTTCCTGATCCCGTCGATCCGTGAATTCACAAAGCCTCTGTTCTCGATTCCGACGCACCAGTTCTTGTTTTACCCAGGACAAATCAATCCCAGAGAATATATGGATGCCCTGCAGGTAGAAGAAGCGGAGTTCGAACTTATCCGATACCCGGAGCGCGGTACATGTTTGTATCGCTGCGGTAACGAAAGGTATCTGCTGCAGGTTATCGCACCGGACTATAAAATTGAAATGTTCGGAAAAGCTGGTGGACGTTAATGGGTGCAACGATTGGAGCGGTGCTCAAGAAAGTTGCGGTTGCGATCCTGACGGATGAGAAAACACTGAAAAAAGTTGGCATGGTTTTGTTGACCTTGTTTGTGGCACTCATTCTTCCGGTCTGTGCTTTTCTTGCATTGGTCAGCGGAAAAATAAAATTGGATGTTGGTATGTTGCAACAGCAGATCATAGAAAACCTTTCCTCAGAAGACCGCGCGATGCTGGAAAGCATAGAATCTATGATGGAAGAAATCAAATCCGCATTTACGGAAGCGGACATGCCGGAACGAGCGGGTGAAGCACAGGCCGCCTATATCATGGCGTTATATAACCAGTCCAAGGAGCCGGGATTTGTGTCCCGGCTTTTGTCCTGCTACCAAAAAGACGCAACAGACCAGCAAATCGTGGATATGCTGAACCGTACTTTCGGCTCTCGAATTACAACTGAGGAATATTCCAATGTTGCGTCCAACATCAGAAGTGCCTACATCAACTTAAAAGATTACTATGATCCAAGCAAGAAAAACAATCTGGACCTTGTGCAATGGGCAATTACCGCACAAGACTCCGGCTGGGGATATGTACTGGGTACCTATGGGCAAGTCCTGTCACGAAGTGCATTCGAGGCAAAACTTTCACAGTATCCGGATCAAATTGAACCATACAAGGACTTTATATTGTCACACTGGATCGGCAGGCGTACCGCTGACTGTATTGGGCTCATTAAAGGTTACTGCTGGTATGACGCTGCTTCGGATTCAATTGGCTATGCTACCAACGGTATGCCGGATATTGGGACAGAGCAAATTTATAATTGGGCAACGCAAAAAGGAAGCATCAGTACAATGCCGGAAATACCCGGAATCATTCTCTGGAAAACAGGACACGTTGGAGTATATATCGGCAACGGAGTTGTTGTAGAAGCGCTGGGCACCAAATATGGAGTGATACGCAGAAGTGTGTCCAGCGGTGGATGGTCTGGCTGGCTCATGCTGCCATGTATCGAGTATGTGGATGAGGCCGCAAAAGAATGACACTTAATGGAGGTATCAATGAAGACAAAAGCAATGTTCCTGCATAAACTGCCGGAAATGAAAACTCTGGATTGCGAGATTGAGAAAATTATTCCGCTTTCCCCCAGCGAATATGCGAAATTTTATCAGCAGCTTCTTGGGGACTATGATTTTATCACAGACAACAACGAACTCATGGGAATGAAGGATGGGACAGCATACTGCATTCTGGTAATGAACGAAGAATTGGATGAGGGCATTTTGGTCAACTCCGGTGGAAGCGGCTTTGCTAGAAATGTATCGTTCTTCCCAAACGTCAGTGCCTACCTGCAGGCGCAGAATCAGAAAATGACATTGCATGAAAAAGTGCCGTACTTCAGCAGCACGATAGCGGAGGAATCTCCGGATGCGGTAGTTCGTCAGGTCACACCGTTCCTGCTTGCGTATGGAGAAAAAGTCGAAAGGTATGTGGATGCCTGTGTCGTGCAGGCGCTGGATGGCTACGATGATCAGGCAAGCTATGATTTTTCCTATGCGGAGCTGCGGGATGGTTTTGAAGGTGGAGGATTGGACAAAGATGTTTTTATGGCTATGCTTCAAGCTCGCCCGGAAGTTGTAGATATGGATGTCCGGGGGGATGCGGTTGGCGTTGTCCTTTCGCTGGAATCCATTCAGGAACATGAAGATTCCAAGCGGCGAATCCTGACACAGGATGATGTTGTGATCATGCACGCAAAACATACATTGTGGCGTTACGATGTGGGTGGCAAACAGGCAGATTTTGTGGGATGCAGACTGTCCGGCCTGGACTTGCATGAGATGTGCTTTGATGGGGCTGATTTCCATGGAACGCTGATTGAAAATTGCAACCTGCGTGGGCTCCACGCAAATGACGCGGATTTTTGTGATGCTCGTATCATCAACTGTGAGGTTGCGGCTTTCTCTGCGGACGATGCAAATTTGGACAGCGCACACATTGAAAATTGTACCGTCGATGGCGAGCAGCCAGCTGTGACTATGTACTTAAAACAAAGTGCTGATGCCGCTGTGAGGCTGCCCCATGCCGAAAGCTCTGGAGAAAGTGTCAGTGAAATCGCCGGCACAGAAATTCAGTTCGGAGGTGTGTAATGGCGGTAGAAAAAGAATGGCTGAACTTCTTCCGAGACCAATATCCCGTCGGATCACAGATCCGTCTGCGTGAATTAGAGAATCCCAAAGGTGGATTCTTCAAAGGGCAGATGGGAACTCTGATGGAGATTGACGAAGACGCAAAATTTCATATCCAATGGGAAAATGGACAGACAAGCTGCTTGATTCCTGGACACGACTCGTTCAGTGTTCTTCCTCCGGAGCCTGTAACCCTCAAGTTGTATATGCCGCTTTGTGCGGAAGTGTTTCGGACAGACCCCTGGGATGGCCCAAGTGACGAGCCGGAGGAAATGTCGGATAGAGAGATATTGCGGCAGGAAGATGCCATCGTTGCCGCAATGGTTAGAAATCAGTGCCCGGAAGAAGCCGAACGTGGAATTATGCGCTGGTATAACCATGGTGATTCCGTTGACGAAAAAGTACAGTCCGTTGTGTTCACAGCAGAAGAACGTGAAGGAAAACTCTGGGGAGTAGCCCAGTGCAGAATTGTTGGAACGCTGTCAGATTCTGAATTGGAAACACTGAAGGAATACATTTCTGGACAGGCATCGGATGGCTGGGGAGAAGGATTTGAGCAGCGGGAGATTCCTACAAGTGATGGAGATATGTATGTGCATTTGTGGAATTGGGAGAATTGGGATATCCTGACAGAGAAAGAGCGATTCGGGCCCAAGTTTGCGGAAGGTCTTCCGGACCTTTGCTTTTCAACTCTGGCATCTACCGGTGAACTCATTTGCATAAAGCGTGGTGAACGCGGCTATTACCCTTCTGACTGGAGTACAGAAGATCGTGCGGAGAACAAAGCGTTGGCAGATTACAACAACGCAAGACTCGGCATCACGGATGCCCAGAGGAAAGCTATGGAGTGCGGCTCTATGAGTGGCTGGGATGTTCCAGGTGCAGACCCTGCTGCATACGAATCCCAGGAACAAACAAAGCAGGAGGTAACCATGGGAGGCATGCAATGAATCCACAGGAAAGATTTGTGAATGCGGTAAATGAAATTTTACGGCACATTGATTTCCCTGCGGTGATTCATTCCTGTAATAGCGGCAATCAGCAATTGGCAAAGCGTGTGCTTTGCCAATTGCACTGTGCCTTTGTGGAAGCCTATGGCACAGATTTCATCAAGCAGCCATCCGAGCAATTTGTGGATGTGCCTGTGGTGGTGCGTGGTCGGAGAAATGGAAACCTAACATTGGGGCTTGCCGTGCTGGATATGCATATGGCAGGAGAGCTGACACATATGGTTTTGTTCACGCCGGAGGGAGTTTCAGAACACCATTGCGTAAGGCACCAAAGTTTTAACCAGCGTAATTTCCTTAAAAACTTTGACGAGTTCGATTATTGGTACACACCTGAAATCGCGGGAGAGAAATATGTTAATTTCCATTTCCTCCCATCTCCTGTGTACTCGTTGCTGCGAGATTCTGTAGAAGCATATGGCAGCTATGATTGGAGATATGCTTAATGGCGCTGGTGGAGGAAACGCTTTTTGGCACTCAGGACAAAGTGCAGATCGCAATCGAACGGCTGCGGGCGTTTGAGCCAAGCGAGGGGTACTATGTTGCTTTCAGCGGAGGGAAAGACAGTCAAGTTGTGTATCATCTGTGCAAGGAAGCCGGTGTAAAATTTGACGCGCACTATAATCATACAACAGTAGATCCACCGGAAGTGATTTACTTCCGGCGAAAATATTACCCGGACGTTATTGTGGATTACCATGGCACAACAATGTGGAAGCTCATCGTCAGAAAAGGAATGCCTCCGACCCGCGTGGTACGCTATTGCTGCGATGAGTTAAAGGAGGACGGTGGCAAGGGACGTATTGTTGTTACGGGAGTTCGGTGGGAGGAAAGCAGCAGGAGGAAACATAGTCGTGGATTGCTTGAATTGAACAATGATACCAAAGCCATGGTGCGGCTCATGAATGACAATGATGATGCCCGACGTTTATTTGAAACCTGCACCATGAAAAGTCGCCATACATTGAATCCAATTATTGATTGGACGGCAGCTGAAGTGTGGGAATATCTGAATTCCCGAAATATACCACACTGCTGCTTATACGATGAAGGCTATTCTCGAATAGGCTGTATTGGTTGCCCTCTGGCAGGGCCAACACAGATGAAAGCGGAATTTGCAAGATACCCAAAATACAAGGATGCGTACATTCGTGCCTTTGAGAAAATGATTGTCAAGCGAAGGGATAACGGGAAACCGTACACGCAATGGAAAACGGGTGAGGAGGTTATGCAGTGGTGGCTATGGGAGGGCACCCGTTCTAAGACCGATAAAGATCAGATGAGCCTTTGGAACAGTACCGAAAATGTGACCTCTAGCTTGTAAAGCCGTATAACTGTATGATAAGGCAAGTGCGCCATTGAGAAGTATTGCAGATTATTGCAATACTTCTCAATGAAAAGCAAAGTTGTCATTGGTGTAAATTTGAGTGTACAAGGGAGGAACTGAAGCATTTGCGAAAAACCACATTAACCATTTCCGTCGATGAAGAAAAAGTGAAAGCGCTTCGGATTTACCTGGAGCGAAAAGACAGCAAGCTTGAAGATGAGATTGTTGAAATATTTGAAACGCTATATACAAAGATAGTTCCCGCAGGGGTTCGGGAGTACATTGGCATGGTAAATGGCGAGGATGGTGAACAGGCACCGGTTATAAAGCCACGGAAGTACCGGAAAAGAATTGTGGAGGATGACAATTCCATGGCTATCCCGGCAGCCCAAGTCGAGGAGCCGCTGGAAGAATAATCACAGCTGTGGGCCGCCTGGTGCCCGCGTGTCGGCTCTGTTCCGTGCTGGTGGAACACGGCCACCTAACACGGTGCTTTGGACGGTAAAACGAAGCAGAAACGGGATCATGCAATGACGAAAAAAGTTTGGGATTCGAGGGCAGAAATTGCGGTACGAAAGGTTTGCAGGAATAAGGGCTGGAGACTTTTGAGCCTCCAGCCCAAGGAACAGCGCCCAGCAACGCTGGTCGCATGCGGCTTTTTCGGATTTCAAAGTTGGAGACAACATAACCCCATTTTAAGGGCCTTGGGGACAAAACGGTGTATTGCCTTAGTGAAAAGCCAATTATTTTGGAGACTTTGGGGTTTGACACGCAGCTGTATGTTTGAATTTCCCCTATTTCCGAAATTAGGGAAACGGAGCGCAAAGAATCTTTGAGAGGAGGGTGCGATGGAAGAACAGAAGATAAAAATCACTGCCTATGTGCAGCCCAAAACTGCGGAATTGGTTGAGAAGCAGTATAAGTTTCATGGATGCAGGAGCAGGTCTGAATTTATTGACGCGGCGATACAGTTCTACATTGGATTTTTGAACGCCAAGGACTATAGTGGCTATCTTCCTAACATTGTGATCTCCACGATGAAGGGAGCGTTGGGATCTCTGGAACATCGGCTTGCCAATCTGCTTTTTAAGAATACAGTGGAGTTGGCTATCCTCCAGCACATCATTGCTGCCGCAAATGATATTGATGAGCGGACACTGCGAGAGGTCAGAGGAATGTGCGTGGATGATGTAAAAGCGATCAATGGCTCCTTAAATATTGATGATATCGTTCGGTTCCAGAGAGATTGAGGTGATCATGTGTGGCGAAGATCATCCTCAAATGGAGATATCTGAAACCGGGGACGAGAAATCATAATCAGAATTTGGTGAAGTACATTGCCAAACGAGATGGCGTAGAGAAAATAGATGACAGCTGGAAATCCCTTCCGGTATCCGTTCAGCAAAAGAAGATGATCGAGCAGCTTCTAAAGGATTTTCCGGATACTGCTGACAGCTATGAATATCAAGACTACTTACATGGCCCGACGCAAGGCAATGCTTCGGAGTTTATTACGCATAGTATAGAGGAAAATGTTGATCGAGTTGATACTCGTGAAAACTATGTTCAATACATTGCAAACCGTCCCCGTGTCCAGCGCTTTGGTTCCCATGGGCTGTTCACTGATGCGGATGTGCCAATCAATCTGAAACAGGTGGCCAAAGAGGTGGCAGATTACGACGGTATTTTGATGACACAGATACTGTCACTGCGGCGGGAAGATGCGGCCAGACTCGGATTTGAAAAGGGCGAAGTATGGCGAGATATGCTTCGAGAGCAGGCCGACGAACTTGCAAAGGCCATGGGTATCCCTATTGAAGACCTGCGATGGTATGCGGCATTTCATAATGAGGGACACCATCCTCATTGCCATATCATTTCCTATTCTGTGGGGAAAGAGCCATACATGACTAAACAAGGTCTGCTCAATTTGAAATCTGCTTTTGCCAGAGCGATATTCCATCAGGATCTAATTCAGATTTATGATACGCAAACCAGGTATCGCAATGAATTCAATGCGGACGTTAAAACTTTGGTTACTCAAATTGTTGCTGATTTGAATGAAAACCCTTACCGTGATGATACTGTAGCGCTGATGCTGCGTCAGCTTGCCGCAAGGCTGCAGGCGACCAAAGGTAAAAAAGTATATGGGTACTTGCCTGCAACTGCCAGAAATTTGGTCAATGCAATTATGGATGAATTGATGAAGGATGAAAGGCTTGGCAGGCTGTATGCACTGTGGTACGACCAGCGTGATCTGGTTGTACAGATCTATCAGGAAAGTGCAGAGAAGCGTGTTCCCCTATCACAGAATAAGACATTCCACGCCATCAAGAATATCATCATTCGTGAGGCGTTGAACATCTCCCCAGATGCACCTCTGATTTCTGCAGAAGAAATTGCCGCACAAGAGAATCAGGCTCCTATTTTTCCCAAAGTGATTCCGGATGCTGGAGATGAATTGCCCGTCGTATTACCGTTGGAGGAAATAGATATGACAGAGAACATACCAGAAGTGGAGTCACAAAATCACCGTACAGATGAAAACGATCCGTCGCCAATGAAGAAAAGTGGGAGCTGGTGGTCAGAGCAATACCAGGCGGCTAGGGAGTCCCTTTATGGGACAAAGGAGCGGCAGCCGGATCATGCGGAAGCACTTTTGCTCATGACGCGAGAGGCAGAAGCGGGCAATGGTTTGGCGATGTATGACTTAGGAAAAATGTACCTGTCTGGTTTGGGAGGCTGTATGGATGAAGCAATGGCGCAGCACTGGTTCTCTCGTGCTTATAATGCCTTCCTGCAAATGGAGCAGACAGACAAGAAGAAAGACTACTGGCAGTACCGAATCGGCAAGCTGTATGCGCTTGGGCATGGCATAGAACAGAACTATAAACAATCCGCGGAGTGGTTTGCAAAGGCAATGGCTTCCGGGAATTCACTTGCGGCTTACTCTCTTGGAGAGCAATACTATCGGGGACAAGGTGTAGAAAAAGATGATACTCATGCATTCAAACTGTTTACCATAGCGGCTGCGGATGAAAAAAGGCCGAATGCTTACGCACAATATCAGCTTGGAAAAATGTATGCGGCTGGGTGTGGGACTGCTGTAGATGCAGTTGCGGCTCAGAAATGGAATGCACTAGCGTATCAGGGATTTCTGCGTATCGAGCAGACGATGTCCGATGATAGGTTATATTATCGCCTCGGCAGCATGAATTTGACGGGCACAGGGACAGATGTGAATTTGAACTTGGCTGCTGAATACCTTGCAAAGGCAGTGAACTTGGGGAATGCAGATGCTATGTATGGTCTTGGCAAACTGCTGCTCAGAACAGATTACCCAGATAGAAATCCCCCCAAAGCCATAGACTACCTGACGCAGGCAGCGGAAAAGGAGCATGATTATGCCCAATACTTGCTGGGGAAAACCTATTTGCAGGGGAAAGAAACTCCGCAGAATACTTCGGAGGGAGTCCTCTGGCTGGAGCGATCTGCAGAGCATGGAAATCAATATGCACAGTATTTGCTGGGGAAGACATTGCTTCAAGGAGAGCTTATTGAGCCAAATTCTGAAAAAGCACTGGAGCTGCTGGAGTGCGCAATTGCGCAGAAGAATCCGTATGCGGCATTTTTTCTTGGGAGAGAAATGTTGTCTGGAGAACGGATACCTGTCGATGTAAAACGTGCTGAGGAGCTGCTGACAGCCGCAGCGAACGGTACGTTTACATCGGCGCAATATACGCTGGGCAAGCTTTACTTGATTGGTGATGCGCTGCTGCAAGATATTAAACGCGCATTGTATTGGTTGTGGAAAGCCGCAAACCAAGGGGACAGCTACGCTCTATATCAGCTTGGGAAGATGTATCTGTTCGGACAAAACGTCGATAGGGACGAAGAATTGGGAAAGAAATTACTGAGTGCCTCTGCAGAACAGGGCAATATTTATGCGCAAAGGATACTGGAGAGCTATGGGAAACAACCAATCTGTGCTATCTGCATTCGGCTTGCGTCCAATCTTGCGCAGACTTTTCAAGAAAGCATTGAGAAAGATCATAGGAATGTGAGTGAGATAGACCGGGTGCCG
>ULYR01073879.1_pt1 | contig 36301 bp, 30 predicted proteins | sample 1962341 | NCBI WGS metagenome assembly ULYR01 (sample SAMEA4835868, study PRJEB28245) | human gut metagenome | biome: gut microbiome; material: fecal sample | place: Denmark | collected 2008 | reverse complement strand
TCATCAGAGACTTAACAAAATAAGAAATCACGTAAAAACTCAGCGTTCTGCGGCAATTATCTTAGTTCTCTGACGGCAGAATAAGTTAGTTTGTCGGCTGCAAAATATCATAGTTATTGCTGACATAATAAGCAATATGTGACAGCATGACAATTTTTGAGGTGCAAAGTTTGGGGTATTTATATAGAAGAAAGGATTCATATGAACACAATAGAATTGATCGATCGTTTGGAACAGGACAAATCCTTACAAAAAGAAGAGTGGATTCATGTTATTGAAGATGGCAGTGAGGAAAATCGTAAATATGCTGCAGAAAAGGCACGTGCTTTGGGTGATACGTATTATGGAAAAGAAATATTTGTACGTGGTTTGATCGAATTTACAAATTATTGTAAAAACGATTGTTATTATTGCGGCATTCGATGCAGCAACAAAAAGGCGAATCGCTATCGTTTATCTGAGGAAGATATTTTAGCGTGCTGCGAAGAAGGAGACCGTCTGGGCTTTCGGACGTTTGTGCTGCAAGGCGGAGAGGATCCATATTACACAGATGACAAGATTGTGGATATTGTCCGGGAAATTAAACGGCGCTACCCGGAGCATGCGGTCACTTTGTCGATTGGAGAGCGGGAACGGGAAAGCTATGAGCGTTTTTTTGCGGCGGGAGCAGACCGTTATCTATTGCGTCATGAAACTGCCAATGATACGCATTATCGTAAATTGCATCCGGAGAGCATGTCGTTATCGCATCGAAAACAGTGTCTTCGTGATCTAAAGGAAATTGGCTACCAGACGGGGTGCGGATTTATGGTGGGCAGTCCAGGACAGACAGCGGCAGATCTGGCAGAAGATTTCTTGTTTATCCATGAACTACATCCGGAGATGATAGGGATCGGCCCGTTTATACCGCATCAAGACACGCCTTTTGCGAATGAAACACAGGGAACTTTGGAACAGACATTATATTTGTTGAGTTTGCTGCGTATTATGCAGCCGGATGTATTGCTTCCAGCGACAACAGCGTTGGCGACCATTCATCCACGGGGACGTGAACTTGGTATTTTGGCAGGAGCTAATGTTCTTATGCCAAATTTGTCTCCGGTGGCAGTGCGTGCAAAGTATTCCTTATATGATGGAAAAGTATGCACCGGAGACGAGGCAGCAGAATGCCGTAATTGTTTGGAGCGGCGTGTAGAAAGCGTTGGGTATCATACAGTCGTTGCGCGGGGCGATAATATCTCCATACTGCGGTAGCAGTATGGAGATATGGCAAATTTGTGCCATAGGCACAAAGTTTGCGAGTGGGAGAATAAATGGATGATAACTGCGGTAGCAGTATGGAGATATGGCAAATTTGTGCCATAGGCACAAAGTTTGCGAGTGGGAGAATAAGTGAATGATAACTGCGGTAGCAGTATGGAGATATTGCACCCTAATCTTTGAAAAAATAAAAAAGTATATAAACCCTATTGACATACTAGGAATATAGTAGTATACTCAGTTCATCACTTGAAACAGACAGTGCAAGACGCCTCATATTATGCGGTGTCAGGGAACATGTGAAATTAGTACAGAAAAGGAGTTTGAAATATGGCAAAGTTAAAGAGAGAAGACAGAAATTTGAAGTTTGAGACATTACAGTTGCATGTTGGTCAGGAGCAGGCTGACCCGGTTACGGATGCAAGAGCCGTACCGATTTATCAGACATCTTCCTATGTATTTCACAATAGTGATCATGCAGAGGCTCGTTTTGGCCTGAGTGATGCAGGTAACATTTATGGACGTTTAACAAATCCGACAGCAGATATTTTTGAGCAGAGAATTGCAGCACTGGAAGGTGGTGTCGCAGCACTTGCAGTAGCATCCGGTGCAGCAGCAATTTCTTATACATTGAAGACATTGGCACAGAATGGTGACCACATTGTATCAGCAAGTAATATTTATGGTGGTACCTACAATTATCTGGAGCATACACTTCCTCAGGATGGCGTGCAGACTACATTTGTAGATATTGCAAATTTTGATGAGGTTGAGGCAGCAATTCAGGACAACACCAAAGCGGTTTTCATTGAGACATTAGGAAATCCAAATTCAGATGTTGTTGATATTGAGGGCATTGCAAAGATTGCACATGCACACAAGATTCCACTTGTCATTGATAATACATTTGGAACACCATATCTGATCCGTCCGATTGAGTATGGTGCAGACATTGTTGTACATTCTGCAACAAAATTTATTGGTGGACATGGAACTACGATTGGTGGTGTCATTGTTGATAGCGGTAAGTTTGACTGGGAAGCATCCGGCAAATTTGCATCTTTGACAGAGCCAAACCCAAGTTACCATGGAATCAGCTTTACAAAAGCAGTTGGCCCGGCAGCATTTGTTACAAAAATCCGTGCTATCTTGCTTCGTGATACAGGCGCAACACTTTCCCCATTTCATGCATTCATTTTCCTACAGGGATTAGAGACATTATCTCTTCGTGTTGAGCGTCACGTGGAAAATGCATTGAAAGTTGTGGAATATTTGAACAATCATCCACAGGTAGAGCGCGTACATCATCCATCTGTAACGGATGATCCGGAGCAGCAGAGATTATACAAGAAGTACTTCCCGAATGGTGGCGGTTCCATTTTCACCTTCGAGATTAAGGGTGATGATCGCACAGCGAAAGACTTTATTGATAACTTGGAGATTTTCTCTTTGCTGGCAAATGTAGCGGACGTGAAGTCCTTAGTAATTCATCCGGCAAGTACTACACATTCACAGATGACGGTAGAGGAGTTAGAGGAAGTAGGTATTTATAAAAATACGATTCGTCTTTCTATCGGTACCGAGCATATTGATGATATCATTCAGGATTTGGATGAGGCGTTTAAGGCTGTAAAATGATAGTAAATATACCGCATAATAAGTATTATGGGACATCGTAACATAAATGGGTATGGGAAGTTTGAGTAATCAATTAAAAATAATGATCACTAATAACATTTTTAATATAAGGAGGACACTAACATGGCAAAGATTTATGAAAGCGTTACAGAATTGATCGGAGGAACACCGATCTTGAATGCAAAGAATTTTGCAAAACAGGCAGGAGCTAATGCAACTCTTTTGGCAAAATTAGAGTATTTTAATCCGGCAGGAAGTGTTAAGGATCGTATCGCTAAAGCGATGATCGATGAAGCAGAGAAAAGCGGCAAATTAAAAGAAGGTTCTGTTATTATCGAGCCAACCAGCGGAAATACAGGAATCGGTTTGGCATCTATAGCAGCAGCGAAAGGCTACCGTATTATTTTGACAATGCCTGAGACAATGAGTGTAGAGCGTCGTAATTTGTTAAAAGCATATGGTGCTGAGCTTGTCTTAACAGAAGGCGCTAAGGGTATGAAGGGTGCTATTGCCAAAGCAGAAGAGCTGGCAAAAGAAATCGAAGGCGCATTCATCCCAAGTCAGTTTGAAAATCCAGCTAACCCGGCTGCACATCGTGCAACAACAGGACCGGAGATTTGGAAAGACACTGACGGAAAAGTTGATATCTTTGTTGCCGGTGTAGGTACCGGTGGAACAGTTACAGGTATCGGCGAGTACTTAAAAGAGCAGAATCCGGATATCAAGGTTGTAGCAGTAGAGCCGGCAACGTCTCCGGTTCTTTCTAAGGGAGAAGCAGGACCTCATAAGATTCAGGGAATCGGTGCAGGTTTCGTGCCGGATACATTGAATACTAAGATTTACGATGAAGTGCTTCCGATTGAGAATGAAGATGCATTTGCAGCAGGAAGAGCATTTGCTAAGGCGGAAGGTGTATTGGTAGGAATTTCTTCCGGTGCAGCATTGCATGCAGCAACCATTTTAGCAAATCGTCCGGAAAATGCAGGCAAGAACATTGTCGTATTATTACCGGATACAGGTGACAGATATTTGTCAACTGCACTTTTTGCAGACTAATCAGTGATTTGAAGCAAGTTAAACTTCTTACAGTTGGTAATTTTTAATATAATTTTGAATGAGAGCCAGGATATAAGCTGATCAATTGCTAGAAAACAGAGGTAAGATAGAATCACTCTCTGAAACCGGTCAAATGGTCAAAAACTCGGTATGAAAATTACAAAAAGCAACAGTTCATTCCCTAAAAGTGGTCATCTGACCGGTTTTAGGGAATGAATCGTAAGTGCCTAATCTGCCCACGGATTCGTCCTGAGCCGTACCACAATGGCAAATGGGGTGATTACATGTATCGGCATATCTCAGAAAGTGCTGTATGGGTATGGCCACTGTCTGCTGGTACAAAGAAACTTTGCCATGGCAGACGAAACACCTGTCCAGGTGCTGAAAGAAGAAGGGCGGGAAGTGGCTGCCAAGTCATATATGTGACGCCACGGAGGGTGCAGAAGCAAATGCGATGGCATACATGGAATCTGAATAAAGTGTAAGACAAAATTCAGGCTAGCCAAGGCGCTGTTGGAACGCTTGATGTGTCTGCGTGGAAGGTGATGAATAATTATGTACGCAAGAGACAGATCACAAATGGTTCTACGCATTGGAAGAAGAGAAATGGTGTACCTAAAAAGCTTGTGATTAACAAAAAACTTCGCAAAGCAGACAAGAAATGGATCAAGAAACTGGCGAAGAAATGGAAAATAAAAGTTGTTGAGAAAAAATAAGCTAAGTCCTGCACCGTTACATGCAGCGGCATGCTGTCTAAATGAGAAATTTAATTCTTGACAAATACCCTACAGGGGTATATCTTAAGTGAAGATACCCCTGTAGGGTATTTCTTTTTGCAGGAAATTTTTGGTTTCCTATGGTGTAGCTTGATATCGGCTATTTGTGCTGCAGACGTCACAAAGCAGCCTTGATCGCAGAGACGAACATATGCGAATAAAATCCGCATAGACAGGTAGCTTGCGATTTCTCTGACACGAAAGCGTTTGCGGAATGGAGAATAAATAATATGGCAGAAGAAAAACTTTGTCCATGTCACAAGACGAAGGTGCGAGATGATAAGGAGTATAAAGATCTGCTCAATCGTTTGAATCGTATCGAAGGACAGATTCGCGGCATTAAAGGCATGGTAGAACGGGATGCGTATTGCCCGGATATATTGATACAGGTAGCTGCAGCAAATGCCGCATTAAATAGTTTTAATAAAGTTTTATTGGCAAATCACATAAAAACCTGTGTTACAACGGATATTAAGGATGGGAAAGAGGAAACGGTGGATGAATTAGTAAAAGTCCTGCAAAAATTAATGAAGTAGCCGCAGGACAATCTATTCATGACAGGTAACTGTCAACGAAAGCTGATTTATTCATGACAGGTAACTGTCAACGAAAGCTGATCTATTTATGACAGGTAACCGTCAACGAAAGCTGAGTTATAAAATTCACAGAAAGGAAGGTTCAAATGCAGCAGTATATTGTAACAGGAATGAGCTGTGCGGCGTGTAGTGCCAGGGTGGAAAAAGCAGTCAACGCAGTTCCGGGTGTTACCGCGTGCTCCGTTAGTTTGCTTACCAATTCGATGGGGGTAGAAGGAAGTGCATCTGGTGATGCCATCATTGAGGCGGTACAAAATGCAGGATATGGAGCCAAAATAAAGGGTGCAGACGTGCAATCCGGGAATGCGCAGAATCAGGGAGCACTCGAAGAGGAACTTGTCGATCACACCACGCCGCTTTTGCGAAAGCGCTTGCTGTGGTCGGTCTGCTTTTTGCTAGTACTTATGTATTTTTCTATGGGGCATATGATGTGGAATTGGCCGGTGCCGAAATGGATGGCAGGGAATCATGTGGCGATGGGATTGACACAAATGCTTCTCACGATCATTATTATGGTGATCAATCAGCATTTCTTCATTAGTGGGTTTAAGAGTTTGTGGCATCGGGCACCTAATATGGATACGCTCGTAGCATTAGGTGCGACAGCGGCATTTGGATATAGCACATATGCATTGTTTGCCATGACGGATGCTGTGATGCGTGGCGCGGACAAGCAGGTTATGGCGTATATGCACGACTTTTATTTTGAGTCTGCGGCGATGATCTTGACATTGATCACAGTCGGCAAAATGTTAGAGGCGCGCTCGAAGGGAAAGACAACGGATGCGCTCAAAGGTTTGCTTAGACTTGCACCAAAGACTGCCGTCGTTGTACGAGATGGCGCCGAAGTGACAGTGGATATTGCCAGTGTACAAAAAGACGATATCTTTGTGGTCAGACCCGGAGAAACGATACCGGTGGATGGCATCGTGCTGGATGGCAATAGTGCGGTGGATGAATCGGCACTTACAGGAGAGAGCGTTCCGGTGGACAAGCAAAAGGATGCCCCGGTATCTGCAGCAACAATCAACCAGTCTGGTTTCTTGAAATGCAGGGCAACACGTGTCGGCGAGGATACGACGTTGTCACAGATCATTCAAATGGTTAGCGATGCAGCAGCAACGAAAGCGCCGATTGCCAAGGTCGCTGATAAAGTATCCGGAGTATTTGTGCCAACCGTGATCGTTATTGCTGCAGTGACGATGGTTGTTTGGCTGCTTACCGGCGCGAGCATCGGTTTTGCATTAGCCAGAGGCATTTCCGTGCTGGTTATCAGCTGTCCGTGTGCATTAGGGTTAGCAACGCCGGTAGCGATCATGGTGGGTAACGGCGTTGGTGCAAAACATGGAATATTGTTTAAGACAGCCGTTTCGCTGGAAGAGACTGGAAAGATGGATATCGTATGCCTCGACAAGACCGGAACGATTACAAAAGGCGAACCGCAAGTTACGGATATCGTTGCAGCGGAGGGCGTATCGATCGATGAATTACTGTTGTACGCATATTCGTTGGAGCAAAAAAGTGAGCATCCGCTTGCTAAAGCTGTCCTGAAATGCGGACAGGAGAGCAACTTAACTTCAATAGAACCGCAAGAATTTATGGCATTGCCGGGAAATGGATTGTCAGCAATGTGCGATGGCGCAAAGATAATGGGAGGCAGTCGAAAGTTTATTGAGCAGACGATTTCACTCGAGAAAGTGTATAGCGATCGAATTGATTCACAGAATAAGAAATTCGATCGTTCGACAGAGCAGGAAAAGTCAATTGCGCCAGCCTCTGGCCGGTCGACAGAGCAGAAAGAACTGATCACACTGGTATCTGACCGCTTGGCGGGTCAGGGTAAGACACCACTCTTTTTTGCAAAAGATGGCAGATTGCTTGGTATTATCGCAGTTGCGGATGTGATCAAGGAAGACAGTCTTTCTGCTATTAAAGAGATGCAGGGTATGGGACTGCGGGTCGTTATGCTGACCGGTGATAATGAACGCACAGCGAAAGCAATTGGTGATCAGGTCGGCGTAGATGAGGTGATCGCCGGAGTGCTTCCGGATGGCAAAGAAGCGGTTGTCAGACGCCTGCAGCAATATGGTAAGGTTGCCATGGTTGGAGATGGCATTAACGATGCACCGGCTCTGACCAGAGCTGATATGGGTATTGCGATCGGCGCCGGAACAGACGTTGCCATTGATGCAGCAGATGTGGTTTTGATGCAGAGCAGACTTTGCGATGTGCCTGCGGCAATTCGCTTGAGCAGAGCAACGCTGCGCAATATTCACGAAAATCTGTTTTGGGCATTTTTCTATAATGTGATCGGTATTCCGCTGGCGGCGGGAGTATGGATCCCGTTGTTTGGCTGGGAGTTAAATCCTATGTTTGGTGCTGCAGCAATGAGTCTGTCCAGTTTTTGCGTGGTATCCAATGCATTGAGATTGAATCTCTGCAAAATATATGATGCCCATAAAGATAAAAAAAGAGCTGGAAATTCACAAATCCAGTCTAAAATAGTATATAATGAGGAGGAAACAACGATGACAAAAACAATGAAAATTAACGGAATGATGTGTGGACACTGCGAGGCAACAGTGAAGAAAGCATTGGAGAGTTTGGATCAGGTAACAGAGGCTGCGGTAAGCCATGAGGCAGGGACAGCAGTTGTTACGTTATCTGCAGACATCGCAGATGATGTATTGAAGCAGACAGTAGAAGCTAAAGATTACGAAGTGACATCCATTGAGTAATAGAGCATAATCCAATGTTGATACGGATCCCGGAGTGTACGTTTTTATGGACAGGAAAGCATTCTCCGGGATTTTCTTTGATTAATAGGAAATTGCTGTTGTGTAGCGTGACATCACCAAGAATTGCTTTAGCAATTCTTGCAAAGCAAAGCGCTGGCTTTGCTTTTTTTGTTTAGCAGGAAAATATGTAAATTCTTGCTTGGATTGGAGGGGATATGAAAACTTTTATTACAAAACATAAGAAAGGGATCAAACGAATGTTGATCGGATGTGGGATTGTTGCTGCGCTTGGTGCAGCCGTTATATTTGGTATGGATGCGTATGTGGTGCATTACGCCAAAGGTTATGTATATGAGACAGGACAGGAAAACAGTATGCCGAAAGCCGACTGCATATTGGTATTAGGAGCAGGCATGAAGCCCAATGGGGAGCCAAGCTTAATGCTTCGTGATCGTTTAAATCGTGCGATCGAATTATACCGTGCGGGGGTATCGGATCGTTTCCTGTTGACCGGGGATCATGGCAGGAAAGGCTATAATGAAGTACAGGGAATGAAAGACTATATTATGGCGAATCTGGATATCCCGGAGGATAAGATCTTTATGGATCATGCAGGCTTTTCAACGTATGAATCCATGTATCGTGCCAGAGATATTTTTGAGGTACATAATCCGGTTGTTGTCACGCAAAAGTATCACGCATATCGCGCGGTGTACGCTGCACGTAAATTGGGACTGGATGCTTATGCCGCACCGAATAAACGGATGAAATACCGTAATATCTGGATCTGCAAATTGCGCGAAGTGGCTGCGAGAGATAAGGAAGTGGTCAATCTGTGGATACAGCCAAAGCCGACTTATTTAGGAGATAAGATTCCGATCAGCGGAAGTGGACTGGCAACGAAAGATTGATCTTAGAGATGTCCGAAAAATGCAGATACTTGTCTGTCTGCTCTATAGTATGGCAAATAGACAAAGCGTTATAATTAATATGGAGTTATGTTTCGTGATTATCGGACAAGTACTGACATAACAGAAAGGGAAAGGTAATGACAATGAAAAAAAGCAAAAAAGTATGGAGCTTGTTACTGGTATTGAGTCTGGTGATTGGCATGGCAGCAGGAGGTGTGCAATCGCAGGCGTACAGTGTTCCATCCAATATGAAATGGTGGACGAAAGATCGTTTCGGTATGTTCATTCACTTTGGAGCGTATTCCTATTATGGACACGGGGAATGGGCGATGCAGATCGAGGGGATTTCCAAGAAAAAATATCAACAGACGGTAGCTGCGAAGTTCAATCCAACCAAGTTTAATGCCAATGAAATTGTGAAATATGCAAAGCTTGCCGGTATGAAATACATCGTGATCACAGCCAAACATCATGAGGGAATGGCAATGTGGGATACGAAGGTTGCCAGCTTTAAGGATTATACCGGTAAGACGATGTTTAGTCTGCAGCAGTATACACCATTTGGCAAAACCGGCCGTGATGTGCTGATGGAGTTAAAAACAGCTTGTGATAAGGCAGGGATCAAGTTTGGCTTGTATTACTCGATCATAGATTGGAACCATTCGTCGCAGACGATCAACGGTGATTTTACGAAGATGAAGTCAATGGCTGCGCGCACAGCTTACATCCGCGACATGAAGGCTCAGTTAAAAGAGTTAGTAGACCGTTATGATCCGGCAATTATGTGGTTTGACGGAGACTGGACTTATAGCAGAAAGGCGCCGACACTGGCAAAATGGTGGACGAAAGCAGATGGAAAAGATCTGTATAAATATGTAAAATCTTTGAAATCTTCTATATTAGTAAACGAGCGTGTCTGCCGTGGATTTAAGCTGGGTGATTTTGAGTGCCCGGAGAGAAGTATTCCGGAGAAAGCACCATCAAGACCATGGGAGACTTGTCAGTCCATGAACGATGCGTGGGGCTATAAAAAGGATTTGGAGAATTCATATCGAAGCTATAAATATTTAATCCGGGAATTGGTCGATGTTGCTTCTAAGAGTGGTAATTATCTGTTAAATATCGGACCGAAGGGTGACGGTACTATGACAGCGGGAAGTAAGAAAGCACTGCGTGGCATTGGTAACTGGATGAAGAAAAACGGCAGCAGTATTTATGCTACCTCCGGTAATCCGTTTGGTAAGGTCCCATCTTGGGGAACATATACCAAGAAAGGTAAAAATGTCTATGTACATGTGACGAAATGGCCTAAAAATAAAAAGCTGACAGTACGCAAGTACAAAAATAAAAAGCTCAAAAAAGTCTATTTGCTGGAATCCGGTAAAAAGATTTCCTGCAAAGGCAATAAAAAAGGAAAGACGAAGGTGACCTTAAAGGTGACGAAGAAAGTACCTAATAAAAAAGATACGGTTATTGTGATGCAGTATAAATAGGTGTCCGTATAATGGCACAGCAAGACGGGCAGACGTTTAGCGCATGAGATGTAGAGAAAATGATTCACTAGAAGATTAAGAGAAAGGAAGAAAATATGGAGATCGCACAATATATACAAGAAGGAAAAGCAGTACTTGGCATTGAGTTTGGTTCGACGCGTATCAAGGCTGTGCTGATCGGAGAACAAGGAGAACCACTTGCTTCCGGCAGCCACAACTGGGAGAATCGCTTAGAGGATGGTGTGTGGACATACCATGAGGAGGATATCTGGAATGGTTTGGCAGACTGTTATCGTTCCTTGGCAGAACAGGTGCAGCAAAAATATCAGGTAACAATCACCAAACTTGCAGCAATTGGTTTTTCGGCGATGATGCATGGATATTTGGCGTTCGATGCGAAAGGAGACTTCTTGGTTCCATTCCGTACTTGGCGCAATACAATGACAGAAGAGGCGGCAGAGCAGTTGACGAAACGGTTTGCGTTTAATATTCCGCAGAGATGGAGTATTGCACATTTATATCAGGCAATTTTGAACGAGGAACCACATTTATCGAAGCTTTCTTATTTTACGACATTGGCGGGCTATGTACATTGGAAGCTCACAGACGAAAAAGTACTCGGCGTGGGCGATGCATCGGGAATGTTCCCGATCGACAGCGAGACGGGAGACTACGATAGTAGGATGCTGGCACAGTTTGATGAGATGATTGCCGATCGTGGATACTCGTGGAATATAAAGGATATTTTGCCAAAGGTCTTGTCGGCAGGAGAGGAAGCCGGAGTGCTGACCGAGAGGGGAGCCGCGTTATTGGATCCAACCGGTTCTTTACAGGCGGGGATTCCGTTATGCCCGCCGGAAGGAGATGCCGGAACCGGGATGGTCGCAACAGATAGTGTAGGTGTCCGCACCGGAAATGTATCTGCCGGAACATCAATTTTTGCGATGGTTGTACTTGAACAGGCATTAAAACAGGTGCATACGGAAATTGATATGGTTACAACACCTTCCGGTGAGCCGGTGGCGATGGTACATTGTAACAATTGCACCTCGGACATCAATGCATGGGTCAACTTGTTCGGTGAATTCGCGGATTACATGGGATTTTCGGTAGACACAGGAACGCTATTTACAAAATTGTTCCAAAAAGCAGAGGAGGGAGCGGCCGATTGCGGCGGTCTTCTTTCCTATAATTATTTTTCCGGAGAAGGTGTGACTGCATTAGATGCCGGAAGACCACTCTTTGTGCGTAAGCCGGATGCGGCATTTAACCTTGCTAATTTTATGCGTACACATTTATATAGTGCGCTGGCAACCTTGAAGATCGGATTGGATATTTTGCAGCAGGAGCAGGTTCAAGTTGACAAAATGTATGGACATGGCGGCTTCTTTACGACCAAGGGCGTCGGACAGCGGATTACTGCGGCAGCAATGAATGCACCGGTTTCTGTGATGGAGACAGCCGGTGAGGGCGGTGCCTGGGGTATTGCGCTGCTTGCAGATTTTATGGTTCATAAGCAGGAGGGACAGTCGCTGGCACAGTATTTGGAAGATCATGTATTTGCCGGCAATGAAGGGACAACAATAGCCCCTGATCCGGAGATCGTGCAGGGATTTGAACAATTTATGGAATCATATCGTGGGGGCTTGCAGATTGAAGAAACTTCGTTACATTGGTAAGCAGATATTTTCGAATGGAGGACACTATGTTAGAAGAGTTAAAGAAAAAGGTATATGAAGCAAATATGGAACTGCCGCGCAGAGGATTGATCACGTATACTTGGGGAAATGTAAGCGGGATTGATAGAGATACCGGATATTTTGTGATCAAACCCAGTGGCGTAGATTATGATAAGCTGCGTCCGGAAGATATGGTGGTCATGGATCTGGAAGGAAACCGTATCGAGGGAACGCTTAACCCATCATCGGACACGCCAACGCATTTGGAATTGTACAAAAAATATCCGGAAATCGGAGGCGTTGTGCATACACATTCGCCGGAGGCAACTTCGTGGGCGCAGGCAGGACGTGACATTCCGTTATACGGAACAACACATGCCGACTATTTTTATGGTCCGATTCCTTGTGCGCGAAGTCTGACACCGGAAGAGATTGGTGGAGAGTATGAGCGTAATACCGGACTTGTTATTATTGAGACATTTGAGCAGAGAGGACTGAATCCAATGCATACGCCGGGCGTACTCTGCACAAACCACGGACCGTTTACCTGGGGCAAGGATGCTGCTGAAGCAGTGCATAATGCGGTCGTGCTGGAAGAGGTTGCGCGCATGGCAATCCGAACAGAATTACTCAACCCTCAGGTACAGCCGGCACCGGATAGTATTCGTGACAAGCATTTTTTTAGAAAACATGGAGAAAATGCATACTATGGTCAATAGTATAATGTGAGGGGGATCGCTGTGGAATTTGCATTGAAACAGGGGCGGGTGCTGGTGCTTGATGCAGCGGAAGCGAAGGAACGCTGGGAGAGTGCCAGCTTTTGGAATGAAATGGAATATATGCTGCAGTCTAACCGTATGCATTTTTCGAAAGCTGTAGTTCTTGCGGACGCTGTGGTGGGCGAAATTATGTGGCATCCGGAAGAAGCATATGACGGCAGAGCGGTCAGTATTATTTACTATCTTGACCGCAGCGAACTGGTTTTGATCGGACAAAAGACCAGACATGATCACTGGGAAAAACAGCTTCGCTCGCTGATCAGTGATGAAGATGATCTGTCGCCTGTACGTTTTTTTATCCGCCTTTTGGACGAATTATTAAAAGATGATATCAAACATTTGCAGAGGATCGAAGCAGGCTGCTTCCAGATGGAAGAGGAGATCCAGTCCGGGGAGAAGACGGATCCGACCGGATTAATGGCCAAATATCGCAAAATATTACTCAACAAGAGCTTTCAATATCAACAGATGATGGATATGAGCGATACACTTGTCGAAAATGTCAATGATTTCTTTGATGAGAAAGAGGTGATCTGTTTTCAGACATATGGACAAAAGGTAGAGCGGTTATACAATCGCTCTAAAATGCTTCGGGAATATATGCTGCAAATACGAGAATTACAGCAGCAGCGCTTGGATGAAGAACAAAATAGGATCATGCGTATCCTGACGATCGTCACGGCTATTTTTTCGCCGTTGACACTTGTGGCAGGGTGGTATGGTATGAATTTTGTTGGAATGCCGGAGCTTAAGAGTCATTACGGTTATCCTGTTGTGGCAATCGTGTGTGGTATCATCATTCTTCTTGAATTTATCTATTTCAAACACAAAAAAATGTTGTAAGAAGTAATGAATCCCCCTTAGGCAGATAAGGTAGATAACCAAAAGTCTGCTCAAGGGGGATTTAATTTGTGTTGATCCATTATTTTGAATAGGAAATTGCTGCTATGTAGCGTGACATCGCCAAGCAAGAATTGCTTTTAATTTGCTGCCTGTGCAATATTCATAGCGTGCGCTGCAACACGTTCCAGATCCATCAAAAGTTCTACGAACATCATACCCTGTTGTGAATTACATTTTCCCTTATTCATACGGACAATATGCTTTTCCTTCATGTCCTCGATCATGCGGTTTACATCTCGTTTCAAGGCATATACATGTGCGTATTTATCCTGATCCGGTGATACCATTTGGGCGTAAGCTTCTTTGTAAATACGTTCAATAATATCCACCAACCCACGGAGTTCTTCCATGGCGGTTTTACTGAAACGCTCCTTATTCTTGTGCATACGAATACTATATTGTGCCATATTTTCTGCATGGTCACCGATTCGCTCTAAATCATTGATCACATGGAATAGATTACCAACGTGCTTAGCCTGCTCTGGCGTCAGATCTGCAAAAGAACTCATGCGGATCAGTGCATCGGTAATTTTCTTATTTAAGAAATCGATCGTTTCTTCCGTCTGGTTGAAATCATCCTCGTCTTTCAAACGATTATCAAAATAATTCTCGGTAGCGAGACGAAGGTTGGTTTGTACCAGTTCTTCCATACGATTGGTCTCCGCATCGATCTGACCGATCATTGCAGTAGAAGTCGTATGCGTTGTTTCGCTGATAAACTCTAATTTTGCCATATTTGGCTCTTCGTCGGAGCCGCGAATGATCTTCTTAGACAAAGCGGCGATGAGATTTGAGAATGGGAACAACACGATCAGTGATACTAAGTTAAAGATCGTGTTCGCATTTGCAATACGGCGGCTCGGATCTCCGGAAGTCATCGACAACCAGTCGAGAACCGGAAGGAATGTAGTGGCTAACATAAAGATCAGCATACCACAGGTTTCAAAAATAGCAACGATGGCAGCAACGCGTTTGGCATCCTTTTTGCCACCAATAGAAGCTAAGATCGGAGCGATACTTGCACCGATATTCATACCAAGCATTACATAAAAGGCCGGGCGGAATCCAATGACACCGCTTACCGCCATGATCTGCAGCACACCGACGGAGGCAGAGGCACTTTGGATAATTACGGTGAAAATCACGCCGACCAGTACACCGAGCAGAGGATTGGAAAGATTTGCCACAATATTAATAAACCATTCTTCCTGTGCCATTGGTCTCATTGCGGTGCTCATGGTGGACAATCCGACAAAGAGGATACCAAGACTTGCGACAACCTGTCCGAAGCTTTTGATGTTGTTGGATTTAGCAAACATCAAGAAAGCAACACCCACAAAGGCAATAACCGGAGCATATTTTGAAATATAATTGGTTGCAAGAAGCTGTCCGGTGATCGTTGTACCGAGCTTAGCACCCATGATGATTCCAACAGAGCGCTCTAACTGCATCATTCCGGCATTTACAAATCCGACGGTCATGACACACATGGCATTGGAGCTTTGGATCAGTGCGGTCAGACCGGCACCCAGCAACACAGCCATAATACGTTTTTCCGTTAATTTTTCCAAAATAGTTTTCATATAATCGCCGGCAAGTTTCTTCAAACCGTCGCTCATGAAAGTCATTCCAAAGATGAAGAGCGCAAGCCCTCCAAGAAGATTGATCACGTGTTCTGAAGTCATTCGTTTTCTCCTTATCAATCACTAAATGGTGTTATTTGCATAAAAATCACAGCACATATTGACGAAAAGCTTTGTAAAATCTAGGCAAATAATGAGATAAACAGTAGCATTTTACGTAAAATCCGCGTAAAGCCAAATATAATTATATAGCGTGTTTCTATGAAAAGCAATCATTTTTATATCATTGATCTATAGGAAATCGATGCATATTTCTCCACAACCAATATGGGAAGTTAAAGTAAGGTATAGTTGATAAACGAGATGGGAAATGCTATAGTTAGGATTAATGTAAAAACAATTGGAGTAAGGAGGATTAGTGTATGCAGACAGCACTTTTAAGTTATTTTCCGGGGATGTATTACTATATGGATCCGACATATGTTCTTGTTATTATTGGTGCGGTAATATGTATGCTGGCATCTGCCAACGTCAGCCGGACATTTAATAAGTACAGTCGATATCATAGCAAACGTGGTCTGACAGGGGCGCAGACAGCAGAAATGATTCTGCGAAGTGCAGGGATTACCGATGTACGAATCGAACATATCAGCGGACAGTTGACTGATCATTATGATCCACGTGCGAAGGTGGTGCGATTGTCGGATAGTGTATATGGTGCATCATCGATTGCCGCCGTTGGAGTGGCAGCGCACGAATGCGGACATGTCATTCAACATCATGTTGGTTATGTTCCGATACAGATACGCAGTGCCATTGTTCCGGTGGTCAATATTGGTTCTAAATTGTCGTGGCCGGTGATCATTGTCGGATTGCTGATCGGGCATACCAATTTGATCTATCTTGGTATTATATTGTTTGCGTTGACATTGTTGTTTCAGATTGTCACCCTTCCGGTAGAGTTTAATGCGTCGGGCAGAGCACTTCGTATTTTAAATGATAGCGGAATGTTATATGAAGATGAGGTGAGAGGGGCGAGACGTGTACTTTCAGCGGCAGCAATGACCTATATAACGGCAACGGTATCCACCTTATTACAGCTGCTTCGACTGGTGTTACTGTTTGGAAGAAGAGATAACGATTAAATCAAACATACTCACTTCATACATTTTGAAGTTGTTTATTAAAACTACCGTCAGAGAAAGGAATGACAGATTACGATGGAATTATGGGATATTTACGATAAGGACAAGAAGCCAACCGGGCGAACCATGAAAAGAAATGATTGGTGCTTGAAAGAAGGGGAGTATCATTTGTCGGTACTTGGTGTTATTCAGAGACCGGATGGAAAATATTTGATCACAAAGCGTGCGGCTGACAAAGCTTGGGCACCCGGCTGGTGGGAAGTATCCGGTGGAGCGGCTATTGCCGGGGAGACATCGGAAGAGGCCGTGAAACGTGAAATCTTAGAAGAAACCGGACTGGATGTAACGAATGCAGAAGGCGGCTTCCTGTTTTCGTATCACCGTGAGAATCCGGGAGAAGGTGATAACTATTTTGTAGATGTCTATAAATATCATATGGATTTTACAGAGGAAGATATCAAATTGCAGACGGAAGAGACGAATGCATTTCAGATAGCGGATGCAGCACAGTTATCAGAATACGATAAGCAGGGGATTTTTTTACATTATCAAAGTATTAAGCAGGCGTTGCAATAGTGACAGTGTATGATGCCGGGTGGGAGAATCATTCACAGATATGTTCTGATATTAATTTTTGGTATGGTAAGTTCAAGTTTGATGTGCGAAGTTTGCGTTTTTGAATCTAAATGCTTTACAAAATCAAAATAAACTCCACAAACCATTAATATTATTAGGAGAATACACGGAAAAACTTAATAATATTAAAAAATAAAATATTGCAAAATAAAATGAACCTTTTGGGCTTCTAAATAGTCATATAAGTAGAACCGATCAAAAGGTGGCCACAAGAGATGGTGAAACCTTGTGCCTATGGTGCACCTCTGGCACAGGGAGGTAATGCACTGGAAGCGTGCGCAGAAAGGAAGGAATAAATTGAGGCGTAGTTTGACTTCTAGGCAATTTGAACAATTTGTTGCAACAGAAAGAGGCATGCTGGTACGGCTCGCAATGAATATACTGCATCATCCGGAGGATGCAGATGATGCGGTGGCAGAAGCGTTATGCAAAGCGTGGGAACGCAGGGAACAGCTTCGATCACCGGATAAAATGCGGTCGTGGGTAGCAAAGATTACAGTCAATACAGCGTTATCTATGATTCAAAAAAGAAAACGGGAAGAATTGGTGGAATCTATGGATGACTATCCGACGAACGAAGCGTCGGGTTATCCGCATAGCGGAATTTGGCATGAGATAGAAAGTCTGGCAGAGCAGGATCGTACATTGGTATATTTGTATTACATATATGGCTTTTCGCAAAAAGAGATAAGCGCAATCTTAAACATACCAACAGGTACGGTAAAATCAAGACTCTATACAGTGCGACAAAAATTAAAAAATTGCAGGTAAATAATGGACTATGGAAGGAAGTAAATACAATGAGAAGTAGATTGGATCGAGAAATCAGCCGACGACTGCTGCAGGAAGTTCCAACTGAACCAATGGTGAAAAACAGTAGAATAGATCAACTGTTATGCCGGGTGCGTGCGGAGGATGTGCAGGATGACGGCAAAGTGGTGCGTGCATTCTCCTATCGAACGGCAGTCGCAGCGGTTGGCGCAGCCATTATGTTGACGACGGGCACATATGCTGCTGTGGATAAATATCATGAACATTTACAATCAATGTCTCAAGAGGAACAGAAGCAGTTAAACCATATGACACAGGCACAACGCGAAGATGCAGATCACTATTCACGCAAGTTATCTTCTCAGGAGCAGAAGCGCAAGGAACTGCTGCAGAAGGAATATAAAAAGGGAACATTGCCGGAGACGAAGCTGAAGGAAGTAGATTCTCAGAAAGAAGTGAAAGCGAATGGCGGGAAAGAAGTCGTATACTGTCGTGCAAATAGTACCTTTTATCTGCCGAAGAGCGAATTGACCGATGAGCAGTTATTACAGATCATTGATTTTAATGAGCGGCGTGATTATGCGCTGGCAAAGCAGAATCAGGCAGACAGAGCGAGGGCTGCACAAAGGCCGGTCGACGAAACGGCAAATAAGCTGACAGAGGATCAGGCGATTGAGGCTGCCAAGCAGTATGTCAGCAAAATATATGGACTTGATACAAATCGGGCGAGGACTGCTGTAGATGTGACGACCTATGAAGACAGCGAGGATGACGAATATTGCGTATCTCTATCTGACGAATCTTGGCAAAGTGGATATCAATTATTGATAGATGCTCAAACTGGAGAATTACGCCAAATAGATGAAGATAGTGATTGCTATATGAATCCGGTCAAGCAGTTAAGTCGTTTGCAGCAAATGCAAACTAAGCATATTGAGATGATTCAGAATATGTTAACTGGTTTGGAACAAGAAGCTGACATTATAAAATGTAAGGCTATATATGTATATGATAAGGATGTGCCTCAAATGGGTGCCTCACTTAAATATTTTGTGCAGACTAAGTCAGCTCAAGTCTATGTGTTTGGCTATAACATAGATAAAGACAGAGTAGAAAGTCTTTGGATCACTTCCGATTTTGAGAAAACCTTGGATAAGGAGATCGCAGACAAGAAAACAATGAGAAAAAAGGATGAACTGCAGATTAAAATTTTTAACTGCATCAATCAATAAAAATATAACGCACCAAAGGTGCAGAAGGAGAAGCGTAATGAAAAAAACACTTAGAAAAATGGTTGGAATGTTGGTGGTAGCAGCGAGTATTGTTTCGATGGTGTCAGTGCAGGATGTGTCTGCATCACAGACAACACAAACATCATATGAGACTATGGAGGAACCTATTCTACAAGAGGACATGAGTGATGATGAACTTGTGGAGGGCATTATCGCGGAAAGCATATCGACTACAATAGGAAATACAGTTTCCTGTTGCAGTAATAATGGCTTCGTAAAAGGGGATGGGGTAAGACTTCGTAAAAAACCTAGCACTACTGCCACTATATTAGAGTTAATGGAGTCGGGTGAAAAAGTTCTGATCAATCAAACAAAGAGCAAACCACAGAATGGAAAATGGTATTTTGTACAAAGAAAGAAAACAGGTACTTGGGGCTGGGTTAAAGGAACATATATTATCCATTTATAAGAATATTGCTGAATTTGGCAAAGGCGGTTCATGATCCGGAATAGAGTGACAGATGCCGTTATATGAATAATATTCTTACAGTTGAGATGGTTACTGCTTTGCATCAGGAAGAACTATTGTCGAATGCAGAGATAGTATATAGGTATAACAGGATGGAATCTACGAAAGAAAGGAGATGGTCTAACATGGAACGAATAGCGTGTTTTAACGTGCTAAAAAAAGTTCCTACACCGCAGAGGGCAAGCCCATAGGCAGAATAGGAACTAAAACAAAAAAACATAATAATTATAGCATGTGTTACATAACATATGCAACACTTTGACGAAAGTGAGGAGATCAGTTATGAATCATAAATTTTGGAAACCATTTATTATGAGTGGATGTATAATCGCCATTATGGCGTTTGCAATGGAGTCCCCTGTCAGTGCTCAAGGCAATGGGGAGGCAGAATTATCGAAACTTGCTGATAGCAATGAAATTAGATTGGAGTCTCAAATTGCTCAGATGAGGAAAGAGACAGCATTACAGAAGAAAGCCAATATAGCATATGGAAAATTAAAAGCTACTGTTTCAAACGAAAAAAAATTAGGAAAAAAGTATGCGGGGGCATACATTGACGATAATAATAATTTAGTTGTTAATCTGACTACATCTGATAAACAAATTCAAGATGAGGTACTCAACAAAACGGGTAAAGAAAATGTGCTTATTTCACAAAAACAATACAGTTACGAAGAACTTTTGAATGCTTATCATAATATTGTGAACAAGATGCAAAGTGATGAATTTGAGGGGAAAGTATCACAAGTCTATGTAGATGAAATCAACAATAAAGTTGTTGTAGAGACTACGGATCTTTCGATAAGAGAGAAGATAGAAAATGCAGTTTTGGATGCAGGATGTATAAATATTCAAAAATCAAAGGGCAAAGCAGTTGCAACTAAAACGTATTTAAAACCGGGTGGATATATTGGTCTTGAAGAGGGAACGGATATGTATTCACTCACTACTGATTATTCTATTGGATGGAGAGGATGGCGCATTAATAACGCCGGAAATAAAACAGAAGGTTTAGTCACTGCTGGGCATGATGTAACGATCCATAAACAGGCAAAAACATATGGAGGTGGCGACTATGGAAAATTTGTTTTAAAACGGTTTGGCGGCAAGCTGGATATGTCTTTTGTTCAACGAACAAATAAAAACTATGGAGAGACCAATACTATCAAATTTAGTGGTTCATCCTTAAAAGGAGGGTATTATGTTAGAAGTTCTTCAATGGCAGTTGGACAGAAAGTATATAAGGTGGGAATGACAACCAAGTTGACTACGGGAAAAATACTTTCCTTAAATCATTCATATACACTGGAGGGATACAAGGAAAAATTTAATGATTGCGTTTTGGCAAGTTATAAGAGTGATGTGGGGGATAGTGGTGGATTAGTATATATGGATGCTAATGGAGAGTATCGAATTGCGGGAAACAATGTTTGTAAAAATGTTGATCGCGAGACAAAGCAATTTTTAAGTTCGATTTTTATTAAGGCAGAAAATATTATCAAAGATGTTGATATAATGCCATATTAGACAGAGTGTATTTAGTATGCATAGATAGCATAAGGAGGATTATCATGAGAAAACAAATTATTGGAATATTAGCAGGAATTACACTACTAGCAATGGGGACAGCGGTAGGCAGTGCAGCAGATACAGTTGTATCACAGCCTGTGCAGTCAGCGCAGCCATCGGCTTCGCCAACGCAGACAGCGTCACCAGACAGTACGCAGAAGCCGTTATTTATTGGGAACACAACAAAGATAGCGGATAAGGCGTATACAGGAAGAAAAGATCTTCGTGTTGTTGTGATCGAGAGTGGTGTGACAGAGATTGGAGCAAGGGCATTTGATGGATGCACCAACTTGGGATTGGTATTTATTCCGAAGTCAGTAACCAAAGTAGGAAAGAAGGCATTTAACCAATGTCCAAATCTTCTGGTGTTGATGGAATCCGGCATTGCACAGAGCGTGGTTGATGAGATGTATCAGCAGGAACTTCAGTTCCGCATCGGTCCTACGTATAAGGCCGGTGAGGAGCTTGTGATCAATCCATACAGGATCGGCTACCCGCAGGTGGGAAGATACTGGTCTGTCAATAACATCCGTTATAAGGTTGTCAAGAAAACGGATACGGAGCGCGAAGTTGTCGCAATGAATTTAAGTTATGCCAAGAATAGCGACAAAAATAAAGTCAAAAAGGTAGTGATCCCGAATACGGTAGCTTTGGCAGGAAAGACATATCGTGTTGTTGGAGTCAACAAAAATGCATTCAAGGGATTAAAGAACCTCACCACGGTTACGATCGGAAAGAATGTAAGAAACATTGGAGCAAAGGCGTTCTACGGATGTAAGAAGTTAAAGACCGTCAAGATCCAGACAAAGAAATGCACATTCAGCGGCAAGAGCATCTGGAAGAAAACATCCAAGAAACTGGTTGTGAAAGTGCCAAAGAGCGCATTAAAGAAAATGCGTAAGCAGTTGAAGAAGAGCGGATTAAAAGCAAAAGCTGTCAAAGCTGCTTAATGTGTGTACCGGAAAATAGTCATAACAGTATCAAGCCCCGGCAGAGCATGCTTTGTCGGGGTGAATCATTGGAGGGCATATGCGAGAAAAAAGATGGATGTGGAGAGCGTTTGAGTTGATCTTATGTGGCCTTTTAGTAGTGGCTCTTGGCATTGCAGAAAAAAACTACTCTGCCGGACAGGCAGAACCAAAACTATCCAAAGCAGTGACGCAGTATCTGAAAGAACAAAAGATCACAAAGTATGACGTAAATCAGGTAACACTTCCTGATATTGTGCAAAAGAAAGTCCGGATAGAAGTAACGGATCGGGAGATTCAAGAATACATAAAGGAAGACCTTGCATCTTATGATCATCTGCAGAAAATAGATAAACAGGTAATTGACAAGGGAGATTTTTTACGTTTGGAGTATGGTTCGGAACGGTCTTTACAGGATGGACAGCAGACGGTGTTAAAGGTTGGCAAAAATCTCTTTGACAAAACAATAGAAAAGGATTTGGTTGGCAAGCGGGTCGGGAAGATCTATAAGATGACCGCAGCAGACGGAACGGCGGTTTATGTCCGAGTGGCGCAGATTGTAAAATATGTAGAACAGAAACTGACAAAATCATTTCTGCAAAAAAACGGATATGCATCTGAAACGGATTACCGCAAAAAAATAAAAGAACAACTGATCCGGCAGAAAGAGCAGAGTGTGGAGCAGGAAGAATATGATAAATTCATTGACGGGATGCGAAAAAACTGTAAGATTACTCTGGATGAAAAAGAGACCGCAGCATTTGCACTGTCTAACTACGTAAATAATGTACAGCAGACAGCGATTCTAAATAAACAGGATTTTGCAGAGTATGTGAAGGAAACGTATCAGATGAGTAAAGATGATTATTACCAGTCAGTCTATCAGCAGAGCGAACAGGATATCACCAAAGTGATATTAGAAGGAATCTTGTCTGCATCTGTGGGAGAAGATGGCAGAGATTACGCAGACAATGTTTATGCGATCAAGAAGCATTATCTGCATATTCAATATGGTGTGCAATAGGAAGTGAAATGTTGACAGCCAAGATTTAAGAAACGGCTGTCAAGATGTTTCACACCTTCTTCAATGATTGCACACGTAATTTTCATGATTTTTTAATAAAGTAATTTCCAACCAAACATCAAATTTTTAGGTTACAACATAACTTAAGCAAGTTGATGAAGTCTTAAAATTAGCGAATGAAATTTGCGACGACATCATTTGTAGACTGGAGGTTACTATGAAAATTACAGCAAAACGAATCAAAAAGAGGTGGATTGCAGGGGGAATTGTGATCGTGGCAGCAGCCGTTGGAATCACACTTTTTGTGAAAGCGAAAGGAAGCAAAGACACTGTAAATGCAGGATCTGGACAGCAATCGACAGTTCAACTCTCAAAGCAGGATTTGGTAGAGTCTATCAGCGCAACCGGAACTTTTGAGAGCGCAACGAACAAGAGTGTAACGTCGACAGCAACCAATCTAACAGTTAAAAAAGTTCTTGTGGCAGTAGGAGATACAGTACAAAAGGGAGATTCTCTCGTTAAATTTGATCAAAGCGATCTGGAAGATGCTTATGCAGATGCAAAAGACAACTTATCCGACACGACAACCAGTGCGAATGCTGAGGTGACAAATGCAAAGAAACAGCTCAGTAACGCACAGACAACTTATTCAGACAGTAAGACATCAAGTGCAGCGGAAGTAAAGAAAACGAAGGCATCCCTGCAAACAATCGAAAAGACAGTACGTTCGTTAAAAGATAAGATCAAGGCAGCAAAAGATGCTGCACGCAAAACAGCGTTACAACAGGAATTGTCACAGGCGCAGGAGCAGTTGACGCAGGCACAGGAAAAATATGAACAGGCTGTCAGCAACCAGACCTCCGGTAATCGTCAAAATCAGTCTTCTGTGGATTCTGCCAAGACTGCGGTAGAACAGGCAGAGACAAATCGAACCAAGCAGATCAAAGAAGCACAAAAGCAGGTAAAGGAAGCAAAAGAGAATTTGGACAATTGTGCTGTTACAGCACCCGTATCCGGTACCGTAACCTCACTTTCGGTAGAGGAGGGCGATACGTATTCGGGAGGAACTTTATTACAGATTCAGGATACACAATCCTTTGTTATTACGACAAGTGTAGATGAATATGATATCAGCGATGTTAAGGTGGGGCAACGGGTAGTTATTTTGACGGATGCGACAGATAATGACGAGCTGGAGGGTAAAGTGACATTTGTGGCACCATCTACAGATAGCAGCGGTAGTACGTCAACAGAAGCACAGGGTCAGTCAGCAGGTACAACTGCCAGTTCTAGCGACGGATACGAGGTAAAAATCAAGGTAACATCAAGTGACGACCGTATTAAGCTTGGAATGACAGCTAAATGCAGTATTGTCAAAAAAGAAGCGTCGGATGTTTACGCAGTACCATACGATGCGGTACACAAGGAAAATGGAGAAAGTTATATTTTGGTCAAAGATGGGGATTCCACCTCGAAAGTGACTGTAACAACCGGAATGGAGACAGATTATTATATTGAAGTGCAGGGCGATGACCTGCAGGAAGGATTGCAAGTAGTTATTCCAACAGATAAAACAGATTCCTCTTCGGATTCTAATAAGCAGAATAGCACCTTTGGTGGCTTCGGTGGTATGGGAGGCACACCTGACGGCAGTACAGGGAACAAAGGCGACCGTGGTGGTATGAATGGATCCAAGGGTGGATCCGGCGGCATGGGCGGACCGGGAGGCGGTCAGGCACCATCCAAATAGAATGGAGGATTAGCTATGGAGATAACAAAGAAAGCAAAAAAGCAGTTAACAGCAAGTCCGGCCATTATTGATCTGCAGGGAATCGTAAAACGTTTTTATATTGGGAAACCAAATGAACTTGAAATATTACATGGTATTGATCTGCAGGTACAGGAAGGACAGTTCGTATCTATTGTCGGAGAGTCCGGTTCCGGCAAATCGACATTAATGAATATTATTGGTGCTTTGGATCAGCCGACAGATGGTCAATATCTGCTTGATGGCGAATGCGTTGGTAATTTGAAAGATAAACAGTTGTCTGAGATCCGTAATCAAAAGATTGGGTTTGTATTTCAAACGTATAATCTGATCCCACGGACATCTGCACTTGCCAATGTAGAGTTGCCGATGCTTTATGCGGGGGTGCCGCATGGGGAAAGGACACAGAGAGCGAAAGAGTTATTAACGCTTGTTGGAATGCAGGATCGTATGTATCACAAACCGGATGAATTATCCGGCGGACAAAAACAGAGAACGGCCATAGCACGTGCTATGGCAAACAATCCGGCACTGATCTTGGCGGATGAACCGACCGGAGCCTTAGATTCGGAAACGGGTCATCATATCATGGATTTATTTCACAAATTACACCGCGAGCAGGGGAAAACGATTGTCTTGATTACACATTCTAGAGAATTGGCAGAAGAAACGGAGAGAATCATTACACTGCGGGATGGCGTAATTGTGGATGATACCGGAAAAACCAGAGCAGTCGGACATGGTGGAAAAGCTGTGGATGAGACCGGAAAGAGAGGTGGCGTATGCTGATCATAGAGAATATTCGGATGGCAGTGGGGTCACTTCGAGCCGGCAAAATGCGCGCACTTTTGACAATGCTTGGAATCATTATTGGTATTGGTTCTGTTATAGCGATCATGACAGTCAGCTCTTCATTGACGACATCCATTGCGGATTCTTTTCAGGAAATGGGAGCTAATAATATCACTGTTGGCGTAAAGCAGTCCAGTGAACAGGAGCAGGTTTCTGCGAATGGAATGCGATTTGGCACTTCTGGCAAAAGTGCGGATCTGGAAGAGGACGATCGTATTACGGATGAAATGATCGAAGGTTTGCAGAAGCAGTATTCCGATCAAATTGATGCGATTGCACTAAGTGAATCGGTTGGAAGTGGCACAGCAGAGCGGGAGAGTGAATCTGCGAACATCACTATTACAGGAATAAATGAGCAATATTTTGCCAGCAGTAAAATTACATTATTAGCTGGCCGCAAAATTAAGAAAAAAGATCTGACCAGTAAGAAAAAGGTGATCATGGTCACCGATAAAGTAGTGGAAAATCTGTTTGATGGAGATAATTCTGCAGCACTGGCACAGAGCATAAGCCTAAATCTTGATGGCAGTTATGAAAAATATTATATTGTCGGCGTGTATAAATATGAGAGCGGCAGCGATGTCAGTGAATCTTCGGATGAGGATGTGACAACGGCGGCGTACATTCCGCTAACGACGGCAAAGGAACAGACACATGCGGATGAAGGATATTCGCAGTTTACAGTGGTTACGTCGACCAAAGTGGATAGTGTATCTGCTTTTGCAGAGCAGATTGAACAGTATTTTAAGCCATATTATGCAGCAAATGAAGATTACGAAGTGTCGACTTCGACGATGGAATCAATGACGGAGTCGATGACAGAAATGGTGCAGACAGTATCGATCGCAATTGCATTTATTGCCGGAATTTCATTGTTAGTTGGAGGAATCGGCGTTATGAACATTATGCTCGTGTCTGTCACGGAACGAACACGTGAGATCGGCACACGAAAAGCATTGGGGGCCAAAAACAGCTCCATCCGATTACAATTTATCATTGAATCCGTACTTTTGTGTTTGATCGGCGGTATATTAGGAATTGTTGTAGGCTTGATCCTTGGTGCGATAGCGGCATCTATTCTGGGATATTCTGCAACGGCACCGGTAGCGGCAATGATCATATCTGTTGCTTTTTCGATGGTGATCGGCATTTTCTTCGGCTATTATCCGGCAGGGAAAGCAGCAAAGCTGGATCCGATCGAAGCACTGCGTTACGAATAAGAGAAGAGAAACGCTGCAGGGCACTGTATCATATCTTTATAAGCAAGATGAGAGGCTGGGGAATCTACTCCGGCCTTTTGCACTATGCTAATTGCCACATTGAGCCGATATAACCAATATAGTGAATCATCAGTTCTGATTTGTAGTGCTGATTAGATTGTAGATCAAGGAGGGAGTGCAATGAATCAAGTTAGTTTTGGAAACGGAGTTCCAACAAGGACACAGGTGGCAGTACATTCTGTAGGTGCGCAGAGTACAGATGGTGAATCGACAGAAGCAGTCGCAGCATCTGATACGATGACGCAGAGTGCTGCGGAGATGGGTTATGCACAAGATGCGGGACAGATGTCTGCTACGGCAAAGAGGACATCGACAGAGAAACAGGCGGCAAGTGTGGAAATTTCAGAAGAGGGATGGAATGCGATGGAAGATTATAATCAAAGTGCGATTGAGTATTCCATGCAATTGTTAGAACGCTTGAAAGAGAGCCGTCAAAACAGTAAGTCTACAAATACAAAAACAACAAAGCAGCCGGTTAATTATAGCTTTCGCAAAGTGTCAGCAGCGATTGCACGAGCCAAAAACGTGAATCAGGCGAGCAATGCGCTTACCTCTGCCAATTCTGCGCTATCCGCATTGCGACGCAAATCTGCTTCCGGTCAATATAATGACGACGAATTGCAGATTGCCATAAACCATGCCAAAAAGATGGTACGCGTTGCCCGCAAAAAAGTGCAGAATATACGGCGTGAATCGCAGATGGAAAGTGATGATAAAGGAACAGTGCATCGGAAGCAAAACGAAACCGGACAGAAGATAGTGCGACGTCGCAAACAGGCAGATGAAAAAGAAGATGCACTGCAGGAATTACAACTTCTGAAAAAGCAGATGAAAACGCGCAGGGAGCAGGAAAAATATTCACATCGAAGGTACGAGGGACAGAATTTAATGAGTGCCGACATGGAATATTTGCAGAAAATGATACGTTTACTGAAAAACGAAGGATTTGGAACGATTAATGCCACTTCTGATCTGATGTTTGCAGATGAGCAGACGGGAACGATAACGTACTCTACTACTGCAGCAGCGACAACGACAAGTACAGGGGAGGGTGCAGCATCTGCGACAGTGGAAGCACCGGCAAGCGCAGAATAGGGTGATCCACTATGAACAACAGACGTTTCAAATGGTAAGTGAATAAAATTAATGCTATATGTGAAAAAAATTAATTTTAAGTGTTGACAAATCGATTTTAAAGTGCTAATCTTTGTTTCAACAAAAACAAAATCGTTGAACAGAACAAGGTTTTTCGGATCCCTCGTATTGCAGAGAGCTGTCGGTTGGTGCGAGACAGTATACCGAACGGAAAGCTATCCTCTGCGAGATGTGCACTGAAATTTCTGGCTTAGTCAGATACGGTAAGTGTCACCGGGTTCTCCCGTTATAGAGAAGCTTATTGAAAATATGTGGTCAATTTATGGGACACATATCGTGATAAGAGTAAGAGGTCATTTTGATGTGACAAATGAAGTGGTACCGCGGAAGTATATAAGCTTTCGTCTTTGTGTAAAGATACATAGAGATCTTTATATGAAGACGAAAGCTTTTTTTTACTTTATGGGTCACATCGTCAAATCCATGTGAAAGCGTCATGGATCTGTAATACTTTGTTTTACGCTTTAGAAATGGAGGAAAGAAATGAATGGATTAGTTATTGTTTTAATCAGCATTGTTGCATTAGGTGCCGGTTATCTGCTGTACGGAAGATGGCTTGCGCGCAAATGGGGAATTGATGAGAATGCACAGACACCCGCTAAAAAGTTTGAGGATGGTCAGGACTTTGTCCCATCTTCAAAGTTTACTGTATTTTCGCATCAGTTTTCTTCGATCGCAGGTGCAGGCCCTGTGACGGGACCAATTTTAGCATCTGTTTTCGGATGGGTTCCGGTGCTCTTGTGGCTGATCGTCGGAGGTCTCTTCTTCGGTGCGGTACAGGATTTCGGTGCTTTGTATGCATCTGTTAAGAATGAAGGTAAATCGATGGGCATGATCATCGAGAAATACATAGGTAAAGCAGGAAGAAAGTTATTCATGCTGTTTTGCTGGCTGTTTACTTTGCTAGTCATTGCCGCCTTTACGGATATGGTCGCTGGTACTTTCGTAGGAAAGGGAGCAGAAGGCCTTACAAAGGCATCTGCTTATGCACATTCTTCTGCAGCATCTATTTCAATGCTTTTCATCTTAGTGGCAGTTCTTTTTGGTCTGCTTCAGAAAAAAGTAGGAGATATGCCGGAGTGGTCAAGAGCAGTGGTAGCAATTGCAATGCTCGTAGCAATGTTTGCGATTGGTATGAAACTTCCAATGTATGCAACTAAATCCACTTGGATCTACATCATCATGGCATACTTGTTCTTAGCTTCCATCATGCCGATGTGGCTTTTGATGCAGCCTAGAGATTATATGACAACATTTATGCTGTTAGGTATGATCATTGGTGCTGTTGTTGGTGTTGTTGTAGCACATCCGGCTATGAAGTTAAATGCGTATAACGGCTTTGTTGTAGGACAGGGACCGGCAAAGAGCTATTTATTCCCAACTTTGTTTGTTACGATTGCCTGTGGAGCGGTATCCGGATTCCATAGCTTGGTATCCTCAGAAACATCTTCTAAGACAGTAAGTAATGAAAAAGATATGCCGATGATCGGTTATGGCGCCATGGTAGTAGAATCATTACTCGGTGTTGTTGCTTTGGTTGTCGTTGGTGCAGTAGCTGTTAATGGAACAAAACCAGAAGGTACACCATTTGCTATCTTCTCAGCAGGTGTCGCAGGATTCTTAGAAAAATTTGGTATTCCGGTACAGATCGCAACGGTATTTATGACAATGTGCGTATCTGCGTTGGCATTAACTTCATTGGATTCCGTTGCTCGAATCGGTAGAATGTCTTTCCAAGAATTATTCTTAGGAGATACGACAGATCCGGAGAAGATGACACCGGTACAGCGTGTACTTACAAATAAATATTTTGCAACAGTAATTACATTGTTCTTTGGTTACTTATTAACACTTGGTGGATACAACAATGTATGGCCACTCTTTGGTTCAGCAAACCAGTTGCTTGCTGCCTTGGTATTGATCGCACTTGCAGTATTCTTAAAAACAACAGGTCGTACCGGATGGACTTTGTATATCCCAATGTTTGCTATGTTAGCAGTAACATTTACTGCATTGGTTCAGAAGTTTATCGCATTAGTACAGAATGTATCTGCTGGTCAGGCTACATTCTTAGTAGATGGTTTGCAGTTGATCGTAGCGATCCTGTTGATGGTACTTGGTGTATTAGTAGCATTTAGCTGCTTGAAGAAGCTCTTCTCTGCTAAGAAATCAGCAGAGGCGTAAGGAGTTAGCCAAGCGATTACTAGAGACTTTGGATTACGTGATAAACTTATAGGTTAATGAAAGAGAGTTTGTTATATGTCGCTGGAAAGACAATATAACAAACTCTTTTTTTTTCTTTATAGGATTAAGGTGTCAAAAGGTGGTTTTCTCCAATTTTCTATAAAATAGAAAAATCCAATCCCAAAATATTTCGATAATTTACGGCTAAAGTAGGACGAAACATTTAAATATGATGCTATTTTCAAGATTCATTCCCATACAGTACGTTAAATTAAGACGAACTTTTATTCAAAAAGACCTTTTGACACCTTAATCATTAATAGAAAATTGCTGTTATGTAGCGTGACATCGCCAAGAATTGCTTTAGCAATTCTTGCAAAGCAAAGCGCTGGCTTTGCTTTTTTATAAACTGATTGATCAAAATATAGAAAATAAAAACAAAAAAATATTGTGAGATATGTACAAAATTAATGCATGAGAATGTGAAAAATGTCAATAGTAATCCTCGGTCAAAAATGATATACTGCAACATACGAAACAATAAATGTAGCATATTTTAGGGAAGAGGAGATTACTATATGGCAATGAAAATGAAGAAATATGAGGAACTGGAACTACGAGACGACTTTATGTTTAGTCGGATCATGAGCAATCCTAAATTTGTGAAACCGCTTTTGGAGACGATCTTAGGTGTAAAGATACGAAAGATCGTATATCCGCAAACACAGAAAACCATTGATCTGTCCCTACAGGCGAAAGGGATTCGGCTGGATGTATATGTGGAGGATGATCAGAACACAGTATTCAATCTAGAAATGCAGACATCCGATGGCGCAAACCTGCCGAAGAGGATGCGCTATTACCAGGGGATGATAGATCTTAATATATTGGATAAAGGTCAGGATTATACGACATTAAAGAAAAGTTACGTAATCTTCATCTGCACATTTGATCCATTCGGAGAAGGTCGGCATATTTACACATTTTGTAATACATGTCAGGAAAATACAGCATTGACATTAGACGATGACGCAGTTAAGATAATCTTAAGTACAAAGGGAACAATGGACGATGTGAGTCCCGAAATGAAACGGATTTTGGATTATATTGATGGAAAAGGTGCGTCGGACAAATTTACAGAGGAGTTGGAAGAAGCAGTGCGTTCGGCCCGCCAAAATGAGAGATGGAGGTTGGATTATATGACATTAGAATATGAATATCGTCAGCGCTACCTAGAGGGAAAGGAAGAAGGCCGAGCGGAAGGGCGAGAAGAAGGTCGTGCGGAAGGCCGAGAAAGAACGATTCAAAAGCTACATGAACGTGGTGAAAGTATTGCATCTATTGCGGACATTGTAGAGTTGAATGAAGAAGAGGTTAAGCGTGTAATATCTGAATTGAAACTGTAAGGTATAAGAACTATAATGTACCCTATTAAGTGGACATGTGAAAAAGGAATCAAATCCTATAAAGTAGACACATGGTTAAAGGCAATAAATTAATAAAACTTCTCGTTTCCTATAATTTCTAAAATGGAGCAAAAGAACTAAATTTCTCTAACAGGCGGTTTTTTATTGTTTGGTGGTAATAACGTATTATAATGCAAGAGATGATGGCAACGGAGAGATACGTGGCATTCGTGGTGGTCAAAATATATGAAGGATTTGCGTACAGAAAAGGGGATTATTATGAGTAAAAATATAAAAGTTACAATGACAGCAATATTTTCCATGTGTATTCTTTTGGTGGCAGCTGCAGGAGTAAAAGCGGACAGCAACTTGCAACAAAAGACAGTGCATATATTGACAAAGCAGGAAAAGGAACAAAAACAGGAGTTACAACAAATAAAAAAAGAACTTACGAATCACTCAAAATCGTATCAGAAAAATGATACAGAAGGAGAGACGGTTGAAGAACAAGAAAGTGCTTTGGGAAAAGAACAGTACGATTACAGTAAAGCGTTTCGGGTACAGTTAATAGATGATCTGATGATTACAGCATATAAGAAAAAGGGGAAAAATATCGACAAACTATTTGGTGATACTTACGAATGGTATGTTCCCTACACAACGAAATCAGGGCGTGCAGGAATTACAATGTTGCAGAAAGTGAACGGCAAATATCAATGGATGTCAGAGTCAGACGATGGGGAGATTGGTCAAACCGTTTTAGATAAAGACAAAGTTGCTTCGGTGGTTGCTAAAGTAATCAGCGCAAAGAATACGATAAAAGATATTCGTTTGTTAAGAAATGATTTGTATTATTTAAATATGATATATGTAAAATGTGCAAAAGAAAGTTATATGATACCTTTTGCAGATGCACCGGATGTGTTTAATGCTAAAGCTGGGGAAAAGGGACTTGTTAATGGAAAAGTATATACAACAAAAGAATTTATGAGTCTTATGAATACCATGTTTGATGAACAATTGTTGTTGAATGCAGATCCCGATACTTCCGGGAGTGCATTACCCTATAGACAAAAATCTTCAAAATATATGGGATTTGTTATTTTGTTTCTTATTTGCGGCGGTGCGGCTATCATTGGATGCAGATTATTTGACAGACGGTATACAAGGTGATATATTAAAATATAAGGCATATCGGTTACAAGCACAGGTCTATATGTAGCAGTAGATAAAAGGGAGAGCAAAGTTTCAGATTACAAAGTAGCAATTTATCAAGTACAGTTAAAATAGTGATTGCAAGGAGGGGGATTATGAAAAGAGCAGGTTATATTATTACACTAATGATCGCATTTTGGATGGTAGCAGGGGGATTGTTTTTTGCACAAAGTGTACAGGCAAAAGTAGTCTCTGGAAGCTGTGGTGGTGAGACAAAATACCGCTATGACAGCAAGTCGAAGAAGCTGGAACTTTATGGACGGGGAGTTGTGTCGCAAACCATTCGTGTAGATAAACAACTTAGCCGTAAAAACAGATACTTTCAGGTGAAAAAATTAGTGATACGACAGGGGATTACAGCAATCAAAGATTCTTCGGTTCTTCAATATGCGTCCGAAGAAGAAAGAGGAATATCGGATGATTATGAGCCCGGCTGGGGTTTTGATGTGTGGAGAGGTCTGGGTGATGCAACTGAAAAATTATATGTGGAATTACCGGAAGGATTCACCACGATTACAGCCAACATGTTTGGTGATATACAGGTAAGGGAAATCTATATTCCGGCAAGTGTGACAAAAATTGAAGAAGGGGCATTTGGGGCACAGATTTATCTTACAAGTATTCGAGTCTCTTTTAACAACTCAAAGTACAGATCGCAAAATGGTGTTTTATATAATAAGAAAATGACAACACTTATCTGTTATCCGATGGGAAAGGAAGGTCGAACCTTCGTTGTTCCTGATACTGTTCGTCAGACAGCACCACTATCATTTAAGGGAAATTATTATTTGAAAAAAATTGTCTTACCGAAGAACTTACACAAATTAGGAGAAGGAAGTTTCTTTGATTGTATTTTACTTAAGGATGTGAATTTGGAGACACTTAATCATCTGGAGCGAATTTCAGATTATTACAACAAGTCTGATGTGTGAGTGATACATTATTATGATTCGGAGAATGAAGATCCTTATGATCGCTATGTGAATGGCGTGGACTATTTTGCGTTAGATCATGATGAGGGACAATTCGATGGATATTTGAAGAGATATGGAACTTTTGCAGGGACAGGAATTACGAGTTTTCGTATGCCGTCAAACTTAAAATATATTGCACCGGAGACGTTTAGAAATTGTGAGCAGTTGAAAACATTTTACATTGGCAAAGCATTTCGCGGAAAGATCAATTATGGCGAAGAAGGAGATCCGGATACGCTGTTTTTGTATTATGCACCGATCAGATTGATCCAGATTGATAAGGAGAATACGTCATATCAGTTGCAAAACGAAATTTTATATACGAGGGATGGTCACATTCTTTGCCAAGCACTCAAAAATGACAATGCAGATTCTCAATTGACAATTCCATCCTGTGTGACGGAGATTGCGGATGGTGCCTTTTATCGTAATAGTGAGTTTGGGGCGATTGAAGTGAAGGGGAGTCTTGAAAGAATTGGAATCTCGGCCTTTGCTTGCGCTGATGTCGGTAGTTTTTATGTGAAAGGTGGGGTAAACTATTTGGATCGCGGAAGCTTTTATCAGAGTGCTATTTCCGAATGGCGATGTCATGGAGGGGTGAAAAAGTACGAGAAAAGTGCATTTCAGGATGTTGATGCAACAAACGGATATGCGATAGATATGAATGCAATAACAAAATTATATCAAGAACTCTTATATGTGAATGCTACAACGGATTTGAGTTATTGGGTGAAGACAATCTGGAACTGGATCATAATGTAATGGGAATATCATGTAAGATTTGAGGACAAAAGAAGTGAGGGATAATGATGTTAAAAAAATAAATTATTTTGTCAGGATTTTGCCGCGCGATTCGTTATATATTATTGAAGCAGTTGAATTGATTACTCGAAAAGTGCTATGCTGTCAAAGAATAAGAGTATCATTAGTGGAGATGAGACAGTAAAGTATTTTTAGAATTTTTTTCCAATCATTTTAATTTATTAAAATAAAATGAACCTTTTGGGCTTTTAAATAGTCTAATATATAAAAGGGAATATTTTGGCAGGGTTCAAATCATTTGTCGAATAATACAAGGGGGTATAGAAATGGTGAAGGTTGCAGTATGGGATACTGATGAAAATTATTTAAGAAAGGAGAAAAGACTTGTAGATCAATATATGCGGGTACATGGTTATCAATACTGTATAGAATCTCCTGCATCTGAGGTGGATTTAATGATTATCGGAGATGCTTACCGCATTATTTTCGTGACAGCATGTCAGGGAGTGCATGTTGATGAAACTAAAATAAACGCGATGCAGAATATCATAAAAGGTGATGCTATGTGGGATAAGCGGATAGTTAGATGTATGGACGATTTTATGCAGAGATTTATTGAGAAAACTTCAAAATTACAATTTGCTTTTGTGGAAGGAAATAAGAAGATATATCCTAGCGATATAGTATATATTGAGAGTTGTTTACATAGAGTGATATTTCACATTAAAAATGTATCGAAAACATACTCTATGTATCAGAAATTAGATAGAATTGAAGAAATATTGTGCATGTATGGATTTTGTCGCATTCATAAAAGTTTTCTTGTCAACATGAGATATGTCGAGAGTATTCAGCGATATTCGGCGAGATTGACGGATGAAATTAGCATTCAAAAAGAACTCAGTGTTTCACAAAGTAAATATAATAAGGTACAAGAGGAGTATGCGAAATATTACGATATATAGCACAGAGGATAAATTATTATTGTGACTTTTAAATTCTGCATTTTATTTTTGAATTCTGCAATAGTTATAGATATATTCCTCAGAGTATGTAAAATAAAGACAGATGCCATGAGGGTGAGCTTGTTTAGAATATCAATGCAGTTTTAACTGAGAAATCGGTGACAAATTCGTTTCCGACTACATCAGTTTCATTTACAGGGACTTCAAATGGAAAGGCAATGAAATATAAAAATGCTATACCACTTGCAAAACAGAAAATAAAATTTAGAGGGACTGTAACAAATTACACTGCTTTTACAATTAAAGCACAGGTGAAAGGATAATAAAGATTATGAGAGTATTTCACAAAAATTATTTACTATATTGTATATTATTAATTCTTACATTATGCATTACAGGCTGTCAAAAAGCGCCGAAGCGAGACAAAGATACAACGGATAAAGTTGATTTATCT